>JAEEGL014727078.1_pt1 | contig 44219 bp, 37 predicted proteins | sample 9134231 | NCBI WGS metagenome assembly JAEEGL01 (sample SAMN16246548, study PRJNA631951) | gut metagenome | biome: gut microbiome; feature: rumen; material: fiber-attached | host: Bos | place: Iran: Karaj | collected 2018-10 | reverse complement strand
TCCCTTACATACGCTTATGGGTCCTTTTTCTTTTATCAGCTCGACTTCCAGCATCAGCACATCTCCGGGAACGACCTTTCTTTTAAATTTTGCGGAATTAAGAGCGGCAAAATATGCGGTCTTACCTTTGTATTCCTCGCGCTGGAGAATACTTACGGCCCCGACCTGAGCTATCGCCTCTATGATGAGAACGCCGGGCATCACCGGATTGCCCGGAAAATGACCCGCAAAAAAAGGCTCGTTTACGGTTACGCACTTTTTTCCCACTGCTCTTTTGCCGGGCTCCATTTCCTCGATGGTATCTATGAGAAGAAACGGATAGCGATGGGGGATTATCTCCATTATCTGCGCTGTATCATATATTGCCATGTTCTCACTCCTCAAATCTGCTTACGATCAATGTAGCATTGTGTCCTCCGAACCCGAGGGAGTTCGAAAGCGCGTGTTTAACCTGCTCTTCAACAGGCTCAGGACAGTAATCCAGATCCATCTCCTCATCCTCAACCGCCCAGCCAAGGGTCCTGTGTATATATCCGTCCTGGATCTCCTTGACGCAGGCTATGAGTTCCACAGCACCGGCAGCACCAAGCAAATGTCCCATCATCGACTTGGTTGAATTGATGCGGATATTCTTTGCATGAGAACCGAAAAGCGCCTTTATGGCTCTGGTCTCAAAAAGATCATTATGATGGGTGCTGGTACCATGGGCATTGATGTATGTGATATCGGTCACATCAAGACCCGCATCCTTTATCGCCTTTTCCATAGCCTTTGCGGCACCGCTTCCGTCCTCAAGAGGAGAAGTTATATGATAGGCATCGGAACTGCATCCGTATCCGGTGATCTCCGCATAGATCCTTGCACCCCTGTTTCTGGCATGCTCCAGCTCCTCCAATACCAGGACACCGGAACCTTCACCCATTACAAATCCGCTCCTGCGCTTATCAAACGGAAGACAGCAGGTATCGGGATCCTCGGAAGGTGACAGGGCCGTCAGTGCGCAGAATCCGCCAATGGCAATAGGTGTGACACCGGCCTCGGTACCACCCGCCAGCATCACGCTGGCTTCCCCGTACTGAATGGAACGAAAAGCTTCGCCGATGGAGTTCGTACCTGTGGCACAGGCAGTCACCACATTTATGCTCTTTCCCTTGAGTCCGTATGTAATGGCTACGTTTCCGGCAGCCATATTGGATATCATCTGTGGAATGGTAAGGGGACCCATCTTACCGGGGCCCTTTTCGTTGAGCTTGGGCACCTCTCTCTCAGTCACCTGAAGAGAGCCAACGCCGCAGCCTATGGCCGTTCCCACTTCAAAGAGGTCTTCCTTGCTCATATCCAGACCCGAATCGGCTATGGCTTCACCCGCAGCCGCAACTGCATACTGACAGAACTCCTCCATCCTCCTGGCGGATTTTGCATCCATATACTGCTTTGCGTCAAAATCCTTAACCTCTGCGGCTATAGTTGCCTTAAAGCCTGTGGGATCAAATTTACTGATCCTTGCAAAGCCATGTCTGCCTGACTTAATACTATCCCAAAAATCGTTTACATTGTTACCTATCGGTGTTATGGCTCCCATTCCGGTGATCACAACTCTTCTGGACATCTTCTACCTCCGCTGAAAAAACTTTATAACTCACATGCCTCCGGAAACTTCCACAATCTGTCCCGTGATATAAGAAGCCTCCTTTGAAGCCAGAAATGCCACTACTGCCGCCACTTCCTCCGGCTTTCCCGCCCTTTTCATCGCTATGGCCGACAAAACGGCTTCCCTGGCGGTATCCGTCATAGCATCCGTCATGTCCGTGTCAATAAAACCGGGGGCCACGGCATTGCAGGTTATGTTTCTTGAAGCCAGTTCCTTTGCCACTGCCTTTGTAAATCCCGAAACTCCTGCCTTGGAAGCCGAATAATTGGCCTGCCCCGCGTTTCCGTATATGCCCGAAACGGAAGACAGATTCACTATCCTGCCGTATTTCTGTTTTAACATCACCTTTGAAAGGGACTGGGTCATGTTAAATACACCCTTGAGATTGGTGGCTATCACGGAATCAAAATCCTCCTCCGACATCTTAAGGATAAGTCCGTCCCTGGTGATACCGGCATTGTTGACCAGTACATCGATCCTTCCGAAACGTTCCAGCACCTCAGCTATCATAGCCTCACACTGCTTTTTGTCCGATACATTGCACTGTACTGCCAGAGCCTTTGAACCCAGCGCTTCTATCTGCGCCGCCACAGCCTCGGCTTTTTCCTTTGATCCCGAGTAGTTCACGATCACTGCCTCAGCCTTATGCTTCGCAAACTCCAAAGCTATAGCCGCACCGATCCCACGGGAAGCTCCCGTCACCAGACATATCTGAGAACTAAAATCCATCATTACTCTCCTTCTGTCGTCCTTACTTAAGTTCCTTCAACTTTTCCAGATCCTCATACTTATCCACGTTGATCACCCTGGCTTCCTTATTCATGCGCTTCATGAATCCGGCAAGGGTTTTACCGGGGCCGATCTCCACAAAAGTATCAAAGCCGTCGGCAAAAAATCTTTCCATGCTCTGCTGCCAGCGGACAGAGGAGCAGACCTGCTCAGAAAGAAGGCCCTTGGTAAGAGACACATCATTCACATAATCCGCGGTAACATTGGTGATATAGGGGATCGCGGCCGGACTTAAGGAAATATCCTTAAGGGCGTCCGCCAGCTTTTCCGATGCGCTTTTTAACAGAGCCGAATGAAAGGGACCCGAAACCTTGAGGGGGACCACCTTCTTGGCACCGGCAGCCTTAAGAGACTCTCCGGCTTTTGTGACCGCATCTATGTCGCCGGTGATAACGATCTGTCCCGGGCAATTGTAATTAGCGATCGAAACGGTCTTTCCGGTTTCAGATGCCGTATCCTCGCATATCTTCTCTATGAGACTGTTTTCCGCACCTATGACGGCAGACATGCCGCCGCCCTCCGGATAGGCCTCCTGCATATAAATACCGCGTTTCCTGATAACGGCAAACGCGTCTTCGTATTTCAGTATCCCTGCGCAAAGAAGCGCGCCATACTCTCCCAGCGACAGTCCGGCGGTGGCATCGCAGCTGTATCCCGCCTCTTCTATCACCCTGAGAATGGCAGCCTCATCTGCCAGCATGGCTATCTGGGTATACTCCGTAATGTTAAGGTTTTCATTTTCCTCAAAGCAAAGTCCGGGAACATCCACTCCCGAACACTTTGAAGCCAGCTCAAATACACTCTTTGCAGTATCGCTGTTATCATAAAAATCCTTTCCCATGCCAGCATACTGAGAACCCTGGCCGGGAAAGATAAACGCTGTTTTTCCCATTATAATCTCACTCCATCCCGATCATCTGGTACCGAGAAGCTTCTCGGCGCCGCTCATGATGTCATCGATGATCTCCTTACAAGTATTCTGCTGTTTGATCATACCGGCGATCTGGCCTGCCATAACCGTGCCCGTTTTCACATCTCCGTCTATGACCGCCCGTCTCAAAGAACCGAGGGTGAGCTTTTCCATCTCTTCAAGAGGAGCTCCCTCTTCTTCCATCTTAAGATACTCTCTCGTCATCTGGTTCCTGATCTGTCTGACGGGATGACCGTTTTTCCTTCCGGTAACCTCGGAATCGATATCCTTAGACTTTATGAGACGTTCCTTATAATTCTCATGTACGATGGACTCCTTTGCCACAACAAACCTGGTACCTATCTGAACGCCCTCAGCTCCCAGCATCATGGCAGCGGCAAATCCTCTTCCGTCAGCGATACCGCCGGCGGCGATCACGGGAATGGATACAGCATCCACGACCTGGGGTACCAGTGCCATGGTAGTGGTATCACCTATATGACCTCCGGCTTCGGTTCCTTCTGCCACCACCGCATCGGCTCCGACTCTTTCCATCATCTTTGCCATGGCTACGGAAGCGACAACCGGAATGACCTTTACACCGGCATTTTTCCATGCTTCAACATATTTTGCAGGATTTCCTGCACCTGTGGTCACCACCTTGATCCCCTCTTCGATGACTATCTTTGCCACCTCTTCGGAATTGGGGTTCATCAGCATTATATTTACGCCGAAAGGCTTATCTGTCAGTTTCTTTGCCTCCCTGATCTGTTCCCTGACCACCTCGGGGGGCGCCGATGCAGCACCTATAAGTCCAAGGCCGCCTGCATTGGCAACGGCAGCAGCCAAATGATACTCTGCCACCCAGGCCATACCGCCCTGGATAATGGGGACCTCTGTGCCCAAAAGCTCAGTCAATCTGGTTTTCATAAAAACCTCCTCAAAAAAGCATAACGGCACGATTCACAAGGGAATCCTGCCGTTACATATTTACTGATGGCTCTCTACGTAATCGATAACATCCTGAACGGTGGAGATGCCTTCAAGATCCTCTGAAGGGATCTCTACACCATACTCTTCCTCAATAGCCATAACCAGTTCAAAAAGGTCAAGAGAATCTGCATTGAGATCATCCGTGAACTTCGAGTCAGCGGTAATGGTGGAAGCATCAATGCCAAGCTGGTCTGCAATGAGCTCTGAAATCTTCTCTAACATACTTTAATCTCCTTTTCATTAATAATAATGATAAAAAAATGTTCGACTATCAAACTATATCTATATCTAGTGCTCATGTCAAGTAAAATTGCGCATATATATGCCCGAATCTGCAAAACTACCGGAAATAAACGGGTACACCCAGGTTATATCTTTCCGCATCGGCGCAGCTTTTCAGGAAACCGGCGAAATATGCGTCGGTGTCGGAAAAGGTCTGGGTGATCTCGTATCTGTCATATCCCTTCCCGGAATATACCGAATACATGATATCATCCGAACCGCTTTCCTTTAAATAGTCCACGTATTCCTGAGTCACCAGAGGGGCCTTTTCATCCGGATCCGCCGCATACAGATCCGGCAGGCCGAAGCAGTGCAGTATCTCATGGGCCACGATGGCCGAGGAGATCTTTTCATTTTTCATATGCGCATATAATAAGGAAAACTCATCTTCGGGATCCGAGGGATGCATCCACATATAAGTGGTACCCGGATACTGATATCCTTCAGGAGCATTTATATAGAAGAGATATATTATCCCGCTGCATCCCAGCTCCTTCATCAGTCCTTTTCGTTCACCGGTCATCTCTTCCGATAACAGATACTCATCCACAATGTCGGTATCATGGATCTCCCCCGACAAAGAAGCATCAAAGCTTTCGTTTTTGATCAGCCGTTCATCCTGAGTCTGTCCTGAATATACAAATTCAATTTCCTCTCCATAACGGGAAAAATTATCCTGTATATAATTACATGCGTTTTTTAAGATTTTCAGGAAGTAGTATCTCTCCTTTTCATCATTTCTATTCCACTTGTAATTTATATCGTCCGCCATAATGGTAACGACCGCTATTTTCCCTCTCGGATACCTTGCCCATCCATAGCGTCCGGACCGGAGCCCGCTTCGGAAAAACAGGATCGATAACAGTACCAAAACGATGATTATCATCACGCCCTTAGTTTTTTTAGTCATAGATTAATTTATTCACTCCATTTTGCTCTTTGTAGTGTCAGCCCAACCGGTCAAGACGATCTCACATCCAACCAAAATATATTTTTTCCGGAATTCCCTGTTTTTATGCCACTTTGACTCAAGTGGTCAGCTGCAATTTTTACTTCAGTTCCTGCACATCAATTTGTTGACCCAACAGGTCTGGCATTCAAAAGTTCATGGCTTCATAAAACTTTTCACCAAAATCCGTTAAATCAGGCAATGAGATAACACTCATACGAGAAATGATAGCCTGTAATTTTTCCATAATAATATCGGCTGTTTTCTCTTTTTTAACAGCCTCCGTAACTCCTTTGAGGGACGAATTGCCAAGGACACATATCCTGTCTCCGGGCACTCCCGGCAAAAGGCCCGTTTCAATTATATCATCTGTTTTCAGATGATATCCAAAAACGCCCGTTATGTAAATATGGGCAGGGAACTTTCCATCATTTCCGTATCGAAGCAGATATTCGGCCCCGCAGGCAACAGCCGCTTTGGCCAGCTGAATGTCACGGATATGCTTTTGCAAAAGAACATGCCCGTTTACGGGATATCCCTGTTCAAAAAACTCATCCTTTAACAATCCAAACCTGTCTATGGCACCGTTTCGAAGACCCGTAGCTATCAGAGAGAGCATATCAGAGCCTTCCAGATCCAGCGCGGCGTCACCGGCAAAAGCCGGACCGGCGCTGGCAGAAAGGCAGATATATCTGTCCTTTCGACGAAGTACCATCTCCGCATTCGTCCCCAGATCGATCAAAAGATAGTCTTCATCATCATATCCGGGACGGTTCTCCACATAATAAATCCCCGAAACCACATCGGAACCGATAAAGGCGGATGTTCCCGGGAATACATATATATCATAAGACTCCAGCCTGAAACTCTCTCCTCCCAGGCTCACCGGCGAAAACGGCGCTCTTCCCAGGGACGAGGTATCATAACCCATAAGAAAATGTATCATGGCCGTATTGGCTGCAATAAACGCGCCCTTCATGCATCCGTCTTCATCAAGACTCTTAAGATTATCCAATATGCATTTTTGCGTAATATCCCTTATTTCATCTTCCCGGCCTGTCTGAGCCACACTCATGCGGCTGATCACATCCGGGCCGAAACGGACCTGAGGATTGCGGCAGGTCCTTGTTAAGCCCTTATAATAAAAGACCACAGAAGTAGTCCCAAGGTCAATGCATGCAAAATTATGTAAACCATTATTATCATGTTTTTCAGCTATATCCGCTGCTTGGTCTGATCCTGACAGCCCGGATTCAACTTTATGTAAACCGGTCTCCCTGTCCGACGCATCAAAGTTTATCACGTCACCGTCCCGGGCAATGCTGTTGCAGGATAAAAGCCGCAGTTCATCGCCCATCCTCAAAACATCGCAGACACATCTTCCACAGCCTCCCTTTTTTGCGCAGGGGGTGAGATCACAGTCAAAATATTTATATACCAAATCAAGAATAGAGGCTGACGGATCAGCCTCTACTTCTTTTGTTACATTTGAATAGGTTATTTTAATCATCTGTCATGCTACCTGAACTGGTTTGCGGCTTCATCATAAGTATAACCGCTCGCCTTTAGCAGCGCAACTATTTCATCCTCCGATGCATCTTCACCCTCGCACAGGTCCTCCAAAGAACCGTAGCAGTCCCTCAGCTTGGTGTTTATCACGCTGAGCAGTATCATCGGATCACTTGGTAATGCCATATCAACTCCTCCTTCTGGCCGCCGGTTCACCGTTTTCCAGATATATCTCGATGGTGTCACCCTGTGAAACCTTATCCTCCAGGATCAGTCTGGCGCTTAAGGTCTCCACATATTTCTGCATGAACCGTTTCAATGGTCTGGCTCCGTATACGGGATCAAAACCGTTCTGAGCCATAAACTCTCTGGCTTCATCAGTCAGGATAACAGATAACTCACGATCAGACAACCTTTCATTAAGCTCCGCAGTGAGAAGATCCAGGATATTTCCGATATCACTGCGAGTCAGAGGCTTAAAGAGTATGGTTTCATCAAGCCGGTTCAAAAACTCAGGCCTGAAGTGCATCCTCAGCTCATTAAGGACCTCCTCCCTGGCTTCATCGGCAATGGTACCATCCTCTCTGATACCCTCAAGAAGAACGGGAGCACCGATATTGGAGGTCATGATGAGAATGGTATTCTTGAAATCCACGGTCCTGCCCAGAGAGTCAGTGATACGTCCGTCATCAAGAACCTGAAGCAGCACGTTGAACACATCGGGATGGGCTTTCTCTATCTCATCAAAGAGGACCACGCTGTAAGGTTTCCTGCGGACCGCCTCGGTCAGCTGGCCGCCCTCTTCATAGCCCACGTATCCTGGAGGAGCTCCTATGAGCCTAGATACGGAAAACTTCTCCATATATTCAGACATGTCAAGTCTTACCATATTTGACTCATCATCAAATAAAGCCTGGGCCAGAGCCTTTGCCAGTTCGGTTTTACCCACACCCGTGGGGCCAAGGAACAGGAACGAACCTATGGGCTTTGACGGGTCCTTGATCCCGGCTCTTGATCTGATTATTGCCTCAGTCACCTTCCTTACACCTTCATCCTGTCCCACAACTCTTTTGTGGAGCTGCTCATCCAGATGAAGAGTCTTGGCTTTTTCCCCTTCCGTAAGCTTCGAGACGGGGATACCGGTCCATCTGGAGACGATCTTTGATATCTCCTCCTCCGTAACGCCTTCGTGAACATACGTTAACTCGCCGTTTTTCAGTTTTTCTTCCTCTTCCGAAAGCCTTGCCTTCAATTCCGGCAGCCGTCCATAGGAAAGCTCACCCGCCTCCTCATATTTTCCTTCCCTCTGGGCTATTTGTATACGTGCGTTAACTTCTTCTATTTCCTCTCTGAGCTTTGAAAGACGGTCTACGCAGGCCTTTTCATTATCCCATTGGGCTTTTCCGGAGGCGAAATCTTCCCGAAGCTGTGCCAGCTCCTTCTGGATAGTCTCAAGTCTTTCCTTACTGAGATTGTCTTTTTCCTTCTTGAGGGCCGCCTCTTCTATCGTCAGCTGCATGATCTTCCTGTTCAGCTCATCAAGCCCTGCCGGCATGGAATCAAGTTCAGTCTTTATCATGGCACAGGCTTCATCCACCAGGTCAATGGCTTTATCCGGCAAGAACCTGTCCGAAATATACCGGTCCGACAAAGTCGCTGCGGCTACCAGAGCCGCATCGGCTATCTTTACGCCGTGATAAACCTCATATCTCTCCTTTAACCCTCTGAGAATGGATATGGTATCCTCCACAGTGGGCTCATCTACGCTGACAGGCTGAAAACGTCTTTCCAGGGCCGGATCCTTTTCTATATATTTCCTGTATTCATCCAGGGTAGTGGCTCCTATACAGTGAAGCTCTCCTCTGGCCAGCATGGGTTTTAACATATTACCGGCATCCATAGCGCCTTCGGTTTTTCCGGCGCCTACTATGGTATGCAGCTCGTCGATAAAGAGAATGATCCTGCCTTCGGATTTTTTTACCTCCTCCAGCACGGCCTTGAGGCGTTCCTCAAACTCGCCCCTGTACTTGGCCCCTGCCACCAGGGCGCTCATATCAAGGGAGAATATCCGTTTATTCTTCAGACCCTCGGGGACGTCGCTGGCCGCGATACGCTGGGCCAGTCCCTCAACCACAGCCGTCTTGCCGACGCCGGGTTCACCTATAAGACAGGGATTGTTCTTCGTCTTCCTGGAAAGGATACGTATCACATTCCTGATCTCATCATCACGGCCGATAACAGGGTCCAGCTTCTGGGACAGGGCTTTCTCGACCAGATCCTGGCCGTATTTTACAAGCGTATCATAGGTAGCCTCCGGATTGTCGGAAGTCACCCTCTGATTTCCACGCACGGTAGACAGGGCTGTAAGGAATCTCTCCCGTGTGATCTTGTACTCCCTGAAGATCTCCTTAAGTCCCGGATTCGGGTTTTTGATCAGTGAAAGGAAGAGATGCTCCACAGACACATATTCATCTCCCATGGCCTTAGCCTCATCCTCGGCAAAAACCAGGGCTTTGTTAAGATACTGTCCCGTCACCAGCTGGCCGCCGCTGACCTTTGTACGCTTTTCAAGGGCCTTACGGCTGCTCTCCTCAAAATAAGACAGTTGAATGTCCATCTTTTCGATCAGTTTGGGGATCAGACCATCCTCCTGCCTCAACAGAGACATCAGAAGATGTTCCTGCTCTATCTCCTGATTGCCAAACTCATAAGCGATCTTTTCGCAATCATTGATGGCTTCCATTGATTTCTGCGTAAATTTTGAAATATTCATACGAACACCTCCCTTCTTTTTAAACGATGATATCACTTTTGTTAGCACTCGTCAAGAGCGAGTGCTAACATTTTTTTTTATTTTATTTATAATTTGGATATTTCCGTCATATATGCTAAAATCAAGCAGGGTAAACACCCGGCACGGCCGGAAGACATGGAGAAACTTAAATGGAAAATCTGATGATCGCAACAAATGCAGTGATCCCTTTCATCGTATACCTGCTTGCAGGTCTGATCTGCAAAAAATCCGGTCTGGCAAAGGAAGACTTTCTTAAGACACTTAACGGTTTTGTATTTCGTGCCTTCTTTCCTTTCATCATGTTTAACAATCTGTACGATGTGGACTTTTCCACCATGAAAGACAGTTTTTACGTTCCTTTCGCCATGGTAATGACCATCATCCTCATCCTTCTCGCCATGATACTGGTCCCTTTGTTTGAGAAAAAGGATTCCAGAAAAGGCGTGATAATACAGGCCATATTCAGAGGAAATACCGTACTCTATGCCATTCCCCTGGTAGAAAGCGTATACGGAAACGAAGGTGCCGTAAAAGCCAGTATAATGGTAGCCTTTATCGTTCCTCTCTACAATATCGTCTCCGTAGCCGTTCTGGAACGCTACAGGGGCGGACATATCCCCATAAAACAATTGATCCTTAACATATTCAAAAATCCACTGATCGTAGGTGCCATCGCCGGTATTCTTTTTAATCTGCTGCCTGTGACCATGCCCCAATGCCTGAGATCACCCATAGCCCAGCTGTCAGGTATGGCTACGCCCCTCTCCCTCATAGTACTGGGAGGCAGTCTTCACATGTCAAGCCTGAAAAAAGACAGGCTGCCCATAATCCTGGTCACCATACTGAAGCTCATCATCACACCGGCTGTCATCGTCACCATAATGAGAGCCCTGAATTTTGATCCGGTAGAGCTTTTCGTGGTTTTCTCGGCTTTCGCAACTCCGGTAGCCGCAGCTTCCTATCCTATGGCTCAAAGTATGGGGGGAGACGCCGATCTGGCCGGAGAATATGTGGTGGTAACCACCCTGGTTTCCCTTCTGACCATCTTCCTGTGGATACTTTATCTCACAAGACTTTAAAAGCCGGCATCCTCATATGGAGATCCCGGCTTTCCATCTGTCTATATCTTCCACCAGCTGCATGGTACGCATTTTTACGCCGTAATCGGTGAGATGCAGCGGCGAATCATAAAAATAATCATAATCAAACATGTAATCCGAAAAATCCGATATGATGGTACAGTCGAGCTCCTTATCCAGCTCATCCCTGAATTTTTTGTATACTTCGCCATCCAGGGAATACTCACCGTCCGCAATGGGACAGCCTGCCACCAGAAGGGTGGCCCCGGCCTCATTACAGTATTCATTAAGTTCGTTAAGACGGCTTACACACTCCTCACTGTACTCAGGTTCCTTCGGCTCTTCAAACTCCTCTATGGAGCATATCCGCTCAGGACGTGGATATACATTATCGCCGTATTCATTAAAGGCTGAACGGCAATATGCATCATTCGTCTCCGTATTTCCTTTTTTCTCAACATAGAGTCCCAGCGCTCTTTCTATATACTTAGGCATGCTGATCACCATGGCGGGAATATCCGCAGGGTCTATGACCCCCCAGTGATCATAATGATTTTCTATGGTGATCCAGGCCATTGCCGGATTTATGATCCTGCCCGTATCATCATAATCGGAATGACATACGATCACCAGATCACCTTTCCCTATATTATATTTAGCCATGTTTTCATGAAAGATGTTTCCCAGGTCTCCATGAAGCCCCAGATTCACCACATCCATTCCGGTCTTTTCGGAAAGAAGCGCAGAATCCATGCCAAAGGCAAGATTGGAATTGCCCACTAAAATGATCTTCGGCGATCTCAGGCTGACCAGCCGGTCCAGCTTATCCTCAAACGAGGCCTGATATCCGCCGGAATACTGAGGCGAAATGACCGTGATCACCGAGATGGTGATGAACGTATACACCAGCCCGGTAAGCAGCATATATACTATCAGCTTGATAAAAAACCTTTTCATACGTTAAAACTTAAAATAGATGAACCTGGCACTTTGGAATTCAGGCTTCATAAATACTATCACGATGGCAATAAAGATATAGAGGATCCATCTGACTATCCTGGGACGTCTGCTTACTATCTTCCACAGGTCTCTCTTCTGTCCCACCACATCATAAATGAACAATACAACAAAAGCGATCACAGGCTTGGCTCCGTCCCAGAGGGAATCTATCCCCAGCAGGATAAAGGTATCGGCCACAGTCACCCCCGCCTCCGGGGGGATCGCAGGTCCCGAACTGACAGCATTGCGAAATACCGTCAATGCCTCGTCTATGGTATCAGCCCTGAAGAAGACCCAGGCTGCGCTTATCAGAATGAAATCCAGAAGGATACGCAGCCATCTCATTGGTCTGGTTTTAAAGATACGGCCTTTTTCAAGATATGAGAAATGATTCTCAAATGTCAGGAACAGACCGTGCATCATGCCCCAGACTACAAAAGACCAGTCAGCCCCATGCCAGAGCCCGCTGACAAAAAAAGTGATCAGCAGATTGATATCACGCAGGAACGTACCCTTCCTGTTTCCTCCAAGAGGGATGTAAATGTAATCCCTGAGCCAGGAGGAAAGGGAGATATGCCAGCGTGACCAGAATTCCTTGATGGACAGGGACAGATAAGGAGCATCAAAATTCTTATCCAGATCTATTCCCAACAGCGCCGCAGAGCCGATGGCGATATCCGAATACCCGGAGAAATCACAATATATCTGGATGGAATACATAAATACGGCAAGCAGGACGGGCCAGCCCTTAAACATATCAAGCCTTGAATAAACGCTGTCCACGGTCAGTCCGAAAAGATCCGCCACCACCAGTTTTTTAAACAGACCCCAGGCTATGGTCTTAAGGCCCCAGGTTCCCTTCTCATAGGTAAAATCGCTGCCCCCGACTATTGCAGGGACCAGCTTCTGCTGTCGTTCTATAGGACCCGAAAGAAGACAGGGGAAAAACGAAAGACCTGCTGCCAGATGAAAGATATTCTCAAAGGGTTTGATCTTTCCCGAACGGCAGTCTATGACATAGGCAAGGGCGGAAAAGGTATAGAAGGAAATACCCAAGGGGACCGCTATATCCACCATATCGTAGCCTTCCACCCTGTGAAACGCCCTGACGAGCCTCATAATATTCTCTGTCAGAAAAACATAATATTTAAAATACAAAAGCGGGAGGATCGTGAATAATACGGCCAACAGATCCGAGAGTCTGCCTTTTCCCTTGACCGACCAGAAATATGAAAAGCCCGTGATATACAGCAGCAGCAACAGATATTCCGCCCCGGCAAAAGCATAAAACACATAGCCGGATATCAGAAGGATGATCCAGCGGTAAGTGCGGGGTACGATCCAGTACAGTCCGAAAACCACCGCCAGAAATATAGCATATTGAAGAGAAATAAAAGACATTTATCTATCCTTCCCAGGCACCGGTATCCTCACCGTTACTCACAGGTATTTGAGAACCTGCGGAAGTATTGCCGACATGTGGTCGTCAATGAATGAGAAATTCATCTCCCGGTAGCTCCAGGCTGCCCTTCCTATACCGAATTCATTGAATGTCTCCCCTATCATTTTGTACCAGGCCAGAATGTCATCGGGCGCCGCCAGATCTATCACTCCGTATTCGCCGCAATAGAGGGCCACATTTCTCTCTTCGGCTATCTTTACGGCCTTTTCGAAACAATGCTCGAAAAATTCCTTTCCCAGGACATGATCCCGGGGGAAGTCGGAAAAGCCCACGGATACCTGTTTGAGATAGCGGTCCGTCTGGGCCTGAAGGGTACCATAGTCGGCATCTATACCGATACGGAACGAAGTGTCCATACCCGGAGCCCAGTACGCCCCCTGATGGGTAAAGATAAGAGGCTCATAAAAATGAAAATTATAGACTATATTATCATCGTAAGGAGGGAGCAGATCGGGAAGGGCATCCACACTGTTATTCCAGTAGCCTCCCGTGAGAATGACAACCTTCGGAGCCAGAGCCCTGATCCGTTCAATACATTTCTTCGCTATACGGTTCCAGGAATCACAGTACTCCTTTTCGGTGACCTCGTTCAAAAGTTCAAAAGCCACATCGGCGCCGGAATTGCCATATCTTTTTGCCAGCTCTTCCCATAAACGGTAAAACCGTTCCTGAAACTTCTCATTTTCAAAAAATCCTTTTTCATTTTCTCCGAAATCAAAAGAAAATCCAAAGGTCTTGTGCAGATCCAGGACCATGTTAAGTCCGTATTTACGACACCAAAGGAGGGCCCTGTCTATATAAACAAAGCCCTCCTCCTTAAAACCGCCGTTATCATCTTCTATCAGTTCATAATCAATAGGCAGCCTGACATGATCAAGCCCCCATTTCGCAATGGTCTCAATATCCTTTTCCGAGATGAAACTCTCATAGCGCGATACGCTGTGATCACACTGTGAAAGCCAGCCCCCCAGATTTATTCCATGTTCAAAGCCTTTCCATCTTTTCATGATCCCGACTCCTTTCGGATGCAGCCACAAAAAATACGTTTTTATATTATACCACAAAATCATGGGGAAGGAAAAGCTGTTTTTAGCCGATTTAGTGTCTGTGGCCGCCTCCGCCTCCGCGATGTCCTCCGCTGTGATGACCTCCGCCGCCTCCGTGATGTCCTCCGCTTCCCGAGCTTCGGGGTGAATATACCCTGGTATGATCAGTCATCATGGAATGAACATCGGATACGTTACAAAATGAATCGCCCCCCTTGAGCATGATCTGATCCGTCGCCGGTTTAAGCCGGGACTTTTTATAAACGATCACAAAGGTTATAAAAAAGGCTATCAGAAGACCCAGGATGATATTACAGGCATATTTCATGGGCTGCGGAACCCTTTTGCCCTCAAGGACATTATGTATCTGTGTAAAGGCGTCCACGCAGCATCTAAGATAATTCCCGGGATTACAATAGGTATACACATTATCCGTTATGATATCACCGTATTTCTTTCCCAAAGCATCATTACAGTCCCCTTCCGAATAAATATAAAGCCATTCGGGGTCAATATAGAACAGAACTCCGTTCACCTCGGGGCCGAAATAGCTGAGATAATAGGATTCGCAGTATGAGCCCGGATCATAGGTATTACCTTCAGTCAGGAATACTGCATTACCATACTCGGTTATACCCTTCATGGTTTCCGCGAGAGCTTCTTTTTCAGCACTTGTCATTATGCCCCACCTCTCATCAATATACACACCGTAATGTGTATCCGGATTCACATATTTCGGCTCGGGAGCTGCGTATTCTGAGGCGGACACCACAACGGTCCCGGATACCAAAGCCATCAGGACACACAGCAACAGAAGGTTTTGCGTCAGTCTTTTTACAAAAGTTCTCATCACATATCACCTCCCCGTCTGTTCATCTGAGGCGGTTTCCTTAAGCAAAGCTCATTATTGCCCCTTACCAGATCACAGAAGGACAAAAGCACCATGACCATCGAAAAAATAGCAACGCCGTAATAATAGTAATCATGGACCGGATTAAAGATCGCTACGATAACCGCCGCCGCAACCGCCGTTATGGGTTTCAGCAGGACAGGGAGTTTTTCGGAAAAAGGCATATACATGACCCTCTTCCCCCTTTCGGTCTTCCTGCCTAAAGCCATCTTTAATGCAAACCTGACTGCAAAGATGCATGCCACTATCCCCACGGCCGCATATTTCAGTTCATCTGGCACATAATCAAAAGAATCCCATATGGCTATGACAAAATATAACCCCAGGATCAGTGACAGAACTGAAGGCAAACCATCGGCCTTCACTTCCTTATCCCTGAGTTTTGAAGCCGGCTGTGAAGAGACGACAGACATTTCTTCAGGTTCATCATCGGTCCTGACCATGCTGTTATACACTATGCCTTTGTCATCAAAATTCATTTTCCTGGTATATATCTGATCCAGCTGTTTGCTGAGCATCAAAAAAGAAAGGACCGCAAAGATCACCGCCCCCATCAAAATGATCTGCGGACTCAGAAGAAGAAAGGTATTCAGAAGAAATATGATGGGCAAAGCCAGAAGCAGTGAGCCCAGGATATATTTTTTGTAGTCCACGGGAAGATCGGCAGCCACCTTACCTGTCTGTCCGTTCACCACGGCATAGCTCACATGAGTACCGCCCTTATTCCTGATCGCAAGAAACCATACGGGAAAATAGCAAAGCCGGCCGGACATTCCGGCCTGTGCTCCGTCGCCCGTGGCCTTTGACAAAGACAGAGAATAATGCCCCAGCTGCTTCTGGAGCTGTCCGGATATCTCATCCTCTGCGATCTCGCAGGCCGCGCCTTCGTATATCCTGCAGGGCACGGTGCACCTGTCCGCATAAAATCCACTCAGAAAAACCTCGTCAAAATCCTTTGACTGCTGGGTATAAAAAGGGGCTATGGCACTGCTCATGGCGTCCGAAAAGGACGCCGATGCGTCAAAGGATATACCGCTGCACATAGCATCGACCTGGGCGTCTATGTCATATAATTCCGTATGCTTATAATCGCCCCTTCTATAGCTTCTTGTCCCCCTGACCCGGATCCGGCCCTCATGGGACACATCGTAACACCAGTAGGGCATATAAATACCCCGGAACATATTTACCGTAGTATCCTGTTTCATATGATCCGGAGCAAACAGCGCTTTTTTTACCGTGTCGATATAGCTCTGTATCGCCTTTTCCTTTGAAATGGCAAAGGGTATGATCTTTTCCGGCCGTTCCACGCTTTCCAGCCTCTTGTCCAGCGTGACTGCGGATGCGCCGCAATAACTGCAGAAGGTCGCGGCCGTGTCGTCATCCCACAGGATCTCACCGCCGCACTGGGGACAGGTATATATCACAGTTTCAAGATCCGTGACGTTCTCACTGCCCTTTCCTGCCATGACTTCAGCCGGTTCAAGAGATGACTCGCAATAATCGCACTTCATCTTCTGACTGTCAGGATCGAACCTCATAAATGCGCCACAGCTTTTACAGATTACCATATTCTCTCCTTTTATTATGCATCTTCCTGATGCCCTGTTCCAAACAACAGCCCGACCTGCCGGTCAGAATGCCGTGGTCTTTCCCACATATGCAGTATCATCCAGACGCTGTCTCTCCACAAGAGATGTGAAGAACCCGTTATTGGCAATGAGTTCCTCGTAGCTGCCGTCTTCAATTATCTTTCCGTTATCCAGAACTATTATCCTGTCACACTCTTTTATTGTGCTGAGTCTGTGTGCGATAACGAGCCTTGTGCATTTCATCCTGTCCAGAGCCTTCGACACCTGCATCTGGGTAATATTGTCAAGGGCACTGGTGGCCTCGTCAAACATAAGTATCCTGGGCCGGGGCGCCACTGCCCTGGCTATCATAAGCCTCTGACGCTGTCCTCCGGATATACCGCCCTGTCCCTCCGAAATAACGGTATGCATCCCCATGGGCATCTGTCTGATATCATCCGCAAGACCGGCAAGCTCTGCGGCTTCCCATGCATGTTCCAGGGACAGTCCGGGAGAAGAGATCACTATATTCGAATATATATCGCCCATGAAGAGCTTTCCGTTTTGAAGCACACTTCCGATATGGCTTCGAAGCGACTTAAGGTCAAGGGAATTCAGATCCTTACCGTCATAATAAACCGCACCTTTCTGGGGCTTTTCAAAACCCAGGAGTATGCTCATAAGCGTCGATTTACCGCAGCCTGTTTTTCCGACTATGGCCACGTACTGGCCGGCGCGTATCTTAAGACTCAGATCGTCCAGCACCGGCGGCATATCGTCCCTGTACCGGAAAGTAACATTGCAAAGCTCTATGTTTCCGGAAAGAGATGTCACCATGGCTTTGTTCTCATTCACCTCGGGAACCGCCGAAAGAATGGGGGCAGCCATCTCCAGCACCGGTTTTATCTGTGCCAGTCCCGAAGCCAGAGCCCCAAAGGATAAAAATGCACCGCTTACCATACCGTACGCCGACATAAATGCATAGTATTCGGGAACCGATACGCCCTCGCTGACCGCACCATAGTACAGGATCATGGTTCCCACCAGGGTAACGGCCACGGAAAATACATTCTGCAGTTTCAGGAAAAGAGGGGGATTATACGCCAGGGAAGCACTCCTGGAATAGAGCATTCCCCATTTTGAGAAAGCTCTTTTTTCGGCTCCTGCCAGTCTGATCTTTTGTATTCCGGTAATAAGCGAGTGACAAAGCCCGCTCTCCTTCGCCGCATATTCCATACGCTTCCTGGATACCCCGATCTGCATCACAACCGTGATCAGCGAGATCAGTGTCGTGGACAGAAGGATCAAAAGCGACGGGATCACCAGGGAGGGAGTGTAAACAAAGATCTGTGAGATATATGCCAGTGAAAATACACTTGTAAGTCCCATGGATATTGCGGTCCCCACCAGCTGCTGGGCAAGGGAACTGATATAATTCAGACGGTCAGCCAGTTCACCCGAACTGTATTCCTTGAAAAAAGAGGCCGGAAGCGATAATACCCTCATCACGGCTGCCGCCTCCACCGAGAGATTCATTTTTGTAATGATCCGTTTCGAAGCCAGATCCCTGACCAGGCCGAACAGACTGGCAGACAACGAAGCACAGATCATATAAACGGCCATGGAAGACAGCACCGAAATACTGTGGGACATAAGTACTTTTGAAAACAGAACAGCATTCAGTCTCGGCATGAGCATACCTGTCATGGTAGCCGCCATGGTAGCCGCGACCAGCATGGCCAGATCCGACGGCGCCATCTGTTCCAGGATATACTTCAGAAAAACGACTATGGACATGCTCTTCAAAGGAAAGGGCTTGTAAAATGCAATAGCATCTTCCTCGATAAGCTTTTCGGTATTCCGGTTTATGGTCACATATTTATCGTTTTTCCGGTCATAAAACCTGTAACCGCTGATCCCGCAGGGGACGAGGGCAACCACGCTGCCATCGCTTTTTAAGGTGCCCAGCATGGCGCCGTAGGCATCCCTATACCAGCCGCGCTCCAGTCTTACGGACCGGGTCATGATACCGTGGGGACGGAGCAGGTACTCCAGCACTTCCCCCATATCCTTGATCTCATCCGGAACCTCGGCAGCTTTCAGATGATAATATTTAAGGATCTCCCCTATGGCGTCAGCAGTCTGCACGCTGTCATCATTCAGGGCATCATAAAGCCGCCGGCCCATAACAGCACCGGCGATCGCCTGAAATGAATCCTCAAACATTTCGTGATCCGTATTCTTTCTTTCACGTATCTGTTCGCCAAACCAGCCCATGTATCAATCTTCCTATTCGTTCGTCACAAGGCGTTTGTACATACCGTCCAACGCCATCAGTTCATCATGAGTACCTCTTTCGGCAATCTTTCCTTTGTCGAGAACGATTATCTCATCACAGTCGCGTATGGTGGAAAGCCTGTGGGCAATGACCACACAGGATATGCCCCTGTCCTTTATGGACCGTACCACGTCATATTCGGTGCGGGCATCCAGCGCGCTGGTAGCCTCATCCAGAATGACAAGGGTAGGATCCTGAGCCAGCACCCTTGCGATCTCCAGCCGCTGTCTCTGGCCGCCCGACAGATCTCTGCCGCCTTCGGTCAGTTTATACTGATATCCGCCTTCCCTTTGCATAATGTCACTGTGAAGGCTGGCGTCCTTTGCCGCAAGTATCATCTCAAAATCTTCAATGGAGTTATCCCACATCTTTATATTGTTTGCTATAGTATCCTCAAAAAGAATGATATCCTGATCCACCACCGCAACCGATCCGGTGAAAACACTTCTGTCTATATCCGAAATCTTTTTACCGTCGAAAAGGATCTCCCCGCTCCAGGGTTGATACAGACCGGAGATCAGTTTTGCAAGAGTCGATTTACCGCAGCCGGAAAAACCGACAAAAGCGACTCTTTCTCCCTTTTTGAGATCCAGGGAAAAATCTTCGATCAACGGGGATTCAAGGCGTGAATAACCAAAGGTCACATTTTTCATTGAAAGACTGCCGGTCAGCTTATCCAGATCCTCACTGTCACTTTCATCTTCAAAAACCGGAGCTTCGGGATACTTCATCACATCTTCTATACGCTCCATACCCGTCTTCATCTCCTGAAGTATACGCCCCGCTCCTATCAGCTGGTTTACGGGTCCCAGAAAAGCCACAAGAAAGCCCTGGAAAGCCATTATCATACCCGGGGTAAACTGTGACCTCATGGTGAGCCAGACTCCCAGGATAAGAACGAGGACATTTACGATCCCGTCTATTGCCAGAGGGATAACTCCCATACACATATCCAGGCTTATAAGACGGGCATTCTGGGTATTAACCGATGCCTGATATCCTGCCCATCTTTCAAAATAACCGTTTTCGGCTCCGCTGGCCTTGATGGTTTCGATCATATCCATGGCTCCCACAGTCGCTCCGGACAGCTTTCCTTGATCCCTCATGACCACACGGGTTATATTCACACGTTTTTTGCTGATAAAATAAGATACGGCCAGATTTATAAAAACAGCCGAAAGGCCGACGATGGTAAGCAGAAGAGAATATCTGACCATTACCACCAGATAAAGTATCATCATCACAGTATTGAGGACAAGAGGAGCAAGGGTATTGACCAGCTGGCCCGCTATCAGGGCGTTTCCCGTTTTTCTGCCCTGAATATCTCCGGCCATGCGCTGGGAAAAGAATTCCATGGGAAGCCGCAGGATCTTCCACATATAGGTGGAATTGCCCACGGAAGATAACTTACCGTTGATCCTGAGCAGATATACAGCCTGGATCCAGGCCGCTGTTATCTGTATGATGCAGAGAACCGAAAGGGCAACAAAAAAAGGAACAACCCATGACGGATTGGTCCCGGGAAGCAGACAGTCCATAAAAACTCTGGAAAAACCGGAATTGATAATGCCGGAAAGAGCAGTGATGACAGTGGTCATGACCACAAAAACAACAGCCGGGCCCGTTCCCTTAAGCCTTTCTTTGGCAAAAGACAATACGGAATCCGGCTTCCCCCCGGGTTCAAAATCATCCGAGGGTTCAAACATGAGCACGATCCCGGTAAAGGCTTCGTCAAAACGCTCGGAGGAAACGGAATAACTCCCCCTTGCCGGGTCATTGAGATAGACCTTGTTTCCCTTAAATCCGTCGCATACCACGAAATGATTGAATTCCCAGTGGATGATACAGGGAAAAGTACCGTTTTCCCTGAGCTCGTCAGGCTCAAAACGATATCCCTCCACATTCATCCCATATCTTCTGGCGGCTCTCAGCAGATTTCTGGCATTGGATCCATCACGGCTGACTCCGCAATCGGCACGCACCTGTTCAAGCGGCAGCCATTTGTCATAATAAGCCAGGATCATGCAAAGACAGGCAGCCCCGCATTCCAGAGCTTCCAGCTGCATTATAACGGGTACTTTGACAACGCCCTTTTTTTTGGGCTCCTTTTTTCTTCCTGCAGGCATAGTCACACCGGTTAATTGATAACGAATTCAATAGGATGTTTTTTCGTAGTCGAGCCATCGGCTTCCTTCGGAGAAACCGTACCGAAAACGCACCATATCAGCATACCTGCCAACAGGATGAGCAAAGCCGTCAAAACCAGCCAGACCGAAGGGGTCGTCACACGGATATAGTCATTTAACTGTTCCGGAGAAGAAACCTTCTCCAGGCTTTTTTTTCTGAAAAGATCACTCATCTTAATTCCACATCCTTCGTACAGATAAAAAAGGTCTTGTTTTATCCGTCAAATGATAGTACAATATACAAGTTCGTATCACCCGGATCCGGGTGATGTCATGGAGACGTATCGAAGTGGTCATAACGAGCTCGACTCGAAATCGAGTTGTCGGTTTATCCCGGCACGTGGGTTCGAATCCCACCGTCTCCGCTGCAGCCCCCCGGCAGGATGCCGGGGGCAGTTTATTTTATACGGAAATATCAATGTCTGATGATAATAGTCATATCCACCTTATCTCTCTTAACACCGACGGTAACCTCATCTGCGATACTTGCCACGATGGATTTCTCCAGTTCGTCCCTGGCCTCCTCTGCGGATGCTTCATCCTGGTCATCGATGGCCTCCCTGTACTGTGACAGTGACCAGATGGCACAATGATCCATGGATACGGAGGAATCCGATCCCATAAAGCCATAGTCTATAAGGGTCCCGTCATACTCCTGTCTCATGCTCATGACACTGTCATAATTCAGGATACCGTTTTCTATGATATCGCTGATCTTGCCCATGAAGCCCTTTACCGCCGCGTTTTCTCCGGAGGTGGATATGCTTATGAGCTCGCTCTTTTTGTCCGCGTCCATAATGGTCTTTGCTGTGAGGCAGATCCTGCATTCATTCTCAGTACCCTCAAAATGGAGAAGCGCCTGATAATCGGGAAGCATGGCTCCCACCATACCGAGAGTCTCCTCCGTCAGCAGTCTCATATGCAAAGCCTTTTTACCCTTGAGATCGATCTTCTTCAGAAAAGAATCCACCATCTCAAGGGCCTCGGATATCTGAGGGGTTTTGTTGTTAACCACCATATCATCAGTAATCAGTGTAAACATAGGTCATACCTCCATTTGATTAATAGGAAACACTTACAATCCGCTAAAGATTATATCACATAATCATAAATTTTGATATAGGATAATACCTTCTTATCATAGCGAAGATATCACTACCGCAGCAAACACCAGAAGGCAGCCCACTATCTCTTTTACGCTCAGGGTCTGATGCAGGAAATAAAATCCCGCAAGTACCGAAAAAACAGACTCCAGGCTCATGATAAGAGAAGCCACCGTAGGCTGACAGTTCTTCTGTGCCACCATCTGCAGGGTATAGCCCGCCGCTCCCGATAATATTCCCAGATATAAAAGGGGCAGTATGGCGGCCTTTGCCGCAAAAGGATCAAAGGATTCAAAAACAAGCATACCCAGAAAACCCGTGAGGGCCTGAACAAAGAACTGTATGTTTGAAAGCAGTAAGATATCATCAACCTTTTTCGAGAAATGATCGACACACATGATCTGAAAAGAAAACAGCACGGCACATAAGAGGACCAGCGCGTCTCCCTTTCCTATGACAAAGCCTTCCTTCACGCTTATGAGATACACGCCGCCAAGGCCCAGAAAGGAACACAGCCATATCCTGAGCGAAGGTTTTTTACCCACAAACAAGCTGAGAACAGGGACCAATACCACATACATGGCGGTTATGAAGCCGGTCTTCCCCGCAGTGGTATATTTAATGCCCGCCTGCTGGGCTATGCTTGCCAGTCCCAGCCAGAGGCCGCACAGTAAACCTCCGAGAAGATAAACCTTTATTTCGGGCTTTTTCCTTTCAGCACGACGCAAACGTCTTTCGTTAAATACGGAAACAGGCACCATGACTATGGCGGAGATAAGACTGCGGTAAAACACGAAGCTCCAAGGTCCGAGATACCCGGTACCTATACTCTGGGTGACAAAGGAGATTCCCCAGATAAATGAAGTGAGCAAAAGCAAAAGATAACTGAGCAATACCGGATTTCTATCTTTATTCATAAGATCAAAAACGGGCCGATGCTTCTAACGCATATCGGCCCGTCTCATTCTCCTCTCTATCGCGGCGAACAGCAAAGTCAGCATTTTTACCACAATAAGGTATATAACCGCCGCTCCTATCAGCGGCATGAATGCATCATAGGTTCTGGACGCGATCTGATTGGCTGTCCTGGTAAGGTCAGACAATGAAACATAACCCACGATAGCCGTCTCCTTGAGCAGGACGATAAATTCATTGCCAAGGGGAGGCAGGGCGGTTTTAAACGCCTGCGGCAGTATGATATGCCTGTAGGTCTGGGACGCGGATAAGCCCAGAGACCTGCCGGCTTCCATCTGTCCCTTATCCACGGATAGGATGCCCGCCCTTATTATCTCGGCCACATAGGCTCCGGAATTGATCCCGAAGGAAAGGCAGGCAACCAGAACACCGTTTTTTGAATTTGCCATAATGACAAACCACATTATCAAAAGCTGGAGCACGCTGGGAGTGCCTCTGATGACATCTATGTAAAAATCCGCGAAGATACTCAGTATGGTCCTCTTTCCGTCGGGACGCTCGTGAAGCTTCATAAAGGCCAGCGCAGTACCTATTATCACACCCAGCACCGCAGCGATCACAGCCACCTTAAATGTCAGAACAAAGCCGCTGAGATAGAGCTTCCACCTGTCCGCTGTTATAAATGCCGCCTCGAAACGGCCGGCAGTTTTTGAAAACCATTCATTCATAGAAATCCGATCACTCAGCCTCTTCGATATATTTCTTTACAAGTTCATCAAAAGTTCCGTCAGCCTTAAGCTCCTCAAGAGCCTTGTTAACTGCGGGGGTGAGGGATGAATCCTTGGGAAGGGCTATGGCGTACTGCTCATTCTCAAAGCCAAACTGAGAACCCTCCAGTGCCACTACCTGACCCTCAAAATTTGACTCAAAAACAAGAGCGGGATTCTTATCAACTATGACCGCATCATTCTTTCCGTTCACCAGATCATTGACGGCATCCACAGCCTTATTGTAGGCATTTACCGTTGCTCCGTCGATATCATCCTCGGCGATAAAGTTACCGGTGGTACCGAGCTGCACGCCGATGTTTTTGCCTACAAGATCCTCGGCGGCCGAGATATCGGAACCTGCGGGAACCAGAACATACTGAACTGCATCATAATAAGGATCCGAGAAATCCACTGTCTCAAGTCTCTCCTCAGTGATGGTCATGCCTGCAATGGCGCCGTCGATCTTTGAGCCGATGGCGGTTACCAGAGAGGAAAACTCCATATTCTGGATCTCCACTTCCACTCCCATCTTTTCGCCCACTGCCTTGATCAGGGCCATATCGAAACCATCGGGCTGTCCGTCGTCTCCCACATATTCAAAAGGCGGAAACTCGGCGTTTGTACCTATGATCAGTTTACCTTTTTCAATAGTCTCCAACCCGGAAGCCTGTCCGTTATCACCGGATGATGCAGGCGTATCAGGTTTTGCCGCGCAGCCGTAAAGGCAAAGGGTACTCATGCATACAACAAGCGCAAGAGCCTTAATAAATGATTTTTTCATAATGATCCTCCTGAATCTGAATTAAAAGATATCCGATAGATAATACCATTAAACGTAAAAAAACACAATATCCCTGATGACTATATTCTCAAATATCGCTTCCGTCCCACACAAAGTCCGTCTTCAGACCATACCTGAATCTCAGGGCGTAATGTAAAAAAGGATAAAAGACCGGCGCGGCAGATCCGGTAAACATCCGGAAAATGAGGGATGAACCGGATACACTGCGATACAGATGAGGTACTTTTTTTTCAAGACGTTTAAGGAACCTTCTGCTCATGGCAAATCCCCGTCGGGAGATCTTTTTCATATAGTATAGCTTCAGCTGTGTGTAGACCAGCTCCCTGATCATGATCCCAATGAGGCGCCTGTTCCCATGTTCCAAAGAAAGCCTGTAAAGATCACAGCATCTGAACAGGACCTTCTCGTGATCCATGAAATGATAAAGCATATTTTTAATTTCCACACTCTGCCCAGGTCTGTCCAGATAATGAATATAAACGGGGAAATGCGACACATATATGCTTTTCGCACCGCAAAGCGCCATGGCTGTAAACTCTGCATCAGTATACAGGCAGTTTTCCGGCAGAAGATGGCCGGGGGGACGAAGGCAGGAGGTCCTGACAGTCAGGGCATGCATGGAAAGAGCCTTTGAAGGCCTGAGTTCATCCGGAGGATACAGACCGCTCCCGTAACCGGAAAACACATCATAAAGGATCCTTTGGTCTCCCTTATCCCTGTAAAAGGGATTCACCAGAATATCCGCCTCACAGCCGCGAAGCAGCTTTTCCAGTTTTTGAAAACCCTTTATATCAAACCCGTCATCCGCATCCAGCAATCTGAAATACCGGCCTTTCGCCTCCTTCAGCGCCCTGTTGACCACCGAACCGTATCCCCCGTTTTGCTTTTTGATCACCCTGACGATACCGGGATACTCTTCTTCATATTTTTTGGCAACGGAAAACGTCCCGTCATCGGAACCGTCATCTACCAGAAGCACCTCGATCTCATCCGGCCGCCGGCCAAAGCCCAGGACGCTGTCCAGGGCGCGGGGAAGATACTCCTCCATATTATAGGCGGCGATGGCCACCGTGATCTGTTTTTCTGTTATTGGATTCTTTTTCATAGATCACTTTACATTATCAGATTCTTCGCTACGCTCAGAATGACAAAAGTCAGCTTATTTTTCAGATCCCGGATCTTTCCTGAACAAGTAGACCAGTTCCTCTGTCTCCCTGCTTTCATCCACCTCATACCTTCCGGCGATCCATTTTCCGAAAACATTTTCCTGCAAAAAGACATTGATATCACCGGTCTTTGATTTGTCGGCCACAATGATATCGGGGCTCTCATGCCCAAAATCGTCATAATAGTATATCCACTGTTTCCCGTAGGGAATGGCATCTATCATTGTACAGCCACAAGCCTTTCCCTGTGTAAAAAGATTGATCACGGTATCATCCGTCAGAAACAGGACCGAGTCCCCGGCCTTTGTTTCGCCTGCGATGCTCTTTAGTTTGTTCACATATGAAGCCAGCTCATAGGGATAAACATGAATGCCCTTCTCGGGTCCCTCCTCTGTCACTTCCCTTTGCTCGGATATACACGCCGGGACCGTACCGTCCACCACAACAAAATATCCCTTATATACGATCAGGCTGAAAACAAAACATATAATGGCCGGAACCGCAAAACAGGACAGTTTTTCCTGCCTGTACAGCATGATAACCACTGCCAGGATGCCCGGGATAAGATAGGATGCGCTGACCTCCAGTCCCAAAAGCGAAGAAAAAACAACTATGAAATATATGAACAGATTCGGGATATAAAACACATAAAACAATTCCCTGTTTTCCCTGTCTTTATTCTTAAGATAGAGATAAAATCCCGATAAAAAAAGTACTATATATCTGGTATTGAGGCCATAAGGACCGGAGCTTCTTCCAAGTATGTTCGCAGCGAGGATCACGACGAAAAAAGTATTGCCGATACGGAAACGATACTCACCACCGGATCCGTTCTTTTCTTTCTGACTTTGTCATGCAGGAACCATACCATGGCCGAAGCCAGGATCACGGGTATTCCCCTGCCGCAGATCCTGATGCATTCCCTGCCCAGCATCATAAGCTTTTCAATATTGTTGACATGCTTTTCATCCGAAATGATATACGGGATCACCCTGATCAGTTCTCCCATGGATATACCCCTTAGTACATACCACATAAAAGGCAGGGCAGTACAGATACACCCCAGGGAGAAAAAAACAGGATCGCTTTTTCTTTTCGTCAATATATAAATGCATACAAGAATGACCGGAAAGACCGCCACCATCGTGGGATAGGCCCATACCGCAAGGGCGAAAAAAACGCCGGATAAGAACAGTTCCTTCCCTGAACCGGCCCTGTACAAAAAAAGCATGGACAAGGTCACAAAGAGATACATCATCTGGGCATACTCAAAATCAGCCACCCATTTCGGCATAAAATTAAAAACCAGCAAAGCACAGAGCCAGGAAAGAAAGATATCATATTTTCCTTTTTTCCTGAAGATCACATATGTGATACCGGCAACGATCCCCTGTACTGCCACACTCATGATCCTCAGAAAGACAAATACCCCCTCATAAGTGCCTGTCAGAAGAAGATACGGTTTCATGAACACTGCGGCGTAAACAGCCGTGGTCTGATGCATCTCCCACATATCCCCAAACAGCCTGTCTCCGTTGGTAAGCCTCAGACCCATGGCCACTAAGTATTCCTCGTCGTTGAATACCCCGTAAAAAACCTTATAATAGCATGCAAGTATTGAGAGGATACAAAAAACAGCCACAAGAATTTTGTTAAATGAGGATGCACGCTTCATCTGTCCGCCTCAACGATTTCCCTGATATTCTCATAATATTCACGAAAGATGCGCCCCGCATCAAAGCGTTTGCAGTTCTCATAACCGCGTAAAACCAAACTATCCTTAAGTGCTCTGTCACAGATCACCTTATCAAGTGCGGATGCCACCTCCCGGGGATCGTCAGGATCCACGAGCGCCCCCGCATCTCCCACCACCTCCGGCAGTGAACTGCGCTTTGAACACACCACCGGCACTCCGGCGGCCATGGCCTCAAGAGGGGGAAGTCCAAAGCCCTCTTTTAATGACAAGAAAAGAAAAACCTCTGCGTTTGAGATATATCTTTTCATCTCGTTAACGTCACCGATATATTTATGACACTCTGTCTTTTTTAAAGCACCCTCCGATGCCCCGTAGGCTGCACTGTCTTCTATGCCGATGATCACCAGTTTCAACGGATCGGCTGCCGTTTTCAGATATGCTTCATACGCCCTGACAACAGCCCCGGCATTCTTATGCGGCAGATCGGAGGTCACCGCGAGTATGTACGGCTCACCTTCAGTCTTATCGCCGTAAGATGACGCCTCACAGGAATCGTGGATCACCCGGATCCGGTCTTCCCCGATACCGGTATATTTTACTATATCCTTCTTTGAAGCTTCGGAAATGGTGATCACCCTGTATGCATGTTTTGCTGAAGCCTTCAATCTGCTTTTTATATACAGGTTTTCAAGAAAACCGAAATATCCCGGAAAAACTTCATCATAATAAAAGGGGATCATATCGTGAATGATCACCGCATCTCTTATCACGCATCTTATGGGCGCAAATCCCCGGGGAAAGATCACTATATCCGCCCCAAGCCTTCTGAGGTGACTGTTGACACCTGTCAATTCCCAGTATACAAAATCAAGCCTTTTTTTCGGATCAAGGTCACTGACCTCATAAAATGACACGCCCGGGATCTCAAAATCCTTCCTGTTAAAGCTGTTGCCCATCACGGTAAGCTTATCTCCCGATCCTTCGGCACTGATCACTTCTGCCAGGCCACCGGCGATGGCAAGAGCCACATTATAAATGCCTATGCTTTTCCCTACGCCCTTTATTAACTTAAAACAATCTATGACAATATGCATGTTTTATTTCTTCCGTATGAGGATCCCCGCCTTGCCCATAATGACATGACCGGATCTCATTGTTTTTTTCCTTTATGACAAAAACGGATCATATCCTTCAACAGTTCTCCCGTCAGTCTCTCTCCTGTCAGGATCAGCAGTATTATATACAGCGTGAAAAAGAGCAGGCCGGAGAAGCATAACCGAACCGGCTCCGACAGGTCCATGGGACCTACGAGGAAATATGTAACCGCAGCGGAAACAACAGTCGGTATCACTATCCTGAAATACTGAATTCCGCTGAAGAATATCACCACATCTTTTCGCAAAGCCCAAACCTGAACGAGGAGCACTACAGCCTCTGCCACCAATGTCCCGATGGCCGCACCGTCAGCCTTATATACCGGTATCAACAATGCATTCAGGATGAGATCCGTCACTGCTCCGGCTATTTCGGAATATAATACATATTTTTCGCGGCCGGTGGGTACAAGCACCTGTATTCCCAGAACATTTGTGATCCCGATCAAGAGAAGGGTCGGCATGATGATACGCATTGATGATCCGGCAGACAGAAATCCGGTTCCCGAAAGGATCAGCAATACCGTTTTTGAAAAGAGCATAAAATAGGTCATCAACGGCAAGGCAGACAGGAAGATCAGGTTCATGGCCTTTTTACACATTTTCTCAAACTCTTCTTTTTTATGCTGTTCTATATACCATGAAAGCCTCGGAAGAAGCACCGCCCCCAGAGACGTAACTACACAGACCAGCAAATACTTCACACGGGTAGCGGCATAATATAATCCCACCTGGTCATCGGAAGTCATGAATCCGAGCATCACCGAATCAAGATTTGTATAGATCGTAGTTGCACATGACATTGCAAAAAATATCATTATACTTTTTAAATGACGGGAAAAATCATAATTTCCCAAAGGTTTTACAAATACGTATTTGCGGACATTGATAAAATTGAGAACGTATGACAAATATGAAGCTATGATCATCACGATCGCATATCGCACATAATCCGATCTTTTTGTCACCATGACAAACATTGCCGCAATCCCTATGGCCTTAAAGATGACCGACCGGACCGCTATATACGTATATTGTTCCAATCCTTTGTACAACCATTCCACACCTATGGTTTCCAGCCAGATCAAAGATCCGAGTACAATATATAATTCTTTTTCACTTCTCAGCTTCGGAATAAAATAAACAGATCCTGCAAGCACCAGATATGTAACAGCAGACATGATAAGACTGATCAGCAGCAATTCCTGATAAACCATGGTCAGCTTTTCTTTATCATCCCTGACTCTGGCACATTCCCTTATTCCGTAAACCGGGATCCCAAGCTTCGAAAACATGTTAAAATACAACACGACCGACAAGGCAAACGCCACTTTTCCCGTCCCCTCAGCCAACAGTATCCTTGAAACATACGGGAATGTGATCAAGGGAAAAACGATGGATGACAGAGTGAGTATAACATTCATTATAAAGTTGATTCTGATTGATTTTTTTTCAGCCATGATCATTTGTCAGAAAAATGTTTTATAACCCTATTTCCCCCAAGGCTTTTTTCAGATATGCTCCCTTTTTCAACAGCTTCCCTATCTCTGAAGCATTATTCAGGATCTCACGGTAAACATCTTTATCTGTGGAAGCAACTATATCATCTATCTCGTTTAATGAACTTATGGCAAATCCGCATCGGTTTTGGATCACAAAATCGGCCTGGGCAGCCTGGTCCCATATCAGTACAGGTATACCGCTGGCCAGATATAAAGACAGTTTATGAGGGGAGTTTATCTTCAGATATTCACCGAATAAGGATGTACATGTATCCACACTGTCACCATCCCATACCAGTCCGTATTCTCCCTTAAGCCGTGACGGAAGTTCATCCGGATAAAATTTTCCCAGGCATTTCACATTTTCACGTCCACGATCCTCATAACCATCGCCGAAAAGATCAAAAAAAGGACGCTCAGGCAAGCCATATAAATAACCTGCTTTCTCCCTTTTAAGATTTCCGGCTATCACAATATGATCCTTCATGATCTCATGACTCATACTGCCGGTATCATCAGTCAGATAATCAAAAATCCCCAGAACCTTAAGGCGTTCTCTATCTATTCCCAGCAGTTCATGCAGAAGATCGGCCATTCTTCCCGTATGCACGATAAGATCGTCAAAAAGTGGCAGCAGTTTCTTTTCCTCAAGTGAGATCAAAAGATCATTGATCATTCCATGGCTTTTTGCAAAAGAATTGCGTATGGTCTCAAGATCATGGATAATGCCTGCTACCCTCACGCCCTTTTTTTTCAGTTGGCTTATCTGTCCCGCCTGAAAAATATTATGTGATATACAGGGCAGCTGAATAAAAACCACATCGCCTTTCCCGACTTTTTTCATTGCCTTTTTCCAGGCGTTCGCAGCCTCAAAATGAACATATATCTTTTTCAGAAATCCGTAAGTACCTCTTTTAAATGACAATTCGGAATAGATATCCAGATCTTCATATCCCATGTCACGGGCAACGGAATATACATCATTTCTCGCCTTTGTTCCGGCATTATATTCTGTATCATAACTGTTTCTTTCACAGACGATATATTTTTTCAAGATCGGCACCTTCACAAAGAGTCCAACATACATTTAAAAAATGATCGGTTCACTATACGACCGGGTCCGCAACGGTTCCGAATTTTTCACCCCCCTGATCCGAAACTGACGTCGCGGCAAGTAAGAATATGGCATAAGTAAGATCCATAAGATGATGCTCTACCATGGAATGGATCGAAATGACCATTACACAGAGAATAAAAAAAACATCTCTTTTATACCTGTAGCATGCAAAAATATATGCCGCCACAATGATCAACAAATAGAGCATCCCGTATTTTATCGCAGAATACAGATATGAGCAATCAACAAAATTATAATCCGGTGACTGCTTTAAAGTACCACCTGCTCCGATGAAATCCACATTATTCCCCAATAACGAAATACCATAATTCTCTATTCCTGCCTTACCCAGATTCAGTCTGGTCGAAAGCCATTGATTCAGCTGTACCATGAACTTATTTTCATAGTCAAACAGCAAGGTAAGCGTGGTCATCAATACGGCACACAGCAACATAAACCATCTGAACAATACAGATACGGATCTGTCAGTATATCTTCCCTTCAGATCCTTTTTATACTGATCATCATAAACTTTGAGCAGCATGAAACCCAGACAGAATATGATCATGCCGTACATGGTTGCTCTGGTATATGACAAAACAAAGACCGGGATCTGGATCAGGATCGCCAGCATACAGACATACCATTTGATCCTCTCCCTGAACAGATAAAAAACAGACATTGTCAGATATAAAAAATGTGCCGCAGCATCAGTGGGAAAAATAAAGCCAAAGGACTGTCTCCATACATATCTGCCGGAACGGGATGTTTTATAGATCAGATTGACGACCATATCAAAGTTGCATGCAAACAAGGTTACGGCTATATATGCTATATTGACCAATACAAAACACTCAAGGATCCTGGTAAACCTCACATTTTTTGCGGTAGCCAGAAAATAACAGCAATACATCGCCCTGCTCGCTTCCGATCCCGCTTTCAGCATTACTATGGATCCGACTGCAAGGATAAATACCTTGAGAAAGAATTCCTTTACCTTATATCTGTCAAAAAAAACAAATTTGACGCAAAGTATAAGCAACGGAAAATATTTAAATATCCGGACAACAAGCATCCACCTGTCAAACATGGTGGTATCGGAATAACCTGCGATCAGGTACATTGTGAGCGCAATCAGATAAAGCCTTTCTCCGTTTGAAACATCATCAAGAAAAGCCCCTAATAGCTTTTTTATTCTGATGATCGGCTTAACCTCACTCAACAACCACACATCCCCACACATCCACTTTCAGCTGTTCCAGCACCCGGCGCGCCTCCTCGATCTGGCCGTAGGTGGTATGACCGCACCATACCAGCAGGATAGCATTCCCCTTGTCAGCCACCTGAGTAAGACTGTCAGATGACACCAGCTCACAGGACTTTTCCAGCTCATCGGCTGCTTCTTTCATGCCCGAGATATCTCCCACGGGATACAAAAGCACCCCATCCGTTTCCACGCCCCGGCTCTTTGCCATGATAGCCAGCTCTTCCTTCGTCACCCCGGTATCCTTGACGAATTTTCCTTTTCTTCGCCTTGCAATGACTGCTATATTTGCGAAAAGCATATCCTCATATGACTTCAGCTTATCACTCATGATATACAAAAGAACGGCTATGGCAAAGCTGATCACAAAACCAATGACCGCTCCCAGGATACCGCCCTTTACAAGCTCCTTACGTGGATTCCCGGGTTCCATGTTTTCAGGCTCATTCTTTTCTATGTAGGAATCCTTTGAAGCCCTGGTATTTACTTCCTTAGTCTCATAATCCGCAGCGGCATTGAGATACCCCTTGAGATTGTTCACCGCCCCCATCTGACGGTTGAGCATGTCAAGTGACGAGCTGTGGTATACGCTCTCCTCCAGCAGCTCGAGTTCAAAACCTCCCTGAACGATGGCAATGGCATCATGACGTGAACCTATGGCCATTTTTGCACTCTTGAGCACCGCATTGGCACCTTCGTCATCAGGCATCATTATGGTAACTATCAATATATTGCCATTGGTCCCTACCCAGCCAAGCTCCTTAAGGTAGGCTTCCGTAAGCCCCTGCACCTGGGTCATGGAGGCTATCCCGGTATAAAAGGACCCGGTATTGATATACTGCACATAAGCGGAAAGTACACGGCCGATATCCGTCCCTTCTTCGGGGACCACGGTATACTGAAGAGAAGCCACCGCATAATCATTCGGGTTCAGCTTCATATAGATCGAGTTATCGTTATACTCCTGCTGCTCCTTTATCTGGGCCTCACCCTCTGCACGAAGCTGGACCACGTTTTCTATAGCCTCATCATAATCGGCCAGTGCCTTTTCATATTCGGCGATCTCTTCTTTTTTCTCATCCGAGATCTCCTTGGTTGCTTTACTGTATCCGTTATAGGCAAAAATACCGGCGCAGATGATGACTGTCAGCACCGCCAGATACCAGTACTTTATATATCCGGAAAGGACAACCTTAAGATTCACATTTTTCATTTATCCAACCTCCGTAAATGGCCCTACCGTCTTGTAAGCCACATGTACTTGAAATTCGTGATGAAATATCTTTTAAACAATCTCTTGGGGTCCTGGATCAGCCTGTAGAACCACTCCAGATTCGCTTTCTGCATCCATAGGGGAGCTCTCTTGATATTGCCGCTTTCATAGTCAAAGGCTGCACCTACTCCTATCATAAGAGCCCTGACCTGTCCCTGGTGGGCGGCCATCCAGATCTCCTGTTTGGGGGCTCCCAGTCCAACCCAGAGGAAATCAGCCCCGGATTCGTTTATCCTGCGGACATATTCCTCATCCTCCTCCGGGGTCAGGGGTCTGAAAGGAGGCGATATCATCCCCGCTATCTTTGCACCGGGATAATTCTCTGAGATCCTGGTCCTCAGTTTATCCAGGGTTTTCTGACTGGAACCATAGAAGAAATGTGACCAGCCATGATCGGCGCTTCTTTGCAGGAACTCCTTCATAAGGTCAGGTCCCGTAACCCTTGAAGCCGTCGCATTGCCCTCATTCCGGCTGTGTTCGGACAAGGGTCCGCCGTCCGGGAGAGATAAGACCGCATTATTCTGTATCTGTCTGTAATCGGGATCATCATGGGCCATTACGGTGGTATGGACATTTGAAACACAGATATATTCGCCGCGCCAGTCCTCAAGTCTGTCACAGATATCCTGGATGGCCTTTTCCATATTGGTCACGGCTATCTTTACTCCCAGGATATCATCCGTACTCATCACATTAAGCGGAAACATATAAATTCCCGGCACATCTTCCCTGAAGGCGTCATTTGAATGTCCCAGGATATAATCGTTAAAAGACGCTATGGCATAGGCATTGATATCGTAAACCGCACAAATGGATATCACCCTTCTGAACTCCTCTTTTTCCATCAGGGGATCGGCGATGACCATGATGTTTATACTGTTGTCATGAAGATAATCATAAATCCCTTCATATGATCCCAGATACCCGGGAAGATCCTCCGAGCTTTCCGATGCAAAATATCCGGCAAACTCGAAACGGCAATCCCTGCTGTTTTTTATACCCCGGATGAAACGGCCCGCCATTTCATTGCCGCCGATGACTATCAGCCTGTCGGCCTCCAGACGGTTTTTCAGGAATTTATCAGACACGTAGTGCAAAAGCACTCTTTTTACGAACACAAAGAAAAATGAAACCAATAAGAACAGGCCCATCCAGACTCTGGAAAACTGCTGTCCCTTGCTCCAGAACAAAAGGGCCGACATGGAAAAACTGCCCACCAGCTGAACGGTGAACACTCTCATCATCTCCATCTTTACCCTGCGGAAATGAATGGTGGAATAATCACCCAGAAAAAAGTAGATAAAAACAACAATACCCGCGGTCAGAGGGGCCGCGGATGCAAACCTGGAAATATCATGTACCGAAAAGGATGTGGCAAGAAAAACAGGGACCACTGCCCTTATCGCACCGCTGACATAGTAAGCCGCCACCACCAGAAGATATTCTGTCACCATATTCAGTATTTTCAAAAAAACAGATTCCCTGTAATGCTTAAGCTGCTTCATGGTCTATACGATATCCATTGCTTCCTTTACCGTCTTCACTCCGATCAGTTTGATACCCTTGATATCCTCCGTCTTTACCAGATTGGTATAGGGTATGACGCAGGTGGAAAATCCAAGCTTCAACGCCTCCCTGATACGCTGCTGGCAAAGGGACACCGATCTCACCTCACCTGCCAGACCGACTTCACCGAAGAACACCATCCCCGGATCAAGAGGCCTGTTCTTATATCCGGACACTATGGCCATCACTATGGCCAGGTCTATGGCCGGCTCGTTTATCTTTAGACCGCCTGCCAGATTCACATAGGCGTCACAGTCTGCGATCTGTAATCCCACTCTTTTTTCCAGAACAGCCATCAGGATATTCAGCCTGTTATAATCTGTACCGTTTGCCTGTCTTTTGGGAAAACCGAAATTAGTATGACAGACCAGAGCCTGAAGCTCCAGAAGAATGGGACGGGTCCCCTCCATACAGCAGGCGACCACAGCTCCGCTGGCATTTTCAGGTCTGCCTGACAACATAAACTCCGACGGGTTCGGAACCTGAATAAGTCCCGTCTCCCTCATTTCGAAAACGCCGATCTCATCCGTGGACCCGAACCTGTTTTTAACGCCCCTCAGGATCCTGTAGGAGGCATGGGTATCTCCTTCAAAATAAAGGACCGTGTCAACCATATGCTCCAGGACTCTGGGGCCTGCCACGGTACCTTCCTTAGTCACATGTCCTACGATAAAGACGGACACACCCATTACCTTTGCCACCTGCATGAGCACGGAGGTAGACTCCCTCACCTGGGCTACGCTCCCTGCCGGCGACTGGATCGAATCGCTCACCATGGTCTGGATGGAATCTATCACCACGATCTGAGGGTCATTCTCCTTTATGGCATCCACTATCGTACTCAGATCGGTCTCGCACATCAGAAAAAGAGAGTCACTGAAATCTCCTATTCTGTCGGCGCGCATTTTTATCTGCACCGCGGACTCTTCACCGGAAATATACAGGACTTTCTGTCCCGCTGAGGAAAACTGTCTGCAGACCTGCAGCAGCAGGGTGGATTTTCCGATACCCGGATCACCGCCGATGAGTGTCAGTGAACCCTTTACCAGGCCCCCGCCCAGAACCCTGTCAAACTCTTCCATACCGGATCTTTGCCGTTCCTCTCCCCCGGCGGAAACGGAATTAATGGGCTCAGGTCTGCTCCGTTTTAACAGATCCACTGAAGATGCCGCCACAACCGATGAAGCGGAGATTTTTCTCACCTTTTCTTCCACAAAGGAATTCCACTCACGGCAGCCCGGACACTGTCCCAGCCACTTTGAAGATTCATATCCGCAGTTTTGACAAAAGAAAACCGTTTTCTCTTTTTTTACTGCCATATATCCTTACTTGGTAACCTCAACCTTAACTTCCCTGCCCTCTGAAAGTTCCACGCTGACGGAAAGCTTGCCGGAAAGATTGGTCTTCATCTCTCCCACCTTATTGCCATCCACCAGAACGGTGTAAACCGTATCTTCAGCGAGTCCGAGGGTGAGCTGTGCATCCTCTTTTCCTTCAACTGTGAATGATACTCCCTTATCATCCTGAACAAAGCCCGTGACACTGGTCCCGGGAACCGACTCATATACGAAGACACCGTCACGCTCCAGCTTAGTCATGGTAGAAAATGTCTTAACCTTATATGAACCTCCGGCATGGGAAAAATCCTCTTTCTTTGCCTTGTCGGCAAGCGTGTGATTACCGAAACTCAATCCACCGTCTGCCTCTGTACGGATAAGTTCCTCTATTGCTGCCATAGCTTTTTCCTCCTTTATTGAAAAACAATCCTGTCTTTACTGAGATTGACATTTACAGTGCTTCCGTTTTCAAATTTACCCGACAGTATCTCACTGGCCAGTTCATCCTCTATCATGCTCTGTATGGCTCTCTTCAAAGGTCTGGCTCCATACTTCCGGTCTATTCCCTTTTCGATTATGTACTTCTTTACCGCGGGCGAAACCTTAAGAGTGATATCCATATTCTCCCTGGCTCTCTTTATCAGATCCGATAAAAGAAGTGTGACGATATCCTTCATCTCATCATCGGTAAGAGCATGGAACACTATGGTCTCATCTATCCTGTTCAAAAACTCCGGCCTGAATATCCTCTTCACCTCTTCCATCACGCCGCGCTTCATATCCTCATGATTCTTTTCTGCTGAGGTATCCGAAGAAAAGCCCAGTTTTTTAGGATCGATGATCCTCTGTGCTCCGGCATTCGATGTCATTATGATTATGGTATTTTTGAAGGATACCTTCCGCCCCTTGGAATCGGTTATATGACCGTCATCCAGCACCTGAAGCAGCACATTGAACACATCCGGATGTGCCTTTTCTATCTCGTCAAACAATACTACGGAATAAGGCTTCGTACGGACCTTCTGGGCCAGCTGTCCCCCCTCATCATGTCCCACATATCCCGGAGGTGCTCCGATCATTTTCGCCACGGAATGGGATTCCATAAACTCTGACATATCCACTCTGATAAGGGAATCCTCAGACCCGAAAACAGCCTCGGCCAACGCCTTTGAGAGCTCGGTCTTACCTACTCCCGTAGGTCCCAGAAACAGGAATGAACCCATGGGACGCCTGGGGTCCTTGAGTCCGACCCTGCCGCGCTTCACGGCCCTGGCCACAGCGGAAACAGCCTCCTGCTGGCCTATGACACGCTTATGAAGGGTATCCTCCAGTTTGACGAGCCTTCGGTTTTCCTTTTCCGTGATCTTGGAAACAGGAACTCCTGTCCAGACGGACACCACATGGGCCACATCCTCCTGGGTAACCTGAGATTTTTTAAAGGCCTCTTTTTTGTTATTCTGATTCAGAGCCCTGTCATATTTCTTTTTAAAGGCAAAATACTTATCGCTGACCTCTCCGGCAGCTGCATAATCTCCCTCCAGAAGCTTTTCACGTCTCTCATCATACAAAGCCTTCAGCTCTTCACCCATACCCAGAAGACGTTTATTCACCTTACGGGTAGTAAGCCTGGCTCTTGATGCCGCCTCATCTATAACATCGATGGCCTTATCCGGCAGGTTTCTGTCGTTTATATATCTGGCGGACAGATCCACAGCCTCGACCACAGCCTCATCCGTGATCTCTATACCGTGATGCTCCTCAAATTTATGCTTTATCCCCCTCAGGATCTCTATAGCCTCGTCTCTTGTGGGCTCGTCCACATTCACAGGGGCAAATCTTCTCTCCAAAGCCGCATCCTTTTCAATGTACTTTCTGTACTCGGAGATGGTAGTAGCTCCGATAAGCTGTATCTCACCACGGGCCAGGGCGGGTTTTAACATATTGGCGGCGTCTATGGAGCCCTCGGCCCCGCCGGCGCCTATCAGCGTATGCACCTCATCGAGGAACATGAGCACATTCCCGGAAGAAGTCACCTCCGAAAGGATACGCTTAACCCTTTCCTCAAACTCACCCCTGTATTTGCTTCCCGCCACCATACCTGCAAGGTCCAGGGCAACCACTCTTTTGGATGCAACGGTGGAAGGTACACTGCCTTCACTTATACGCAAAGCAAGCCCCTCTGCTATGGCTGTTTTGCCCACACCGGGCTCACCCACCAGACAGGGGCTGTTTTTTGTTCTCCTGCTCAGTATCTGGATCACTCTCGTGATCTCATTTTCTCTTCCGATCACCGGATCAAGCTTACCCTCGGATGCCAGCCAGGTCAGATCCCTGCTGTATTTATCCAGCATGGGCGTAGCGCTCTGCTCTCCCTCCGGGGTCCTCAGGTTCTTTATCCTTGACTTATACCTGGCGGGGTCCTCACCCATTGCGGTAAGGATATCCGAATACAGTCTGTGAGGGCTGACATTCAGCGTATTTAAAAGCCTGCAGGCGGAGCAGTCCGAAAGCCTCAGAAGCGACATAAGGATATGCTCCGTTCCCACCAGTTCGGAGGAAAAGGCTACCGCCTCCATACGCGCACCCTGAAGTACTTTTTCCACCTTGGCGGAATATCTTCCCCTGTCGGCAAGGGCCACATCCGAATGAATGGAGATCAGCTGGTCTATCAGATCCCGTACCCGTTTTTCTTCAAGACCCGCATCCGATAAAACCTCTGCCGCCACGGAAGAAGTCTCACGCATGAGCGCCAGGAGCAGATGCTCCGTTCCGGCATGGTTCTGATCCAGTTCTTTTGAAATCTTCAGCATATCCTTAAGGACATGCTGGGCAGATACGGTATATATTTCCGTAGTCATCTTTTATTCTCCAATTTACACATCCAAAAATTCAAAATCCAGATCGTCGTCCACCTCGACACGCTTCTTAGGTGCTGTCGCCGGCTGTGCGGCGTTCCTTACCGGCCTCGTTCCGGCCCCGGCCTGTCTGGATACTCCTCCCCTGGAGGGAGCAGCCCCCCTGCCCTGGGCACCGGGCATACCCTGGGGATAAGCCTGATTCTGACGTACGGGAACCCTGGCGGGAACACCCTGAGGCTGAGGCTGGGACTGGGCTGTGACCGTTCTGGAAGGCTTCCTGGCCGGTCCCTGGGTGGGAGGCATCCTCCTGACAGGAGACTGGGCCGAAGGAGCCGGCTGAACCTTCCGGGTATCCTGTACCGGAGGGATCACCTTTGTCTCACTGCTCATATACGCTCTGTAATCCTCTTCCTCGTCTATTCCCATCAGATCGCGCATTTCCGATCTGTCATGAAGCTTCTTGGGCGTTGATCTCTTAGGTCTGCGCCTGATCCTGTTGTCAGCGTTCCGGGCCGCACTCACTTCCTCCTCAGGTGCATCCGCCACGGGAGCACTCTGGGCTGCCTCATTTGTGATCTCGGGCATTACTGCTGTCTCACGGCTCTCATACATTTCCTGAGGCTGCTCCCCGGTAACATTTTCATCGGCATACTCATTTGAACCGTATGCATCCGGAGCATATTCGTCCTGACCGTAAGCATCCCGGGAAAAACCTGCATCCTCATAGTTTTCCTGAGGATCATAGCTGTCCATATCCCGGCTGCGGACGCTGTCCTCCCGCACAGCGGCGCTCTCCCGCTCCCTGGACAATGCCCGGTCACGGTCCCTTGAATCACGCCTTGCGGCTTCGGCAGCTTCTCTCCTTTTCCGCTGTCTCTCGTAAAAGTCTTCCCGCTCCTCAGATTCATATTCCTCTTCGTCCTCATCCCTGCGGGATATCATCATATTCACCATTACGAAAAGAAGGATGATGACCACGAAAGCAAGAGCTGCTATGATATAGAGTCTGATCTGAGCAGTTTTCTTATATCCGGCTGCGCCGGCACCGTCTGCCGAAGAAAGAGCCACATATCTCTGATAAGTCTTCTGCACCTTATCGTACAGATAAAAACCCACCGTTCCGGTATTGTCTATAGCGTATACCATGAAAAAGTCGGAAGCAGGAGCGCTCACCAGCCTGGATCCATCCTCCTCGGAAGAAGCGTTTGCATCCGTGCTTTCCTGAGGTTCCTCTTTTTTCTCTTCCTCCTGCTTTGTCCCTGCTTCCTCCTTATCCTCTTTAGGAGCCTCACCATCATTCGAACCGGGGGAGAGCAGATCTCCCACACCTCCCATTGCAACGGTAGTGATCGGTGAAGCCTGGACATTTACCGTAAAGAAATCTTCCTTCAGGGAAACACTTTCTTCCTGAGGGAGCATCCATGCGGTCACGGTCTTATCGCCGTATTTTAACTCCGCTCTGGTAAAACCTGCGGGAGCCACGATATTATCTCCCGGGTTGAGGACGATGATATATCCCTGGGCGCCGTTTTTGATCTGAACGAAATCAGACATCTGGGCAGTGATTATATCGCAGAGATAAAAGTCTCCGTTTCCTCCGTCCTCATCTGCCAGATATGCAAGCACCACATCACCGGCCGCATCCGAATCCATATATGCGATCTCTATACGCTGATCCTTATATGTGCAGCCTGATTTGTGAAAACCCTCGGGCATCAGATCATCGGGAAAAGAAGCTGCGATGAATCTTCCGTTGTCAGCCTGAAGACCGCTCATGACCAAAGCCTGGGCATCTTCACCTTCACCGGCGGTTTCATCCGCAGCGGGTTCTTCGCCCTCCGGCATCTCCCCGCCTTCCTCAAGCTCAGCTTCCGTAGCCTCCGTCTCACCCTCACCTGCGCCTTCTTCGGCACCCATTACCAGGAAGGATGATGAGACGGCTACGACAGCCGAAAGTATGATTGCAAAGATCCTTTTGTTAATTGAATATTTCATGATGCATCTCCCTTAATGTTCTCTTCTGAATCTTATGGCTCCGTCTTCCCCCTTGTTAGGCGGTTCACTTCCGTAGCCTGAGATATTCTTCTTATGCGCTTCTCTTTCGGCCTCCGCCCGTTTCTTTGCATTGGCCGCCGCTGCCAGTTTTTCGCAGGTCAGACAAAATCTGCCCGTCCTTATCTCCTTCCCGCAGCCTTCGCACTTCATAAAGACTCTGGAGGACTCGGTTATCTCCAGCCTTTCATCCTTGAGCATCTGCTGGATCTGAGACTGGGGTATCCCCGTTACCGCAGATATCTCAACCACCGTGGCCCCCCTGTGTGTTTCCACATAATTACGTACTATTCCGTAATCGTCATACATAACATGCGAACACCTGTCACACTTATATTCTCCCACACCCATAAATATCACGGGGCCGCCGCATTTTTCGCAGGCAACGGGTGCGTGATAGTTATCCAAAGATAGTCTTGCCATCATATTTCCTCAATTGCTTTTCCTATGTCGGACCTCATATATTTGTTCTCAAAAGATATGAGCTGTGTCGCCTTATAGGCGTTGGCTCTGGCCTCCTTAAGAGTACTGCCGAGAGCGGTCACGCCCAGCACACGTCCTCCGTTTGTGAGAACCTTTCCATCGGGGGAAAGCTTTGTCCCCGCATGAAATACAAATTTATCGTCGCAGCCCTCAAAACTCTCCAGGCCGCTGATCTCAAATCCTTTTTCGTATTTTTCGGGATAACCGTCGGAAGCCAGGACCACACACACTGCAGCATTATCCTCAAACTGCAGGTCGATCTGATCCAGAGTGCCGTCTATGCAGGCTTCAAAAACATCGATTATATCATTTTTCATCCTGGGCAGCACCACCTGGGTCTCGGGATCACCGAAACGGGCGTTGTACTCCAGTACCTTAGGACCGTCCTGGGTCAGCATGAGGCCAAAGAAGATAACTCCCTTAAACTCCCGGCCTTCCTTTGCCATGGCATCCACCGTGGGCTGAAAAATAGTCTTCATACACTCATCGGCGATCTCTTTTGTATAAAAGGGACTGGGAGAAAAAGTACCCATACCGCCTGTGTTAAGTCCCTGATCGTTATCCTTTGCCCTTTTATGATCCTGGGCAGAGGTCATGGTCTTGATGGTCTTTCCATCGACAAAAGAGAGAACCGAGACCTCACGGCCGGTCATGAACTCCTCTATCACAAGACGGTTTCCGGCGTCACCGAAATGCTTGTCCAGCATTATCTCCTTCACGCCGGCTTTGGCTTCATCCAGATCGTTACAGATCAGAACACCCTTGCCCAGAGCCAGTCCGTCTGCCTTTAACACTATGGGCATCTTTGCATTTTCAAGATATGCCATCGCCTCATCCGCGTTGTCAAAATTCTCATATGCAGCGGTGGGAATGCCATACTTCTTCATCAGATCCTTGGAAAAAGCCTTCGAACCTTCAAGAATGGCAGCCGCAGCCACAGGGCCGAAAGCCCTTATGCCCGCTTTTTGGAATGCATCCACGGCACCTGCCACCAGAGGATCATCGGGAGCGACCACGCACAGATCTATCTCCTCTTTTTTTGCAAAGGAGACCAGCGCGTCAAAATCCATGACTCCTATATCAACACACTGCGCCACCCCGGCTATGCCGGCATTTCCGGGAGCACAGTAAATCTTATCCACTTTTTTACTCTTCGCTACGGCGCAGGCTATCGCATGTTCTCTTCCGCCGCCACCTACTATCAAAACCTTCATCATCCGTCCTCTTTTTTAAATATCAGGAAATCTTTACAACTCCGTCCACCACACTGACTCTGCCCTCGGCGATAAGTCTGACCGCTTCCGGCAGGATCTTCCATTCAGCCTGTTCCATAACTCTCTTCTGCAGGATCTCGGGAGTATCTGAATCGGCCACTTCCACAGCCCTTTGAATGATGATGGGACCGTTATCATATATCTCATCCACAAAGTGGACTGTGGCTCCCGTCAGCTTAACTCCCTTTTTCAATGCGGCCTCATGTACCCTGAGACCGTAATAACCCTTCCCGCAGAATGAAGGAATGAGGGAAGGATGAATGTTTATGATCCTGTTCTTGTATTTTCTGCAAAGCTCCGGAGGGATCATGATCATAAGACCCGCCAGAACTATGAGATCAGGCTGTCTTTTGTCTATCTCTTCGATAAGGGATCTTTTGAATTCCTCACCCGTGAGAGCTGCGGAATCCACCACCACC
>JAEEGL014221107.1_pt1 | contig 44220 bp, 31 predicted proteins | sample 9134231 | NCBI WGS metagenome assembly JAEEGL01 (sample SAMN16246548, study PRJNA631951) | gut metagenome | biome: gut microbiome; feature: rumen; material: fiber-attached | host: Bos | place: Iran: Karaj | collected 2018-10 | reverse complement strand
CCCCATTGCAAAACCTGTGTGGCTCACCCGCCTGCCACGGCGGGACGCCGTGGCTACGTCCGCTTCGTCAATCGCGCCCCACCCACAGGCTTCTGGCGTGTCTGCATTATGAGGGGCTGTTACCAACCCTCTTGGGGAACATAGCAAAGGGAAAAGAAGGCAAAAGCGCCCGAAATATCTTCCGATCCCGTAACATTCGGCGGCGTCGAGGAGATAAAGCGTGACGAGTCCGATTCCAAAGCAAGCAATAAAGTCTGCAAGTCGAGCCCCAGAGTAAGGATTGGGCGCAAACGCGGGGCGGACGAAAGCGCAACAGGGGAATCAATCATGCCAGTTGACATCAACAAAGTTTCGATGGATTATTTCTTCCGTGGCGTCCAGGCCGCGAAGCCACAGGGGGGCCAGCCCGCAGGCGCACCTGCGCAGGGAGGCGCGAACATCCACGCCCCGCAGGTGCCTGGAGGGGCAGCGCAGCTGATCACCCAGCTGGACCTGCTGCTCTTGAAGGCCGCCAAGGCTTCCGCCATCAGCGTCGACGGTGCAATGATCCAAGACGCCTTCCAGAAACTTGTGGACGACGGGGACATGACCCCCCAATCGCTCCAGCTCCTCCAGGAAACCGCCGACACGGCCGCGACCAAGTTCAAGGCCCTCGACAGGTTCACTGGCCGCGAACTCGCCACCGTATTCGACGCAAACGGGCATTTCAACGCGACGTCGACCAAGGCGGGCAAGGCCGTCGCCGCCGCCATCAAGGCACAGCAGGATCTCGCGGACCTGCTGGCGCAATTCGGCAAGATCCTGGACGCGATCGACCGCCAGCGGGTGAAGAACAGGGCTCCGATGCTCGTGAATGCGGCGGCCCGCAACAAGGTGAACGACCTGCGCCAACTCTGCGATCGGCGGATCTTGGAAATCAATCTCCTGACCATCCAGATGAAGGATTTCGCGAAGCATCTCGCGTCGCTCGGGCGGAACGCGGATCCCAACGTCGTGGCCATCCTGAAGGCCAAGGCGAACGAGTTGCTGCCGCGCCAGGCGCTGGCCATGCACGGCACGGCCGATGCGTTCTCGACGATCAATGAGACGGTCACCGCCAAATTCCGCGCCCTCGCGGCGAGGATCGACTCCTTCCGCAACACCCCCGCCACCAGCCTCCGCACGGAGGAGTTCACCACCCTGCAGAGCGAGATTCGGACGCTGAAGACGACCGTCCAGGACATCCGCCTGAACGGCGTCAGGGACAGCGAGGGTGGGAAAATGGTGGTGGCCAAGGACATCGTGGAGGCCCTTGAAAAAGCGCTCGCCGAGGTCGGGCAGAGATTCGAGTCCGCCCGCAGGGAGGTGATGCAGCAGGCTTGCTCAAACCACCTCGAAACCGCAAAATCGCTGCTCCTCCTGGAGGAGAACTACGAACGCAGCTGCACCTTTGGAAACGAAACGCACGCGGCGGTGCTGCAAAGGCGCGATGAGACGCTCTTGTCCATGCAGAACCTTTACGACGCCGCCATCGACCCCGCCAAGACATTCGAAGAGCTGGAGCCGTTATTCAACGACCTCTCGACCAAGTCCACGCAATTGCTGGTCGCGTCGATCAAGGCGGATGACCTGCTGGGGCAGTCGAAGGCCCGATTCAACACCATGGTCAAGCGCTGCCGCGGCATCGCCTCCGTGGTCATCGAATTCTGCAGGACCATCCGCCGAATGCACGGAAGCGACCGTTTCTTCACGGGCGCGGAGGCGTTGGGGGTGTTCAACGGAACGATCTCGATCTCGTCCCTCGTCGAAGCGCGGGCGCACGGCCTGCGGGACGAGGACGTGGACCCCGCGAACGAAGACGCCAACATCGCCTCGGAAAGGCAACTCGGCGCTGGCGTCGCGGGCACGGTCCTTGAACTCACGCGCCACGACGGCACGGGCGTCCTCTTCAAGGGCGAGATGGAAAGCCGCACCGGCCTCGCCTACATCGCGGCGGGCACCGCCAACAACTACGACGACACGCAGCAGACCATCAACCTCAACTTCGCCACCAAAAAGGCCGCCGAAGCCCTGGGCCTGGCCCGCATGGTCGTCAACTACTCGGCGGGGACCCACAAGGGCGTCTTCGGCTTCTTCATGGAGAAGGCCAAGGGCTTGTCAGGCATGGATTTCTCGAAGGGCAAGTCCTCCTCTGCGCCTGACGCGGGCCTCTCCGCCAGGGCAATCAGGCAACTGCCCCCCGAACAGCAGCGGCAGATCAAGGCCGACATCATGCGCGAGCTCAACCGCCTGCAGTGGCTCGACCTCGTGACAGGCCAGGCCGACCGCCACTGGGCGAACTACTTCATCCACGTCGACCGCAATACCCACAAGGTCACTGTCAAGGGCATCGACAACGACGCGGGCTTCTCCCAGTACCGCACTGGCGCCGTCAAATTCACCTTCGACGACATCGGCACGAAACTCTTCAAGACCCAGCTCAAGAAACTTGCGGGGCAAATCGACTCCCGCAACGTTGACGCCGTCTACATGCGCCTGCTCAACGACGAGGGCATCACCACCGACGACCACGGCAACATCACCGTGGACGCCACCAGGCTCCAGGAAAAGACCATCGGGGCCTTCCTCATGCAGGAGACGGGAACCCAGAGCCTGGCCGTTCCCGACAAGATCGACATCACGACCTACAACGCCCTCATGGCCCTCAAGCAGGGCCAGGCCCGCGACGCCTACCTCAACTCCATCCGCCCACGCCTCTCCCGCGCCAGCTACAACGCCGCCGTCAGCCGCCTCGACGACGTCATCGCCTTCGCCGAAGAGCTCCATCGCCAAAACAAGGTCATCGCGGAAAACGCCTGGCCCGCCGTCCAGGAAGTGCCCCTTGAAACAGGCCGGGTGAGCGTGCGCAAGCTCAACAACCAGCCCAAGCGGCTCGGCGGCGAACTCGCCAAGAACTGCCATGTCGGCTTCTGCCCCTCCTACTTCGCCCGCGACGGCTTCGACAAGCACTTCAGGCACCTGCCCCCCAACCCGTGACCCCAGGAGTCATATCAGGCGCTGCCCCCCAAGAGGGCAGGCGATTGCCTGGGGGTGGCGCCCCGAAAACGATAGCCACGGCGCATGCCGTGGCTACGGTCGCGAGGCACTGGTTTTCGGATTTCCCGGGTTTTCCGGGTTTTCCGGAGTTTCCGGTTCCGGAGTTTCCGGGGTTTCCGGAGTTTCTGGATTTCCCGGATCTTCCGGAAGCGGTGCTGGTTTGCTCGGCGGGGGCGCCACGGCGGGACGCCGTGGCTACGGCCGCGAAGCCGCCGGATCTTCCGGATTTTCCGGATTTTCCGGATTTCCCGGGTTTCCCGGATTTCCCGGAGTTTCCGGAGTTTCCGGGCCCCGCATTTCCCCCGCATGTGCCGGCGGGCTTGCCCGCCGGTTGGCTTTTCGGTTTTTCAGGGGCGGAATAGGAATGTGCAGCGCGCCAGATACGCCGACTATATGCGCTATGGCAGGAGGGCGATGGCGCGGAGGGCGGGGTAGTCGGGGCCAGGGGCCTTGGTGAAGACGAGTTCGATGGATTCCGCGGTCGCGACGGCCAGCGGGAGGAGAACGCCATCGGCGGTGAGGGCGAGCGTCTGCGGGGGGCCGCCGTCGACGGAGACCTGGCAGGGGCCTTCGCCCGCGATGAACAGGCGCGTCGCGGGGGTGCCGTTATGGCTGGCGAGGGCGACACGGACGAAGCCGTTGGGGAAGACGGGGTTGCCGACGAGGCGCGCGGGACGCCCGCCGAGGAGGGCGGCGTGGGAGGCGTGCATGTTGCGGCGGAAGCGCCAGTCCTGGAAGAGGCCGCCCGCGACGACGAAGTCGAGGGCGTCGGGGAGGCGTCGGCGCAGTTCGGCGCGGGCGGCGGTTTCGGCGTCGTACTCATCGAGGAGGAGGCAGGCGGCGCCGAGGATGGAGTGGTCGAAGCGGTCGCAGAAGTCGCCGTCCCTGAGGGCGAAGATGTGGTGGTCCATGCCGTTGTGGAAGGCGGTCTTTCCCTGCGTGCGCTCGGGCGGCGGCAGGTGCAGGGCGTCCGCCATCTCCTGGATGGCGCGGTGGAGGCGCGGCGCGTCGGGCGCGTCTTCCGCCATGTCCCCGAAGTAGGCGGCGATGGCGGCGACGAAGGCCTGGATGGCGACGGCCTCGCGGAGGGCGCTTCCCCAGAGGCGGGACAGGCGTTGGTATTCGGTGGCGTCGAGGCGGCCCTTCAGCGCCTCCACGCGGGCGAGGCCGTCGCGGGCGATGGCGAGGGCCTCGCGCTTTTCGGCGAGGATGGCGGGGATGCCGACGGTCGTCTGGGGGAGCATCGGCCAGATGCCCTGATGGGGGGCGAGGGGCGTGCCTTCGGGCGCGAAAAGCACGAAGAGTCCGCCCGCCTTCATCCATTTGAGATCGGCGTCGACGGGGTTCTGGTGGAACATGACGACATGGTCGATGAAGAGCAGTTTCTCCACCAGGCGGAAGCCGAGGTCGCCGAGCGCCGTCAGTTCGTCGGCGCACTCGGGCGGATAGTGGGCGGCGGCATACTCGGCGCGGATGCCCTCGGCGGTGGCGTCGGGATCGAGGATGGCCCGCTGGTAGGCGAAGAGGTTGATGGGATAGGAGTCGAAGACGTTGCAGCCCATGCGGTCGAGGCGGATCGTGTAGCGGCTGACGCCCTGGCGCTGCCCGTGGCGCACGAAGCGGACGATGTGCTCGACGTTTTCGGCGGGGAGGTGCCCGAAGCCGAGGAACTCGCCCTCGCAGTCGCATTCGGCGCCGAGGGTGATGCCAGGCGCGACGGGGCGCAGGAACGGGTTGTCGGGGAGGAACGGGTCGAAGTCGTACGGGGTGATCTTGGTCTCGACCTCGAAGGAGAAGCCGCTGGCGGCGAGGCGCGCGCCCGCGAGGATGTCCTCGTAGTCCTGGGCGATGGAGCCGAAGGAGCGCAGGATGAAGCGCTTGCCGCGCTTCACATGCTCCTCGGCGAAGATGCGGACGATGCGCTCGACGACCCGCGCGGGCGGATAGCGGTCGGGGGACGAGTTGTGGATGGCGGAGAAGTCGGCCTCGGTGAGGGTCAGGACGAGGCCGTCGAGGTTCGGCACCGCCTCGAAGGTCTTTTCCAGTTTGTAGCGCAGGAGGTTTCCGTAGGCCGCGCCGAGGAGGTCGAACTCGCCGTTGGCGTCGAGCAGCTCTGGCGTCTCCTCGAGGATCTTCGGCCAGACGGTGACCTCGCGGTGCCAGTAGTAGACGGGCCTGCCAGCGCCGTGGGCGAGGTCGAGGATCTCCTGCAGGCGGGCGCGGTTGGCGAGGATGCCCGCGCGGTCGAGGGAGGCGGCGACGGCGGGGTAGTCCTCGTAGAGGACAAGGCCGTCCATGCCGCCCAGGAGCGAATGGCATTCGGCGCAGATCTCGAAACTGTCGCACCGCCAGCGCGGGAGTTCGGCGACGAGGCGGCGCATGTACGCCACGTCGAGCGGCGTCGGGTGCATGATGGACCAGGTGATTTCGGGCGTTTGCATGGCGTGGTTAGAAGTCGATGACACGGCGGGAGAGGCGGGATTCCTCGGCCTTGAAGCACATCAGGTGGGATTCGAGGGTCTCGTCGGCGTCGCTCAGGATGCGGGACGGGTCATGGGCGGCGACGGCGGCGGTGAAGTCGTCCATGATGCGGAAATCGCCGCCACCGTGTCCAGAGAGGATGGTGCCGTCGTCGGCGTCGGTGACGATGGTCTCGGTTTCGTTGGTGAGGAAGTCGGTGACGGTGATCTTGTCGTTGTCGGCGTAGAGGTCGCCGCGGGTGCCGAAGAGGCGGGTGACGCGGCCGACGACGTTGCAGAAGGCGGTCATCAGGAGTTGCGCGGTGGCGCCGTCGCGGAAGGCGATGTTGACGACCTGGTTGTCGACGACGTCGTTGTCGCAGCGGTAGGCGCAGCGTCCGTAGGGGCCTTCTTGGAGGGCCTTGCGGACGCCCTGCGGGGTGTGGTCGGGAGTGAGGACATCGGTGGGCCAGGCGGCGGCGAGGCCCTTTTCGGCGCGGTCGCGCAGGTAGATCTTGAGGGCGGAGGCGGGGCAGCGCGATTCGACTTCGTGCGGGCAGTCGACGCAGCGTTCGGCGGCGCCTGCGGGCTGGTTCTGCGGGGTGAATTCGTAGAGGGATCCGAAGGATTGGACGGCGGCGCAGGGGCGGTCCATAATGTAGCGGATCCAGTCGAGGTCGTGGCAGCATTTGGCGAGGAGCATGAAGCAGGTCTCGCGGGAGTTGCGCCAGTTGCCGCGGACGAAGGAGTGGCACTGGTGCCAGTGGCGCACGGGTTCGAGGCGCTGCAGGGAGACGAGGCGTCCCAGGCGTCCGTCGTGGATGAGTTCCTTGATCTTCCTGGTCTGAGAGGTGTAGCGCAGGACGTGGCAGACGGCGAAGATGGTGCGGTTTGCCTTGACGGCGGCGACGATGTTGCGGCAGGCCTGCTCGGTGGGCGCCATCGGCTTTTCAAGGAGAATCGCGTAGCCGAGTCTGGCGAAGGCGACGGCGGGGGCCTCGTGCTCCTCGTCGAGGGTGCAGATGAGCACGGCGTCGGCGAGGCGCGGACGGGCGGCGGCCTCCTGCCAGGTGCGGAAGCGCATTTCGGGGGGGACGCCGCAGCGTTCGGCGAGGTCGTTGCGGTGGAAGTCGCGGGGTTCGGCGACGGCGACGACGCGGGCGCGGTCGGGACAGCGCAGGGCGAACTCGGCGTAGGTGGTGCCGCGGGATCCGCAGCCGACGACCAGAAGGGTGACGGGAGCCATGGTGGTTACTTTTGGAAGACGATGGGGGCGAAGTATTCGCTGGATTCGAACTTGGGGACGGGCATCATCGGGAAGCCGCTCAACTGGCGGTAGGAGTAGCGCCAGTCGTAGTTGTAGCGCCCGACGAAGATCTTCCAGCCGCCGTCGGCGGTGACGGGGACGCCGTCGAGGGCTTCGAGCATCTGGAAGGGGATGGCGATCTCCATCGTGTAGCCGTGGTCGACGTCGGCGCGGTTGTTGAGGGTGCCGTCGAGTCGGACGGCGGTGCGGAAGTCGTCGCGGAAGTCGGCCATGGTGTCGTTGCAGTAGCCGCGCGCAATGTAGCGCAGGGTGGTGCGGTGTCCGCAGGGGGTCGCGTAGCACTCCCAGAAGCCTGGGCCCTTTTCGGACTTGACCATGATTTCGACGAGGTCGCCGGAGCGCCAGTGCGGCTGCTGGTCCTTCTGGTTGAACTGGACGAGGTCGCCATCCTCGGCGGCGACGGCGATGTAGAGGGTGTCCTTGGTGTAGGCGAAGCGGACGGCGCCGCCGTAGAAGTCCCGCCACTTCGCCTGGAGTTTGGAGGCCGCGCGGCCAGGCGCGGGCGCCTCGATCGGCTCCACCATCGTGTAGGCGGGGGCGCGCCGCCAGACCTCCTCGTCCAACTTGCCGTCCAGCTGGATGGGCGTTTCGGTGAATGCCGCGGCGACGGCGGGCACTGGCGCATCAGGGCCATACGCGCGTTCGTATTCCACGATGGCGCGCGATGCGCAGGAGGCGAAAACCAGTGCGGCTGCTGCAAAAAGAAGGGCGGGTTTCATAGGAGGGGGCGGGGGAACGGGGCCAACCGGCGGGCAAGCCCGCCGGCACACGCTGGGCAATGATCAGGGCTGGCGCGGAGATGGGCGGGGGAACTGGGCCAGGCGCCAAGCCCCATTTTCCCCGCCTGTGTGGCATCCCCGCTGTTTTCGCGCCGCCTGCGCCGCACATCATCCCCCGCGGTGCTGTGCCGCCGCATTCTTGCGGCGGAAGCCGGCACACGCTGAGCGCTTGCGGCGCGGGTGGTCAAGAATCGAGGCGGGTGAAGTCGATGTCGCCAGTGAAGGCGTCGCTTTTCTTGAGGCGGTTGCGCTTGGAATCCCAGTCGCTGGGGACGGAGAAGGCGTTTTTGCGGGGGCGGATGGTGCAGTGCGCGCATCCGTTGGGGCCATGGAGGAGTCGTTCGTAGGCGGTGCGGAAATCGGCGAGGCGGAAGAGGCGCAGGTGGCAGTTGCCGAGGACGACCTCGGAGAGTTTGCCGTGGCGCTTGAGCCAGCCGTAGATCTCCTCGTGGTTGACGGCGGGGCAGTGTCCGTCCATCCAGGCCCAGGCGCGGAGTTTGGCGTGGGTGCCGTCGGGGAGGATGGCGGGGTATTCCTCGGCGCGCTGTCCGCAGCAGCGCACGCCGTTGGAGGTCTCGACGACATGTCGGAAGGTGACGGAGGTGTGGCATCCGACCATGAGGCAGTATCCGCCAGCCTGTTCGAGGAGGCCGATGGGGCTGTCCTGGTGCATGGCGGGGACCTGGTGGTGGTGCGCGATGAACTTGACCTTGTCCCTGCCCCAGACGGAGACGGAATGGGTCGGGTCCAGCGAGCGCAGGACGCCAGGCATCTTGCGGAAGCACTCGGGGGCGGCGCCGACCTTGGCGGCGGTGTCGCGCCAGTCGAAGACGCCCCCCGTGTCGCTCATGTCGTAGAAGTTGAAGGCGGGCAGCATCAGCGTCCCCTCCTTGCCGACGGCCTTCTGGAGTTCGCGGCAGTAGCGCTCCGGTCCGCCCTCGAAGCGCCCGAACGGGGCGAGGCTCGTGTGCACGACCATCTGCATGCCGCGGCGCACGCCGACCGCCTTGAGCGCCTCGGCGAAGTCCTTCGCGCTGGTCTTGCGCGGGGAGGCGATGGCGACGTAGCCGTATTTCTCCAGGTAGCGCATGAAGTCGATGTACAACTTCAGCTCGTCCTTGGTGAAGGGCTGCTGCGGAATGCTCTCCGTGTAGCGCTGCATGCGCAGGGCCTCCAGGAGTGAGCGGGTCCCGTCCGAGAGCGGCAGGACGGGGCGGTTGGTGGCGCAGGGCCAGAGCACGCGCTCGTGGACGGGCACGCGGGCGAGCGAGAAGGGGATGCAGCCGCGCTGGAGGCGCTTGACGACCATGTTGTCGGCACGGGCTTCCATGGGCGTGAGGTCTGGCAGGACGGGCTCGGGGGCCTTCCATCCGCGCGCGAAGACGGGGGCGACCGCTTCCTGGATCTCCGCCTCCGAGACGAGCCCCTGCTCCATCCTGTTCAGGGAGCGCAGGCGTCCTTCGGCGAAGTGCCGCGCCAGTTTGAGTCGGTAGCCCGCCTCCCAGTCGCCGATGACGCCTGCGCGGTGCGCGTCGCGGACCTCCCTGATGCGTTCGCGGCAGTGGCGGAGGGTTTCCGTGAGGGCGCGGCGCCTGAGTTCGGCGGGCTCTGCGCACAGCAGTTCGGCGGCGTAGGCGGTGATGAGCGCCAGCAGGCGCGGGGTGAGTTCCTCGTCGATTTCATTGAAGGCGGGGTGCTTGTTGTGGTGGTATTTCCCCGTGCCCTCCTCGATCCAAAGCGTCGGGAAGCCGAGGTCGGGATCGCCGCCGAAGGAATCGTCGTGGAGGACGGAATGGCGGCAGATGTACTTCACGTCAGGGAGGATGGTGTCCAGCATCCGCTTCTGGAGGACGTCGCCGAAGAATGGGTTGCAGACGGGGCTCATGAAGAAACGCAGCGGCATTCCGCCGAGGCTGTAGGTCTTGGAGCAGAAGCCGTCCATGTTCTGGCCCGCGAAGATGCGACGGGTGCGCTTCGGGTCGGAGAAGAATCCGAAGAAGCCATAGCGCTCCATGGAGAAGACGACTCGCAGCGAGCGGCGGAGGCGGATGCGGCCAGCCGCCGCCAGTTGCTTCAGCATGCGTCCCGCCTCGACGCAGCCCGCGAAGCCGACGGCGTCGTCCGCCAGGAAGGGTTCGTAGAGGTGCGCGAGGAGCACGAGTTCCTCGGGGGAATCGCCAGGAATGCGCCCTGTGACGGTGTGGATCACGCCGTCGTGGATACGGGTGCGCATCACGCCGCGTGCGCGGATGGGCCCCTTTTTCAGGAGAGTTTCCAGGAACAGGGCGCGGCGCGGGGTCAGGACGAAGACGGGGAGGCGTCGGTCGTCCTTCGAGTAGTACCAGCCGTAGTGTCCGACGCCGTTCATCCAGCAGAGGTTGTCGGGGGCGACGTCGGCGGCCTCCATCCTGGTGCAGACGACGCCGAGCGCGCCCGCCTGGCTCCAGGCGATCATGCAGCGGTTCTTCGGGGGTTCGCGGGTGAAGACGAAGCGCCCCGTGACGTCGGCGCCCTCCGCGTCGCCGTCGACGACCTCGCCGACCAGGCCGTCTTTTGGGGTGGGCGGGCTCCAGATGCCCGCCTCCAAAGGATCGCGGTCGGAATCGCAGAGGAGGCGCTTTTTGGCAGGGAGTTTCGGGGCGAGGAGTTCAAAGGTGCAGCGGCCGATGCGGTCCCACGCCTGAGGCATGGTGTGGTCCATGAAAGTGGTCACGCCGTCGGCGGGGAGGGGGATCTTCTCGATGTCGGAGAAGCCCGCCTCCTCCAGGGCGCGGACGCAGACCTCGGCGGACTTCTTGAAGTTGGCGTAGCCTGGATCCTTCTCCCAGACGTAGAGGGCGGCTGCGTTGCGCAGCAGGGCGTCCATGCGGAGATGGCGGGAGGCGAGGCGGAACAATTGGCTGGGGGATTGCATGATGGTGATGGGAGAGACGGGATTTGGAGGCAGGGACCCAGGATCCAGGCCCCGGCGTTCTGTGTCGGCCCATTTTTGGGCCGATTTGGAATCGGCTGTGGCGGTGTTCAGGGGACGATGAGGAAGGCGGAGATGCCGTCGGGTGGGAGGTCAAGGGGGATGGAGCGGAGTTGGCCGAGGGCGCCGAGCGGTGTTTTCCCGCCGTCGGACGCGAGGCGGAAGACCTGCGCCTGCGGGGAGAAGCCCCATTCCGTGCCGTCGGGCAGGAGCAGCGTGTTCTTCGCGGGCGTGTCGCCAAAGTGGAAGACGTAGACGGCGACGGCGCGGCCTTTGCAGGAGCGGAAGACGGAGTTCTGCCAGCGTGCGATGGGGATCTTGTTCCGCATTTCCTCGACGGTGACCTTCTCGCCATTTTGCGCGAAGGGGAGGGCGCGGAGCATCTGGCCGCAGCGCAGGAACTCGTATCCTGTGTCAGTGTAGCCGATGACCTCCCGCAGGACCTTGCGGCGGTGTGGGTCGCGCGGCGGGCCGTTGAAGAAACGGCCTGGGATCATGCCGTTGAGGAAGTCCAGGCCAAGGAACTTGGCGTAGCTGGCGTCGCCGTCGGAGATGGTGCGCCCGTGGGGGAGATAGTAGTCGCCGTAGATGACGCGCTCCAGGAAGATGGCATCAGGGTCGGTATGGGTGGCGTTCTCCTTCACGTCAAGGATGTCCATGTAGGGCTCGGTGCAGGCCTCGCCGACGAGGAAGAACTCTGGATTCAGGGCGCGCCCTGTCTTGCGCACGAGTTCGCCGTAGGTGTGCTGGCTGATGAAGTCCGTGTTGCCGCCGCCGACGGGATGGCCGTGGCCGGGGCTGAAGCACTCGTAGTCGGGCTTGCTCTTCGCGAAGGTGTCCAGGTAGATTCCGACAAAGCCCATCTGAAGCAGGTGGCGGACGAGTTCCTCGGTGCGGCGGCGCCAGACGGGGGACATCCGGCAGACGTAGCTGCGCTCGTCCAGGTAGAGGCGGGGCTTGCCGTCGGCGTCGGTCTTGCAGGCGGGGGCGAGGGGGGCGTTTTCGGGGGCGTTCTGGTTGACGATCTCGCTCTGGAGGAAGACGCAGCAGCGGATGCCGAGCGCGTGGATGGCCTTCAGGGCCTCGGGGAGACCGGGGAACGGTCGCGCAGTGTAGCCGTAGTATTCGCAGACGGGGTATTTGCTCGGGAAGGAGGGCTCCTTGAAGTCCGAGTAGTGGAAGAGCTCGGCGGGGATGGTGCGTCCAGGCAGGAACTCGGCCCATTCGCGGGACATGACCACGACCTGGGCGGGGGTCATGTTTCGGCTTGCGCGCAGATAGAATCGGAGCCACACGGGCGCGCGCTTGATGAACTCGGGGATCTCTTTGTTGGCGTGGAGGGGGCCGTGCTTCGCCCACGGCTGCTTCAGCGTCCAGCGGCGGTAGATCTGCGCCGCGTCATACCAGTCGCCGTCGAAGGCGGCGAGGACGACGGGGAAGCTCTCGGCGAGGGCGTTGCCGAAGCGTCCGCGGTCCATGGGATAGCGGCGGAGAGCGAGGAAGGTCAGGCGGTATTCGGGGAGGTAGGTCTGGATGAAGTTCTTCTCCCAGCCCGCAATGTCCTGCGCGGCGAAATAGAGGCCCTTTCGCGCCTTGGCGTCGTAGGTGGCGGTCATCTGGAAGCGCGCGTTGGAGCACGGGTACTCCTTGATGCTGGTCTGGACAAGGGAGGGGAGCGGGCGGAGGCGGCCGCGGCGGTCGGGGATGACGACGAGGCTGCCGTCGGCGTCGCCTCTGGGGCGGATGGCGAGCATGGGATAGTCGACATGGTCGAGGCGGAGGCCTGCCTTCACGTCCTTGACCTGGATGCGGAAGCGGGCGTGGCCTTCGTCGGTGGCGTCGATGACGGCGACGACCGTGGCCTCTGCGAGGCGCCAGGTGAGTTCCAGGCCGTTGTCGAGGGGACGGACGGCGGGCTTTGTGCCGTAGTTTCCTGCGGAGCGGTGCTTCTTGGCCTGGTCGATCAAATGGAGTTCGAAGAGGGGATAGGTCGCCGCGTGGTTCGCGAGCAGATTCTCGCCGCCATTGACGGAGAGGTGCACGGGATAGCCGTGTCCGCGCTCCACGGCAAACTCGACGCCGTTGGCGGCGAAGCGGGCGGGCGGCTCGGCGGGGGCGGGGCGCAGCGGGCGCTTGGTCTGGAACCACAGGCGCAGTTCGGCGCGGCGTTTGGCGGTGGTGCCCGCCCGCGTGTACTCCTGGTATTGGAGGGCGGTGTTTTCCTCGAAGGTGTAGCCGAAGGCGAGGGCGGCCAGGGCCAGCAGGATGGCGGTGAGGCGCATGTCAGAACTCTGTGATGGTGTGCAGTTGCAGGGTGTCCAAGTCCAGTTCGCGTAGATAGGTGGTCTTGGCGGGCTCGGCGTCGATGAGGAAGCGCGCGCCCATGAAGGCGGTGAGGCTGCCGCGCGTCAGCGGCGGCTCCACGTTCCAGTGGAAGTGTCCGCCCGCCCAGAAGGCGGGCGCGCCCCGCGTCTCCAGCTGGCGTCGGATCGCGGGCGGGACGGGCAGGTAGATGCCTGGGGTGTCGGGGCGGCTGCAGCAGGCGGGGTAGGGGACGTGCGAGCCGATGATCACGGTGCGCCCTGCGGCGGCGGCGATCTGCGCGGAGAGCCACTGCCATTGGGCATCGGTGGCCTCGTGGTCGTCCTCGTGGCGCGGCGAGAAGGTCAGGACGGTGGCGCCAGGGAGGCCGTCCCAGGCGGAGTCCTCGTCCTGGCCGAAGATCTCCTGGAAGAAGGGGCGCTCGCGGAAGATTGCGCACTCGCGGAAGGGGACGCCCAGCGTGTCCCGCCAGCGGCGGTAGGCGCGGAAGAGCGTCGGGGTGGCGGCGCCGTTCGGGAGGAATTCGGCGCGCGAGACGGTGTCGCCGAGGTTGAGGACGGCGCGGTATTCGCGGCGTCGGATCAGTTCGGCGAGGCGTGCGAGGAGGCGCTCGTCGCGTCCTGGGGCGTTGCGCGTGTCGCCGAGGTGGAGGTCGCTGATGAAGAGGATGCGGTTCATTCAGACGCACTCAGGGTCGCCGAAGAGGCGTTTGTTGCTGGTGATGACTTCCTGCGGCATGAAGTCGTAGCGGGCCAGGTCGACCATGCGGATGCCCTTCGGGGTGATGTCGAAGCGTGAGACGGAGCAGTTCCAGTTGTGGTGGTCGGGTCCGTCGTAGCTGCAGCGGGCGAAGAGATTCCATTTGAGGGACTGGATGGAGGCGCCATGACCGATGAGCAGGATTTCCTCGGCGGGCGGGGCGGCCAGCAATTCCGCGAGAAAGCGGTCGACGCGGGCGCGGACGGCGTCGAGTTCCTCCTTGCCGCCTGGGGTGAGCCAGGGCCAGGCGAGGGTCGCGTCGGGGGCGACGCGCGGATAGTTTGCGCGCAGTTCCGCGATGGTCATGCCAGGGCACGGCGGCTCAGGGTAGAAGCGCATCTCCTGCAGGCGCGGCTCCAGGTGGAAGGAGAGCCCGCACTCCATCGCGACGGCATCCGCGGTCTCGGCGGTGCGCGCGTACGGGGAGGAGAGGATGAGGCCGCGGAAGCCCTCGGACTGGAGGAAGCGCCCCAGGAAGTGTGCCTGCTGAAGCCCCAGCCGCGACAGCGGATAGTCCCCAGGCGGCAGCTCGTGGTTGGCGCCGCGGGGCATCCCTTCGAGGGCGGGCTGCCCGTGTCTTGCAAATCGCAGAATCATGGTGTTCAATGGGGATTGGCAGGCCCCGCAGTGGAATCAGTGTCGGAACAGAGCGGGTTTCCAGTGCTGGGCTTCGGTGAATCCGAGGGATTCGGCCCAGCGGGTGCGGATGGCGGCCTGCGGGCAGCCGTCGGGGGTGTGGGCGTCGGAGCCGATGGAGATGGGGATGCCTGCGTCGCGGATTCGGGCGAGCCAGGCGACGTAGGTCTTGTCGTTCGGGTCGTTGCGGTTGATTTCGAGGGCCTTTCCGCTGGCTTTCGCCAGTTCGACGATTTCGGCGAGGTATTCTGGCGGGATGAGGTCGAAGCCCCAGCGGGGGATGATGCCCGCGTTGACCCAGCGGTAGCCTTCGCCGAAGGGGTGCCCGATGACATCGACGTTGCGGTTGTGGAGCAGGGTGCTGCGGAGGCGGGTGTACTCGGTGCGGATGTAGGTCTCCACGTCGGCGATGAGTTTCGGGGAGAGGTGCACGGAGCCGATGACGTAATGTAATCCCAGGCGGGCGCGCCCTTCGGCGCCGCAGTCGTCGGAGCCGTCGTCGTGGAGGTCTGCCTCGACGCCGAGCGCGGTGTCGCTGCGGTCGAAGGCGGGCGCGTGGTATTCGGCGGCGAGTTCCTCCAGGCAGTGGAAGGGGTGGTGCTTCGCGTGGTTGCAGTGCTCCAGGATGCCGATGAAGCGGTTCCCCGCGGCGCGCGCGGCGGCCTGCTGCTCGGCGGCGGTCGGCCCAGGGACGGCGCCCTCCGCCTTGACGCGGTAGAAGGAGGCGTGGATGTGGTAGTCGGATTGGATGAGCATGGCGGTGACTTAGGGGCGAATGAGGAAAACGCGGGCGCCATGGCCCGGGACAGTGGCGGATACAGGGGTGTCGGCGTCCGGCACGCGCAGAATGCGGCCGAGGCGGAGTTCGCACAGACGCCAGGCGCGGCGGGGCGGCAGTCCTGGCACGTCGCGGAGGCGGAAGGCGATGCGGCGGGGCGCATCGTGGTTCCAGTTGAGGAGGGCGACGGCCTTTGTGGCGCCATGCCAGGGCTTCGCGAATCGGGGGATCCCACGTGCCTCTGGGGTTCTGAACCAACTTCTGGGGCGCGCGCTCCCATGCCAGGGCTCCTCGAATTGGAGGAGCAGCCGTTCCGGCAGGTAGTGCCTGTCATCGGCGTCCAGTACCATGCACTGCGCGGGGACGAATGGCATCAGGAGGCGCAGCAGCAGCAGACGGTCTGGGTCGAGTTTCGGGAAGTTTTCGGAGACGGTCAAGAGGCCGCCGCCGAGGAGTTGGTTGACGCAGGTGGAGAAGGCCTCGTCGTCGGTGAAGAGGCCGAGGCTGTGCAGGTCGGGGGCGGGGGTGGCGTTCCGGCGCAGTTGGAGGGCGTCCGGATCGCTTGTCCAGAGGCGGTTGTAGAACCGCCGGAAGAGATTCTGGCGGATTCGGGTGGTGGTGTTCTCGACCGGGGAATCCGGGCGGTCCCAGAAGCCGACGAGGTCGGCGCTGGATCGGACGATTTCGGCGAGTCCCGCAGTGCCCTCGTAGAGGCCGCCGCAGGCGTTGATGACGGCGTTTTCCCCGACGGCGCTGCGAATGAGCGTCATGGCGTGGCGGTATGCCTCCCCTCGGGTACGGTCGGGCTGGTGGAAGCGCGCTTCGGGCTGGATGAAGACGGCGCGCAGGAAGTCCAACTTGTGGTAGGTGAAGCCCCATTCGCGGAGGCGTCCGTAGAGGCGCTCCAGATACTCCGGCGCGGAGGGCGAGTACGGGTCGAGGACGAGGCAGGCGCCGCCGTCGCAGACGAAGCGGCACGGGGTGCCGTCGCTTTTGCGGAGGGCGAGGTCGGGATGGCGCGCCACCTCGGGGCTGTCGGATGCCAGGACGAACGGCGCGGTCCAGATGCCGGGGCGCAAGCCCGCCGTCTGGATGGCGTCGGCGATTTCGGCCATGCCGTTGGGGAACTTTGCGGGATCGGCTTCCCAGTCCCCGTATGCGCGGAACCACCCGCTGTCGATCTGGAAGGCGTCGAAGGGTAGGCCGGCGCAGCGGATGTAGTCGACGTTTTGGAGCACCTCGGCGCGATGGATGGCGGGGCCGTAGTAGTACCAGGTGCAGTAGATGTTCCGGAACGGGGCGAAGCGGCTGCCCAGGCGGGCGCGCACGCGTTCCGCATGGCGTTCAAGGAGAGTGTCCGCTGAATCGGCCGCTTCGAGGAGGAAGTCGTGGAGGGGGCGGGATTCCCCTGGGGCGAGGCGGATGCCGTCGAGTTCGGCCTCTGCGGTGAGGCATTTGAGGTGCTGGCGGTCCGAAGTGGTCTCCAGGCAGATGCGGTTCAGGTGGCGGTCTTGCCCGTCGAAGCCCAGGAAGAGGGCGGGGGCGCCTGGCGCGTCGAGCAGCACGAGGCCGGGGTCCGCGTAGAAGGCGGCGCCGGCCTGGGCGGTGGCGTCCAGTATTCCGACGCCGCGAAGGCCGTGGCCTGCGGGGACCTCGGAGGTGTCGAGAAGGGCCTCGCGCAGGCGCCGGTCGTCGCGGGAGGGCTGGAAGCGGCCGGGGATGTCGTTCTTGTTGCGCCCCAGGCGGTCGACGCGCCATTCGGGGAAAGGCGTGTCCGTGAACTGCCCCTCCTCCGTCGCCGCGAAGACGCGTGCGCTACGCAGGAGGACGGGGGTGGAACGGCGGTTTGCGAGGCGGCAGGAGAGACGGAGGAAGCCTGGTCGGCACTCCAGTCGGCGCTCCAACTCAATGCCCTCGGAAACTCGGACGTCGGGGAGGAAGACGAGTGGCGTCCCGCCTGCCAGTTCCAAGACAATCGGAGGCCACTGGTGGATGAATTGGGAAAGGCGCATTGGAAAGTGGGTTGTGGGATCACTGGATTATCCAGACTTTCCGGGTTTTCCGGGTTTTCCGGGTTTTCCGGGTTTTCCGGGTTTTCCGGGTTTTCCGGGTTTTCCGGGTTTTCCGGATTATCCGGATTTTCCGGGTCTTCCGGGTCTTCCGAGGAGGCGGATGTGCCGATGCGGGTCAGCGGATGACGAAGAGGCAGAAGCCGTTGCCTGGGAGTTTCACGGGGAGTTCGCGCAGTTGCGCGAGGGTGCCGAGGCGGGTCTGGGCGCCGTCTGGCGCGAGGCGGTAGACGGCGGCGCCCTCGGGCACGCCGAGCGCCTTCGCGTCGGGCAGGAGCAGGGTGTTTTCGGCCTCGCCGACGCCGAAACGGAAGACGGCGATTCCGACGGAGGCGTCTTTGCAGGAGCGGTAGGAGGTGTTTCGCCACTCCTCGGTCTCCATCTTCTGGGGGTTGGTCAGTTTCATCATCGCGACGGGCTTCCCGAAGGGGACGGGGCGCAGCATCCTTCCTGCGCGCAGGTAGTCGTAGGCGGCTTCGGTCAGGTTGCAGATGTCCTGGAGGAACTTGCGTTCAGGCGCGCCCTCGGGGGGCGGGCTGAAGAAGCGGCCAGGGATGCATCCTTCGAGGAAGTCGAAGCCGATGAGGCGTAGTTCGTCGGGGGTGTATTCGCGGACGACGCGGCCGTGGCTCAGGATGTAGTCGCCGTAGAGGGCGCGCTCCAGTGGGATGTGGCCAGGGTAGGTGGCGACGGCGTTGAGCTTGTAGTCGAGCAGGTCGACGTAGCATTCGCAGGAGGCTTCGCCGCCCATGTAGTACTCCGGGGCCATGGCGCGGATGTGCCTGCGGACGGCTTCTCCGTAGACGCGCTGCGCGAGGCATTCCTGGTTGGCGCCGCCCGCGAAGTGCCCGTGGCGGGTGTCGAAGCATTGGGTGTCGGGCTTGCTCTTGCCGTAGGTGTCGAGGTAGAATCCAGTGAAGCCCAGCCCCGCCTGGTATTCATGCACCTCGGCGGTGCGCCGCAGCCAAACGGGCGCCTGGCGGCAGAGGACGCCGCGCTCGCCGAGATAGAGGACGGGCCTGCCCTGGCGGTCGAGTTTGTCGGCGGGGACGAGCGGCGCGTTTTCGGGGGCGTCCTGGTTGATGATTTCGCTTTGCCAGTAGACGCTGCAGCGCAGGCCGCCTGCGGTGGCGGCCTTCAGGGCCTCGGGGAGGCCTGGATAGGCGGTGGCGCGGAAGCCATAATACTCGCAGACGGGGTACTTGGGCTTGTCCGCGGGCTCCTTGAAATTGGAGAAGTGGTAGAGCGTGGCGGGGATTTTCCGTCCTGGGAAGAGGGCGCTCCAGCGTTGGAAGGCGCCAATCTGCTCAGGCCCCAGTTTCCTGCTTTCGCGCAGATAGTAGCGCAGCCACACGGGGCTGTGCTTGAGGAAGTCGGGGGTGTCGTTGGTGGCGAGCGGGCCCCGCGACGCCCACTTCTGCTTCAGGAACCAGGCGCGGTAGATCTGCGCGGCGTCGTACCAGTCGCCGTCGAATGCGCCGAGGAGGCAGGTGAAGGCCTGGGGGAGGCGGTTGCCCGCGCGGCCGCGGTCGGGCGGGAAGAAACGGAGGTTCGAAACCAGGACATTGTAGGCGGGGATGTAGGTCTGCAGGAAGTGCTTCTCCCAGCCGTCGCCGTCCTCGGCGGCGAAGTAGATGCCTTTGCGGGCGGCCTCGTCGTAGAGGGCGGTCATCTGGAAGCGCGCGGAGGAGCAGGGGTATTCCTCGTGGTAGCCCTCGGTGAACTGCGCGAGGCGGCGCAGGCGCCCGCGCCGCCACGGGATGGCGCACAGGTTCGCGGCGGCGTCCCCGCGCGGTCGCAGCGCGAGTTTCGGGAAGTCGACGTATTCCAGGCGGTTCGCGGCGATGCGGTTCTCCGCGGTGATGGCGAGGCGGACGAAGGTGCCTTCGGCCTTGCGGAAGGCGACCTTCACAATGGCCTCGGGGCAGGTGTAGGTGACTTCGAGGCCAGACGGCGCCGAGAGGCGTCGGAGGGAGACCGTGCACGAATAGGGGCCGATGAAGCGCGGCTTGTCTGCGCCAGGCTCCTCGACGAGGATTTCCCACAGCGGGCAGCGGCACGCGTCGTTGGCGAGCAGGTTTTCGCCGTCGCCGAAGGAGAGCCACGTCGGCAGGCCGCTCTTTGGATCCACGGCCAGCAGCATCCCGTCGTCGGCGACCACGCCCGCCGCGTTGGGCGAGGGGCGCGTCGGCGCGGCCTTCGCGGGGCGCTTCTCGCCGAGCCAGAGCTGCAGTTTCGCCTTGCGGGCGGGCTTGACGTCCATCCGCTCCAGGGTGCGGTACTGCTCCGCCATCTCCCTGCCTGGATTGGCGGCGGCGAGGGCGAAGTGCGCCGCCAGCAGGAGCGGCAGCAGGCAGAAGCGTTGTTTCATGGCCTCAGTAGGTGTGGGTGTAGACGGAGTCGCCCGCGCGCCAGAACTGGAAGTTGTTGCCTGCGCCGACGGTGTTGTGGCCCTTGACGGCGGCCGTGGCGGACTTGATGGTCTCCACATGGCCGTCCGCGTAGGTGACATTCACCTGCTGGGTTCCGTGGCGTCCCATCGCGGCGTCGTTCTTGCCCTTGTCGGCGATCTTCGACAGGTTCGTGGAGGTGGAGTTGGAGGTGAAGCCAGGCAGATAGCAGTAGTTCTTGATGCGGGCATTGTTCAGGTTGCCGTAGTTCCAGTTCATGCGGTGCGTGCCGCCGTCCATGATGGACATGAGCGCGGATGGGTTGCGCGCGGTGAAGGTCTTGGTGAACGGGGCGACGTTGGCGGGGTAGCGCGGATGGATGTCCTCGTTGACGCCGTAGTTCATCGTCAGGATGCCGTCCAGGGTGCGCTTCTTGTCGCCGCCGCGCGAGACGGGGCAGAGGACGATGGAGCTGTTGGAGGACTTGGAACTGAACTTCAGGTAGGGCCAGAGCAGGTCGACCCAGTGCCACTGGTTGTCGGTCAGGAAGGTGCCCGAGGGCGGCGCGGCGGTCATGTTGTCATACTGGCTGATCAGGAAGTAGTCCTGGTAGTCCGACGAGTACATGTGCTCGGAGAGGCCGAGGTTCTTGAGGTTGCTGGAGCAGGAGACGGTCTTGGCCTTGTCCCGCGCCTTGGAGAGGGCGGGCAGCAGCATCGCCGCCAGGATGGCGATGATGGCGATGACAACGAGGAGTTCGATGAGGGTGAAGGTTCGTTTCATAGGAGGGCTCCTTGGTGTGGGGGGACTGGATGGCGGTTGTCAGAAAATCCTTGGGTTGCGGCCAGCGTCGGGGTAGTGGACGATCTGGCCTGGGATGACCTCGAGGCCGTCGGCTTTGCCCGCCAGCAGCCCGACCAGTTTCGCGGTGGCCAGCTGCATGTCGAAGCGCGTGGTGGTCAGGCGGACGTCGGAGAAGGCGACCGAGGCGCCGTCGTCCATGCCGAAGAGGTCGACGGTCTCGGCGGGGCGGCCGAGATCCGCGAGGGCGGCGGCGGCGCCCAGGACGTGGTAGTCGGTGGCGAAGACCATCGCCTCGACGGCGGGGTTGCGGCGCAGTTCCTCGCGCATCAGGCGGTATCCCAGCTGGAAGTAGTGGCGGGCGCTGTTGCCCTGCACGAAGCCGATGTGGGCGACGTTCATCGAGCAGGCGGCGTAGCGGGCGCGGCGGGATTCCTCCAGGCGCGGCAGCAGGAGATGCTCCATGAAGTCCTGCGTCATGGCGAGGCGTACGTTGACGCGCCCCGCGAGTTCAAGGATGTCGAGATAGCGGATGTAGGCGCCGACCTGGTCGGCCAGGACGCCGCGCTCCGCATAGCGGTTGTTGAAGCCCAGCACGCGCAATGACCGCCTGGCGAGATACGCGTGGATGGCGGTGTAGTATTTGGGCGTGCCGATGAAGAGGAAGGCGCGGCAGCCGCGCTCCTCCAGCGCCCGCAGCGTGGCCAGATGCGCCTCCTCGTCCCCCGACAGCACCGCCGTGTACATCGCGTAGTTGTGCTCGTTCAGGGAGACGCAGAGGTCCATGTGCAACTCCCGAAGCATCTCGTGCTGCGTGATGCGCTTCTGCGAGAAGACCACCCCCACGATGTTGGTCTCGCGCCCCGTCATGATGTTGTAGCCGACATTCGGACGGTAGTTGTACTGCTCCACCAGTTCCCGAACCCGCGCGATTTTCGCCTCCGAGCAATAGGTCTTGCGCCCATGCAGAATGCTGGACACCGTCGTCGGCGCCAAGTCGCACTGGCGCGCGATCTCCTTCAATGTAATACGACGCTCGACCATGGGGTTCGGGAAAGGGGAAATGGGACATACACTTATGTATGTGCCATTATTATACACCATTTCCCCAAAAAAACAAGGGGGCGGACGAAAAATCGGCGGAGAAATGGGAGACGGGAGCCATTTTCGGGGCCCCAGACCCATCGTTCCAGGACCCCAGACTTCAGACCCCAGACCCATCGGGGACCCAAGACCTTAGACCCCAGACCCATCGTTCCAGGACCCCAGACTTCAGACCCCAGACCCATCGGGGACCCAAGACCTTAGACCCCAGACCCATCGTTCCAGGACCCCAGACTTCAGACCCCCGCGTTCTGTGCCAGCCCATTCTTGGGCCGGAAGCCGCCCCAGACCCCCGCGTTCTGTGCCGGCCCGTTTTCGGGCCGGATATCGTCCGAAGAGTCTGGGGCAGGCGGCGAATACTCCTGAAAACCGCGCTTTGCCCCGTTTTCATTCGGCGGCCCGCCATATCGGGCCGCCGTGGCTTGCGGTGGTCAAAGGATGACCTTGTTGAGGCTGTATTCCACCAGACCCTCGGCGCCTGCCTGCATCAGGTCGGGGATCAGATCCCTGGCGACATGCTTGTCGACGACGGTTGTCAGCGAGAACCAGTTCTCATCGGAGAGATGGGCGACGGTCGGACGCTGGAGGGCGGGGAGTTTGGCGACCACCTCGTCGAGGTGGTCCCGATGGACGTTCATCATGAGGCCGACGCGGTTTTCCGCCGTCAGGACGGCCTGCAGCAGGAGCGCGAGGCGGTCCATTTTCCGGCGCTTGAAGGGATCCTGGGCGGCCTTCGGGTTGGCAATGAAGCGCGTGGTCGTCTCGCAGAGCGTGTCGATGATTTTCAGGTTGTTGGCCTTCAGGCTGGAACCTGTCTCCGTGATTTCGACGATGGCGTCGGCCAGATACGGCGGCTTGACTTCCGTGGCGCCCCAGCTGAACTCGACGGTGGCGTTCACGCCGTGCTCGGCCAGGTAGCGGCGCGTCATGCCCACGGCCTCCGTGGCGATGCGCTTCCCCTCCAGATCCTTCGCGCCCTTGATGTCCGAGTCGTTCGGGACGGCAAGCACCCAGCGCAGGGGCTTGCGGCCGACTTTGCCGTAGACCAGTTCCGCGATCTCGACGACCTCCAGGCCGTTTTCGACCACCCAGTCATAGCCGGTGAGACCGCAGTCAAGCAGCCCTTCGGCGACATAGCGGGACATCTCCTGCGCCCGCAGCAGCACGCATTCGATTTCGGGGTCGTCGATGGAGGGATAGTAGGATCGGGACTGGATGTCGATCTTGTATCCCGCCTTCTGGAACATCTCGACCGTGCTTTGCTCCAGGCTGCCCTTGGGCAGGCCAAGTTTCAGGACAGGCATTGTGAATCCTCCTCGTTTCTCCAGGACGTTATTTCTTGTAGACGGTGGCGGGGTCGAAGACGCGCTCCTCGATGACGGTCAGCGAGCCGTCCTTCTCCACGCGTCGGAAGAAACAGCTGGGATAGCCCTCGTGGCAGGCGGAGCCGCCGACCTGCTCGATCTTGAAGACCACGGTGTCCAGATCGCAGTCGACGAGGATTTCCTTGACCTTCTGGATGTTGCCGGAACTCTCGCCCTTGACCCACAGGCGCTTGCGGCTTCGGGTCCAATAGGTGGCGACGCCAGTGGCCAGCGTCTTTTCCCAGGCCTCGCGGTTGATGTAGGCCACCATCAGCACTTCGCCCGTCTGCCAATCCTGCGCTACCGCGGGGATCAGGCCATCCGCGCTCTTTGAGAAATCCAGTTCAACCATGTCGGTGTCTTCCTTGTCCTGCGCTTGTGACTTGTAGTATGGTATGGCAAGGGGAAGGCACGGCATTTGCCGCGGCCGACTGTCCTGCCAAGGCTCGACGGCCTCAACGCCGTCAGGTGCATACTATAACACGCCCTTTTCGGCGTGGACTCACGGCTTTCCCGTGAAATGCATCATCCAGTTGCGCGCGCGGCGGCCCCGTCAGGCCATCCGTTCTGCGATCAGCGCTCACTTGTCAAGAGCGAGCGCGGCGAATTCACATGGCAGCGTGGATGCGCATATCCGCTGCGGTTTCATGGGGAGATTCCCGAGCAAAGAATCACCTGCTGGCACGGGACGACTTTTTGAGAAGTGTCTTCATGGGGCGCGGGGTGCGGCGGCTTCCTTGACTGGAGTGGCCTCGTTCGACGCGTCTTTGAGCAACGGCGCATAAATGATGTGCTGATCCAGGGTAAAGGCACCTGGAGAGATCAAGCCGATGCCTGGAATAAGCCAACACCATAGACCGATCACGTCTAACACACCGCAGAATCCCAGGCTTGGCCGGATGTTGTAAGTCGCGGTGCTGTAGCCCTCTTTTTTCACGATGACGACGACTTCCTTGTTGCAGGGGACGGAGATGGTGCAGGGGGTCGTCAGCCGTTGTCCGGGGATGATTACCTGCGCGCCCTGAGGTTCGGAATCTACGACGATGTTTTCTTTCCACGGCGCAAACAATGAGCAGCCAGTGGAAGCGAACAACACGAAGATGGCAATGAGCAGTCTGGCAAGGAAAGAGAGGGTTTTCATGTCGGCGTTTGCAAATGCGGGGTGGAGGGATTATGGTAATGATGCGGCGGATTCCAGTTTCCGGGCGGGACTGCGCGCTACTGTAGCGACACGGAATCCAGTGGTTTCCAATCCCCCTGAAATGTCCATCGCCGATGGACATTTCCACATTTTCCACGATCATGGGCCTGCTTTCATTCCTGTCCCGTTTCTTCCCGTGCCTCGCGCCGCCGCCAGAAGCCGCGCCCTCGCCTGAGGCACTGGCGGGGGTGGAGGCGGAGATCCAGGCGTTTATGGCGCGGCAGGCCGCCCCGCCTTCCGAAACAAAGGGAAAAACCCATTATTCGCTCGTGCGGAGAAAGCCGGCGACGCCGCCGCCCGAGGCATCCAACATCCGCTTCAGCCTTGCCCCGGACTTCGACCATGAACTGCGGGAGAAGGCGGGGGCGGCGCCAGAAACGGGCGCGCAGTTGGCGCGGCATCGTCCGCCTGGGAGTCCGCTGGGGGTCTCCTTCTCGGCGGAACTGCAGCGGCTGGTGCGGGAGCGTTTTGCGGGAAGGTCTTCGTGGGTGTACAAGGCGGCACATCTGAGCCGCCAGACCTATTCCGCAATCATCGGCGACGAGAACCGCACGATTGCCCGCGGCACGGCGCTCGCGCTGGTCTTCGCGCTGCATCTCACGCTGGAGGAGGCGGAGGCGCTTCTGCACAAGGCGGGCTATTCACTGTCGGAGTCGATTTTGTCCGACGTCATCTGCCGCTGCTGCCTGCGGCATGGCGTAACCAGCCTGGATGCGCTGAATCGCCTGCTCGCCAAATATCATTGTGCACCGCTGCCATAATGCGGCTAAAGAGCCTGCTGGTTTTCAGATTCCGCAATGAATCCATCCTGCGCCGTCTCCGTCAATCCGTGATCAGGTCGCATTTGAGTTTTTTCCGGAACGGGGTTCGCTGTCCAGAGGCGACATGGCGGATCCAGTTGCCGATTTCATGGCGGAAGAGATGGATGGGCTGGCTCAGGAAGGCGATGCCCTTTTCGCCTTTGAGTTCGGGGACCTCGTCGAAGACCAGCATCCGGAAGTCGCGGCCGAGCTTCTTGTTGTAGCGGTTGGCGCAGATGAGGAGGGGGGTGGTCAGGGCGTGGGTCATGATGAAGATGCTTCCTGGGATCTTCGGGCGGTCGAAGAGGGTTCGGCCGACCGTCTCCACGTCCGCGAGGAAGTCGTCGAAGTCGGATTTGAAGATGAAGTCGGGAAGCAGATTGGCCTTGAGGCGGAAGCAGACCTCGTAGAAGGCGAGGATTCGCTCCTGGATGAAGGGCATGGAGATGCGGGGCGACTTGGTGACGAAGGCCAGGTCGCGCCCGCCCTCGATGAGCAGCCAGGAGACCCCTTCCGCGATGCTCTCCTCGGGGGAGGTCAGGACATAGTCGAAGTCGCCGAAGTCGCGGTTGATGAGCAGCTGCGGAAGGCCCTGGCGCGCCAGATGTTCCATCAGCAGCAGGACCCGCGGCTTGGGGCTCACCCAGATGACTGCCTGCCCTGGATGGAAGACGCTCTCCGCCTGCTCGATCACACTCTGGATCGACTTGCAGTGCATCGGAACCCCCTCGCCCGCCGAGGAGAGCATCCCCAGGAACATCTCGTCGTTCTGCAGGTTGGAGACATTTTCGCCGACCAGGAGGATCTCATGGATGGCGCTGCCTGGCGTCTTGGAGCGGACATACATCCCGCTGCCCCGCCGCCCCGTGACATAGCCGCTCGCGCGCAGCCTGTCCAGCGCATGGACGACCGTCGGGCGCGTGCAGGCGAAATGCTTGGCCAGCATGTTCTGCGACGGCAGGCGGTCCCCCACTCCCAGTTCGCCCGACGCAAGTTTCTTCAGGATGTAGTCCTCGATGCAGGCTGACTTTCTCAACATGGCGGCTTGCCTCTTGAAACGGGTAAAAACGCGGTTTTTTACAATATATACAACTTTACAAGATTTACAATGTCCATCCAAGAGGAAAAACGGCTTGTGTTTGTAAAGATAATTGGCCATTCTGGATTCCGTCAAGTCGTGTGCATTGCATTATCATCTTATCAACTTATTGCCGCTTGTCCCCTTGTTTTTGCGGGGCGGCTGCGGTATAATATGGGCGAGTCCTGAATCTGCGTAGTCCCGAAAACTGTTTTAGCAGGAGACCTGGAGATGTTGAAAAGACGAGTCGGTTTCACCTTGATTGAACTGCTGGTGGTGATTGCGATCATCGCGATCCTCGCGTCGATGCTGCTGCCTGCGCTGAGCCGTGCGCGCGAGGCGGCGCGGACGATCAGCTGCGTCAACAAATGCAAGCAGATTCTGCTGGCGGCGTCGCTGTATTCGGATGACAACAACGACTGGTTTCCGTATGACAGCAGGTCGAAGACCGAGTTGTGGACGCTTCAGATCTACTCCTATCTGGGTCAGGGCATCCCCGCCAGCAACAAAACGGCGTGCCTCTACTACCGCGATCCCTCGATGCTGAACTCCAAGTTCACGGCCTGGGAGCATTCGAACTACGGCGGCAACACCAACCTGATGAAGACCATCCGCTGCCATCGTCGGATCGACGTGCTTTTCCCGTCGAAGAGCATGCTGATCCAGTGCGGCTCCCTGCAGAATGCGCTGATCGCGTCGGACAAGCGCAACTACTGGACCTATCCCCACAACAACGCGCTGAATGTCGGCTATGTCGACGGCCATGTGGACAGGGCCGACAACGCGCATGTCCCCACGGCCAGCGGCGACGTCTACTGGTGCTATTCCAAAGGCCTGCGCTAGGGGGGGATGCGCGATGAAGACGATGTTCGCGGCCCTGGCGTGCGCCTGCCTGGCGGGCATTGGCGCGGAACTGAAGAGCGGCGCGGACGAGGTGACGGCGGAACTGCAGTCGCTTCTCGCACGGGAGGCGGAAGTGGTCGTCCCCGCGCGGGGGAAGCCGTATCTGGTCGGCGCCACCCTGCGGATGCGCTCCAACCAGACGCTCGTCCTCAAGCCAGGCGCGGTGCTGGCGGCGGCGCCCGACCGCTTCCACGGGAAAAACGACGAGTTCCTGGCGCTGGACGGGCTGGAGAATGTGCGCATCCACGGCTACGGCGCGGAGATCCGGATGCGGAAGCAGGACTACCAGGATGCCCGGCGCTATGGCCGCTCCGAATGGCGGCACGGCATCGTGGTGCGCGACTGCCGAAAGGTGGTGATCGAGGGCGTGACCGTGCGTTCCAGCGGCGGCGACGGCCTCTACATCGGGACCCTGAAGCCAGACGGATATTCTGCGGACATCGTCGTGCGGGACTGCGTCTTTGACGACAACCACCGCCAGGGCATCAGCGTCATCAGCGCGGAACGGCTGCTGGTCGAGCACTGCATCCTGTCGAACACCAGCGGCACCGACCCCGAATCGGGCATCGACTTCGAGCCCAACAAGCCGACGCAGCGGCTGGTGGAGTGCGTCGTGCGGGACACGCTGGCGGTCAACAACCGCCAGCTCGGCTTCCACGGCTGGCTGAAGAATGTCACTGCGGAGACGCGCCCCGTCTCCATACGGTTCGAGCGCTGCACGGCCATCGGCGGGGAGGCCTCCGCGCACATCGGGTGCGTCGTCGCAGGCGGTCGCGGCGCGATCGAGTTTGCCGACTGCGTCTTCACGGGGCCGAAGGTGCATGGCATCCGCCTGCGCGACAAGGACGCCCGGGGAGTCGGCCTGGTCTTCCGCAACTGCTTCATCAGCCAGGTCGGCGTCAAGAAATACACCTCGCGGCGTGGCAAAGGCTATGACCTGAACGCCCCGATTGCCTTGTTCACCATCTACAAGCGCAGCGCCACGCCTGGCGGCGTCCGTTTCGAGGAGTGCCGAATCATCGACGGGGAGAAGCGTCCCGCGATTGTCGTGGCGGATCCCATCGACTTCGCCGCCGATGGCTTTTCCCGCATCACGGGGACTTTGAGCGTCAGCACGCCAGGCGCGCAGGTCATGCAGCTGCACGGCACTCGGCTGGAGGCGGCGTCGGATCTGCAAATCAGGAGATAATGGACATGAAACGGGTTGTCATCGCGGGTTCTGGGACGCGCGCGCTGGATTATGCGGACGGGCTGCTCCACCGCGTCAACGGCTACAGCCAGCTGGTCGCGCTCTACGACAAGAACCCCCAGCGCATCAAGGGATTCAAATATCTGGTCAAGGATGATTCGCTGCCCGAATACACCGACTTCGCGAAGATGGTCGAAGAGACGCATCCGACGCATCTGGTGGTGTGCGTCCCCGACCGCTACCATCCCGACCTGGTCGAACTCGGCTTCTCCCATGGGCTTGAAGTCGTCACGGAGAAGCCGATGGCGATGAACCGCGAGGGCATCGAGCGCATCCGCCGCGCCGAGATGAAATACGGGAAGGCCGTGACCGTCACCTTCAACCTGCGCTTCTCGCCGTATCCCGCCGCCATCCGAAAGCTGCTTCTGGAAAAGCCGATCGGGCGCATCCACAATGTCAACGCGGAGTGGTTCATGGACCGCACGCACGGCCAGGAGATCTTCCACCGCTGGCACGCCAGGATGGAGAACAGCGGCGGCCTGCTCGTCCACAAGTCCACGCACCATTTCGACCTGCTGAACTGGTTTCTGGACGACGAGCCCGCGAAGGTCTATGCGACCGCCTCGCGCAAGGTCTTCGGGGACGCCAATCCCTTCTTCGGCGAGCGCTGCTCGACCTGCCCGCACGCCAATACCTGCTGGGCGGTGATGAAGTCCACCCTGAAGGGGGCGGTGCAGGCCCCTGGCAGCGACGGCGAGATCTTCGAGAAGCTCTTCTTCGAGTCGGAGAAATGCGACGGCTATCTGCGAGACCGCTGCTGCTTCGCGCGGGACATCGACATCCACGACACCATGAACGTCATGATCCACTACAAGGGCGGGACGGTGGTCAACTATCTGGAGAACGCCTACTCGCCGTGGCAGGGCTACAACATCGTCTTCAATGGCGATGGCGGGCGCATCGAGGTCGGCACGGTCTTCTCGGGCACCCGTCCCGCCAACCTTGCCAGGGAGGACTTCATCCGCGTCATCCACGGCACCACGCGCCAGAACATCACCATGGAGGAATACCCCTTCACCGAACTGCGGACGCCGCACGGCGGCGGGGACTACGCCCTCTTCGACCAGCTCTTCGGGAAGGGCGGGCCCGACCCGCTCCACCAGCAGGCCGACTCCCGCGCGGGCGCCATGAGCGCGCTCGTCGGAATCACCGCCAACGAATCCATCGCCTCGGGCAGGTGCGAGGAGATCAACTACCCCGAGACGATTTGAAGCCCCCCGTTTCCCTGGCATGAACGATTCGGATTTCAGCGTGGCGCCGCCGTCATTCCCGCCCCTCGTGGTCGAGGCGGGGAAGTGCGCCTCCATCCAGGAGGCCGTCGACGCCTGCGCCCGACAGGGCGGGGGGACGGTTCTCGTCCCGCCTGGAATCCATCGGACAGGCCCCGTCCATCTGCGCAGCAACATCCGCCTGCACCTGGAGGAAGGGGCGGCACTCTCCTTCGACGACAATCCCGAAGCGTATCTCCCCGTCGTCTTCACGCGCTGGGAGGGCACCGAATGCTGGAACTATTCGCCGCTGGTCTACGCATGCGGCTGCGAAAACGTCGCCATCACTGGAACGGGGCGCCTGCTCGGCAACGGCGCGCGCTGGTGGCCCTGGAAGACGCAGTACAAGCGGAACGCGCAGTTCCCCGCCGACGCCGCGGCCGACGGCACCCCCGTCGAGAAGCGCATCTACGGCACTGTGGAGGCGGGGCTGCGGCCCTCCTTCGTCCAGTTCATCCGCTGCCGCAAGGTGCTGTGGCAGGATTTCCAGATCGAGGACGGGCCGATGTGGACGCTTCATCCCGTTTACTGCGAGGATGTGACCGTCCGCGGCGTCACGGTGCGGACGACGGGCCCCAACACCGACGGGCTGAACCCTGATTCCTGCCGCAATGTGCTGGTCGAGGACTGCCGTTTCAGCACTGGCGACGACTGCATCGCGGTGAACGCGGGCCTGAACGAGGACGGGTGGCGCGTGGGCATCCCCTGCGAGAACATCCTGGTGCGCCGCTGCACGATGCGGGGCGGGCATGGGGGCGTCACCATCGGCAGCGCCGTCTCTGGCGGCGTCCGCAACGTCCTCTTCGAGGATTGCGACATCCGCGAGACCGCCATGGGCATCCGGATGAAGTCCATGCGCGGCCGCGGCGGCGTGGTCGAGCATGTCGCCTTTCGGAGGATCCGCCTGGCCTGCCAGTTCGCGGCGGCCATCCAGATCACCATGTTCTACAGCGCCAGCACCTGTATCCCGCGGCAGCGGACGCCCTCCGTCTTCCGCGACATCGTCGCCGAGGATATCACTGGCGACCAGGCCGCCATCGGCATCGAAGTCCGAGGCCTCCCCGAACAGCACCTCGAACGGCTCCGCCTCGGGAATGTCCGCCTGACCGCCGTCTCCTCCATGGAAGTCAGCGATGTGGACAACCTGGAAATGGACGGCGTCTCCATCGCGCCCTGCACGCCCCCTCCGCCCATGCCCGAGGACTGAGGTGTGGCTGGGACGACTGGGACAACTGGGACGGCTGGGACGGCTGGGACGGCTGGGACGGCTGGGACGGCTGGGACAACTTGGACGGCTGGGGCAACTGGGACGGCTGGGCGAGCTGGTCAGGACAATCCTTTGCGTTGTTTGAGACTCCTGACTGTCTGATCGACCCGGTTGTGGATTTCCGCCGCAATGCCATCCAGTTCGGCGGCGGTCTTGGCGTCATCCAGCCGTGAGTAGATGCCCTTGTCCCATTCCTCGCCACGGACGGCGGTGCGTGCCGCATGCATGCGTTCGCGGACGCCGCCGTATTTCTTGAAGTCCTCTTCCTGTCGGGCGATCATCTTGTCGAGCATGAATCGGGTTTGATGGCACAAGGTAAGCAGCAGATTTGCCACGGTCTCAGGCGGTCGTGTCTCGAAGAACGGCTTCCAGGTCTCCCATTCGGGATGCTTTACCGCAAAGGCGCGAGCCGCCTGGGAACGCGCATCGGATATGGCCCAGATGGCGGCACTATGCGATTTGAGCCAGTCGAGCAGGTCTTCAATGAGTTCGTCAAGGGTGGCGCGGGCGACATTGGTCAACTTGATTTCGGTCTCCTTGCTCGTGCCGCTGGCAGCGCTGCCCTCGGCGATGTTTTGCTTGCAGGAGCGTGCCGCCTGCGTCATCTGGTCTACCGTGCGGTCTCCGAATTTCGGCAGAAAACGTCGGCAGAACAGCACCGTCCCCTCATAGATCACATCGCTCTTCTTGTAGACAATGAGATTGCGGTAGCCACCGTGCGGCAGGACAATCTTTGGAATCTCGGCCATGGGCATCATCTCCTTTGCGTATGGGTTGGCGGATAAGGGCGAAATCACCATCGCGAAAATAACTCCACCACTCCAGCATTCTCACTCAAAAGAAGACAATTATAGAAAATCATGGCGAATCAGCGAACTTCCAAGGAAATGCAGGAGATTATTGATACTCGCGCCGTCCCAGCCGTCCCAGCGTGACCGCCGTGGCAACAACTTCGGGCATGAAAAATGCAGAGATTGCCGCCCCGTATGGGGGACAGAGCGTTCCCGATAAATAACGCCATCGGCGGACTTTTGGCAACTATGTCCTGCAAGTCCCGAATGAACGACTCCGCCATTGATGATGGTAAATCGAGGTGGTCATGTCGATCATTGCTTCTGTTTCACGTCAGATGGCTCCAAGGCGGCATCATTGCTCTCGTAGTAGTAGGAGTAGTCAATGCCTTTCATGAACATTTCCCGGTCATCAATCCTGTCGGTCAACGCCTGTCGCAGGAGTTCGCGAATTTTCGTGCTGTCGGACGGGCTTTCGGTCATCGCCTCCAGATATTCCCTCTTGTTGACCCTGCTCCAGTCGATGCACTGCTTCAGGTTCTTCTTGAGCATCAAGTCCAGCCAGATGCGTGTGCTCCTGCCATTCCCCTCGCGGAACGGATGAGCAACGTTCATCTCCACGTATTTGCGGATGATATCCTCGAAAGTGGCTTCTTGCATCTTCTCTATCTGCGCCAGCGAGTTGTCCAGAAACATGGCTGGCGCGAAGGCGAAGTTTCCCTTGGAGATGTTCACCGTGCGGATTTGCCCTGCAAAGTCGTAAAGCCCCCCAAAGAGATAGGCATGGATCTGCTGGAGGCACTGAACCGTCCCAGGCTTCATGCTTGACAGCAGTCCGCTCTCAAAGAGCAAGTATGCCTTGTTCCGGCTCTTGCCGTCGATGGTGTCCTCGCTGTAGGTGAACCACTTGATGAACGCCACCGCATTCCTGCCAGGAATCGCCTCCAGCAAGGAAAGCATCTCTTTCTGCGGCAGGCAGTCCGTCAAATACCGCTTGCCATCGGAGGAGACCATTTTCAGTTGACTACATTTTGTAGTCAACTCGGGGTGCGACCGTTTCAGGCGTGTCTTCAGGACACTCCAGTACTTGCGGGGATTGACACTGTCTGTGACCGCGCCGACAATATCCGCGACAGAAAACAGCCACTGCCGGGCCGCTTCGTCCCATGCCGCCCGGATTTCCCGATCATTGTAGAAGCGAAAAGATAGTTTCTGGGTCATGGTAACATTCCGTTCCATGCGACCTTCTGGCGTTCGGTCTTGTTCATATTCTTGTCTATCAGAAAATGCCAAAGTTTTTTATATGATACCTTCATTGCGGTCAACTTTTCTTGAACCCAAGAAATGGCCTGTCGTCATTTGTGCTTAATATACATCAAATTGTTCGTCCATTATACCATGGCGGGCTGGAAAACCTCATTTTTCGGAAGCGCAATGTTCCCCAAGTTGGTCGGTAAAACAGCCATTTCGGGAAGCCAGGCGACTTTGTGAAATCTGGCAACGCCTGGGCACCTGGCAGTCCCAATTGTCCCAGCATTCCGCAACGGCGCGGCTAATTTGCCTTTACGCGCGTGACGGTGTTGTTGCGGCATCGGATTGTGGGGGCGTCGGCGAATTTGCCGAGCTGGACGGCGGATAGGTTTCCAGGGGTGGCGAGGAAGACGCGATTGCCAGTGACCTCGACGTTCCGGCTGGCGGCGACGAACACGGCGGCGCGGCGCTCCATTCCCAGATAGCGGGGATGTCCATACTGGCTCATGGTGGAACGGAAGTCGCCAGTGCGGCGCGCACACGGCAGGGGATTCCAGAAGATGTTTTCGGCGATCACCGCGCCGTCCGTATACATGACGTGGATGAATGCGCCCTCCACAATCAGGTTGCCGCGGATTTCCACGTCGCGGATGGGGGTGTCGTTCCAGACGCCCTGCGCGGTGTCGCGCGGCACCAGCCCCGTCTCGATGCCGCCGCAGCGGACGAGCGTGTTGCCGATGATCTCCACGCCATGCGGGATGGGGCCTTCCGCATAGCCCCATGATTCCTCGAAGACGTATATTCCGTCGTAGACATTCTCCCAGACGTTGTTCTCCAGGCGGCCAGGGCCGACCAGCAGGGCTCCGCGCGAGCGGGAGTCATGGAAGTAGCAGCCGCGGACCACGAAGCCTGCGCAGGTGTCGACATGCGCGTCCGCCAGCAGTTGCTCGGGGGGTAGCGTAACGGGGGCGTTTAGGTCCACGACGAAGAGCTGTCCGTTGCCGCGCCAGGTGATGTAGCCGTTCGCCTGGGGGCGCGTCGCGGCGATTTCCCTCATCATCGCCGCGTCCTGCAGCGGCTGGGCGGCGGCGATGGTGGCCTCGGCGACGCGCTGGAGGAGGCCGATGCGGTGTAGCGTCAGGCGCTGTCCGGGGAGCGGCGGCTTTGGCGCGCCGAGGATGATTCGGCTGGGCGCGAGCTGCCTCCAGCAGTAGCGCCAGTTGCCGTGTAGATTGAGGTTGTCGTCCGAGGAGTGGGCGAACTCGCAGTTTTCGACGAGGGCGCCATGCTCGACGCAGTTGGCATGGAAGTGGTCGGCGGTGCCGTAGTGGACGCGGCGGGTGCCAGGCTTGCGGATGAGGCGCAGATTGGAGTAGCGGTTGTGGCCCGCGCCGCCGTTCTCCAGGATGCCCATGCCTGGCGACTGCCAGACGTCGACGCGCTCGAAGACCATTCGTTCGCAGTTGGTCACGCTGATGGAGTGTCCTCGGCGGAAGTTCAGCGCGATCAGCGTGCCTGGCGCCACCCTGCCATACATGCGGGCGTCCAGAGTCCAGGCGTTCTTCGTGAAGTAGGGGGCCAGTTGGGCTCGGTCCAGTTTCACGGTCAGGCGGTTGCCGTCGTGCAGGACTGCCCCGTTGTGCATGAGCGTGTGCTGCGGGATGTATTCGCCCGACGGCGTGTAGAGGGTGAACTGCCCTGGCCCCATGCCCGACTTCGGCCAGTCTGGGTCAATCTCCACCTCCAGGCTGGCGCGGTCAGGGGCGATGGCGCGGATGGTGCCCTGGATGTAGACGGGGCCGTCGAAGTCGATGGCGAGGTTCTTCACGGTCACGCCGCTGCAGTTCGTGAAGAGAAACGCCCCTGGATTGTCGGCGAGGCGGGACGCGGGACGTTCAAACCACAGGGTGCTGCCCTGGCCGTCCAGGACGAAGTCGTGCACCCCGTCGAAATGCCAGCCGCGGTTGTCGGCGAAGCGGTACTGCCCTGGCTTCATTCGGAACTCCCGTTGCCCCGACGCGATTGCGGCGGCGACTTCCGCCTGCAACTTGGCGCCTGCCGCGCGCTGCCGCGCCTTCTCCGCCTCGTCCAGCACGAATCCCGATGGCGCCAGCGGATTGTACACGGGCGTCTGCTGCGCCCGTCGCCAGGCGGGATTGCGTGCAAGCCGCTTCGCCAATAACGCCTTCCCGTCCTGCGCCAGCGCGGCTTCCGGCGGCTTTTCGCCGCCGGCACACAACAGGAATCCGGGGGCCGTGGCGAACGCCCATGCCAATACGAATGCACAGAGCCGATGCGTGGGCATGCTTTGCCGCCTCATGCGTTCTGCGGGTGGTTGATGAGGGCGAGGAATTCGTTGCGGGTGGCGACGGAGCGTCGGAAGGAGCCGAGGACGGCGGAGGTGAGCATGGCGGAGTTCTGCTTCTGGACGCCGCGCATCATCATGCAGAGGTGGTGGCATTCCATGACGACGCCGACGCCCTCGGCGTCGATCTTTTCCTTGATATAGCTGGCGATCTGCTGGGTGAGCCGCTCCTGGAGCTGGAGGCGGCGGGCGAAGCAGTCGACGAGGCGTGCGAGCTTGGAGACGCCGTAGACCTTGCCACGGGGGATGTAGCCGATGTGGCAGCGTCCGTAGAAGGGGAGCAGATGGTGTTCGCACATGGAGTAGACCTCGATGTCGCGGACGATGACCATGTGGTTGCATTCCTCGGAGAAGATGGCGTCGCCGACGATGTCGTCGGGGTTCTGCTGGTATCCCTGGAGGAGGAACGCGAGGGACTTTTCGACGCGATCGGGGGTCTTGAGGAGGCCTTCGCGGTCGGGGTCTTCGCCAGAGAGGCGGAGGATTTCGCGGATGTGGTCGGAGACGGTGGGCATGGGTGGAGAAAATCAGAGTTGCCAGGGGGTGCCGTCGGCGTCGCTGGGCATTCGCCAGTCGCCTCTGGGGGAGAGGGCGATGGTGCCGACCTTGGGGCCGTCGGGCATGCAGTTTCGCTTGAACTGCTGGGCGAAGAATCGGCGGAGGAAGAGTTTGAGGGCGTCGGCGATCTGGGCGGGGGTGAAGACGCCGTGGAAGGTGTGTTCGGCGAGGGCCTGGAGGTTCGGCGGGGTCTCGGCGTAGCGGAGGAAGAAGTAGAGGAAGAAGTCGTGGAGGGTGTAGCTGCCGAGGATGCCCTCGGTGTGCTGCTGGCCGCCAGGGAGGAGTTCGGGGGAGACGGGGGTGTCGTTGACGTCTCGGAGGATGTCGGCGAGGCGTCCGCCCGCCTCGGCGGCGCAGTCCTCGACGAGCCAGCGGACGAGGGACTTTGGGACTCCCGCGTTGACGCAGTACATGGACATGTGGTCGCCGTTGAAGGTGGACCACCCGAGGGCGATTTCGGAGAGGTCGCCAGTGCCGACGACGAGGCCGCCGAGTTCGTTGGCGAGGTCCATGAGGATCTGGGTGCGTTCGCGGGCCTGGGCGTTCTCGTAGACGACGTTGAGGACCTTGGGGTCGTGCCCGATGTCGCGGAAATGCCGCTCGACGGCGGGGCCGATGGGGATCTCGCGCAGTTCGGCGCCGATGGTCTCGGCGAGGGCGCAGGCGTTGCCGCGGGTGCGCCCCGAGGTGCCCATGCCTGGCATGGTGACGGCGCAGATGAAGTCGTGCGGGAGGCGCAGCAGGTCGCAGGCGTTGGCGGCGACGAGAAGGGCGAGGGTGGAGTCGAGGCCGCCCGAGAGTCCGACGACCAGGCGCTTGGCGCGGGTGTGGCGGATGCGTTTGGCGAGGCCCGTCGCCTGGATGGCGAGGATTTCGCGGCAGCGCTCGTGGCGGCTGGCCGCGTCAGAGGGGACGAAGGGGAATTGCGGGAAGACGCGGTGGCGCAGTTCGGCGCAGTCCGGTGCGGGCTGGAGGGGGATGGTGCGGACGCCGTCGGGGCGGGGGACTTCGTTGAAACTGGTCCAGGCGCGCCGCTGCTGCTCCATCCAGGCGGGGTTGACCTCGGCGTAGAGGAGGGCGCCCTCCTGCTCGAAGCGGCGGTTTTCGGCGAGGAGTCGGCCGTTTTCGGCGACGAGGGCATGTCCCGAGAAGACCAGGTCGGTGGTGGATTCGTGGACGCCCGCGCCTGCGAGGGCGTAGATGCATGCGTAGCGGGCGGCGAGGCCAGTGACGAGCGAGCGGCGGTATTCGGCCTTGGCGGCGAGTTCGGGTCCCGCGGAGAGGTTGAAGATGAGTTTGGCGCCTGCGAGGGCGAGGGAGGCGGAGGGCGGGATGACCGCCCACATGTCCTCGCAGAGTTCGACGCCGAACTGGAAGGCGCCGCCTGCGTCGAAGAGGAGGCCGCCGCCCAGGGGGACGGACTCGCCGCCGAGTTCGACGGGCGCGCCGTCGTGTTCGCGGATGGAGCGGAACTGGCGCTGCTCGTAGAACTCGCGGTAGTTGGGCAGATAGGTCTTGCCTGCGAGGCCGTGGATGCGCCCGTCCTGGAGCACGGCGGCGACGTTGAAGAGGCGGCTGCCGACGCGCAGCGGCAGGCCGATGATGAGGATGGCCGCGTTGCCTTTGGTGGCGTCCCGCAGGCGCAGCAGCTGGCGGCGTGCGTGGTCGAGGAGCACGCGCTGTTCGAAGAGGTCGCCGCAGGTGTAGCCAGTGAGGGAGAGCTCGGGTGTCAGCAGCACGGCGGCGCCGCCGTCGCAGGCCTGGCGGTAGAGGGCGAGGATGGCCTCCGCGTTGGCTTCGGGATTGGCGACCTGGACGGCGGGGACGCCGACGGCAATGCGATGGAATCCGTTGAGCATGTCGATGGGGAGGCGCCGCGGCCGCCTTAGCGGCCGTGGCAGTTCTTGTATTTCTTGCCTGATCCGCAGGGGCACGGGTCGTTGCGTCCGACCTTGGGCATGTCGCGGCGGATGGTGACGGGCTGCATGGGCTGGCTGGGCTGCTCCTCGGTGCCGAACTGGCCGTACTGCTGGTGCATGGTCTGGATGCGCTGGGCCATGGCGGCCTTGGCGGCGGGGAGTTCCGCGAGTTCGCCGTTTTCATCGAGGTCGGGGAGGCGCGTCTGCCCGTCCTCGTCGTGGAGCAGCTGGTAGCGGAAGATGTTGGTGCAGACGGAGTCCTTGATGCCGCCCATGAGGGTTTCGTAGAGGCGGAAGGCCTCCTGCTTGTATTCGACGAGCGGGTCGCGCTGCCCGTAGGAGCGCAGATACACGGACTGGCGCAGGTCGTCCATGTCGTAGAGGTGGTTCTGGTAGAGGTTGTCGATGGCGCCGAGCATGACGTAGCGTTCGAGCCAGCGGGTGGCCTCGGGCGGCTCGTTCTGCTCCTTGACCTGGTAGGCCTCCTCGATGCGCTTCATGATCGCTTCGGTGAGGTCGTCGGGGGAGGCGGTGGCCTGGAAGGTCTCGGGGGCGAACGGGAAGGGGATGGTGCGCCCGAGCCACTCCTGGAGCGGCGCGGTGTCGAGCGCCTCGCCGCGCACCTTGGAGGCGAAGGCGGCCTCGACGCGCTCGGCGACGGCGGTGTAGATGAAGCGCATGAGCAGCGCGCGCGAATCGTCGGTGGTGATGATCTCGTGGCGCAGTTCGTAGACGGCGCTGCGCTGCTTGTTCATGACGTCGTCGTAGTCGAGGGTGCGCTTGCGGATGCCGAAGTGCTGCTGCTCGACGCGCTTCTGGGCGCGTTCGATGGAACTGGTCAACAGCGGATGGGAGAGGTCCTGTCCTTCCTCCATGCCGAGGCGCTCCATGATGGAGGCGATGCGGTCGGAGCCGAAGAGGCGCATCAGATTGTCTTCGAGGGAGACGTAGAAGCGGGAGGAGCCTGGGTCGCCCTGGCGCGCGCAGCGTCCGCGCAGCTGCAGGTCGATGCGCCTGGAGTCGTGGCGTTCGGAGCCGATGACATGGAGGCCGCCGAGTTCCTTGACGCCTGGGCCGAGCTTGATGTCGGTGCCGCGGCCCGCCATGTTGGTGGCGATGGTGACGGCGCCCTTCTGGCCGGCGCGGGCGACGATTTCGGCTTCGGACTGGTTTTGCTTTGCGTTCAGGACATTATGAATGATGTTGGCGCGGGTGAGGAGGCGCGAGAGCAGTTCGGAGACCTCGACGGAGATGGTGCCGACGAGGACGGGCTGGCCGCGGTCGTGGCATTCGCGGATTTCGTCGATGATGGCCTTGTACTTTTCGCGCTGGGTCTTGTAGACGCGGTCGTTGTGGTCCTTGCGCTGGCAGGGGCGGTTGGTGGGGATGGAGACGACGTCGAGCTTGTAGATCTGCTTGAACTCGGTGGCCTCGGTGGCGGCGGTGCCAGTCATGCCCGCGAGTTTCTCGTACATCCTGAAGTAGTTCTGGATGGTGATGGAGGCGAGGGTCTGGGTCTCGCGCTCGATGACGACGTTCTCCTTGGCTTCGAGGGCCTGGTGGAGGCCTTCGGAGAATCGGCGCCCTGGCTGGGGGCGTCCAGTGAACTCGTCGACGATGATGACCTTGTTGTCCTGGACGACGTACTGGACGTCCTTTTCGAAGAGGCAGTATGCGCGCAGGAGCTGGGAGATGTTGTGGAGGAGCTGGGACTTGCGGTCGAACTCGACCTGGGCCTGCTTGCGCTTTTCGAGCTTCTCGGTTTCGGAGAGGGATGCGTCGGCGTCGATGGCGCTGAAGATGTCGGGGAGATCGGGCATGACGAAGGCCGTGGGGTCGGAGGGCATGAGGTAGTTGCGGCCCTTTTCGGAGAGTTCGGACTCTCCGCCGCGCTCGTCCATGGTGAAATAGAGTTCCTGCTTGACCTCCTGGAGGAGTCCGCGGTTGGTGTCGGAGTGCCATTCGATGTCGACGCGCTCGAGGCCCTTGCGGACGGCGGGCTCCTCCATGAAGCGCTTGAGGAGCTTGTGCTTGGGCATGCCGAGCTGGACCTTGGCGAGGAGATGGTAGGCCTGGTCCTTGTCGGCGTCGGTGGCGTCGGGCTTGTCGAGGAGGGCGCGGGCCTGCTGGAGGAAGCCCGCGACGAGCTTGAACTGCTGTCCGTAGAGGGCCTCGACGGAGGGCTTCACCTTGTCGTACATGTGGGTGGAGACCTTCGAGGGCCCCGCGATGATGAGCGGGGTGCGGGCCTCGTCGATGAGGATGGAGTCGATTTCGTCGACGATGGCGTAGAAGTAGTCGCGCTGGACGAGTTCCTCCTTGGAGTGCGCCATTCCCATGTCGCGGAGGTAGTCGAAGCCGAACTCGGAGTTGGTGCCGTAGGTGACGTCGCAGTTGTACTGCTCGCGTCGGGTCTCGGGATCCTGGTTGCCCTGGATGCAGCCGACGGTGAGGCCGAGCCAGCGCAGGACGTGGCCCATCCACTGGGAGTCGCGCAGGGCGAGGTAGTCGTTGACGGTGACGAGCTGGACGTTGCGGCCAGTGAGGGCGTTGAGGTAGAGCGGCATGGTGGCGACGAGGGTCTTGCCTTCGCCCGTGGCCATCTCGGAGATGTTGCCGCGGTGGAGGACGATGCCGCCCATGATCTGGACGTCGAAGGGGATCATGTCCCACTGGAGGACGTGTCCAGTGACCTCGACGGAGTTTTCGGCGGGGTCCTTGCTTTCCTTGAGGCGTCGGCAGGCGTCCTTGACGACGGCGAAGGCCTCGACCATGATGTCGTCGGTGGTCTCGCCGTTCTGGAGGCGCTGCTTGAACTCAGGGGTCTTGGCCTTGAGTTCGTCATCGCTCAGGCTCCTGTATTCCTCTGCCTGGCGGTTGACCTTCTGCACCAGGGGCCAGAGTTTGTTCACCACCCGCTTGTTGCGGCCGACGAACAACTTGTTCATGATCCAATCGAGTATCGACATCGGAATAGGTGGGCAATTGGGTTGCGGGGACGGGGACGGTCGGGGGCCAGGGGGCGCGGGCTATTTGGAGCCTGGGTGGTCGATGGGGAGGCCCTTCTGGCAGAGGGGGCATTCCTCGGGCTGGAAGGTCTTGAGGGAGAGGCGGGCGAGGCTGCGGAAGGGGATGCCGAAGTCGACGGCGCCCTTGGAGCGGTCGACGATGACGCAGACGCCGACGGGGACGGCGCCGCAGGCGCGGACGAGGTCGATGCACTGCTGGACGCGGCCGCCCTTGGTGACGACATCCTCGGCGATGAGGACGCGCTCGCCTTGCTTCAGGGTGAAGCCTCGGCGGAGGATGAGGTTGGAGTTGTCGTCCTTTTCGGCGAAGATGGCGCGCACGCCGAGGGCGCGTCCGACCTCCTGGCCGACGACGATGCCGCCGATGGCGGGGGAGAGGACGGTTTCGACCTGCTGGTCGGCCCATGGTGCGGCGAGTTCGGCGCAGAGGCGTGCGGCGATCTGGGTGTGCTGCAGGAGCAGGGCGGCCTGGAAATACTGGTCGCTGTGGAGGCCGCTGCGGAGCAGGAAGTGCCCGTTGAGCAGGGCGCCGGTGTCGATCATGTATTTCAGGATTTCCGTGTCGTTCATGAGGTGAAACTCCTTGTGATGGAAGTGGGTCGGCGCCTGGATGGTCGTTTTTCGGGGCCGACGGGGGTTACGGTTTTCTGGAAGCGGGGCTGGCTGGCGGCTTCGGGGGAAGCGGGATGTTGCCAGGCGGGCGCCGTGCGGGCGCCCGCGCCGCAGGGGTCCCCCTGGCGGGGGGCGCCTTGGAGGGCGGCTGGAGCAGTTTTGCGATGGAGTCGACGCCATCCGCGACGGCGGCGGCGAGTTTGGCCTGGTATTTGGCGTCCTGCAGTTTTTTGCGTTCGGCGGCGTTGCTGAGGAACCCGAACTCGATGAGCATGGCGGGAGTCGGGGTCTCTCGGACGACGGCGAACTGCTTGCGCTTGACGCCTCTGTCGGTGGCCTTGGTGGCGTTGATGAGGGAACTCTGCATGAGGAAGGCCCAGAGCGCGTTGGTGGTGTTGAACTTGACGGATGGGCAGTCCTTGCCGATGGTGGTGGTGCCGTAGGAGGGGACTCCGGCGGGGTTGGCGATGAAGAGTTCGATGCCGTTGATCTTGGGATCGGCGTGGGAGTTGCAGTGCACGCTGATGAAGAGGTCGGGCTTGAGTTTCGCGGCGGCGGCGGAGCGCGCGGGCAGGGTGACGGCGGTGTCCTTGGTGCGGGTGTAGTGCACGATGTAGCCGCGCTGCCTGAGGAGGTTGCCGATGCGCGTGGCGATCTGCAGATTGAGCGCCTTTTCCTCGACTTTGCCCTTGGCGGCGGTCGCGCCCTGGTCGGTGCCGCCATGGCCGGGGTCGATCATCACGCTGCGGATGGTTCGGCGCGGGATGATGGCGGTGCGGACGATGGGGTCGAGGAACTCCTGGAAGTCGGTGGTCTCCAGCATCAGGTCGTCGCGGTAGCGCTGGACGGGATAGGAGAGGGACGCGGTGATTCCCTTGATGGTGAAGAGCTGGCTCTGGAAGGTGAAGACGATTTTTTCCTTCTGGGGGCTGGTCAGCGTGACATTCTTGTCCATTCGGTGATATTGATAGTGGAACCCATAGAACGCCGCGATTTCACGCAGATAGAGGTAGCGGCGCTTGTTGATGGTGACATAGTGCAGCACGTGCTGGTTTGGCTTGGCTGGGGCGGGGGCCTTTTTGGGGGGAGGGGCCGCGGAGGCCGCCGCATGGGCGGGCGGCGTCATGGCCGAAAGCAGCAGCAGCGTCACCAGTGCGGCGAGACGGCAGGTCGGATGCGCGGGTGGATTCTGCATGGGGAGGGAATGGCGCAATGGCGGAAGGGGCGCGGCGCCTTGCGCGCCGCCGGGTCACCCCTGGGGCTGGAGCTCCACGGTGACCTGGCGTTTGCGTGCGACGGCGTCGGCGTCGATGACGCAGCGCGCCTGCGTGCCTTTGGGGATGGCGGGCAGGTCGAACATCACGTCGAGCATGAGGTTTTCGATGATGGCGCGCAGGCCCCGCGCGCCAGTGTGTTTCTTGACGGCCTGGTCGGCGATGTCGCGGATGGCCTCGGGCGTGAACTCCAGGCGGATGTCCTCCATTCGGAAGAGCTCCTGGTACTGGCGGACGATGGCGTCCTTGGGTTCGGTGAGGATGTGCACGAGGTCGTCGCGGGTGAGTTCGCGGAGCGGGGCGATGATGGGGAGACGCCCGACGAGTTCGGGGATGAGGCCGAAACTGATGAGGTCTTCGGGCTCGGCGTAGTCGAGGGGGTGTTCGTGGAGGGCGAGGGCGTCGGGGGCGCCGTCGTCCGTCGCGGGCGCGGCTTCGTTTCCGAAGCCCAGGATGCGCATGCCGCCGCGGCGCTCGACGATCTTGTCGAGGCCGACGAAGGCGCCGCCGCAGATGAAGAGGATGTTGCGCGTGTCGAGCTGGATGTATTTCTGCTCGGGGTGCTTGCGCCCGCCCTGCGGGGGGATGTTGGCGACGGTGCCTTCGAGGATCTTGAGGAGGGCCTGCTGGACGCCCTCGCCTGAGACGTCGCGGGTGATGGAGACGTTGGCGGTCTTGCGGGCGAGTTTGTCGAACTCGTCGATGTAGACGATACCGACGGCGGCGCGGGCGAGGTCGCCGTCGGCGGCCTGGATGAGGCGCAGCAGGATGTTCTCGACGTCCTCTCCGACATATCCTGCCTCGGTGAGGGTGGTGGCGTCGGAGATGGCGAAGGGGACCTTGAGGCGCTTGGCGAGGGCGCGGGCGAGGAGGGTCTTGCCTGAGCCAGTGGGGCCGACCAGAAGGACGTTGCTCTTGCTCAGTTCGACGCCCGCGGCGGACTTCCCGCCTGCGAGTTCGTGGAGGACGCGCTTGTAGTGGTTGTGGACGGCGACGGAGAGGATTTTCTTGACCTTGTCCTGCCCGTAGCAGTATTGGCAGAGATAGTCGTAGATTTCGCGGGGGGTGCCGAGGTCTTCGGCGACAAGGGGGGGGCGCTGGGACTTGGCGGAGCGCTTGGCGGCAGGCGCGTCCTCGTCGTCGAACGCCCCCGCGTCGGCGTCGCGCATCATCTTCCCGATCTGGATGAAGAGGGAGGTGAATTCGGGGTCGCCAGAGGAGGCGACGGCGGCAAGGCAATTGCGCATGCAGGAGCGGCAGATGCACGAGAAGCCGTCCTGCGTGGTCAGGCAGGCGTCCTCCGCGCTGACAGTGCGGTCGCAGAGCTTGCAGTGCAGCAGGTCTCCTGAGGAATCTTTGCTTTTGCGGGTCGTCGCCATGTTTCTGGTGGGTTAGGCGTTTTTGCCAGGCGTGATGACGGTGTCCACGACGTTGTAGGCCTTGGCCTCTTCGGCGGACATGAAGAAGTCGCGCTCGCTGTCCTTGGCGATTTGCTCGGCGGTCTTCCCAGTGTGCTTGGCGAGGATGTCGTAGAGGACGGCCTTGGTCTTCATGATTTCGCGGGCCTGGATGTCGATGTCGGCGGCGGTGCCTTCGCAGCCGCCGGAGGGTTGGTGAATCATGACGCGGGAATGGGGCAGGGCGAAGCGCTTGCCAGGGGCGCCTGCGGCGAGGAGGACGGAGCCCATGCTGGCGGCCTGGCCGATGCAGTAGGTGCGCACGTCGCACTTGAGCATCTGCATGGTGTCGTAGATGGCGAGGCCCGCGGAGACGACGCCGCCCGGGGTGTTGATGTAGAAGTCGATGTCCTTCTTGGGGTCT
>JAEEGL015933738.1_pt1 | contig 44240 bp, 40 predicted proteins | sample 9134231 | NCBI WGS metagenome assembly JAEEGL01 (sample SAMN16246548, study PRJNA631951) | gut metagenome | biome: gut microbiome; feature: rumen; material: fiber-attached | host: Bos | place: Iran: Karaj | collected 2018-10 | reverse complement strand
GCGAGGACCACGCCGGCACGATGAACCAGCTCTTCGCCGCCTACTCCCGCGGCAAGGACGCCAAGGAGCTGATGACGATCCTCGGCGAGGCCGCGCTGAGCGAGGACGACAAGCTCTTCGCCAAGTTCGCCGACGAGTTCGAGCGTCAGTACGTCTCCCAGGGCAACACGACCAACCGCAGCATCCAGGAGACGCTGGACCTCGGCTGGCAGCTGCTCAAGATCCTCCCGCGGCGTGAGCTCAAGCGCATCAAGCCCGAGATGATCGAGAAGTACATGCCGAAAGACTGATCCGTCTTTTGAAGAAAAACCATAGGAGGTGATGTTTTTTGGCAGGTACCGCTGTTACCCCGACCCGTATGGTGCTCAATCAGCTCAAGGGCAGATTGAAGACCGCGCGGCGCGGCCACAAGCTTTTGAAGGATAAGCGCGACGAGCTGATGCGCCAGTTCATGGACGTCGTGCGTCAGAACAAGGTCCTCCGTATCCGCGTCGAGGAAGGGCTGACGCAGGCCTTTGCCTCTCTGCAGGTGGCAAGCTCGATCATGTCGCCCGAGATGCTCGAGCAGGCGCTGCTCTATCCGCGCCAGAGCGTCGAGCTCGGCATGGACTTTCGGAACATCATGAGCGTGAACGTGCCGCTCTACAGCTTCACGACGAAGAACAACGACCCCTCGGAGATCTACCCCTACGGCTTCGCGCAGACCTCCGGCGAGCTGGACGACGCGCTCGACAAGCTCTCACGGGTGTTCGAGGACATGCTGGAGCTGGCCCAGGTCGAAAAGACCATGCAGCTCCTCGCCGAGGAGATCGAAAAGACGCGCCGCCGCGTCAACGCGCTGGAGTACGTCATGATCCCCGAGCTGGAGGGCAACATCAAATATATCTCCATGAAGCTCGAGGAGAACGAGAACGCCACGAAGGTCCGTCTGCTCAAGGTCAAGGAGATGGTGCTCGAACAGGCCCATCATTACAGCCAGTAATCCGGAGCACAGAGAAAAAACTCCCCGTCGAAAGACGGGGAGTTTTCCTTTGCGTCTGGCTTTCTGTAAAAAATAAAAAATATTTTGTAATATATACTTGACATTTAGGAAGCTGTGTGCTACATTATGTCCAGAGGTGAGGAACATGGCGAAAAACCTGAAACTGAAAGCCGCCCGCGCCGGGCACGATCTGTCGCAGCAGGAGCTGGCCGAGCTGGTCGGCGTCTCCCGGCAGACGATCAACGCCATCGAAAAGGGCGAATACAATCCGACGATCAAGCTCTGCCGCGCGATCTGCCGCGCGCTGGGGACCACTTTGAACGATCTTTTCTGGGAGGAGAATGAGGAATGAAAAACATGAAAAACAATCTGGATGAAATGCAGGAGGCCAAGCTGCTGCAGATCGAGCACAACGCCTGCTGGCTCGCCTTCTGGGGCCTGCTGGCCGCACTGGTCGTACAGCTTTTTCTCTTTGGTATGGACAGCTTCCGCATCCTTGCCGGCGAATGGATCGTTTTCATGGTCCTGGCCGTCTATCTCTCCGCCGCCTGCTTGAAGAACGGCATCTGGGACCGTCGGCTCAAGGCCGACCGCAGGACCAACCTGCTCGTCAGTCTCGTCGCCGCGGCGGCCGCTGCGCTGCTCTTCGGCGGCGTGGCTCTCGTCCGCTATCACAGCGCGGGCGGCGCGCTCGCGGCAGCGCTGATCTCCCTTGTCCTTGTGTTCGCCTGCTGCTTCGCGGCCCTCAGCCTTACCGCGCGCAGCTACAAAAAAACGCTCGCCCGCCTCGAGAGCCAGGGCGACGAGGACGCGGAGAGCGACTGAGCCGGGAGCGCAGGCTTCCGCCGATGCGACGGAGCGTCTTTCTGAACAAAAAACGGAAGGGAACGGGTCGAACCGTTCCCTTTCGTTATTGGATGAGGACAAAATGAAAAAGATGAGTCATTCTTGAATGCACTTATAGTTTACGGTAAATTTGTTACGTAAACAAGCCGAAAAATATTTCGAGAATGTAAAATGGTTTTTCAGTCCATCGTGAGATTCCAGATCGTGCCCGCGGGCAGCGCCGTGTCGGAGGCGATATAGCGCTCGCCGCCCCGCTCGCAGGGGAGGTCGAACACGGCCTCCCGGCAGCCGAGCCGCGCCGCGGCGGAGGCGGCCGTCTCCGCCGGATCGCCCTGCACGCAGAGGATCTCGCGCGCCACAAGCGTCCCGCCGTCGCGATAGGCGGCAAAAATGCCGTCGCTCGAGGCGTAGAGCCCGCCGCCGTATGCCTCGCACAGCGCGCGCTGTGCCTCCAGCATCGGGTGGGACAGGTGCACGTGCGGCCTGCCGCGCAGCATGTTCTCGCGCCAGAGCATATACTCCGTCGAAGTGAGCTTCATGATGTCGAGCGACGCCCGCGCCGGGACGCTGCGCCGCGCGCGGTAAAGCAGATGCTCCGTTCCGATCTGCCTCTCATACCAGGCGTAGAGCCCCTCTTCCGCGGGCAGGGTCGTGACGATGACGGCCTCGCGCTCGCGGCAGATCTCCGCGGCCTTCCTCGTCAGCGCCGCGCCCAGGCCTCGGCCGCGCGCGTCCTCGTCCACAGCCACGGCGTAGACGTAGCCGATATGCGGACTCTCTCCGTCCGCAAGCAGCTCGTAGCCCGTCAGCGCGTAGGCCGCGCCGAGGAGCTCTCCCCTCTCGTCCGCGGCCACGGCCGCGCCGCCGATATCCGGCAGCAGCGTGAAGAAGGCCTCGAGAAAGGCCTCGCTCTCGTTGAAAACGCGGCGCCACAGCGCGCGCATCGCGCCGATATCCTCTTTTCGATAGTGTCTGATCATCCTGTCTCCACCCAGCGCGCGGTGTATTTCCGCAGCAGGAACGCAGGTTTGTACGATTCCTTCGAGCGGCGCAGCGCCTCGATGCCCATGTCGTCCTCGCGGTTCATGTAGCGCAGCGAGGGGTACTTTGCCAGCAGCATGCGCGTCAGCTCGCGGCAGGTCATCGGATAGGCGCCGTTGAGATCGACCTCCGCCTTTTCGAAATGCACGTCGAAGGTGTCCTCGGAGGCGAATTCGCCCAGCGTGAAGCCGACGATCTTCCCGTTCGCATAAAGCACGCCGCCCTCGAGCCCGAGCTTCTCGAATGCCGCGAAGGCGCGCACGATGGCCGCATGCTCATAGACGATGCTGCGGAAGAGCCTCCCGGCGTTCTCCTCGCTCCACACGTCCAGCATGTCGAGACAGCCCGGGATCTGCTCGCGCGTCAGCGGCACGAAGCGCCAGTCGTTCTCCGCCTCGAAGCGGTTGCAGTGGTTTTTCTTGCCGTGCAGGGCCTTGCCCGCGTAGGTCGCGAGCTTTTCCGCCTCGTAGAGATAATCGGCGTTGTCCGTGTCTTCGGTATAGGCAAAGGCGTCGGGATACTCGCGCTCGAGCAGCGCGCGGTGCTCCTCGGTGATGCCGCGCAGACAGAAGGGCTCGTAGCCGCGCGCCGCGGCGAATTCGCGCAGCGCCTCGATCGCCGGGCGCAGCGGCCCGGTGCCGATGGGAAAAACAAAGGTCGGCTTGCCCTCGTAGCGCAGCTTGGTCAGCATGCGCCCGTCCTTGCGGGCGATCAGCTGGCGGAAGCGATTGTCCCAGATATAGATGTTGCCGAAGTTGTAGTCCGCGCTGCGGCTGCCCTCGGCGCGCACGATCTCGTCGACCCAGCGCTTGTCACAGAGCGTGACGGGTTTGAAATCAATCATAAACTCTCTTGTGTCCGCTTTCGTTTGATTACTCTTTGTAATAACCGCTTTCCCGGCGCAGCACGCGGCGAAGCTCGCGCAGGTCCGCGAAGGTCTCCGGCCGCTTGGCCACGTCGCGCAGCAGCGCGGAGGGGTGGTAGATCGCCATGTATCGGATCCCGTCCCGCTCGAACCACTGACCGTGCTCGCGCGTGATGCGGAAGTCCTTTCGGATCAGCTCGCCCGCGGCGATGCGGCCGAGACAGACGATGAACTTCGGCCGTACGAGCGCGATCTGCTCGTCGAGCCAGGGCCGGCAGGCGGCCATTTCCTCCTCCTGCGGGTCGCGGTTGTGGGGCGGGCGGCACTTGACGGTGTTGGCGATATAGATGCGCGAGCGGTCGAGCCCGATCATCTCCAGCATGTCGTCGAGCAGCCTCCCCGCGGGGCCCACGAAGGGCTCGCCCTGCAGATCTTCCTGCTCGCCCGGGCCCTCGCCGACGAGCATCAGCTCGCTCGGCGCCGTCCCCACGCCGAAAACAAGCTTCGTCCTCGTCTCGCCGAGGGGGCACTTGCGGCAGCCGGCGCAGCGCGCCTCCAGCGTCCTGAGTTCTTCACACGCCATCGTCAGCTCTCCTCCGTTCCGCCCGCAAGCTGCAGCAGCAGCTCGCGCCGGTTGTTCTCCGGATAGTCCATCACATAGTCCAGCAGGAAATTCAGCATCTCGCCCAGCTCCCTGCCGCGCAGACCGAGCTCGACGAGGTCGTCGCCCGTGACGGCGAGGTGCCGGATCGAAAAGCACTCCCCGCTCTTGAGCACCGCGCGCAGCTCGTCCCGGCAGTGCCGGGTATACAGTATATCGCTGCACTGCGCGGCGCAGGAGGTCGTATCCACGCCGTAGCGGTTGAGCAGGATCTTCCACTCCTTCGGCGTTTTGGGCGGCGGATCGCGCAGCAGCGCGCAGCAGTCGCCGCAGCAGCGCAGCGTCCGCCCGTCGAGACGCAGCGCCTGGAGAAAGCTCTGCGGCGAATCGATCAGCCCGTGCCGCTCTAATATGGCGCAGAAGGCCGCCCAGCGCGGCAGCGCCTTCTTGGGCAGCGCCGTGATGCGGATCAGCTCCGCGACCGGATCGTCCCCGCGGCGGCGCAGATAGCGGTCGAGCAGGCCGGCGTCGATCACGGTCAGCAGGATCTGCGGCTGCTTGGTCAGCAGCATTTTCTCGACCTCGTCGCGCACGCGCTCGGCGGAGAGCGAGGCGGCGAGCGGCGCCTTCTCATAGATCGCCGCAAGCGTCTGCTCCTCCACCGTGAAGCCGAGCCGCGCCGAGAAGCGCAGCGCGCGGAACATGCGAAGCGCGTCCTCCTCAAAGCGGCGTTTCGGCTCGCCCACGCAGCGGATCAGTCCCTTTTCGATGTCCGCGATGCCGCCGAAGGGGTCCGCGATCAGGCCGTCCGGCGGCAGGGCGATCGCGTTCATCGTGAAGTCGCGCCGCGCGAGATCGGAAGTCAGATCGCCGACAAAGCTGACGGCGTCCGGATGCCGGTGGTCGGCGTAGCCGCCTTCGCTGCGGAAGGTCGTGACCTCGACGGCATGCGAGCGGAGCATCACCGTGACCGTCCCATGGCGGATGCCGGTCGTGACGGTGTGGGCGAAGAGCTCCCTCACCTGTTCGGGCCGCGCGCTCGTGCAGATGTCCCAGTCCTGCGGATGCACGCCGAGGATCATATCCCGCACGCAGCCGCCGACGAGATAGGCCGGATAGCCGTGCGACTGCAGCGTGATCAACACCTGTTTGACATATTTGGGAGGCGTGATTTTGGCCATGATATCCCTCTTTCGCGGCGAATCCGTGCTTGCATTCGGGACGGCGCAGGTTTATAATAGCATGGAATATACAGTACATACCCGCGCAAGGTATCCCTATATATTGTACCATTCCGCACGGGCAACATCAATACTCTTTTTCGGAGCGCGTTGTATCATGATTGGATTTGAAAACTATCTCTCCCCCGGCCGCAAGGGGCACCTCGTCGGCATCGGCGGCGTCTCCATGTCCTCCCTCGCGGAGGTGCTCAAGGGCATGGGGCTGATCATCACCGGCTCGGACATGAACGAAGGGCAGAACGTCGACAAGCTGCGTGAGCACGGCTTTCCCGTCTTCATCGGACACCGCGCCGAAAACATCGGCGAAGACGTGGACTTCCTTGTCCGCACCGCCGCCGTACACGACGAGAACCCGGAGATCGTCGCCGCCCATGCCCGCGGCATCCCGGTGTTCGAGCGCACGCAGGCCTGGGGCGCGATCTCGAAGGACTATCAGAACGCCCTGTGCATCGCCGGCACCCACGGCAAGACCACGACGACCTCGATGTGCACGCACATCAACATGGCGGCGGACCGCGACCCGACCGTCATGATCGGCGGCACGCTGCCGCTGCTGCACTCCGGCCACCGCGTCGGCCGCGGCAACACGATCATCATGGAGGCCTGCGAGTATTACAACTCCTTCCTCTCCTTCCATCCGACGATCGCCGTGATCCTGAACATCGAGGCCGACCATCTGGACTTTTTCAAGGATCTTGAAGACGTCAAGCATTCCTTCCGCGCCTTTGCCGAGCGCGTCAGCGAGGACGGCACCGTCGTCGTCAACGCCGACGACCCCAACGCGATGGACGCCGTGGCGGGGATCGACCGGAAGATCATGACCTTCGGCCTGAGCTCGAAGGCCGACGTCTGGGCGCGGAACATCCGCTATCTCGGCGAGACCAGCCAGTTCGACATCGTCTATCACGGCCGGAAGTACACCGACGTCACGCTGCACGTCCCCGGCGTGCACAACGTCAAGAACGCGCTCGCCGCCGCGGCCGCCTCGATCTGTCTCGGCATCCGGCCCACGGCCGTGAAATACGGTCTGGCGGGCTTCAACGGCGCCGGCCGCCGCTTCGAGTTCAAGGGCAAGTTCAACGGCGCGGACGTGTACGACGACTACGCCCACCACCCCGGCGAGCTGCGCGCCCTGCTCGACATGGTGCAGACGCTCAACTACAAGCGCACCGTCGTCGTCTTCCAGCCGCACACCTATTCCCGCACGGCCGCGCTCTTCGACGATTTCGTCGCGCAGCTCCGCCGCCCCGACGTGCTGCTGCTTGCGGAGATCTTCGCCGCGCGCGAGCAGAACACGATCGGCATCTCCTCGGCCCAGCTGGCCGATCGGATCCCCGGCGCGAACTTCTACGGCAGCTTTGACGAGCTGGAGAACGCGCTGCGCTCCCTGGCCCAGCCCGGCGACATCATTCTGACGGTTGGCGCCGGCGATATCTACCGCATTGGCGAGAGACTTGTGGAAGAAAAGGAATAACGATCAAACCGCCGACCAGGCCGCCGGCGGTTTTCGTATGGTACGATTATGAAAAGAACGCTTGCACTGCTCCTCTGCCTGCTGCTGCTCGCCGCGCTCTGTCCCTTCGCCTCGGCGGAGGAGGGCGCGCCGCACGAGTGCAGCGGCATCGTCTTTGACCGGCCGATGCACGGCGTGGTCAGCGGCACGCTTGAGCCGGGCAATTATTACGTGGACGGCGAGTGCTCCCTGCTCGGCCACGTCCTCATCGAGGGCGAGGTCAATCTCTGCCTCAACGGCCATCCGATCGCCGTGCAGAGCTCGACGACCTTTCTCGTTTGCGACGGCGGCGTGTTCAACATCTACGACTGCGTCGGCACGGGGCTGATCGGCTATTACAACACGCAGCTGCACAACCACCCCCTCACCGTCGATCCCGGCGGCACCGCCAATCTCTACGGCGGCTGGCTCTACGGACGGGACGGCTCGAACGCCGTCAACAACCGCGGCGGCACGGTCAGCATCTACGGCGGCAAGGTCGAGAGCGGCTGGGACTTTCAGTGCGCCGTGCTCAACGAGGGCGTGCTCAACCTTTACGGCGGCGAGCTGATCGGCTATATCGGCATCTCCCAGCGCCACCACGCCGTGCTGAACTTCTACGGCAACGAGTTTTCCGTGAAAGGCACGCGCAAGGCGCTGCAGTACATCGAGCCGATCAGTCCGCTTGAGATCCACACGCCGTACTACCGCTGGCGCTCCGACCCGGAGGGGGAATTCACCGACTCGACCGAGACGCCCTTTGTGTCCGTGGACAGCTACAAGTACGTGGAGTTCGCGCCGCTGACGGCGCAGATCGAATATGAGACCGACGGCGGCACGCTCGGCGGCGACGCGCCGCGGGAGTACGTCTGCGGCGTGGGCTGCGCGCTGCCCGAGCCGAACGCGCCGGACGGCTGTGCCTTTGTCGGCTGGTATGACGCCGCCGAGGGCGGCGAACGGCTGGAGGCTGTCGGCGCGGACCGGGCGGGGGATCTGACGCTTTACGCGCGCTATGAGCCTCTCCCCTCTCCGACCCCCGAGCCCATGCCGACGGTCGAGCCGACGGTCGAGCCGACAAGCGGGCCGACGGTCGAGCCGACGCCGGCGGGCGCCCCGCGCGCGGCCCTTCCCGCGCATCTGCAGCGCCCGCTGCTGATCCTCGCGCTCGTAGTGCTGGCGGTCCTGCTCAGCGCGCTGTACGCGATCCTCCGCGTCGTGAAAAAGAGACCGCCTTCGGACGGCGAATGATCAAGCGGCAAAAAGAAACCCGGCAGGTTTGCCCTGCCGGGTTTCTTTTTTGATGCTTCAGCTCTGAAATGCGTTCATCGCGGCGGCGTACCAGACGCCGTTGCGCTGCACAAAGACCATCTTGTAGCCGTCCTGCATCGAGTAGGAATGCTTTTCGTGCCAGTTGGTGGCGGTATAGTTCGCCTTGAAATAGATCGTACAGGTGAAGCAGTCGCTCCGGACAAAGTGGAAGTTGTCGAACTTCAGCTCCTCGTATTTGACCTCCGTGGCCGAGGCCCAGATCATCGCGTCGTAGGAGTTGTTGACGTTGCTGTACAGATCCGTCCCGTACAGGATGCGGCCCAGCAGATCCATCAGCGCGCCGCCGTTGTACTTGTACGAGCTGTAGTTCATGTAGGACTTGAAGAACTCCTCCGCAGCCGAGCGCATCGCCCAGTCGGCGTTGGAGTCGCTGGGGTAGAAGAAGAAATACTTGCCGTTCTCGCCGATCACGGGCGTGAGCTCCTTGCCCTCGTAGGTCGCACGGATCTCCGGCTCGGTATACAGTCCGTCCGCGGCGTAGTGGATCGTCTCGTACCAGCTGTCGGTCACATAGTTTTCCAGATGGCGGAACATGTTTTTCTCGCGCGAGGTGATCTCGCCCTCGCCGAGCTCCGCTCCGCAAACGCTGACGATAACGCCCTCGGGCGCTTCGACGCTGAAGGAATAGGTCTCCGTCGGCTCGATCACATAGCGGCAGACCCCGTTCTCCACCGGGCCGAAGGGGGCGATCTCGTTCCCCTCGCCGTCCGTCACGACGATCTCGCCGTAGAGCGGCGTGACCGCATAGCGCACCAGACGGGGCTGGCGCTGGAAGCGCGCTTCCAGCTCGCCGACGCCCGGCACGGTCACAGCCGGGTCGATGATCAGCTCCTCGCGCAGCGGGCGGCCGTTGATGCAGACCTCCATGCCGTCCGGCGCGTCGACCTCCACGGTGAGGGCCTCCAGCGTGGAGGTCAGATCCGCCGCTGTGATGCTGTCCAGCTTCCATTCGCTGCGCGCCCATTCGCTGCGCAGGAAATCGATCCGCGTGCCCTCCACCGGGACAAGGCGGACCTCGCCGAGGCGGGACGGGCCGGCATACACGGAAAAGACCGCCAGATCGGCGCCGCTCTTTCCCATGTCGCGGCGGTAGGACAGCGTCCGATCCTTCACGGAGCTGTCAAAATAGCTCTCGAACAGGGCCTTTCCGTCCTCAAACTCGCCGATCTCGCCGGCGGTCGGGGCCATGGCCGCGCGCCAGTCCTCCGGGCTCATCGTGTCCATCAGCTCGTCCATGACCTTCTCGGGCCGCGTATCCTCGTAGGCCGCGGCGTAGCGGTAGAAGAACACGCAGATGACGAAGCCGGCGGTGAGCAGCAGCAGCGTCCAGAACAGCAGGAACAGGCCCCAGCCGTCCTTCCTTCTCTTCCGGGATTTAGCCATTGGCCGCCTCCTCCCTGAGCACGATGAAGCCCGTGGGGATGCTGCGCGGGCCGGTCACGGAGGCGCAGTCGTTGATGATCTCGCCCTCCCAGACCATGACGGAGGACGAGCCGCCGTCGAGGTTGCCCGCGTTGACGGCGCCGCGTTCCTTCATGATGTCCACCACGTCGTTGAGCGTGGCGCCGAGCGTCTTGCTGCTTCTGCCGTCGAGGACGAGCAGCAGCAGATCGCCGTTCTCGCACTGGCCGATGGCCGTGCGGGGATTGACGCCGGGGCCGAGGTTCCGGTTCTGGATCTCGCCGTTGATGATCAGCGAGGACGCGATGCCGTCGTGCGTGGTGAAGCTCACGCCCCAGCGCATGCCGCGGTCGAGCGCCTGCTGGCCGGTCATCGTGCCGACGATCAGGACGCCGTCGTAATCCAGCCCGATAACGTTGTAGCGCGCCGTCGCGCTGCCGAAGATGATCTTGCCGTCCGAGAGCACCATGCCGGTCGGCGTGCCGCCGTTGCCGCGGCCGTTGTCGTCGATGAAGCCGCCCGCGTTCGTGCCGGCGATGCCGTTATACTTTGCCACCATGTCGGTCAGCTGCAGACCGGGCGCGGAGCCGAAATTCTCCGAGGTGCCGAGGATGACCAGCCTGGGGTCGTGGATCGTCAGCAGCTTGCCCTTGCAGGCGCCGTAGGCGATATCCTCCAGCTCGACCATGGGGCGCGTCTCGCCGTCCTCGGTCTTCTCGCGCACGGGAGCGATGTGGATCATCGAAGTGTTGACCTGCTCGGTCTCCAGATCCTCGGTGCGCTGGAGCAGATAGGGCTCGATCTCCTCGTCCGTCAGATAGATGTTGGGGATCCAGCGGATCGCGCTCGTCTCGCGCAGCGAGTTGCAGAACGCGCCCGCCAGCGTGGGCGAGGGTCCCTTGATCGCAACGCCGAAAAAGCCGAGCAGTGTGACGACAAGGCACAGCAGCGTGACGCCGAGGAAGGCCAGCAGACGGCCGACGACGTTCACTCTGCGTCTTTTTCTGCGCTTTTTCGGTTTGCTTACGTTTTCATCCATGAAAGATCAGCCTTCTTTCGAGGGGGAATTGGAGAGGCTGTACGCCCAGCCGCGCGTCCGGTTGACCTCGTAGAGGAACAGCTCGCTGACTTCTTTGTACCACGCGGTCTCTCCGTTTGCGTCATAGCGCCAGCCGCCGGAAAAGGCCGGATGCCCGCCGGCCGTACTCACGACGGTGTCCGGCATGCGCTCCCGGAGCTCGTCGATCTGCGCCTTCGGCAGCCTGGGATTGTCGCAGAGGCGGACCAGCTTGAGGTTCTGCAGTTCAAACAGCGGGCTGATATCCGAGATGTTCGGGCAGTTGCCGAGATTGAGGTATTCCAGTTTCTCCATCCCGGCCAGCGCGCTGATGTCCTTCACCGGCGTGGTGAAGCACTCGAAGAAGGTGATCTCCGGGCAATCCTCGAACGGCGTGATGTCCGAGAGGTTCGTCAGCGAGATGATGACCGTCGTCAGCTTGGGAAGATCGCGGACGAATTCGAGGTTCGTGATCGCCAGGTCGTGACCGATATCCAGGCCGATCACGTCGCGAAAATACTTCATCATCGGCGCATCCTTGTCGTGCAGCTCCTGGAAATGGATCATCGTCGTATCCGTCATGAAGGGATAGCCGGAGAGATAGATCGTCCAGACGATGTTGACGTCGGGGAACTCGTCGCGCAGCGCGTCCATGCCCGCATGGTCCGTGATGCCGCAGTCCTCCAGACGGAGCAGCCTGAGGGAAGGCAGATAGGGCAGCGCGGCGCCGAAGGTCTCGACCGCGCCGTCGCCGATGCGCTGGTTTTCATAGCGCAGCTCTTCGGTCGTCCAGTCGGCCGTCAGGCCGTAAAGCTCGAAGCGGCAGCGAAGCTCCGCCTGCGGAGCGGCCGCGGCCAGAGCCGCGAGCGACTCGCCCGAGAGCTCCGTCAGTCCCTCCTCTTCGGGCGCGAGCAGGATGCTCCTGAGCGCCGGCAGGCGCGCGATCGACGCCGCGAGAGCGGCCGCGTCCTCGTCCTTTGCGGCCGTGAGGTCCAGCGATTCCGTGCCGCAGTCCTTCTCTTCGCCGAGCACCAGCGTCTTCCAGCTGATCTCCGCGTTCGGGAAGGCCGCCTGCACAGCCTTGATCTGTGCGAGGTTCCCCTCCGTCAGGCCGAGGTCGATCGTCTTGAGCGACGTCAGGCGGTCGCTCACGCTCATCAGGTCCTCCAGCGAAGCGCCCGCCGCGGCGAGATCCAGGCTCTCCGCATCGAAGGGCAGCGTCAGGGAGCCGATCGTCACCGGCTCGGGCGTGGGTTCCGGCGTCGGCTCCGGCGTCGGCGCGGCGGCGGGAGCGGGGACGCCCGGCATGCCGCAGCCCGCAAGCAGCAGCACGAAGGCCAGCAGCACGCACAAAGACAGCTTCTTCATGTCATTCCCTCCTCTGATAGACGATCAGGATCAGCGATTCGACGATCACAAGGACCAGGAATATCAGGAAGGGGATCTTGAACACGTCGCGCGAGAGGAAGTGCATCGCGCCGTTGACGCGGTCGAGCACCCACAGCACGAGGAAGATCACGGCGACGTCAAGACAGATGTGCGGAAGAATCTTTTTCATCTTGCTCATCCCTCGCTTTCCACGGGATTGTCCGTGACATAGACGATATCCGAGATCGTACGTCCGTAGTTGACGCAGATCTGCTCGCCCATCCAGCATACCGCGGCGCTGCGGCCGCCGTCGAAGTTGTAGGCGCTCTTGCAGCCGAGCTTTTCAAACAGCACGCCCATCTCGTCGAGATCCAGGCCCCAGGAGCCGATGAAGCAGCCGGCGCGGTTGCCCTCGATCTCCACGAGGCAGTAGTGCCCTGGCTCGTAATAGCCGATCGCGCAGCGCGGGTTCTTCGGCCGGATGCCGAGCGCGTTGCTCTGGCGGTCGGCAAAGGTCTTGGCGTGTCCCTCCCCGTCCAGCAGACCGGGGCCGAAGCTCCAGACCTGCCAGGGGCCGGCGGCCTTGATCGCCTCGATGTCCACCTTGTCGTCCGTCAGCGTCTCCATCCTGCCGTCGGAATAGATCACGCAGATATCTTCAAAATGCGTATCGCGGTACAGGACGCCGTTTCGCACGACCAGGCCCTCCCGGCGGCCGTAGTAGTGGTCGCCGCAGATCGACGCAAGCGCGTTGACCCGCTGGGAGATCGCCGCGCACGTGGCGAGACCGCCGGAGAAGTCGCCGTCGCCCGTGCCGTTGGCGGAGGCTGTGCGGAGATACTTCAGGTCGCTGACGTAGATGTCCGCGACGTAGTAGATCAGACCCGGCTCCTCGACGCGTTCGATCGTGACGCTCACGTTCTCGCTCCGGTAGCTGTTCTCGGTCTGGATGACCTCGCCCTCGGTAAACTTGTCGGCGAATTTCTCACCCCAGACGCCGGAGTAGACGCGCGCGGGCGTGGGCTCGGGCGTCGGCTCGCCCTCCTCGCCCTCCTGCGGGCCCTCGTCCGGCGGGGCGCTGGGCTCGGGCGTCGGCTCGAGCGTTGAGATCACGACCGGCTCGATCTTTTTCTCGCCGAGACGAATGCCGTACCAGTCCAGCACGTGGTGGAACAGGGCAAAGACGCACAGTCCCACGCCGATGGCCAGGAGGTCCAGCACGATCATCGCGCCGACGCTCATGTTTTTCTTCTTTTTTCTTTTCGCGCGATTCCGGTTCTGGATCTCGCTTCGTGTTTCGTTCTGATTCATTTCCTTGTCCTCATCTCGCGGGGAAGTATTCCTGCATCGCCGCGTCGCTCGCGCCGGTGATGCTCTGGACGATCTGCAGCCAGGACCGGTCGCGGCTCGGCACGAAGGCGTTGCGCTGACGCTCGAGGTTGGCCTGCGTCATGTACGGGCTCTCGCCCCAGCGGGCCAGGTTCCGCTCCATCTCGGGCTCGAGCTCCTCGACCATGTCGTTGAGGATCTCCAGCGCCAGCTCATAGCCCAGGCCGTTCTTGTACAGGCCGGAGGCGGTCTCCAGCAGGACCTGCTTGAACTCCGGGCTGCGGAGCAGGTTGTGGTACATCCGGCCGATCTGCGACTCGCCGGGGTTGACGATCTCCCAAATGTAGGCGTTCTGGTTTTCCATCGAGATATCCAGATCGAAGAACATCGTCCTCCACTTGCCGTCGGGCTGGACGCCCTTGAAATAGCGGATGTTGCCGGCGGTGTCGCGGTTGTTGAAATAGGTCTCCAGCAGCAGCCACTGGGCGAAGGATACCATGTCGATACGGTCGGCGATATAGTTGTAGTTCTCCGGATCGGTGATGTCGCAGCTGATGATGAAGTTGTGCAGCTCAAACAGCTTCGGCTGGACCTCGGGCTTGATCGGCGCGCGGCTGATCGTGTTGAGCTCCTCGGGCGAGCCGGTGTGGCTCTCGATGTATTTGTTGGAATAGGCCTCGCGCAGCGAATAGATGCCGCGGTAGTTGCCGTTGACATACAGCACGCAGAAGCGCGAGTCGAGCGCGTAGGGCTCGGTCACCGCGACGCGGTCGGCGAAAGCGGCGGCCAGCGGCTCGCGGTAGGTCTTCATATACACGGTGTCGCCGCCGCGCAGGTTCAGCGAATGGAACTCGGTGATGCCGTTGCCGAAGAGGTCGAAGTGGATATCGCCGCCGTTGCGGTCACGGAAGGTGACCTTGAAGCTCTTTTTGTCCCAGGCGCTCTTGGAGGCCGCGCCGTGCAGCGTGATCATGCAGTCCTGCGCGAAGCTGCCCTCCGGTCCGTAGTACTCCGTATGGGAGTCGTACTTCATGTTGCCGTTGTTGTAGTAGAGGATGTTGAGCTTTACCGGGTCGAGCGCCACGCACACGACGGGCAGCGTATGATGCTCGCCCAGCAGATAGGTGAAGGTCTCGACCTCGCTGGGGATCCTGCCGCTCTCCGCGCTGACGGCGCGGATCGTGGTCGTTTTGTCAAGACGGATCGGGCCCGTGTAGCGCAGCGAGGCCGTCGTCGGCTCGGAGCCGTCGGTCGTATAGTAGATCGTCCCCGCGGCCGCGAGCTCGACGTCCAGCACGCTTTCCTCATCGTGGACGCCCGGCGCCGTCACGCTGACGGGCCGCGCGGAGGCGTAGCGCGTGCCCTGGGCGTTTGGCGCGGCCGGCGTGCGCTTCGAGAAGAGGAAGAAGCCGCTCTGGCCGTCCATCCTGCCCTTGGAACAGTTCAGCGGGATGTTGTGCAGGCTGATATAATCCGAAAAGCTGCCGTCGGCGCGGGATATGTAGAACTCGTCCCCCGCGGAGTCGAGCTTGAAGGGCGCGTGGCAGGCCGAGGTCGCGATCGCCGCCTTGCCGCAGTAGACGACGTAGGTCGCGCCCGGGGCGAGCACCGCCGCCGGAAGCTGGAACTTCATCGGCTCGTCGGCGCTGTCGCTCACATAGTATTCCTCCAGCGAGATCGCCGCGGAGGAGACGTTCTTCAGTTCGACCCAGTCGTAGTAGTCGCCGCTGTGATACCAGAAGTCGTCGTTGTAGGTGACGGCCTCGTTGACGACGAGCGCGCCGTGCGTGTCGTTCGCGGCGGCGAAGGCTTCGTAGCCCGCCTCGTCGTTGGGATAGCCCGGCGTGGGATAGGCGCTCACGCGCGTCTCGCCGCCGTCAAAGCAGATCGAGCAGTCCTTGGGACACTCCTCATAGCTCTCTTCCCAGAGCAGCACGCCCTCCGGCGAGGAGAAATACAGCGCGTCGCCCTTGCGCGAGAGCGCGAAATTCGTATGCAGCTCTTCCTCCCGGCGGTCCTTGCCGGAGGCAAAGACACGCAGATACTCCCCGCTCTGCAGCGTGACGGCGCCGAGCTGCCACTTGCACAGCTCGCTCGCGTCGTCCGAGAGCCAGCAGCCGCTGATGTCGGCCGCCTCCGCCGCGGGGTTGCACAGCTCCAGCCAGTCGGAGAATTCTCCGTCCGCATCGGTCACGGTGGCCTTGTTGGCAGCCTGCAGCTCGCTCAAAACGACCGTCGTGCGGTATGGCTCGGGCGTCGGCTCCGGCGTCGGCTCGATCTCCGCCGCGGCAGTCGGAGCCGGCTCGTCCGCCGCGGGCGGGGCGCTCTCCTCTCCGCGCGGGCCGAGCAGCCCCTCGACGATCGAGCCGCAGCCGCTGAGCAGCATGGCGCACAGCAGGAGCAGCACGACGAGCAGCCTGCCCCGGGATACGAACGAATGTTTATCGGACATACTCTGCGTCTCCTTCAAACGCCTGCTTCACAGGCGCATAATCATTCATGTTAGTTTACCATTTTCCCCTTGCGGTGTCAAGTTTTCGCGCCTCTTCGGGACATGCGGCGCAGAGGGACGAAAAGGGGCGCGATCCGTTTTTCTTTTTACATTTTCGAAATACTATTTCTCTTATTTGTGAAACAATTACATGCTATCTTATAAGCGTAAACAGAAAAGAATCTTTTTCATTTTTCTCCTTTTTTCCTCTCACTTATACAAGATCAAGACAGGGCGGCGAGCCGCCCTGTCTTGATCTTTTCTTATGGGGAACGAGGGCGCGGCCGCCGAGAGCCGGCTGCGGATGCTTTGCGCCCCGTCCCGGTCGGTTTTCCGCTTCTTTGTACGGGAATCGGGACAGTACGCCTCCCCGCTTCGCTTGAAATCCGCACGCGAAGCTGCTACTATGAGAGCAGGAAAACGCTGTGAACGGAGGTGAGGGAAACGGAAGAACGCAGCTATATCGCCATCGATCTCAAGTCCTTCTACGCCTCGGTCGAGTGCCGCGAGCGCGGGCTCGACCCGCTCGACGCCAACCTTGTCGTGGCCGATCCGACGCGCACCGACAAGACGATCTGCCTTGCCGTCACGCCCTCGCTCAAGGCCCACGGCATTCCGGGCCGCGCGCGGCTCTTCGAGGTCGTGCAGCGCGTGGGCGAAGTAAACGCCGCGCGCCGCGGCCGCGCCCCGGGCGGCGCCTTTTCCGGCCGCTCATACCTCGCGAGCGAGCTGCGGCGCGATCCCTCGCTGGAGCTCGACTACATCGTCGCGCCGCCGCGCATGGCCTTCTACATGGACTACAGCATGCGTATCTACAAGATCTATCTCAAGTACGCCGCGCCGGAGGACATCCACGTCTACTCGATCGACGAGATCTTCCTCGACGCGACGGACTATCTGCGCACCCGCGGCATCGGCGCGCGCGAGTTCGCGATGCTCATCGTGCGCGACGTGCTTGCCGCCACCGGCATCACGGCGACGGTCGGCATCGGGACGAACCTGTACCTGGCCAAGATCGCGATGGACATCGTGGCCAAGCGCATGAGCGCGGACCGCGACGGCGTGCGCATCGCGGAGCTTGACGAGCTGAGCTACCGCAAAACGCTCTGGGAGCACCGCCCGCTGACGGACTTCTGGCGCGTCGGCCGGGGCATCGCGAAAAAGCTGGAGGACCACGGACTCTATACGATGGGCGACGTCGCGCGCTGCTCGCTCGGCGGCCCGGAGGAGGCGCACAACGAGGAGCTGCTCTACCGTCTTTTCGGCGTCAACGCCGAGCTGCTGATCGACCACGCCTGGGGCTGGGAGAGCTGCCGCATCGCGGATATCAAGGCCTACCGTCCCGCCTCGCACAGCATCAGCTCCGGCCAGGTGCTGCAGACGCCCTACGATTTTCAAAAGGCGCGGCTGATCGTCAGTGAGATGACCGAGCTGCTCGTGCTCGAGCTGGTGGACAAGCGCCTCGTGACCGATCTCGTCGAGCTTGCGGTCGGCTATGACCGGAGCTGCCTCGCCGACGCGGCGCTCGCGCGCGAATACGCCGACGGCGCAGAGGACGACCGCTACGGCCGCAAAGTCCCGAAATCCGCGCACGGCTCGGCGCGGCTCGATCGCTATACCTCCTCGACGAAGAAGATCATGGAGGCCATGCTCGCGCTCTACGACCGCATCGTCGACCCGGCGCTGTCCGTCCGGCGCGTCACCGTCGCCGCCTGCGAGATCGAGGGCGAGGACTTCGCCGGCCGCGAGAGCGAGCGGCAGCTCACGCTCTTCGACGAGCCCGGCGAGGCCGCGCGCCGCGCCGGGGAGGAGCGCGCTCTGCAGAACGAGCGCAGGCGCCAGCAGGTCATGCTGGACATCAAAAAGAAGTACGGCAAGAACGCCATTTTGAAGGGCACGAATCTCGAAAAGGGCGCGACGACGATCGAGCGCAACCGTCAGATCGGAGGGCACAAGGCATAATGGGACGCTACGACGACATGCTCCGTCTCCCCCACCCCGAGCCGCGGACGCGGCCGCGCATGCCGCTCGCCGACCGCGCGGCGCAGTTCTCCTCCTTCGCCGCCCTCAGCGGCTACGAGGACGCCGTGGCCGAGACCGCGCGCCTGACCGACGTGCGCCGCGAGCTTGACCGCGACGCGCTCGAGGCGCTCGATGCGGCGCTCTCCCGCCTCCGGGAGCGCATCGGCGAGACGCCGGAGGCCGAGATCCGCTATTTCGTGCCGGATGAGAAAAAGAGCGGCGGGCGCTACGAGACCGTGCGCGGCGGCGTGAAAAAGCTCGACGAGTACGGCGCGCAGCTCGTCCTTGCGGACGGGAAGAAGATCCCGCTCGGCGAGATCACGGCGATCGAGGTGTTGTAAAAAGGCAGGGTCTCCCTGCCTTTTTCCGTTCTTGACAAGCGCGCCGCCCGCCCGCTATACTTCAGATAAACGAAGCGCAAACGCTTTGACGCCAAGGAGGAAACGCCATGAGCAAGCCCGTTCCCGGCAAAGACGGCAACCGATACGTCCCTTATGAGGTGCGTACGGGTGAGAGCTCCGTTGTGTTCTTCACGCGCGAGCTCTCCGAAGAAGGCCTCAAAAAGATCTACGACCGCGTCGGCTCCGTGCTCTGCGGCCGCGTGGCCGTCAAGCTGCACACCGGCGAAGCCGAGGGGCCGAACATCCTCCCCCGCCCCTGGGTGAAGGAGCTGTTCGCCTCCCGTCTGCCGGAGGCGACGATCATTGAGACCAACACTTACTATGAGGGCAGCCGCTACACCACCGAGGAGCACCGCAAAACGCTGGAGATCAACGGCTGGACCTTCTGCGGCGTGGACATCACCGACGCCGGGGGCGTCGCGGCGCTGCCCGTAAAGGGCGGCAAATGGTTCCGGGAGATGCACGTCGGCAAGAGCATGCTCGATTACGACTCGCTGCTCGTGCTGACACACTTCAAGGGCCATGTCCGCGGCGGCTTCGGCGGCAGCAACAAGAACATCGGCATCGGCTGCGCCGACGGACGCATCGGCAAGTGCGAGATCCACACCGCCGCGGGTTCGGATCACAAGTGGAGCATCGGGGAGGAAGAGTTCATGGAGCGCCTCACCGAGAGCACGAAGGCCACGGTCGACTACTTCGCGCCGCACGTGTGCTATATCAACGCGATGCGCAACATGTCCGTCTCCTGCGACTGCGAGGGGCCCGGAGCCGAGCCGGTCGTCACGCCGGATATCGGCCTTGTCGCCTCGCTGGACATCCTCGCCGCGGACGCCGCCTGCGTGGATCTGATCTACGCGCTGCCCGACGGCGGCGGCAAGGCGCTGATCGAGCGCGTCGAGAGCCGTCACGGCCTGCGCCAGCTGAGCTATATGAAGGAGCTCGGCATGGGCAACGACCGCTACACGCTCGTCGACATCGACAACGGCGACGCCGTCATCACGGCGGCCGAGGCCGTGAAGGACGTCGCGCCCGGCTGGCGGCCGGACCGCTACAACGTCTTCTGGGGCCGCAACAGGCGCCCCTGAAAAAGAAAGAGCTCGCTTCTTCGGAAGCGAGCTCTTTCTTTTTTTGTCATTCTCCCGCGAAGCCGAGCGTGACCTTGAACAGATCGCCGTCCACCGTGACGGACAGGCTGCCGCCCTGCAGCTCGGCGAGGCTGCGCGCGATCGACAGCCCCAGCCCGCTGCCCTCGGAGGAGCGCGAGGCGTCGCCGCGCACGAAGCGCTCGGTCAGTTCCTCCGGGCTCTGGACGATCTCGCTGCGCGAGGTGTTGCGGAAGATCACGGCCGCGCCGTTCGTTTCCTCCGTCAGCTCGAGATAGACCCGCGTGCCTGGGAGCGCGTATTTGAGGATGTTGTTCATCAGATTGTCGAAGATGCGCTGCGTGTGGCGCACGTCGGCGCGTACGAAGACCTCCCGCTCCGGCCTGCGCAGGACGAGCGTCAGCTCCTTTCCCGCCAGCCGCTCGCCGTACTCCCCCGCCGTCTGCTCGAGCATGACGCCGAGCTCGCAGCGCTCGAGCGTCGTCGGCAGCGCGCCCGAGGATGCCTTCGAGGCCTCGACGAGATCGTCCGTCAGCTTTTTGAGCCGCGCGCTCTGCCGCTGCAGCACCGCGATATACTCCCGCGCCTTTTCGTTGTCGATCTCCTCCTTCGAGAGCAGGTCGACGTAGCTGACGATCGAGGTCAGCGGGGTCTTGATGTCGTGCGAGACGTTGGTGATGAGCTCGGTCTTCATGCGCTCGCTGCGCAGGCGCTCGTCCACGGCGCGGGAAATGCCGGACTGGATCCGGTTGAGGTCCTCGGCGTGGCGCTTCGCCTCCCCGAAAAGATATTTCGTCGGCACGGTATAGGCTGTGTTCCCGTCCGCGATCTCCTTTGCCCCGTCGCGCAGCCGCCGCGCGGCGACGAGCGCCCAGAGCACGAGCGGGAAGAGGAGCAGATTGCCCGAGAACCACAGTCCGAGGGCGTCGCGGCGGTTGGCCATCGCGGCGATCAGCCCGACGAAGGCCGCGCCGCCGTAGACCAGCAGGCCGCGCCAGACCAGCGGGATCGAGACGATCAGCGTCTTCAGCCAGCCCCAGAGGGCCTTCAGCGCGCGCCCCGCAAGACGGAGGAGCTTATAACAGATCGTGCCGCGCAGCAGCGTCTTTTGCTTCACGCGCACTGCGAGGCTCATGCACCACCACAGGCCGAGAAGCGCGGCGGCGAGGACGGCGAAAACGACGACGGCGAGCTGTATGACGAAGGAGCCGCGGTTGATCTCTTTATCCAACAGCTGCATCACGAGCAGCAGCCCGGCGGCGATCAGGACCGTGAAGAGATCGAAGGGGATCTTCTCGGCAAAGCGTCCGGCGATCTCGTCCGTGCCCCTGCGGCGTCCGGCCGCGCCCATCAGAAAGAGGAAGACCAGGAGTGCGAGCAGGGCCGACGCGCCCGCCGCGCCGATCAGCGCGCGGTCATTGGCCGCGGCGAGCTCGAAGCAGCGCATCTGATACCAGGCGTTGTCCTTCTGCGTCATGTCGCGCAGCAGATAGCACACGACCGTGAACTCGACCGTCCTGCCCCGCGCTGCGCCGCTCATGTCCCCGGGGCTGCCGTAGACGTCGCCCGGGGTCGCGATCCGGGGCGTGGGCGTGATCTCGGCGAGGTTCGGCCGCGGCGGAGGCGTCGGCAGCGGCTCCTGCGCCGGCTGCGGCGTGGAGAGCGGCTCTTCCAGGGGAGGAGTCGTCTGCACCGGGACCGATACCGATGCGATCCCGTCCGGCAGCGGCGTGGGCAGCGGCTCCGCGCCCGGATCGCCCTCCTCCTCTTCCTCCTCGCCCCAGAAGCTCCCGCGGGCGAACGCGATATACGGATACCAGTTGCCGCCCGGGATCGTGACGACGGCGATCGCGTCCTCGCCGTCCCAGGTCCGGGCGCGCAGCGCGCCGTCGCGGTCGAAGATCTCGTAGCGGAAGTTGGCGCTGCCGGCCAGCTCCGGGTTGTTTCCTCCCTCCGTTTTGAGGGGAACGACGCGCTGGACGATGTTCCAGGCCTCGCTTGCGCAGAGGCTCTGCGCGAGATCCTCCCTCGCCGCGGCCTCGCTCTTCGTATAGTATCCTGCCGAGTAGAGCATTCCGACGGCGAGCGCGCTTCCGGCAAAGGCGAGGCAGAGCGCGCACAGCAGGATCACGGCGATCGTTTTGGCAGCCGGGCTGCCCTTGAGCTTCTTCATTTCTTTTCCCTCTCGAATTTATAGCCCTGACCCCAGACCGCCTTGATCCAGCGCGGCTCGGCAGGGTTGATCTCGATCTTCTCCCGGATGTGGCGGATATGCACCGAGACGGTGTTTTCCGCGCCGTAGGGTTCGCCGTTCCAGACGCGGCGATAGAGCTCCTTCGGCGGGAAGACCTCGCCCGCGTGCCGCATCAGGAAACGCAGGATCTCGTACTCCGTCGGCGTGAGGGCGACGGTCTCGCCGTCGCGCGTGACCTCCTTGGCCCTGTCGTCGAGACGGATCGGCCCGATCGTGAGCGCGTCGTCCTCCGTCCTGCCGCCGCCGAGCCGGAGATAGCGCCGCAGCAGCGCCCGGACGCGGGCGCAGAGCTCGACGGGGTTGAAGGGCTTGGTGACGTAGTCGTCCGCCCCGACGTTGAGCCCCAGCACCTTGTCGCTGTCCTCGCTCCTGGCCGTCAGCAGGATGACGGGCACGTTGCTCTCCTCCCGCAGGACGGCGAGCGCGGAGATGCCGTCCAGCTCGGGCATCATCACGTCGAGCAGCACCAGATGGATCGTCTCGCGCCGCAGCAGCTCCAGCGCCTCGCGGCCGTTGGACGCGGTGAAGACCGCGCAGCCCTCGGCCTCGAGATAGATCTTCAGCGCCGAGACGATATCCTTTTCGTCGTCGCAGACCAGAATGTTGTACAAGCCTCTCACCTCTCGCGTCTATCTTACGATAAAAGACCTTAAGTTCCAAGCGGGAAAGCCATTAAGATTTTCTTAAATCCTCATCCGCCGCGAAGCCGGACGGTTTTCGGGATACGAAAAAGCAGCCCCGGAAGCGTCTTCCGGGGCTGCTTTTTCCATGATCGGCGTTTACGCCTTGACCGTGCCGTCGGGGTTGAACAGCGGCAGCGGAGCGAGGACGATGATGTCGTCGCGCTCGATCGCGTCGCCCTCGGCCAGGACGGCCATGCGGCCCGCGACGATGCCGCCCGCGGCGGTGACGAGCTCCTCCATCGCGCGCAGGCTCTCGCCGGTGGAGATCACGTCGTCGAGGATCAGCATGCGCTTGCCGCGGATCTGCTCGGCGTCGGCGCTGTCGATGATGAGGCGCTGCACGGCGGCGGTGGTGATGGACTTGACGTTGACCTCGAACACGCCGGACATATAGGCCTTGGCGACCTTGCGGGCGAGAAAATACTTCTCCGCGCCGCTCTGGCGCGCCATCTCGTAGAGCAGCGGGATCGCCTTGGCTTCGGGCGCGATGAGGTAGTCGTACTCCGGCGCGCGCTTCAGAAGCTCGGCCGCGCAGTGCACGGTCAGCTCGACGTCGCCGAACATCACGAAGGCGCCGATGTAGAGATCGTCCGTGACCCTGCAGATCGGCAGATCGCGCTTGAGGCCGGCGATATCGATTTCATAAGTCATTTTTATTTCCTCCCGAAAACTGAGTCGTTGCTTTCAAACAAACCATATTTTACAGGAACGGCGCGAAAAATCAAGTGGCTTTTGCAAAAAAAGAAAGGACGCGGCGCGCCCTTTCCTTCTTCTTATTCCTTCACGATGACCGAGATGCCGTTGGGGATGTAGGTGACAGAGCGCTTGCCCATCGCGCGGGCCGTGTCCAGCGCCTCGTCCAGCGTCGCGGCGTAGCGCATCTTCATCTCTTCGACCATGTTTTTGAGCTCCGGCCGCGTGACGAAGATCACCGTGTGGTGCATCAGGATGCGCGCGAGGATCTGGCTCTCCCACTGGTCCGGCACGGTCCTGTCCTGCGGCGTCGCCATCTGCTCGGCGTAGAGCGCGGCGGGCGAGGCGCAGTCGCGCAGCGCGCGGTAGAAGCCCTCGCCGCCGTGGCCGTCGGCGCACTCGGCGCACAGCACGATCACGCCGCCCTCGACGCAGCTGGCCTCCGCGGCCGTCATGCTCTTGACGCACTGGTAGAGGTTCTGGTCCAGCGGCGCGCCGCCGTTGGAGGTCACGACGATCTCCGCGGGCGCGGGCGCGACCTTGAAGTAGTCGAGCATATAGTCGCAGCCGCGGCGGTGCGCCGTGCGGAAGTTGCCCGCGAAGGCCGCGACGGTCTTCTTGTCCTCGTCGATGACGACGTTGACGATGAAGGCCAGCTTCGCCATTTCGGCCGCGGCGAGCATATCCTCATGGATCGGGTTGCCGTCGAGCACGCCGGTGCGGGCGAAGGGGCTGTCGATGAAGCGCGAGCAGTGGTTGCCCAGCACCGTCACCTGATCGGCCACGCCCGGCAGCACGCTCTTGCGCCCGCCGGAGAAGCCCGCGAAGAAATGCGGCTCGATGAAGCCCTCGGCGAGCAGCAGCTCGGTCTCGACCGCGAGACGGTCGACGACGCAGGGCGCGCCGGAGGGCAGCGTCCCGATCTCGACGTTGGAAGCGGCGTCGCGGCAGTCGTGCACGACGACGCGGCACTGCGAGAGGATCTCCGCGCCGAGCTTGTCCTCGAGCTCCTTCGTGCTCGTCGGGCGGTGGAAGCCCGTCGCGACGAGCAGCGTGACCTCGATCTCCGGACTTCCCGCGCGCAGCTCGTCGAGCATCGGCGGGAGGATGTCCCGGCTCGGGACCGGGCGTGTGTGGTCGGAGACGATGATCACGCAATTTTTCTTCCCGCGCGCGAGCTCGCGCAGCGGCGGGCTGTCGATGGGCTCTGCGAGCGCGGCGCGCACGATCTCCCGGCCGCCGCCCGCGGCTTTGAGCTCGCCGATGCGGGAGCGCAGCACGGGGGCCCCGCCCTCGTCGGCCTCGATAAAGGTCTTTCCGTACGGGATGCGGATCATTTACGCCCTCGCTTTCAGCTGCGCGATCATCGCGTCGCAGACCTCGTCCATGTCGCCGACGATGCCGTAGGTGCAGTAGCCGAAGATCGCGGCCTCCGGATCGCGGTTGACCGCGACGATCGTGTCCGAGTCGGTGATGCCGGTCACGTGGTTGACCGCGCCGGACACGCCGAAGGCGAGATAGAGCTTCGGCTTGACGACGACGCCGGACTGGCCGATGACCAGCTTGTAGGGCAGCACGCCGCGGTCGAAGACCGGGCGCGTGCAGCCGAGCTTGCCGCCCAGCAGCGCGGCCAGCTCGCGGTAGCGCGGCAGCGCGTCCGCGCCCTTGAGGCCGTTGCCGACGCAGACGATGACCTCCGCGTCCGCGATGTTGAGACTCTCGTCGTACTCGTCCGCGCGGAAGGACAGCGCCCTCGTGCGGATCTTCTCGATCGGGAAGTCGAAGCGCTCCTCGATCGTCTCGCACCCGCGCGCGCCGCCCGGGACGTATTTGAAGGTGCCGGGCCGGATCGTGCCGACCTGCGGGCGCACGAAGGGCACCGTGATGACGGCCATCATCTTGCCGCCGACGGCGGGCTCGATGAATTCGATGTCGCCCGTCTTCGGGTCGTAGACGAGCTGCGTCGCGTCGGAGGTGCAGCCGGTCGGCAGACGGCAGGCGAAGCGCGGCGCGAAGTCGCGCCCGTCGATCGTCCCGCCGACGAGCACCGCCGAGGGCTTATACTTGCGGCACAGCTGCGTGAAAAGCTCGGTGTAGGCGTCGACGCTGAAGCGCTCGAGCCCCGCGCCGGAAACGCGGATCAGCTTCTCCGCGCCGCACTCGAGGATCTTTTGCACTTCGCTCTCCGGCAGCTCGCCGACGAGCACGGCGGCGAGCTTCTCCCCCGCCGCGTCGCAGAGCTTGCGCGCCTCGCACAGCAGCTCGAGCGAGACCTTCCGGATCTCCGTGCCGTCGTGCTCGATATAGACCCACATATCCTTGTATTCGGCTTTGTTCATCTCGCCACCCCCTTCACAGCTTGTCCGCGATGCGGCCGAGCAGCGCCTCGACGTCCTTCGCGGCGCTGCCGGTGCGGATCATCTCGCCGCCGGCGCCCTTCTCGGGCGGATAGGTGCGCGGCACCTTCGTCGGGGAGCCGGGATCGCCGATCTGCGCGGGGTCGAGCCCCGGGATCGTTGCGGAGTTGTAGCGCAGGATCTCGGCGCGGCGCGAGGCCTTCCAGCTCTTGAGGTTCGGGATGCGGGGACGGTAATTCGCCTTCTCCACGGTCATCAGGCAGGGCATGAGGGCCTGCGCCGTCTCCACGCCGCCGGCGAGCTCGCGCTCGGCCGTGACGGTTTTGTGCTCCTCGTCGATCTCCGGCAGCGAGAGCACGGAGCTGAGCTGGCTCGCGTCGAAGCGCTCGGCCAGCTGGCTGGCCATCTGGCCCGTCGCGCCGTCGAGCGACTCCTTGCCGCAGAAGATCAGGTCGAATTCGCCCAGCAGCCTGGCCGCCGTGACGATCACGTAGCTCGTCGCCAGCGTGTCGGCGTTGGCAAAGGCGCGGTCGGAGAGCAGCACGGCCCGGTCCGCCCCGGCGGCGAGGCATTCGCGCAGCGCCTCCTCGGCCTGGTCGGGGCCCATCGTGATGACGGTCACGGTTCCGCCGACCCGCTCCTTCACGCGCACGGCCGCCTCCAGCGCGTTGGCGTCCAACGGGTTGAGGATCGCGGGCACGCCCTTGCGGATCAGGCTGCCGGTCACCGGATCGATCTTGACGAGATTGACGTCCGGCACCTGCTTGACGCAGACGAGAATGTTAAGCATCTGCGGCACCTCCTTCCGCGTCGTGGCAGACCTTGCCGGGGTTGAGCAGCCCCTTCGGGTCAAAGACCTTCTTGATCGCGCCCATGAGGCCGTAGGCCGTGTCGCCCACGGACTCGCGCAGATATTCCTTCTTCGCGTGGCCGATCGAGTGCTCGCCGGAGACCTGGCCCTCGAACTCGGTGCACTTGGCGTAGCAGGCGTCCATCAGCTTTTTGACGCGGCGCTTGAACTCGTCCTCCTCCAGGTCGTTCGAGCAGCAGTAGATGTGCAGGTTGCCGTCGCCCGCGTGGCCGAAGGAGCGTACGTACACACCCTGCTTGACGGCCTCGTCGTGTGTGTAGACGAGGAATTCCGCGATGCGGTCCACCGGAACGACGACGTCCATCTCGTCGAGCAGCTTCGTCTCGGCCTCGATGACCGTGAGGAAGGCGCTGCGCGCGCTCCAGACGTCCTTTTTCAAGCCGTCCGTCCACACGACGAGCGTGTCGTAGGCGCCGGTCTGTTCGGCCACCTCGCCGAGGCGGTCCATTTTCCCCTCGAGCTCGCTCTCGCTGTCGCCGACGAGCGTGACGAGGATGTAAGCTCCGGCCTCTTTGCCGTCCACGACGGTCGGGAACACGGCGTTGCCCGTGAAGGCCGCCGAGGAATCGACGATGTCGCGCTCCATGAACTCGATGGACTGGGGGTCGAGGTTCGCCAGCTTGATCGCCGGGACCGAGGCGATCGCCGTGGCGATGTCCCGGAAGGGCAGGATCAAACTGACGTCCATGCGCGGCTTGGGCACGAGCTTCAGGGTCAGCTCCGTGATGACGCCGAGCGTGCCCTCCGAGCCGATCATCAGATGCAGCAGGCTGTAGCCCGAGCTGGTCTTGCACACGGTCTTGCCGAGCTTCATCACCGTGCCGTCCGGCAGCACGACCGTCATCGCCAGGACGTAGTCGCGCGTCACGCCGTATTTCACGGCGCGCATGCCGCCGGCATTGGTCGACACGTTGCCGCCGACCGTCGCGGTCTTCTCGCCCGGGTCGGGCGGGTACATCAGCCCGTGGGCGAGCGCGTCGGCCGCGAGATCGCACAGACGCACGCCGGGCTGCGTGTGTACGACGAGGTTTTTCATGTCGTACGAGAGGATCCTGTTCATGCGCATCGTGCTCACGACGACGCCGCCCGCGATCGGCACGCAGCCGCCGACGAGGCCGGTGCCCGCGCCGCGCACGGTGACGGGAACGTCGGCTTCATAGCAGCGCTTCAGGATCGCCGAGACCTCCTCGGTGCTCTCGACGAGGCAGACCGCCTCGGGCAGACGGCGCCCGTAGATCGGCATTTCGTCATGGGAATACTCCTCGCGCACCGCCTCGCCGAGCTGGAAGCGCCCCTCGCCGACGATGGCGCGCAGCTCCTCGGCTAGGGCCGGCGTGAGCTTTTTGTAATGAGCCATAGGCTCCCTCCTTTATGCAGAAATACAGCGGTTTTACGATAGATCCAGTATAGCATCGGCCCGGTGAGCCGCGCAACTGTCATTTGCTTCTCATTCGCAAAAACAGAGCCGCAGACCTTGCGGTCCGCAGCTCTGTTTTCGTTCGTCGGTCAGCTGAAGCTCGCTTCGCGCGCGCCGGCCTTGTGCAGCGTCGCCACGCCGGCGAGCAGCAGGATCTGGCCGAGCGTGTTGACGCCCTGCTCGACCCAGTTCATCGCCGCGGAATTGCCCTCGCGCGAGGCGAGATAGCCCATGGCCATGTAGCACAGGAAGGTGAGGACGAAGACGACGATCAGGCCCTTCTTCTTCATCTTCACGGCCACGACGCTCAGCGCCGCGCACATCGCCCCGAGGCCGAGCACCATCATCGCGATGAACACGAAGGTCCCCGTGAAGACGGGCGGCGCGGCCGCGAGCATCACCTGCTTTTTCGCGCAGAGCATCAGCACGAGGCCGAAGCCCGTGAGCAGCAGCCCGATGGACTGCACCGGCAGGAACATCATGTTGAGCACCTGGAAGTCGCACACGCCCATCGCGTAGAGCAGCTTCCACGTCGCCTTGAGGAAGCCGGCGAGAAAGGCGTTGACGCAGCCCGCGGCGAGGCAGGCGAAGGCGTACTTGGGCATCTTGTTGTAGTAGTCGCGCTGCATCAGCACGGCGGCGACTGCGAAGAGGATCACCGGGACGTAGTCCGCCAGCGCCATGGGAACGGAAAACTCGTACATGGTTTTTCTCTCCCTTTCTGTCTTTCTTCGGCGCCGGACGATCAGCCCTTGCCCTTCTCCTTGGCGCGCTTGTCGTTGATGATCTTCATCTCGGCGGCCGTGACCTCCGTGACGCCGTGCTCCTTGGCCCAGGCGACGCAGCCCTTGAGCACCGTCGGCAGGAAGATGCGCGGGACGTTGAGCAGCATCTCGAGCGCGTCGTCGGTGAAGTGGACGTCGGGGTCGGTGCGGTCGGCCGCGTAACGGACGGACGAGAGCGTGGCGTTGCGGATCGGCAGCAGCTCCGGCACGAGACGCGGGGTCTTGGCGAACCAGAAGTTCTTGCTGTCGCGGTAGCCGTGGCAGATCAGCACGTTCGGCCAGAGCCTGCCCTTGACGCCGTTGATGATGTTGTCGTAGAACTTGGGCTTCATCAGCACCTTGTCGATGCGCAGGATGAAGTGCGCGCCGTACTGGCTGGTGATGCCGTTGAAGTTTTTATAGGGGGGCGGATAGCAGCCGTCCTCGAGCTTGCGGCCGATGTCCTCGTCGGCGTTCTCCAGCTCGCTGACCCAGGTGCACTCGAAGACCTGATAGGCCTCGGCGACGACCTTCGGACGCGGCGTGGAGGGGTCGGCGGCGATGCACAGGCCGTCCTCGAGCGTGAAGCCAAAGTTCTTCATTTTCTCCGCCGGCGTGTCGCCGGGCCAGCCCTGGGCGACGATCTTCTTGTGATAGCCGCGGCCCTCGGGCATGAAGTTGATGGCGACCTGCCTGCGGCCGGCGAGGAGGTGCTGCGCCGTGTTCGAGGAGTTGCGCGCCTCGAGGATCATGGCGTAGTAGCCCTTGCCCGCGATGTAGTACGGGAAGCACAGGGAATAGGAGCCCACGGAGGTGCTGCCATCCTCGGCGAGGGTCGAAAGCATGACGGTGGGCATGGGGATGTAGGAGCTGGTCTGGTAGAAGTTGTCGACGATGCGGAGGTCTTTGAAGCTGCTCATGTCGTTGGTTTCCTTTCTTGTCGATGTATGTCAGTTTTCCTTTTGCTTTGCGTAAACGAGGAAAAAGAGCGCCATGCACACTTCTCCGAACATGCTGATGAAGAAGATCAGATCGAAGTTGCCCGTCGCGGGGCCGAGCGCGGAAAAGGCAAACATCAGAAAGCCCGCGAGGAACAGCGCCGGGGTCTTCTGTCTGATCCACACGACGACGCCCGCGGCGATCAGCGGGACGACCGTGCCGTAGGACAGAACGCCGCTGACGGCCTTCGCCCAGCCGGGCGTGCCCTCGCCGGAGGTGCAGCGCAGGATGCCGGCGACCTGCTGCACGCTCAGCTCCGTGGCGAAGCCCTCGGCGACGCCGAGGACGATCAGCACGCCGGTGAAGACCCAGACGACCGTCTTCCAGGTCCTGTTGAAGTCCAGCGCGTAAGCACAGATCGGAAAGAGCAGCGGGATCAGCGCGCCGTGGAACACGAAGCGCAGACGGCTGAGGAGCAGAAAGGCCGGGCCCTCCTTCATCACGCCGCCGAGCGCGAGGATCAGCGCGTCGTAGAACAGGCCGAAGGCCACCAGCGCCGTCAGCAGATGCAGCGGCTTTTTGCCCTTGCCGCAGCCGCGCAGGGCGAGGATCACGAACAGGCACTCCAGCGCCGCGATGCCCCACACGGCGACGGGGCAGATGCTCAGCAGGAACTCTCTCAAATCCCTCTCCTCCTTGTATGGATCGCTCTGTTTTTGCGGTCTTTCGATATGGTGATTATACCCCTCGCGCTGGGGGCTTGTCAATCGCGGCGAGGGCTTTACAGACGGCTCCGGCCTTTGCTATAATAAAGAAAAAAAACGGGAGGAAGCAACATGAAAACGATCCCCCTCGGCTCGACCGGGCTCACGGTCACCAAGACCGCGATGGGCTGTCTGCCGCTGCAGCGCTGCAACAGGGACTACGCCGTGGAGCTGCTGCAGGCCGCCTATGACGGCGGCATCCGCTACTTCGACACCGCCAACGCCTACACCGACAGCGAGGAGAAGATCGGCCTCGCGCTCGCGGACGTGCGCGATTCGATCGTGCTGTCGACCAAGAGCCAGGCGCGCGACCGCGACGGCGTGCTCGCGCACATCGAGAACAGCCTGAAAATGCTGCGCACCGACCACGTCGACCTCTTCCAGTTCCACAACGTCCCGGAGGTCCCCGACCCGGACGACCCCGCGGGCGCCTACGCCGGCGCGCTCGAGGCGAAGCGCCGCGGCTGGATCGACCACATCGGCGTGACGACGCACCGCGTCGGCGTGGCCGAGGACTGCATCGCCTCCGGCAATTTCGAGACGCTGCAGTTTCCCTTCAGCTATATCTCCAGCGAGCGCGACCTCGCCCTGGCGGACAAGTGCAGGGCCGCCGGCATGGGCTACATCGCGATGAAGGGCCTCGCGGGCGGCCTGCTGACCGACGCGCGCGCCTGCCACGCCTTCATGAAGCAGTACGACAACGTCGTGCCGATCTGGGGCATCCAGAAGCTGGAGGAGCTCGAGGAGTGGCTGGCCGTGGCCGAGGAGGACCCGGACCTGGACGAGACGCTCGCCGCGCGCATCCGCGCCGACCGTCAGGAGCTCGCGGGCAGCTTCTGCCGCAGCTGCGGCTACTGTATGCCCTGCCCCATGGGCATCGAGATCCGCAACTGCGCGCGCATGGACCGGCTGCTGCGCCGCTCGCCCTGGCAGCAGTACATGACGCCTCAGTGGCAGGCAAAGATGAACAAGATCGAGGACTGCATCGGCTGCCGGCAGTGCGCGAGCCGCTGTCCCTACGGGCTCGACACGCCGAACCTGCTCAAGTACATGCTCAGGGACTACCGCGAATTCTACGAGGCGCACAAGGACCAGCTCTGAAGCGCACAGAACGGAAAGAGGCTGTGAAACCATCGTTTCACAGCCTCTTTCCGTTTTTTCTCTCACTCGAGGAAGCGCAGCTCCCCCGTCAGGATGTCGTAGACCGCGCCGGCGATCTCCGCCCCGCCCGCCTCCGGGTGGGCGGCGAACTCGGCCTTCAGCCGTTCGACCGCGTGCAGCACGTTCTTCTCACAGGCCCGCAGCGGATCGCGCTCCTCTCCGATCGCTTCGCGGATCTCGTCGGTGATGTAGCCGATGAAGCCGCCGCTCTCCCCGGCGAGCGCCGCGCCCACCGCGCCGCAGCCGGTGTGGCCCAGCACGAGGACGAGCGGGCAGTGCAGATGCGCCGCGGCGTATTCGACGCTGCCGAGCTGGTGGCGGTCCAGCACGTTGCCCGCGACGCGGATCACAAACAGCTCGCCGAGCTTCGCGTCGAAGATGCGCTCCGGGATCACGCGCGAATCCGAGCAGCAGATCACGATCGCCCAGGGCCGCTGCCCCTGCAGCGCCGTCCGCTCGCGCAGCGCGGCGTCCTCCGCGGCGCGGCCGCGCGCTCCGCCCGCGCGGAGACGCTCGATCAAGGCATCGTTTTTCATATCGTCACCTCATTTTACAGCCAGGTCGCCCACAGCGGGATCGTGACCGCCGAGAGCGCCGTAGACAGGAAGATCAGCTTGGCCGAGAGCTCGCGGTTGCCGCCGTAGATCGTGCAGAGCATCGTCGAGTTCGTCGCGGCGGGCATGGCCGCCATCAGCACGAGCACGCCCTTGAGCACGGCGGGCGCCTCGACGAAGCGCAGCCCCAGCGCGACGAGCGCCGCGACGCCGAGCAGGCGCAGCAGCACATAGGGGATCGCGCGCCAGTCGCCGAAGAGCGCGTGCAGCTTCACGCCGCCGAGCACCGAGCCGATGATCAGCATCGCGCAGGGCGAGGTCGCCTGGCCGATGAAGGCGCAGCCGTCGAGCAGCAGCGCGGGCACGGGGACCCTGAGCATATAGAGGATCGCGGCGGAGAGCCCCGCGAGGAAGGCCGGGTTGAGGATCTTTTTGAGCGGCAGCTTGCCCGCCAGCAGATACACGCCCAGCGAGAAGCAGATCAGGTTGTAGGGGATGTTCAGCAGCGAGGCGTAGAACGCGGCCGAGGGGCCCAGCACCGCGGCGCAGACCGGGATGCCGATATAGGTGACGTTGCCGCACATCAGCTCGAAGAGATAGACGCCGCGGTCGCCCCGCTCGGGGCGCAGCAGCGCCGTGAAGGCCAGCGCGACGAGACCGCTGAAGAGGAACAGCGCCGCGCTCAGGGCGAGGGCCAGCAGCACGCCGCCCGCCTCCACGTCCGCGGGCGTGTTCAGGATCGCGCTGAAAAGATAGAAGGGCAGGATCAGCTTGACCACGAGATTCGACAGCGTCGCCGTTCCCTTTTCATCGAGCACGCCGAACACGCGGCAGCCCAGACCGGCGGCAATGCCGATGAAGATCACGATGATCTGATGCAGCGCCGCAGACATGCTCTCTCCCTCCTTTTCCGGATCCGATGGAATGATTATAGCATGCCGCCCCGCGGATGGGAAGCGGAGAAAAAAAGATTTACAGCTCCCGGTTCTTTTGATAAAATAATATTTCAGACGGATACGATCCGTTTCGGAATACCAAGGAGGGATCCTCCCGAATGAAAAAAAGACAGGGCTTCCGTTTCGGCCTGTTTCTTGTGACGATCGGCATCGTCTACGGCGACATCGGCACTTCGCCGCTGTATGTCATGAAGTCGATCCTCGAGGGCAACGGCGGCATCACGCAGGTGGACGACGCCTTTATCATCGGCTCGCTCTCGCTCGTGATCTGGACGATCACGCTGCTGACGACGATCAAATACGTGCTCATCGCCATGAAGGCCGACAACCACGGCGAGGGCGGCATCTTTTCGCTCTACTCGCTGGTCCGGAACTGCGGCAAGTGGCTGATCCTGCCGGCGATGCTCGGCGGCGCGGCCCTGCTGGCCGACGGCGTGCTGACCCCGGCCGTCACCGTCACCACGGCGGTGGAGGGCCTGCGCAGCATCGAGGTCATGGACCGCTTTCTCGGCGCGGGCCAGTGGAAGGTCGTGCTGATCACGCTGCTGATCATCACCGCGCTCTTCTCGGTCCAGCACGCGGGCACCAGCAAGATCGGCAAGGCCTTCGGCCCGGTCATGCTGCTGTGGTTCAGCTTCCTCGGCGTCACGGGCCTGCTGCACATCGTCTCGCTGCCCGTCGTGCTCAAGGCCTTCAACCCGATCTGGGCGGTCCGCGTGCTCCTGAGCCCCGCGAACAAGCTGGGCTTCATGATCCTCGGCAGCGTCTTCCTCGCCACGACCGGCGCGGAGGCGCTCTACTCCGACATGGGCCACGTCGGCAAGGAGAACATCTATTTCTCCTGGCCCTTCGTCAAGCTGTGTCTGATCCTCAACTATCTCGGCCAGGGCGCCTGGATCCTGCAGAGCCGGAGCAACAGCGCGCTCTACGCCATCGAGGACCTCAACCCCTTCTTCCTGATGCTGCCCGAGGCGCTGCGTCCCTTCGCCGTCCTGCTCGGCGCGGCCGCCGCGATCATCGCCTCGCAGGCGCTGATCACCGGCTCCTACACCCTCGTGTCCGAGGCGATCCTGCTCGACCTCCTGCCGCATCTCGAGATCCGCTACCCCTCCGACACCAAGGGCCAGCTCTACATCGGCAAGGTCAACAACCTGCTGTGGATCGGCTGCAGCCTGGTCGTGCTCTATTTCCGTTCCGGCGCGCGCATCGAATCGGCCTACGGTCTGGCCATCACGCTCACGATGCTGATGACGACGCTGCTCATCAGCGTCTATCTGCGCAGGCTGCGCCGCAAGAGCCTTCTGTCGTTCGTCGTGCTGCTCGCCTTCGGCACGATCGAGGCGGTCTTCTTCATCTCCTCTCTCGGCAAGTTCATGCACGGCGGCTACGTCACGGTCTTCCTGACGCTGCTGCTGCTCGTCATCATGATCGTCTGGTATCGCGGCACCCAGCTGGAAAAGCAGTACTGCACGCGCCTGAAGCTGCGCGACCACATCCCCACGCTCATGGCGCTGCACGACGACGAGAGCGTGCCCCTGCTGGCCAACAACCTCGTCTACCTCGAGGGCGAGACCGATCCGGAGCTGATGGACCGCGATATCCTCTATTCGATCCTCGACAAGGACGCCAAGCGGGCGGAGGCCTACTGGTTCGTCTCGATCCACACGCTCAACGAGCCCAAGACCATGAACTACACGCTCGAGCGCTACGGGACCGACTGCATCTACCGCATCCGCATCAACCTCGGCTTCAAGTGCTCGCAGCGCGTCAACGTCTACCTGCGCCAGATCGTCGAGGACCTGCAGGAGAGCGGCGAGCTGCCCGTGCAGGACAAGAAATACTCCATCTACGGCCAGTCCACGGTCGGCACCTTCAAATTCTGCGTGATCCACAAGACCGTCACGACCAAGACGGAGCTGAGCGACATCGACGAGTTCATCCTCAACGCGAAATACTCGATCCGCAAGCTCGCGGGCTCCAAGGAAAAGTGGTACGGGCTGGACACCTCCTCGCTCATCATGGAGAACGTGCCGCTGATCACCGGCGGCGGCAGCGCGGAGGGCCGCATCCGGCGGCTCGAGCAGGCCGACGCGCAGAAGGGAGAGGATTGACATGGCCGTCGTAAGCTTTATCGGCACCGGCAATATGGGCGGGGCGCTCGCACGCGCCGCGGCGAAAAGCCCGCTGTGCACCAGGCTGCTGCTCGCCAACCGCAGCCCGGAGAAGGCGCGGCGTCTGGCCGACGAGCTCGGAGCGGAGGTCTGCGACAACCGCCGCGCCGCGGCGGAGGCGGAGCTGCTCTTCCTCGGCGTCAAGCCGCAGGGCCTCGCGCAGATGGCCGCGGGCATCCGCGACGTGCTCGAGCGCCGCGAGAGCCGCTGCGTCCTCGTCTCGATGGCCGCGGGCTGGACGATCGAACAGCTCGAGGGCCTTTTCGGCCGGCGGCCGATCGTGCGCATCCTGCCGAACATCCCAGTCGCCGCGGGCGGCGGCGTGACGCTGCTGTGCGCCTCCGAGGCCGTGACGGACGAAGAAAAGGCGCTCGTTCGGGACGTCCTCGCGGCCTCCGGCATGGTCAGCGAGCTCGCCGAGCCGCTGATGGAGGCGGCCTCCGGCGTCACGGGCTGCGGCCCGGCCTTCGCCGCGATGTTCATCGAAGCCCTTGCCGACGGCGCGGTTGCCTGCGGTCTGCCGCGCAGGGAGGCGATCGCCTACAGCGCGCAGATGCTCAAGGGCACGGCGGAGCTGCTGCTGCGCAGCGGCGAGCATCCCGGCGCGCTCAAGGACCGGGTCTGCTCCCCCGCGGGCAGCACGATCGAGGGCGTGCGCACGCTCGAGCGGCGCGGCTTCCGCTCCGCGGTCACGGACGCGGTCGTTGCGACCTGGGAAAAGGAATTCTGAATAAAAAGAAAAAACGGCTGGGGAGCCGAGCTTCCCAGCCGTTTTTCTTTTTTTCGTCACCGCCCGATCAGCGCGTCGAGCGCGTCGGCCGCGGCGGCGAGATCGTCGCTGTTGAGGCGCGCGTCGCAGAAGTCCGACAGCGCGCGTTCCCGCGCGGCCGTCTCGAGCCGCAGCGCGCACTCCAGCGCGCTGTGCGAAACGGCGCGGTACCGCGCCTCCAGCACGCTCGCGGAGGGCTCGATATAGACGCAGACCGCCTCGGGCATGTTCGCCTTGAGCTGCGCCGCGCGCTCGACGCCGAGCTCCAGCAGCGCGTTTTTGCCCGCGGCGAGGACGCGCTCCACCTGCCGGCGCGAGGTCCCGTAGTCGTTGCCGGCGAACTCGATCCCCTCGAGAAGATCGCCCGTCTCCTTCAGCGCGTTCCAGCCCTCGAGATCGTAGAAAAAGTATCCGACGCCGTCGGCCTCGCCCGGCTTCATTTTTCTCGCCGTGACGGGGACCGGCGCGGCCAGATCGTCCCGCCGGGCAAAGACCGCGGCGGCGATCTCCCGGATGCCCGCGCCGGACGGGCCGGAAACGACATAAAGCTTCCTGCTCATATCCATCCTCCGAATCGTTCTCTTAACGGAAGTATATCATGCGCCGCGGCCGCGGCGCAAGCCCCCCGAGGGGATCCTTCACCGCTTCTCCCGCGGCCTTGCGTTCATCAGGATCACCGCCGCGACGACCAGCGCGACGCCCAGGATCTCCGTCGCCGAGAGCCGCTGGCCGAACAGCAGCGCGCCGAGCAGCGCCGCGAAGACCGGCTCGACCGTGGCGAGCTGGGCCGCGCGCGAGGGCTCCATGTCCCGCAGACCGTTCGTGTAGAGCACATAGGCAAGCAGCCCCGTGAACAGGCCGCACACGACGCTCAGAAGCGTCGCCCCCGGCAGTCTGTACATCTGCGCGGCGCTCCCCTCGCAGAGCGAGATCGCGAGATAGGCCGCCGACGCGATCGCGAAGGTCCAGCAGACGTTCGTATAGGTCGAATAGCCCCGCTGCTGGAGCAGGCGGCTGAAGATCGAATAGAGCGCGTAGCCCAGTCCCGCGCCGAGGCCGAGCAGCAGGCCGCGCGCCGTCAGCGCGCTCCCGCCGTTCCCGAGTCCGGACACCAGCGCGCAGCCGAGCACCGAGAGCAGCACGCAGCCGCCCTTGCGCAGCGTGAGCTTTTCGCCGAAGAGCAGCGCCGAGAGCAGCATGACGATGGCCGGCGCGGTATAGAGCAGCGCGGCCGCCGTCGCGATCTTCGTCTCGCGGATCGCCGCGGCGTAGCACGCGGTGAAAAACAGGATGCTCGCCAGACCGTTGGCGAGGAAGAGCGGGACGTCCGTCCTTTTCACGCGCAGCTGTTCCCGCCCGCACAGGCCCAGCCAGACGAGGATCGGCAGCGAGGTGGAGGCGAAGCGCAGGAAGTTGACGACGTTCGCGCCCATGCCCTGCGCCGTGATGAAATTCAAAAACGAGCCGTAGGTCCCCCAGAGCATCGCCGAGGCGACGACGAGCAGCACGGCCTTTTTCTTTTTTTCCATCGGTCCCCCTCCTTTCGCGCTTTTTGAGGAGTATACCACATCCGCCGCCGGAACGCAAAGAAAAAGGACGGTTTCCCGTCCTTTTTTATTCCCGTATCACGTAGTCGAACAGCTCGAGCTGCGTCACGCCCATTTCCCGCAGCTTCGCGGCGCTGCGCGCCTGATCCTCCGGCGTGTTGTATTCCGGGATGAGCGGCACGCGGACGTGGACGCGCTCCGGCCCCACGGCCCCGAGCAGCGTGCGGAGATTGCGCTCCATGAGCGCGCCGTCGCCGCCGGTGTAGCGGCGGTAGATCCCGCGGTCCATATCCTTGCAGTCCACGATGAAATCGTCCACCGCGCCGATCGCGAGCGCGAGCCGCTCCTCCGGCACGGCCAGACTGGTCTCGGCCCGGACGCGCCACTGCGCGGGGCAGAGCGCGTGGAAGCGCGCGAGAAAGGCCGCGTGCAGCAGCGATTCTCCGCCGCCGAAGGTCGGCCCGCCGCCCGTGGCGAGGAAGTACAGGTCGTCCACCCGCAGCCGCTCGACAAGCTCCGCGGCCGTCACTTCCTCGACCGGGGCCTCGGCAAGCGGTCGTTTGTTGATGCACCAGCGACAGCGCAGCGGGCAGCCTCTCGAGGCGACGAGCGTCGTGACGCCCGCTCCGTCCGTGCCCATACGCAGGCGCGTGAGGCCGATGAGCGGATAGCGCGGCTCATCCATTGTCCGCGTCCTCCGGGAACCAGGCCACGTCGCCCATCAGCTCGAAGGGCTCGGGCCCGGCCGGCTCCGGATCCTCCGCGGGCGGGGCGATCTCGCCGGTCTCGATCTCCGCGTCGGGCGCCGTCGGCTCCCCGCCGTCCTCCGGGTAGGCGATCTCGCCCATCAGGACCGTCGGGTCCTCGCCCGGTTCCTCCGTCGGTTCGATGAAGCTGATGTCGCCGACGATGTCTCCTCCCCGCGGGCGGAGAGGCAGCAGATCCGACGGCGCGCAGCCGGAGGCGGCGAAGCCCATCGACGCGCACAGCGCGGCCACGGCCACGCGTTTTCCCAACGCGGCGCGCGCGGCCAGCTGCCGTTCGAGATAGCGCAGCTCGCTCTCGCATTTGGGGCAGGTGCCGCGGCATTCGCCCCGAAAGCCGCAGTCTTTTGTTGCATAGGGGATGTCGTTCTCATCGGCGATCCTCTGACGGATCTCTCTGAGGATCCTGCATTTCTCTTTTCCGCGCATGGCAGCGGCCTCCTTTTTTCTTCTCTCGCCCATACGACGAAACGCGGAGGGAAAAGTTCCCTCCGCGCCGAAGTATCCCGATGCTGTTTTTTTCACGCTTCTCTTCGAAGCTGCTCCATTTTCAGCACGCCTGCGATCTGACTGCCCAGATTCGTCCGTCCGCCGAACAGGGAGCGGAAGGGGTAGAGCAGCCGGACGAGCAGCCCGAAGCCCGGGCGATAGCGGACGCGCAGGCGGCAGTAGGCCTTGCGGAAGCCGAAGTATTTTTCGAGATAGTCCTGAAAAGCCGTCTCATGGCGGATCGCCCGCTCGCCGTCGCAGATATAGAACGCGGGCGAGATCCGCTCTCCGTACAGGCGCAGCACGCCGGCGACCAGCGCGGCGTTGACGCCCGCCTTTTCAAAGGCCGGGTCCGTGCGCAGCACGCTGAAGGCCACGTTGTCCTCCGACTCGATCAGCCCCGCGTAGCCGGCGAGGCGCCCGCTCGTCCGCTCGAAGGCGCCGAGGATCACGCGCTCCTCCCAGCTGCCGACGCCCGCTTTGAAAGCCGCCTCGTCCACACGGGGGCGGTATTTCTCCGGCCAGGCGGAGTAGGCCGCGACGGTCGCGCGGTACAGCTCGTCCGCGCAGCTGCGCGGCTCAATGCGCCGCACCTCGAAATTGCGCTCGCCCTTTGTGATCTCATAGCGCCGCTTGGCCTTCATCGACGCGAGATCCAGCGGCTCGTCCTTGATGAGGTACCACCAGCCGGTCTCCGCGCCGCAGTCCCAGTCCTCGGTCCAGCGGGCGAGCAGCGCTCTCCCGCCGCCGACGCGCCAGATGCTGCCGTCCTCGAGCGGCGCGAGCGGAGGCGTCTCGTGCGGCGCGCAGGAGGGGATCGCCGCGTGGTTGTAGTAGGTCCAGCCCGAAACATCCAAGCCCTTGCCCAAGCGCGTCTCCCTCCTTTTTGTGTCTTTCTGCTCGCAGGATAGCATGGAAAAGCGGAAAAATCAAGCTGCGCTGGGACAATGCATCTTGCGCGCCGCTGCAAAAGCGGATAGAATGAAGAAAAAAAACGCCCGCCTCGGCGACGTCGGAAAGGGTCATGCCGGCATGGAACGCAGTTATATCGCCTTCATCAGCTATCGCCACCTCCCGCTGGAAATGGCGACGGCCAGAAAACTGCATAAACGCATCGAGCGCTACGTGATCCCGAAGGATCTGCGCAGGGACGGGCAGAAGAAGCCCGGCCTCGTCTTTCGCGACCAGGATGAGCTGCCGATCTCCAGCAATCTCAGCGCGAACATCCAGGAGGCGCTGGACCGCTCGCAGTATCTCATCGTCATCTGCACGCCGGAGACGGCGAAGTCCGCCTGGGTGCTGCGCGAGATCAGCTACTTTCTCGAGCATCACGACCGCGATCACGTGCTGGCCGTGCTGGCCGACGGCACGCCCGAGACCTCCTTCCCGCCCCAGCTGACCGAGCTGCGCGGCGAGAGCGGCGATCTGCTCGGGCGCATCGAGCCGCTGGCCGCCAACATCGTCGCGCCGAACGAACGGAAACGCGCGCAGCTCTTCCGGGTGGAGAGCCTGCGCATCCTCGCCGCGCTCATCGGCTGCCCCTTCGACGCGCTGTTCCGGCGCGAGCAGCGCTACCGCCGCCGCCGCGCGGCGATCGCGCTCTCGGCCGCGGCCCTCGTGGCCGCCGCCTTCATCGGCATGCTGCTCAACCGCAACGCCGAGATCCGCGCGCAGCTGCAGCGCGCGCTCATAAGCGAATCCCGGACGCTCGCCGCGCTCTCGGAGCGGGCCTACCGCGAGGGCGACTACAACGGCGCGCTGCGATATGCGCTCCGGGCTCTGCCCGGCGAGGGGCGCGAGCGGCCCTATGTGGCCGAGCCCGAATACGCCCTCTCGCGGGAGCTCGATCTCTACCGCAGCGGCGTGCTGCGCTATGCCCGCTCGCTCGAGCAGGACACCGTGATCCGCGCCGCCGCTCTCTCGCCGGCGGGCGATCTCCTCGTCACGACGGACGAATACGGCACGCTGCGCGCCTGGGACACCGGCAGCGGCGCGCTGCGCTGGCAGCGCGGCGGCGCGGCCGTCTTCCTGCTGCGCTTCTTCGGAGAGGACGGCCTGCTCGTCCTCACGCCGGAGGGTGCGTTCGCGCTCGACGCGGACGGCGGCGAGCTCTGGCGGCGCGACGATATCGGCATGCTCGACCTCACGGCCGTCTCCGCCGACGGCAGGCTCGCTCTCGCGACCTCCTTCCTCGCGCCGGAGGGCACGCCGGAGCGCGCCTCCCTGCTCGAGCTTGCGAGCGGCCGGACGCTCACGGAAATAACGCTTTCGGACGGCGCGGCGCGTCTCTGCGCCGCCTCGGCCTTCTCGCCCGACGCCGCGCGCGCGGCGCTGCTGCTGCATCGGCCGGAGGACGCCAGCGCCGATCTCCTGCTCTGGGATATCGGCGGCGGCACGCTGCGCGAGATCGACACGGGTCTGCGCTTCTCCGCCGGCGCGGTGAGCTGCCGCCTCCGCTTCACGCCCGAAGGCGGGCTGCTCCTCGGCTGCGACGACCGTGACGGGCAGTCCTTCGTCCGGCTCTACGACGGCGCGCGGGACTGGACGCCGCGCTGGGAGACGCCGCTCGAGACCGAAAAGGTCACGCTTGAGACCGGCGGCGGGGCCAGCGTTTTCGCAAGCGTCGACCTCTTCGAGACGGCCGCCGGGAAGCTCGTTTTCGGCTGCAAGCACGAGCTGTATCTGCTCGACGCGGCGGACGGCGCGCTGTGCTGGCACCGGACGCTGGGCGGCTTCCTGCTCGCCGGACGCGTGTACGACAACGCCTGCATGGCGCTCGTCCTCGGCGACGGCACGGTCAGCTTCTGCACGGACGACGGCGTTCTGAGCGACAGTTTGGGCGTCGACAGCTTCCGCGGCGGCAACGATCTCTCCCTCGCGGCGATCGCCGGCGCGAGCTACCCCGAGAGCACGGTCGCGCTCGTGGCCGAGGATTTTGCCCGCCGCGTCTCGCTCGTCCGCTTCGCGGACGATCCGCAGATGTTCAAGGTGGCCGCCTTCTCCTCCTCGGTCAGCCACGTCACGCTGATCCCCTCGCCCTCCGGCTCGCTGGCGCTCGCTCTGGGCTACGACCCCTCCGGCCGCGCCGTCGAGGCGCTGCTGCTCGACGCCGGGAGCGGCGAGAGCTTCGATCCCTTCCCGCTGGACGGCAGCGGCGGCTGGGACGATCCCGGACGCCTGGCCCTGACCGAGAGCGGCCTGCTGCTCTCGCCGCGCGGCGCGCTCGACGTCCGCAGCCATGGCTTCACGCCCTTCCCGGACGGCGGCGCGCTCGTCTCGGCCGCGGGCGGCGGACGCGTCTTTTCCGCGCGCCTCACGGACGACGGGCAGCTGTGCTTCTATTCCGACGGCGCGCCGAGCGCGGCCGTTCCCTGTCCCGACGGCGCGTGGCAGATCGAAGCCGCGGGCGGCTGCGGCGCGGCGCTGCTGCGCTCGGAGGAGGGCGCGCTCGCCCTCTGCTCCGGGGACGGCGTCTGGACCGCGCTCGACGGCACGGACGGAAAGCGCTTCGCCCTCGGCGCGGACAAGCCGCTCCTGGCCGTCTGGGACGGCGAAAGGCTGACGCTCCGCGATCTTGCGAGCGGCGCGGAGAGCGTAACGGAGGGCCTGCCGGCCACGACGGCGCAGCTGCTCTTCGCCCCCGGCGACGGGGAGCTGCTCGCCTTTTCCGAGGCCGGCGAGCTCTGCGTGATCCGCTGCGGCGACGGCGCGCTGCTGCACAGCTCGCAGCACGGCGCGCTGGGTCTGCGCTTCCTCGCCTCCGGCGCGCGCTATACGCTCGCAGACGCCGTGAACGAGGACCGTCTGCTGATCTTCTACGACGATCTGAGCCGCAGCGAGGCGATCTGCCTCGTCTACGACCGGCCGAGCCGCGGCTGCGCGGGCGCCTACGACGCCGTGGCCGCCTACCTGCCGGGGCGGGACTGCGTGCTCGTCTGCCCCTTCACCGACGGCGTGTATCTCAGCCCCTACCGCAGCCGCGCGGAGCTCGTCGCCGCGGCGGAGGAGCTGCTCGGCGAGACGCCGTAAGAAAAAAAGAAAGAAACGCCCTGAAGCATCCTGCTTCAGGGCGTTTCTTTTTCGGCCCCCGGCCGCAAGCCGCGGTCCGTGTCAGGCGGAGGGGAATTCCGCCCGCACGGCGGTGCGGAGCGCGACCTCCATCATCTCACGGAAGCCGTCCTGCCGCTCGGCGGCGCTGAGGGCCTCGCCGGTGAAGATGTGGTCGGAGATCTGGAACAGGGCCAGCGCCTGCTTGCCCGCGGCCATCGCCGTGAGGTACAGGCCCGCGGCCTCCATCTCGACCGCGAGGTGTCCCAGATCGCGCGCTTTGACGTTGACCTCCGGGTCGGGGTGATAGAAGAAGTCCGAGGTGTAGACCGTGCCGACACGCGCGTGCACGCCCAGCTCCCCGGCCGCCTTCACGGCCTCGCGCAGCAGCGGGTAGCTCGCGGTCGGCGCCATGACGCCGGGCAGGCCGTAGGCCGTCGCCATCGAGGAGTTGGTCGAGGCGGACATCGCGATGATGAGGTCGCGCAGCTTCACGTCGTCGCGGATGCCGCCGGCCGAGCCGATGCGGATGATCGCCTCGACGCCGAAGAAGTGAAACAGCTCATAGGCGTAGAGCGTGAAGGACGGCATGCCCATGCCCGAGCCCATGACCGAGACCTCCCGGCCCTCGAAGCGGCCGGTATAGCCGAGCATGTTGCGCACGTCGTTGAACAGGACCGGGTCCTCCAGATAGTGCTCCGCGACGAATTTCGCGCGCAGCGGGTCGCCGGGCATCAGCACGACGGGGGCGATGTGCGTGCCCTCCTTGAGTTCGATGCAGGCGGACGGGGAATGATTCGTCATAGCTCTCTCCTTTATTCTTCAAACAGTTTTTTCAGATTTTGCTCAAAGGGCGGATACACGACGCCCCGGTCGGTCACGATGGCGGTGAGCAGCTCGTGGTCCGTCACGTCGAAGGCGGGGTTGTAGCACTTGACCTCCGGCAGCGTCATCGGCTCGGCGTACCACTTGCTGCGGATCTCCTCGCCGTCGCGCAGCTCGATGCGGATGTCCGCCCCGGTCGGGCAGTCCATGTCGATCGTCGAGCGCGGCCCGAGCGTGTAGAACGGGATGCCGTAGTGTCTGGCCAGGATCGCGACGCCCGAGGTGCCGATCTTGTTGGCAAAGTCTCCGTTGGCCGCGATGCGGTCGCAGCCGACGAAGCAGGCCTGCACCCAGCCGTTTTTCATCACGATGCTCGCCATGTTGTCGCAGATCAGCGTCACGTCCACGCCCGCGCGCTGCAGCTCATAGGCCGTCAGCCGCGCGCCCTGCAGCAGGGGCCGCGTCTCGTCGGCGAAGACGTGAAAGTCGATCCCCCGCTCTTTCCCCAGCAGGATCGGGCCGATGGCCGTGCCGTAGCGCGAGGTCGCCAGCGGCCCGGCGTTGCAGTGCGTCAGGATGCCGTCGCCGGGCTTGACGAGCCCGAGGCCGTATTCGGAGATCCGGCGGCACATCTCGATGTCCTCGT
>JAEEGL015958723.1_pt1 | contig 44246 bp, 15 predicted proteins | sample 9134231 | NCBI WGS metagenome assembly JAEEGL01 (sample SAMN16246548, study PRJNA631951) | gut metagenome | biome: gut microbiome; feature: rumen; material: fiber-attached | host: Bos | place: Iran: Karaj | collected 2018-10 | reverse complement strand
GAAGAGAGGATATCCTGAACTTGTTGACAATGTAGTACTTGCAGGACAGAGTGCAAGATATGTCAGAATTTACGGATATGCCAGAGTAGAAAACGGTAGTGGTTTTGGTATCAAGGAACTCGAAGTATACGAGTACAAGAATGGTGATGCAACAAAGACATACACTATCGGAGAGATTTCAGATTACAGAACAGTTAATACAACAAAGGGTTCATACATTACAGAGGCTACATACCTTGAGAAAGCAAAGCTTCCTGTATTTATTGACGAAGATACAATCCAGACACCAATCGCATCAAATGACTGGTGGCAGTCAGCAATGATCAAGAAGTTTGGAAATCCTATGTTAGTAATGCCATTCAAGGCAGCATACTCAAAGAAAGGATTGAGCCTTCTCACATCTACACAGGGATGGCTTCCAACAATGAAAGATACAGATGTCAATGTTTCAGTAGTTTCAGAGAACATGGCAGATCTCTATATCCTTCCTGAGAATGTTGATACAGCAACAGCTTATGACAGAGTACATAAGTACGGTGATTACTCAGCTGAACTTCAGCTTTGCGATGAGACAGGTGTTGCAATGACATCTACTCACGTTAAGGGTTCACCTTACACTTTCCTTGATTTCACAGGCAAGGAGAACGTATATATTTCAGTTCCTAACTTAACAACAGTTTACAATGATGCAGGTAATGCAATCCTTACAAACGGACAGAGTGCAACTCTCGACCACTTCGGAATTGAGATTACAGATAATGATAACAAAGAGGGCACATATACATCTAAGAATTATTACTGTGTAACTCTTCCTGCAGGAACAACAGTTAAGATCGCAGGCGGTAAGATTAAAGTTACATTCGGTGCTGACAAATATATGTCAGTAGCTACAATGCTTAACAAGAATGACCTTAACACATATTTCCAGCATGGTTACGCATTTGTTACAGATACACAGGTTGGATATTCTTACAGCGAGAATCTCTCAAAGATTACATCTAACTACACAGTTACTACTACTCTTAAGAGATCAGGTTACTCAAATGTAACAATGCAGCTTATGATGCCACACCAGTGGAAGAAATCATCAAACAATGCACAGACAGCAAAGACATACAAGTCAGTAAGAGGTGATATGCACGGTGTGTGGAGCAACACATTCAGCACAGTTGATACATTCAGAGGATTGCTTCCACAGTTTACAATGCCATCTAATCCGGAATTTGATCAGGATAAATGTTTTGAATATTTAAAGACTCTTGACAGTGCAACTTCAAACCTCAACCCTGCAGCTGATGCATACTGGGAAGGTAAGAACCTCCATCCACTTGGAATCGGAGCTCTTATGGCAGACCAGCTCGGCGAGACAGAGATGAGAGATGAGTTCCTTGCAAGACTCAAACATATCTTAGTTAACTGGTTCACATATGACGGACCTGATGATGTAAGTTACTTTATTTACGATGAGAACTGGGGAACATTATATTACGCAGCAAGTGAGTTTGGTGCAAATACAGGTATCTGTGATCACCACTTCACATACGGATATTTCATGTTCGGTGCAACAGTGCTCGCAACATATGACAAGCAGTTCTACAATGACTACAAAGACATGATTGAGATGCTTATCAGAGACTATGCTAACCCGGCTCAGGATGATTCGGAATATTGCGAGTTCAGAGCATATGATATGTATGAGAGTCACTCATGGGCAGGCGGTTATGCAGACAACGATTCAGGAAATAACCAGGAATCAGCATCAGAGTCATTATTCAGTTGGGTTGGTATGTACCTTTGGGGCGTACTCACAGAGAATGATACTTACAGAGATGCAGCTATTTTCGGATTTACAAATGAAATGGAAGCAGTAGAACAGTACTGGTTCGATTACGATAAAGATAACTGGATTGATGAATGGCCATATGAGGTAGTTGGTCAGGTATACGGTGGAATCAACTTCTACGGAACATTCTTCGGAGGACAGCCACTCTACGTATACGGAATTCAGTGGTTACCAATTTCAGAGTACCTCACATACTACGGTATGAATCAGGCAAGAGCACAGGAAATCTATGAAGGACTTGAGTCTGATACAGAAAGAGCTATGAACATAGCAGAGATAGTAGCAAGAAATGAAGGAAAGTCAGAAGCTGAGATTGAGAAACTTCTCAGAGAGTATCCACATCCGGATACAGGATGGCAGCATATCACATGGCCATTCCTTTCACAGTATAACGCTGATCTTGCATTACAGAAGTTCAACGCAAATGTTGACAAGGTTCAGAGAACTGACGGAGCAAATACATACTGGTTCATCAATGCTATGAAGCAGTTTGGTCACAAGGCTACAGACCTTTATGCAACAGGTGATGTTTCAGCAGCAGTTTACTACAACGAGACAACACACAAATACACAGCAAACGTTTGGAACCCAAGAGAGACAGCCCAGACTGTATCAATCAAGAATGCAGCAGGCAATACACTTGGAACAGCAGTTGTTGGTTCAAAGGCATTTGTTAAGTTTGAAGTAGACACAAACAACCAGTTTGCATATACACAGGTTGCTACACCAACATTTAAGTCTAAAGCGCTCAGCAATGGTGCAATCAAGAACAATATTTACGGTGTTCAGACTTATGATGATACACAGATAGTTACAATAGATTGTGCTGATGCAGGAACAACTATCCATTACACATTAGATGGAAGTATCCCAACAGTAGATTCACCTGTATACAATGGAGAAATCCTTGTATCAAGCAATGCAACAATCAAAGCTATTGCTACAAAGAATGGATATATTGATTCTACATTCGCATCAGTTAGCATGGTAATCAACGGTGATGCAGTTGCATCAGAAGATAATCTTGCACTTGGCAAGAATGCAGTTGCTTCTACAGAGGCAGGACAGAACAAAGCAGGCCAGGCAACAGATGGAAGCAAAGGTTCAAGATGGGAATCTGCTACATCTGATGATCAGTGGATTTATGTTGACCTTGGCGCTGAGTACGCAGTTAACTCAGTTAATTTAAACTGGGAAGCAGCATATGCTTCACAATACGAAATCTATGTTTCAAAAGATGCAAATGAATGGACAAAGGTTGCTACTGTAAATAACAACAAAGCAGGCGATAAGGCTACAGAATTTGCAGCAACAGATGCAAGATACGTTAAGATGCAGGGTATCAAGAGAGCAACAGATTACGGATATTCAATCTTCGAATTCGAAGTATACGGTGCCGTAAAAGCAGCAGCTCCTACTATTACTCCGGCAAGCGGAACATACAATGGTGCACAGACAGTTACTCTTAGCACATCAGTTAAGGGTGCAGAGGTAAAATATACAATTGACGGAACTATTCCAACAGAGGATTCTCCATCATACACAGCACCATTTACAGTAGATAAATCAACAGTTGTTAAGGCTGTTACATACAGAAAAGGAATGACATTGTCAGATGTTACAACATCTTCAATTGTTATTAACGGAACAGTTGGTCTTAGCGCTACAGAGATGGTAGTTGCAGTAGGTAATTCAAAGACTCTTACAGCACTTACAAACGGAACAGTTACATGGACAAGCAGCAACCCATCAGTTGCAAAGGTTGTAAATGGAGTTGTTACCGGTGTAAGCGAAGGTACAGCAGTTATTACAGCAAAGGTTGGAAGCAACACAGCAACATGTACAGTTACTGTTGCGAAGGCAGTACCACTTACACAGATTGTATTATCAAATACAGAACTTGATATGACAGTTAAGACAGAAACAAACCTTACAGTATCGTTTGTTCCTGCAAATACAACAGATGACACAACAGTTACATGGACAAGCAGCAATCCTTCAGTTGCAACAGTTGCAGACGGAAAGATTTCTGCAAAGACAGAAGGAACAACAGTTATTACAGCAACATGTGGAAATAAGACAGCAACATGTACTGTAACAGTTAATCCAAAATATACAGTTGCTCAGAAGCTTGTTAACCCAGAATACAACGTATTCTTAAACGGCGGTGCAACATTATTCCAGAGTGGCAAGTTCGAAGGTCAGTTATCAGCACTTGTTGATAAGATTGGATTCAACGGACAGGCTGGTGGAAACTGGGCTTCACAGGTAGTTGAAGCAGGTGCGGCAGATGCATTTATCATCGCAGACCTTGCAGATTCATATGCACTCAATCAGATTGATGCAATGTACATCGAATGGAAGAACAATGATGGAACACTTCCGGTTGACGGATTCAAGATTATGGTTGCAGATGATGCAGCATACAATGTAACAAAAGACGGCGAAGATGTAGTAGAAGATAATTCTACATGGACAACAGTATTTGATTCATCTAAGAACAATGCTACAAACGCAACCGGCGGATATGATTGGGCTACGGACGAAGTTGGATGCTTAAGTATTCTTCCTTTAGCAAACAGCAGCTACAAGAAGATGTTCAATCACGTAAAGATTGCATTTAACTACAAGAGCAACAGAAGACCTTGGGGTGTTCAGGCATATGAAATTGCCCTCCTCAAGAATGACAATGATCCTGATGTAAACGCCGGAGGAGAGAATCCAACAGTTAACCCTGGCGATGAAACAACAAAGCCGGGTCAGGAAGAGACAACAGATAATGGTGTTGAGAAGCCTGTAGTTCCATTCGGTATCGACTGCCAGGATGCAGGAAACAACTCATTTACAATTGTTATGGGAAATCCTTTAAACGGACAGACATACAACGTTTACGTTGACGGAACATTTGTACAGAATATTTCGCTTGGAGCTCACACAATTACAGGAATTGCAGCAGGTGCTCACACAATCGGACTTACAGGTGTCCTTAACGGATATGAGTCAACAGCAGCTACAGTTAATGTTACAGTTACCGGTGCAGAAGAGATTTCAACAGAAGCACCAACAGAAGCTGATAACAAGATTGAAGGCGGTATTGAGATTAACGGTTTCCAAATCAGCACAACAGCCGGCGGAAACAGAACAGTATACTCAGTAGAACCTGAAATAGACGGCAAAGCAGTAGTTGAAAAAGGACTTATCTTCGGACTTGGAAGTGACGGAACAAACGGTATCGCCGGTGGAATTGCTGCAGGCTTTGCTACAGAAGCTGATATGGTAGTTGGAAGCACAAGCCAGTTCGTAAAGAACTTCAAAGCTACAGAAACAAATGGTAAGTTATCATCTAACTTTAGCGAATCAGACACAGCATCAAGCTATGCAATGACAATGATTCAGAAGTTCGATACAATGAAGACAACAGGCTTCACAGCAACATACCTGGTAAGAGCTTACGCTAAGCTTTCAGATGGTTCATACGTATACACAGACGTATATAGCTACTCATTATACAGCATAGCTGACAGATTGTACCAGGATAAATCAATGCCAACACAGGCAGGCCATGAGTATCTCTACAACAAGATTCTTAAGAAAGTAAATGCTTCTTATGGTGTGATTGGATACTAAGGAATTGAAATTCAAACAGAGGAAATATCATAAAGAAATTAAGGCTTGTGGTCGATGACCACAAGCCTTTTTAAATTGTTGTGATTAAGGGTCTTTTTAAATTGTTGTGATTAAGGGTCTTTTTGAATTGTTGGTCAAGGTCATGTTTATGAAGAAAAGTTCTTCCTGGTGGAAGAACGAAAATTTAGTTGCTGAGCATAAAAAAAGTATCACAAAATATGTGTGAAGTATGATAAAATATTAATAAGTGCGGATGATTGAAGTTGATTAAAAGATGCCCTCCCAGAAAAGCAAGTCTAAATAAGGAGGACGGGATGAAGGGAGAAAAAGAGAAAAAATGTCCTCCCAGAGAAGCAAGCCTAAATAAGGAGGACAGGATGAAGGGGAAAAAGAGAAAAAGTGTCCTCCCAGAGAAGCAAGTCTAAATAAGGAGGACGGGATGAAGGGAGAAAAAGAGAAAAAGTGTCCTCCCAGAGAAGTAAGTCTAATATGGGAGGACAAGCAAGAAGAAAAGCAAGAGAAAATATGCCCTCCCAGAGAAGTAAGTCTAATATGGGAGGACAAGCAAGAAGAAAAGCAAGAGAAAATATGCCCTCCCAGAGAAGCAAGTCTAGATATGGAGGACAGGCAAGAAGAAAAAGAAGAGAAAAAATGTCCTCCCAGAGAATCAAGTCTAATATGGGAGGACAAGCAAGAAGAAAAGCAAGAGAAAATATGCTCTCCAAGAAAAGTAAGTCTAAATAAGGAGGTCATACAAGTGGGGAATTAAGATAATAATCGATGGTGGGATGTGAAACTTCATAAAGAAAAATAGTTGATAATGTGAAAGAAAGGCGGAATGAATTGGGGAATATAATAAATGAATTAATGCTCGAGAAGAAAAAAATAGAGTATATAGTTGAGAAATCTAAAAGTGAATTGAGAAAACTAGGCGAAACTGAGGAAGGAATAATTAAAGTCCTTGTAAAGAGAGGTAAACCTGAATTTTATGTCAAAAATGATAGTAATACAAACGACTATAAGTATATGCCTAAAAGTGAAACCCAAAAAGCAGAAGCTCTTGTAAGAAAAGAATATTACGAAAAAGTGTTAAAAAATGCATGTGTTGAGCTGAAGCAAATTAATGCGTTAATAAATAGAATAGAAGGAAATAATTGGGAAAAAGCGTATGAAACAATAGGTAAGGGAAAGCGCATGATTGTTGAACCTATTATAGTGACAAATGAACAATATAGAAAAAAGTGGCTGGATGAAGAATATACGGGAAAATCATTTGGTGACAATGATATTGAGATTTATTCTGAAAATGGCGACAGGGTCAGATCGAAATCTGAGAAGATAATTGCTGACAAACTATTCAAAGAAAATGTTTTGTATAGATATGAGTATCCATTTCAAACAAATTATTCCGGGATTATTTATCCTGACTTTACGATTTTGGATGAAGTTAGAAGAAGAAATATCATTTATGAGCATTTTGGATTGATGGACAATCCTGAATATGCAAATAATGCAGTTGGAAAAATACAACTGTATATGAACCATGGATATGTGTTGGGAGACAATTTGTTCATATCAATGGAAACATCGGCTATACCATTTGACGGAAGGGTATTGGATGGAATCATCAAACAAATAAAAAATTAATTTTGCAATGTATGCATCAAACAAATAAAATATTAATTTTGCTATGTATACTTCATACAAAGAACTGGAATGTGCCTCCTGTTACTTTTTGGGTATTTTGTACAAAAAAAATAAAATGATTTTTATTTATTGCGGGAATATAGGAAATATGTTAGATTAAATTTAAACATTAGCGATTAGAATGCATTTTTGAAAGGGTTTATATATAAAGCATTTTAATCGCTAATTTTATGAACGGGAAAGTACGAATGATTTAATAAAAGTGTTTTTATTTTGCAATTTCATTGCAGATAAGCCACTTGATATTTTACAAAAAATAGATGATAATTATAAAAAAAACAACGGAAACAAGATTATTTGAGTATATTTTTTAGTGACTGATTGAAAGCGTTTTATTGATAATTGTGAGAAATAATGTTGAAACACAGGTGTTTTAGTAAGGTTGCGATAGTGGGGCAAAGTAATAGCAATAATCAATAAAATTATATAACTGCGTGCCAAATTTCGAGAGAAATTTATATAAATAATAAGGATACATTTTTTAATATTTTGAAGGAGGACGAACGGAATGTTTAAGAGAATTATTTCTATCTGTATGTCGGCGGCTCTTGTTGTAAGCGGCCTTAATTTTGTGCCTGCAGCTAAGCCGGAGACAGTAAAAGCAGATACAGTAACTAACTGGAACCTCGTGTGGAGTGATGAGTTTGATGGCAACTCCCTCAACACGGCAAATTGGAACTATGATATTGGTGGATCTGACGGCGGCGGCTGGGGTAACAACGAACTTCAGTGGTATTCTGACAGAAGGGACAACGTTCAGGTTTCAGGAGGAACATTGAAGATTATCGCAAAAGCTGAGAATTACAGCGGATGCAGATACACTTCAGGAAGAATCAGAACTAACGGAAAGAAGAATTTCAAATATGGAAAGATGGAAGCCAGAATCAGAGTTATCGGTGGAAATCAGAACGGTGTATGGCCTGCATTCTGGATGATGGGTGAGAGCGGCTCTTGGCCTAACTGTGGCGAGCTTGACATCATGGAGCATGCAAATGACAGAAATTTTGTTGAAGGAACTCTTCACTGGAATACAGGTGGTGAGTGGGCAGGATACTCAGAGGCTCAGCATGGAATGTGGGGAAGCTACTGCTCAGGTGCATATCATTGGTTTGATGACAATGCAAATAATGGAATTACAGGTTGGCACACATACGGTGTTGAATGGAACGAGAATACAATTGTTTGGTATGTAGATGATCACAAATATCAGACAGCATACCTTACAGACAACAATGCATACGCATTCAGAAAGAATCACTACTTCTTATTGAACCTTGCACTTGGAAGTACTGCAACAGGCTACACAGGAAACAGAGCTCCTGACTGGAACTTCTCATCTGCAACAATGGAAGTTGATTATGTAAGAGCATATCAGGCAGGACAGTCTTATGATGACGGATATAATACAGTTCCTGATAACACAACAGTAAATATCGGAAACTGGGGAGTTTACGCAGGCTCATGGGCAGGCGGTTCTCTTGCAACAAAGGGAAGTAATAACAACGATTTGAGCGTTAAGGTTAAAGCTACAAACGGACAGGTTGGAAGCTGGGGAACACAGATTACAAGAGGGCTTGGGCTTACAGCCGGAAAGAAATACAAAGTAAAAGTTGGATTTAATTCATCAGCTTCAGGAACAATGCTTTACAAGATTGACGGACCTGAGGTTCAGGAGACGTTCACAGCAAATAATGGAAACAACTCAAGGGAACTTGAGGTAACAGCTACCGGAAATGACAAGCTGATTCTTGAGCTTAGTGGAATGCCGGTTAATACAGTGATTAGTAATTTGTCGCTCAACGTTACAGAGGTTAATCAGCAGACACAGCCACCTCAGACAGAACCACAGAATAATCCATCTGGATTTACAAATGCCAAAAATAATGATTGGACAACTTCCGGCAAATGGGGATGCTACTTTGGTGACTGGAACGGTTCAGCATCCGGAGCATATTCAGGAAGCGGAAATCCATACAAAGTATATGTTTCATCAACAAGTGGCGCACAGTGGATTGCACAGGTTAGATATGATGATTCTGCAACAGCAGGTCACACATACAAAGTTACAGCCAATGTATCAGCTGACAAAGCTTGTTCGATTGGTATGAAGGAAGATATTTCAAATGAAGGTGACGCACCTGCTTACACAAATATCGGTGCAAACGGTTCAGCAAATCTTACAGGAACATATACAGTTGGTTCTGATAAGAATGCAATCAGAGTAATGTTTGAAATCGGTCAGGGCGTACCTGCAGGAACAACACTTTCATTTAACAGCATTAAGATTGAAGATATTACACAGACACAGCAGCCTACACAGGCACCAACAGAGGCACCTACTTCAGTTAATTCAGGAAATGGTCCAATTGAAGTATTTGGTGAGGTTATTTCAAGCAATGCAAACAACACAATTACAGTTGTTTGGGGACAGAACAATGAGCAGATAGCAAACGGACAGAAGTACAACGTATACGTTGACGGAGTTAAGAAGTTATCAGAAGTACCATGTGGAGCACATGACATTCAGAATATTTCAGGTGGAACACATACAGTTAAGATTACAGCAGTATTAAATGGAATAGAATCATCAGGAGTATCAGGACAGGTTACAGTTGCCGGCGGACAGATTGCAACAGAGAAACCAACCGAAGCACCAACTGAGAAACCAACTGAAAAGCCAACAGAAAAACCTACCGAGAAGCCAACAGAGGCTCCAACAGAAGCACCTACAGAAGCTCCAACTGAGGCAGTTAAGATATCAAGTGATCTTGAAATTAACGGATTCCAGATGAGCACAAATACATTTACAGTAAACGGTAAGTCATTTGAAGGCGGTATCAGAACAGTTTACTCTGTAAATAACAAAGTTGACGGACAGAATGTTCAGAAGTTTGGTATCATTTACGGACTTGCAGGAACAACACCTGTATCAGAACTTGTTGCAACATCAACTGACAGCTCTGTTATTATCGGACAGGCTACTTCTGCAGGACAGTTAGACAAGTTATATTCAACAGCACTTAACAATGCAAAGAGTTATGCAATGACACTTACATTGTCATCAAACAAGATTTCACAGGTAAAAGTTGCTGAACTCAATGCAAACTACTATGTAAGAGCATACGCACAGCTCGCTGACGGAACATACAGATACACACCTGTTAAGACATTCAGCGTGTATGGCGTAGCAGATTACTTATATCAGAACATCAAGATGAGCAACTTTGCAGGACATGAGTATTTATACAACAACATCCTTAAGAGAGTTAACTCATCATACAAAGAAGTTGATTATGACTGGGGCAAGATTCTTGCAAAGCCAAGCGACTTGAGATAAGTTGGTTTATAAATCATTTGGCACGGCTTTTATAATGACAAAAACACAAATGTAACAACAAATGATACAACATTAAAAACAAGATAAAAAGATAAACAAGATAAAAAACATCCTTGCATTGATTTCGCAGTTTGCGAAACTTGATGTGAGGATGTTTTTTTATTATCTAAAGAAGTGCTCCGCGCAAACCACATCCTTTCAATAAATGCAAAAGAAATGCAAATGAAAAGTAAATAAAGTATAAATTTGTGGCAAAAAAATCGAAAATTTTATGAAACGGACTCCAACACAGTATCAAAATAGTAACCCGAAACCAAAATGTAACATACGATATATGTAATGCTGTTTGGGTGACATAACTGAGCGAGTGTTGGAATAAAATCAATTCAATGAAACCTCCGAGAAACCTTTATTTTACAAGAAAAATTGTATCTTATTGGGAAACTTGTCTGTGGTTGTTCGTAAAAGTGTTTTTATAAAAAACGAATACCCAAAATAAAAAACGACACCCTATTTTGTTTTGGAGGGGGCGTGCTAGTATTATGCTTAGGATTATTAGAGGTCAATTTTTTTATAAACAAAGGAGGACATTTTCAATGGGTTTCTTAAAGTTAACACAGAAGAACTCACTTTTTGGAAAAGCTTGTAGCATCGCTTTATCAATCGCGATGGTTGCGGGATTAACAACAGGCTATATTCCAATGACAAAAGCAACAGAACCTGTAGAGGTTAAAGCAGCGACTACCCCACAGTACAGAAACGTTATGTATTACGGTGAATGGTCTATTTATGCAGGACAGCATAACTTCTTCCCAAGTTACATTGACGGAAGCAAGCTTACACATCTTAACTTTGCATTTATGGACGTAGACAAAGATGGTAATGTGATCTGCTGTGATGAATGGGCAGATTTCCAGAATCCAAATGTTGGTTACACAACAACATCAGGCAGCCCTTGGGCAGGTGTTGTACCGGCATTGATTTTACTTCGTAACCAGTATCCAAACATGAAGATTGGTTTCTCGGTAGGTGGATGGACACGTTCAGGTGACTTCCCTAAGGTTGCAGCTTCAGCAACAGCGAGAAAGAATTTTGCTCAGAACATTGCAAGAGCAGCTCATCTTTACGGATATGATTTTGTAGATATTGACTGGGAGTATCCAACAGCAGATAGAGATCCGGATCCAACAGGAAACGGAGTTACAGTTGATAAGGGATGTAAGGGTTCAGCAGCAGATACTCACAACTTCACATTGTTACTTCAGGAACTTAGAAGTGCATTAGATTACTACGATCAGGTAGATAACAAACATTATGAATTATCAGTTGCTATGTCAGCTTCACCGGCTATGATGGCAAAGATTGAATATGATCAGGTGCTTCAGACAGTTGACTTCGCAAATATGATGACATACGATTTATGTGGTGCATGGGCTCCTTACACAGGACACCAGACAGCACTTTTCACAAATGAAAAATATGATCACGAAAATCAGAAAGACTGTCAGTTCTCAGTTGACGCTTGTGTAAAATATTTATACAACACATACGGAAACAGCATTGATCCATCTAAGATTGTAGTTGGTGTTGCACCATACACAAGAGGATGGGCAGGAGTTCAGAACGATGGACGCGACAGCAGCAATCCTGGACTTTATGCAACAGCAGAACCAAACAGTGTTAAGGCAGCTGATGGAACTACAAGTGGTACATTTGCATACAGTGATATAGGAACACTTATCAGCCAGTACGGCTTACAGGAATATTACGATGAGACAGCTCAGGCTTGCTATTACTACAGCCCATCAAGAGGATACTTCTTCACATGTGATAATGCGAGATCAGTTAGAGCAAAGGGTGAATATGTAAAGAATGGTCAGTTCAAAAACCCATTCAACAAACCACTCGGTGGACTTATTTCTTGGATGGCATCACTTGATGCAGCAAATGAAATCACAAATGCAAGTTACGATGCATTATACGGAAATACAACACTTCCTGCACAGACTATTAAGTGGCCTACAATGGACGGACTTAGTGCAACAGTTTCAACATCAGGAAATAATTATATAATTACAGTAAACAACAACAGTGCAGTTACAACACCACTGAAACAGGGAACATTCAACGGTGGAGCAGAGTCAAACATTCTTAATTATGCAGAGACATTTGCAGGAACAGCATCTTATCCTAGATATTTCATCAAACTTGATGACGGTGAGATACTTACAGGTTCTTCTTATGAAGCAGGTGGAAATGTAAGTTCAGAAAACGGATACACAGTTGTAACAGATGTGTCTTGGCCATATGCATTAGAGCCTGGCGCATCAAAGACACTCACACTTAAATCAACAAAGACTGCAAGTTTATCAAAAGTTAAAGAAGTTGCAGTTACAAAGAGAAGCAGCTCTAGTGGAAGTGATACATGTTGGACAACAGTTTACGGTAGCACATCAACTCAGCCAATAACAACACCAAGCGGACAGAATCCAACAGTTGCAACAACAACAACAAAACCAAACCAGACATCACAGGCAACAACAACAAAACCGGCAACAACAACAAAACCGGCAACAGGAACATATCCTGAATGGTCAGCAAATAATGTTACATACAAACTTGGTGATTTTGTAATGTATCAGGGTAAGGTATATGAATGTACATATGCTCACAACTCTAATTCAGCATGGGCACCAACACAGGCACCAACACTTTGGAAAGAAAGACCTGATCTTGTTGGAGTAGTTGAAACTACAGCTCCAACAGGTGGTGGTGAAGATCCAACAGAGAATAACTATGTTCCAAACGGATCATTACCGCAGCATACAGTAACAGGTTACTGGCATAACTTCTCAAACGGTTCAACAAACCTTAAGTTATCACAGGTACCTTCTTACTATGATTTGATTTGTGTAGCATTTACAGGAAATACTTCAGTGGCAGGAGAAGCTACATTCTCAGTAAGTGAAGACTTACAGAAGAGCATCGGATACACAGATGCGCAGTTCAAACAGGACGTTAAGACATTACAGAATAAAGGACAGCACGTCATCATTTCAGTTGGTGGTGCTGAAGGAAGAATTACAATTGACAGTGATACTGCAGCAAACAGATTTGCAAACAGTATGATCAATATTATTGAAACTTATGGATTTGAAGGTGTCGATATCGACCTTGAAGGTATGGCAGTATCAGGTACAGCGTACATTGCAAGTGCACTTCGTACATTACGTAACCACTTTGGTAGTGATTTCATTATCACAATGGCGCCTGAAACATACTACATGCAGGTAGGAACAAGCGGACTTACATCTGCATACTGGGATCTTGCAATCTCAATCAAAGATATCTTAACAACAGTACATACACAGTTCTACAATACAGGTGGAATGCCAGGATACGGCGGACAGACAGCTACTCCTGGAAATGGCTCATTCCCTGCTAACCTTTCAACACTTTACATTGAAAGCGGACTCAGACCTGACCAGGTTGCAATTGGTGTTCCAAGTAACGGACCTGCAGCTTCATCAGGACAGATTACACCTGCTCAGGCAGCAAGTGCATTTACAGCAATGATTAACGGAACATCTGTTGACGGATTTAACGTACCAAAGGCATACCCTACATTCAGAGGACTTATGACATGGTCAATCAACTGGGATGCAACTCAGGATTATGCATGGGCTAAGGCAGCAAGAGCAGCAGTTGATGCAGCACCTGTACAGACAACAACAGCATCAACAGCTCAGCCAACAGAAGTAACAGGACTTACAATCAACTCACAGAACGCAGGAGCAGTAACATTCTCTTGGGGACAGACAAGCAGCCAGGTTGCTTCAGGACAGACATACAAAGTTTATATTGACGGAAGCTTCTACAGATCATACTCTGCAGCTTCAACAGTTACATATACATTTACAAGCAATGGTAACCATACAATCAAGGTTACAGCAAACCTTAACGGAAAAGAAACATCAGGAAAGACAGTTACAGCAAACGTAACAGGAATTGGTGGAAACGAAACACAGACAACAAAGCCAAATACAAACCCAACTAACGGTTCACTTCCATCAACAGTTATGATTGGTTACTACCATACATGGCATAACTCAGGAAATCCATTCATCAAGCTCAGAGATGTAGATTCTGACTGGGATGTTATCAATATTTCCTTTGCAGAGCCTGTAAATCCAGGTAGCACAGACGGAAGAATGAAATTTGAGATTCCTGGAATTTCATCAATCTCAGGATACTCATTAAGTGAATTCAAGTCTGATATCAAGACACTTCAGGCACAGGGCAAGAAAGTTGTTCTTTCAATCGGTGGATATGAAGGATACTTCTCACTTGGAAGTGATGCAGCAGTTAACCAGTTTGTAAGTGATATTAAGGGATTTGTAGATGAATACGGATTCGACGGTATCGATATTGACCTTGAGCAGTCATCAGTTAACTTCGCTCAGGGACAGGATCCTGATATCAGAACAATCAATTCACCAAACCTTAAGAATATGACAACAGCAGTTAGAAATATTTGTTCAAGTTACGGAAAGGATTTCATCCTCTCGTGGGCACCTGAAACATTCTACGTACAGAACGGATATATGTACTATGCAGGTATCAACCAGTACTGCGACGCTAGATGTGGTTCATACCTTCCAATGATTAATGCACTCAGAGACATCACAACATTTGTACATGTTCAGTTATATAACTCAGGTCCAATCCTTGGATCAGACGGACAGTACTACAACATGGGCGACAAGGCATCAATTGTTGCAATGTGCAAGATGTTGCTTGACGGATTATATGTTGGAGCAGGAGCAGGTGTTGCTAAGACAGATGCAACATGGTTTGCACCGCTCAGACCTGACCAGGTAGTTATCGGTGTTCCTTCATCAGCAGGAGCAGCCGGTTCAGGACAGGTTTCAAATTCGGTATTACAGTCTGCATTTGCAGAACTTAACAGCAGCTATCCTGGTATGAGAGGTATCATGACATGGTCAATCAACTGGGATAACTCACAGAACAACAACTCATTTGTAAATGAGAACGCAGCATTCTTAAGACAGTACAGAGTTGAGGTTCCAACAGAAACAGAGACAGATCCTGTTATTGTTAACAAAGATGCATTCAGCAAGATTGAAGCAGAAGCATATGATTCAAATAACGGTGGTATTAAGGATACAAATGCAAATGCAAGTGGTGGATACAACATGGGTGGAATCACAAATGGTGTAACATTTACATACAACAACGTAGTATTCAACGGAAAAGCTAACAAGTTTAACATCAACTACTCAAGTAAGACATCAGATGCTTCAGGAAATGTTGAAGTATATGTAGACAATAGCAAGGTTGGAACAATTGCACTTGCAAACACAGGAAGCAATTGGGCTACATACGTTAATTACTCAGCAGCTCTTGACAGCACAATTTCTACAGGAACACATACAGTAACACTTAAGTTTGTTACAACAAACAGCAAAGCATATGTTGCAAATGTAGATTACTTCAGCTTTGGATACGAGCAGACAGCTATCGCAAACGGAATTGAATTAAACGGATACCAGGTAAGTTCTACTTCAAAGGGTATGAGAACAGTATACTCAGTAGAAAGCACAATCAATGGCAAATCAGTAGTTGCTTCAGGACTTGTATATGGTATTGCTTCAGAAGCAAGCGATTCACAGATGGTAGTTGGAAGCACAAGCCGTTGGGTAGCATCTCGTCAGAGTACAACAACAAAAGGTAAACTCAGTTCAGTAGTATCTTCAACAGGTACAGGAACAAGCTACGCAATGACAATGGTATTTGCAGTAGGAAACAAGGCTGAGTTCGAAGAGGGCTACAAAGTTAGAGCTTACGCTAAACTTAGTGATGGAACATATGTATATACAAACGTATACACATTCTCAATAAAAGACGTTGCAGATACTTTGTATCAGAATAGCATGATGAATACAAAAGCTGCACATGATTACCTCTACAACAGCATTCTTAAGGTATGCAACCCTTCATACAAAGAGGTTGAGTACTCATGGAATGGTGGAGTAATCTTATAAAATTTGATAAAAAGCTAATTCATTAGAATTTCTTTTTCATATCCTTTTATTATTGGGCTGCCGCTTATGCGGCAGCCTTTTCCATTGCAAAAAGGTAACTATTCAGTCTTTCAGCAATAGTTACCAAAAAAGCGCAAGGAGGAAAATTCCCCCTTGCGCTTTTTACACTTTTGTTGTTATAATCAAATAGGAAAAATAGAACGGAAACATTTGAAAATTGTTTATTTAATTGATATTAATGAGGGAAAAACAACCAGACATTTCAGTTATTATTAAGGGACGATGAAAGTTTGGTTTATTTTTGTGCGTGAAAAAATTATTTGTGATTCAAAAACGCTTTGGAGGGGAAGCGGAAGCGTTTTGATAAGCAGAGAATTGAGAGATTCTTTGTATAAATTGAGAACTAAATTGTTCTCGGAAGGAAAATTCATAAAACATTTTTTAAGAAAGGGAGATAATTTCATGAGAAAGAACATTGGTGTTGTCGGCAGAAAAGTGCTGGCAAGCGTATTGTCTATGGCTATGGTTCTCACAGCCACACCGGGAGTGTTTGAAAAAACTATAGTATCGGCTGCACCTGCAAGTCAGGAGGAGGTACAGACTCAGGATATTCCTACAGAAATCCCACAAGAGTTACAACAGAGAGTTGAGCTTTTTAATGAGAGCGGAAAACTTAAGAACATTTACATGGACGAAGAAGATTATGAAGAAGTATTCTACGATGTAAATGATCCGGATCAGATTGCTTTAAAGAAGGATGAGAATTATATAGGAAACAAATGGCAGGTTGAACAAATTGCAGAATACAATTTCCAGTACAGAGATTTGGTCAACAACGGAGATGACGGAGATAACTATTGTATTCTTATCATGGGTGACGGATATACTTCAAGTGAGCAGGACAAGTTCCTTCAGGTTGCTCAGAGTATTGCCAACTATTTTATGACAAGATCACCGTTTAACGAGTCTAATATAAAGAACAAAATCAATATCAGAGCGGTTTGTACAGTATCAAATCACTCAGGTGTACAGGAAGCACAGAACGGTGCTAACAGTCCGTATGATACATTCTTCAAGTCTACATTTTGGAACAACACTATTGAGAGACTTGTATGTATTCACGACTACACTCATGCAAATGAAATTATTTCACAGTACATGCCTAACTGTAAATGTCCTATCGTAGTTTGTAACACAACAAAGTACGGTGGCTCAGGCGGTAATATTTGTACTATTTCAGCAAATGAAAAAGCACCTGATATTGCCTTCCACGAGTTTGGACATACAGGCGGACATCTTGATGATGAGTATTGGGAAGGAACATATGAGTCATCAAACAGACATGAAGGTCCTAACAGAACATTGGAAAGCAATGCAGCAAACTGTAAATGGGCAGACCTCATCGGACAGAATGGCGTAGGACTTTATCCTTTTGATGAGGTAAATGTTTATGACTGCTTCAGACCACATCAGAGATGTGAGATGAGATACCTTGAACAGGAATTCTGTGAGGTATGTAAGAGACAGATCAGAAAAGTAATAAATGATACAGTGGCAAATGCAGTGCCAAAGAATGCAGTTATTTCAACAGCTGCTCAGCTTCAGGATTATTGTGCAAAAGTAAATGCCGGAGCTTCAACAGCTAACAAGACTGTTACACTTGCAAATGACATCAATCTTTCAGGTTCAAATAATCTGAAATGTATGAAAGAGTTTAGCGGAACATTCAACGGAAACGGCAAAAAAATCACAGGAATCAATATGAGCTCAGGTGACGGAACATATGGATTTATCGGAACACTTAAGAACAAAGGTGTAGTAAAAGACCTTCATCTTGAAAATGTATATATACAGGGTGGCGGATACTACACAGGTGGTATTGCCGGAAATGTTCAGGGCGAAATCTATGCTTCATCTGTTACAGGTCAGGTAAGAGGTTCAAATGGTGTCGGCGGTGTTGCAGGTCACACAGAGAGCGGAGCTTATGTTCACGATTGTTACAATGCGGCTTCAGTTTATGCTTCAGAGCAGGTATCAGGTGGTATCGTAGGCTGGGGCGGTGGAGGAACAGTTAACAACTGTTTCAACTACGGAAGTATCACAAGTGCTCAGTCATGGAAGGGCGGTATTTCAGGATACGCAACAGACACAACATTTACACATAATTACTTCCTGAGTGGTTCAGCATCTTACGGTGTTCAGGGCTCAGGTTCAGCAGATTCAAAATCATCAGATGAATTTAAGAACGGAACAGTTAAGAACTTACTTAATTCAGTAAATAATATCTGGACACAGGGAAGCAACTATCCTGTTCATTCATTCGGTGGAAATGTAGTTGTTGAAACTACAACACAGAAACAGGAAACAACATGGAATGCGTTTAATACAATAGAGGCAGAGCAGTTTGACAGCAACAGTGGAGGTGTTAAGGATAACAACTCCTCAGCCAGCGGCGGCGGAAACCTTGGCGGTGTTACAAACGGAGTTAACATAACATTTAACAAAGTTAACTTCTCAGAGGCTGCTTCATCAATCTTCTTCCATTTATCAGTTCCATCAGGAACAGGCGGAACAATTGAAGTATACTGTGACGGAAACAAGGTTGGATCTATTGCAACACAGAACAATGCTTCAGGCTGGTCACAGTACGGTGACCTTCAGGCAAGACTGACTACACAGATTGCAGCAGGAACACACAGTATCAAACTTAATTTTGTAACAAACGGAACTACATATGTATGTAACCTTGATTATTTCAAATTTATAAAAGCAAACGGAGACACAACAGCTCCAAGCGGATATACATTTGCAACAACTTCATCAGGAGATCAGTGGTACAGCGCAGGTGACTGGTCATACTATATTGGAGAATGGAACGGTGGAACAGCTTACTACAAAGGTGGAAGCAAGAATGATTTCACATTCCAGATTGCAGCAAACAACAAAGCTCAGTGGGGCATCCAGCTTGCACTGGATAATCAGACAGTAAAAGACGGACACAATTACACATACAAGATTAACTACACATCTACCAAAGCAGGAACAATTCTCCACAAAGAAGATGTTTCAAACAACGGCGAAAACAGAAATGATGTAGTTTCAGGCAATAACACAATTACAGGAACATTTACAGCTGCAGGCACAAGAGCAAAACTCATACTTGAGCTTGCTTCAGGGCTTGATGCAGGAACAGAGATACATATCACAGGTGTGACAATCACAGACAACACACCTGTAGAAACAACAACAGTTGACGACGGATTTAAAGCCGGAGTACTTAATGACTGGGTTACAGTTGGAAAGAACGGATTGTATTTTGGTGATTGGGCAGGAACAGCAAACTGCAGATACAAAGGTGGAAACGGTCAGCCATTCCAAATCAAAGTAGTTGAGGCAAATAAGGGAGCACAGTGGCTCATTCAGTCAAGATATGACGATTCTGCAATCCCTGGTCACACATACAAAGTAACTGCAAATGTCAAACTCAGTCAGGCAGGAAGCGTTGGTATGAAGGAAGATATTTCAAACGGTGAAACATCAGATCCTGTTTATACATCATTTGCAGCAAACGAAACAAAGAATCTCGTGGCAACATATAATGTAGCTGCAGACAAGAATACAATCAGAGTTATGTTTGAACTTGGACAGGGAATCGATGCAGGAACAATCGTTACAATCAACAGTGTTAATATAGAAGATATTACTGTTATTGAGACAACAACAGAGACTCCAAAACCAATCGAAGTTACAGGTCTCAATGTAACATCACCAAAGGCTCAGAGAATTTCAGTTTCATGGAGCCAGACAACTGAGCAGATTGCAAACGGTCAGACATACAACGTATATCTTGACGGCTCAAAGAAACTCTCAGGAGTTGGAAGTGGAAACTATAACTTTGACAACGTTGCAGCAGGTAGCCATACAGTTAAGGTAACAGCAACACTTAACGGATTTGAGACAAGCGGTGTATCTAAGACAATTTCCGTAGAGCCTGAGACAACAACAGAGGCTCCGACAGAAGAACCTACAACAGAGAATCCTACACCGGTTGTAATCAACGGATACCAGATTAGCGCAAAATCAAACGGATTCAGATGTGTATACACAGTTGAGAGCAAAATAAACAACAAGAACGTTACAGAGGTAGGAATGGTATATGCTATAGGAGATGTAGCAGACAACCAGATGGTAGTTGGAAGCAGCAGCGATGATGTAAGATCATTCAAGGCAACAAGTGCCGGAAAGACAAGCTACAAACTTGGTGCAGACACAGCAAACACATACGCTATGACAATGATGTTCGGACCAGGAACAGCTTCAGAGTTCAACGCAGGAATGGCAATGAGAGCATACGCAAAACTTTCAGACGGAACAATCAAATACTCAGACGTAGTTCGCTACACAGTATACGATGTGGCATCATATCTGTATATCAACAGACAGATGAACAGTCAGGCAGACCACGATTATCTCTACAACAGGATACTGAAAGTGGCAAACAAAGATTACGTTCCAAGGACATATTAAGAAGTGAAGATAAGAAGTTGAAAGTAGAAGATATAAGAATAAAATAAATTGAGAATTTACGATATAAGAAATTGAAGTACAAGAATTCAAAGAAAAGTAGGATTCTGAATAAACAAGCCCTGCGCTGGCGGCTGCCAGCGCAGGGTTTGATGCGTTAACTAAGGGCTTGATGCGTTAACTAGCTATATAAACTAGCTTATATTTCATGGCTTTGGGGAATGCGATACATGCATTTTGTAGTATTGGGCTTGTGGGATGTATAGCGAAAATAGACTTTAGGAAAGCTCTTACATCCCATTTGGAAAAAACTTCAGACGGGATGCCAGGGAAATCTTATTTCTCAGAAAGTTCCGACATCCCATTTGGAAAAAACTTCACATGGGATGCCGGAGGTAACTTTTTTCTCAGAAAGTTCCGACATCCCATTTGGAAAAAACTTCACATGGGATGCCGGAGGTAACTTTCTCCCCAGAAAATCCTTGCATCCCATTTGGGAAAAACTTCATAGGGGTTGTCAGCCCTAATTTTTCCAACATAATTTCTCAGAAAATCACTACATACCTCTCAGCATTTTAGATACTGGGGGTGAAGAAGGTAACTATTCAGTCTTTCATAATATTTATTCTTTTATGTGCATGGCTGAATAGTTACATATAATGTACCACAGTAATTTGAATAATGTACCACAGGAATTTGAATATATTGACAGATTATATGAATATGGATAAAATATAAGGTGTACATATAATATGTGATAAATATCACATAAATATGTTTGAAATATCAAAAATATATTTCAGAATATGTGATGTTGGAGGTGGACTTGATAAGCTTTGAGAATGATAAATTTACTATTGATTTTGGCAATGATGTGATGAATAGATATACGAACATTATCCCTTACTGGCGATATTTGTTCGACAACAATGCGTACAGTGATGAATGTGATTGTGAACATACGAATGATACAAATGATAAAAAATATATCAATGATTCGAAAAGTAGATTGTACGTAGATGAATTCTATGAAACCAATAAAACCTATAAAACATGGGAAGACGATGAGAACAATAATTGGAATTGTATAAACGAAGAAATAAATTATTGTGTAGATGAACGAAAACTAAGCAAAGATAAAGTAAAAGCTTTATATGACAATCAGTGCAAAGTTATATTAAATAACAAATATATACTTGCCTGGATATTGAAAAGTGTTGCAAAAGAATTTGCAAATATTGAAATAGAAGACATTGCTTCCAAATATATAGAACAAGATGCAAGCATAGATAAGCTGATAGTGGATTATCCAACAGGTAGAGTTATTACCGGAATTAATTCTGAAAGTAATCATAGTGTAGACGGAAAAAGAACATTTGACGTAGTTTTTTCAACTCGTCTTCCAGAGGAGTATAGCGGGAAAAAGAGTATAGTTGATGTGGAAGCACAAAATGATTTCTATCCCGGGTATGAGATTGTTACACGAGGAATGTATTATGGTGCACGATTAATCTCGGGACAGTATGAGAAAGAATTCTTTGCGGACGATTATGATAATATCAAAAAAGTATATTCAATTTGGATTTGTACAAATCCACCGGAAAAATATTGCAACTCAATTAATATATATGAAACTAAAGAACAAGCAGTGTTGGGAAACATGCATATACAACAAGAGGCATACGATAAGATAAGTGTAATAAAGATATGCCTTGGAGGCGAAAATTGCAAAAAAGAAATTGAGTATAAAGGAATTGTAAAACTGTTGGATGTGCTGTTAGTATCAAACAAATCGCCAGATGAAAAGAAAATAATCTTGGAGAACGAGTTTGAAATACCGATAACAAAAATGTTAGAGAGCGAGGTGGAGAAAATGTGTAATGTGTCAGATACAATTTATAGTCGTGGAATAGAAGACGGAATAGAAGATGGAATATCTATGCTTTCACAATTAATTAATTGCCTGAATGAAGACATGCGTATGGATGAGATACTTTTGGTGGCAAATGATCAGGAAAAAATGAAAGAATTGATGAAGGAGTACGGGATAAAACAGGAAAATCGCCAGATGAAAAGAAACTAATCTTGGAGAACGAGTTTGGAATACCGATAACAAAAATGTTAGAGAGTGAGGTGGAGAAAATGTGTAATGTGTCAGATACAATTTATAGTCATGGAAAAGAAGATGGAATGAGGATAGGAAAAGAAGATGGAATATCTATGCTTTCACAATTGATTAATTGCCTGAATGAAGATATGCGTATGGATGAGATACTTTTGGTGGCAAATGATCAGGAAAAAATGAAAGAATTGATGGAGGAGTATGGGATAAAATAGGATAATTATAATTTTACATGCATTATGGAGTTGCAGGAGTACTTGCCGGAAAATTATCAGCGGTGTGTTAACAGTTTACAGTAAAGGCTGACTGTGACAATTATTGGAAATGTGTACATCAAGATTGAGCGAAATTAATAAGTTTCACATATTGTATAACAAAGAAATGTGATAAAATAAGGAGAAATGTTAAAATGACATTTGAGTGATTTTAACATTTCTTTTTTATTGCATTGAATTAAGAGTAAATACTTGTTAAACTAAAGTGTAAGTATGGGTAGGGGCACTGCGCCCTAAACACGGGTTTTACAATTTTATATTTTTTGTAATGAAGCTTAATTATTGTGGTTAAGTTTTTTTATCATAGATTTTAGTAACAAGTATGAAAAAAGTAAGAAAGGATGGAAATGATATGAAAGGAACTATGAAGATTACTTTTAAGAAAATAGTGTCAGTAATGCTGGCACTGGCAATGATAGTGACTAGTTTGAATTATAGTCCGAGGGAAGTTAAGGCAGATACTTATGACTTTAGTTCAATAAGTGATTGGACTACAGTTGAAAACATGTTTACTGATGTGGCTTATAAAGTTATATCAAGTGAGTTGACAGGATATTCCCATATGAATTTTTATGGAACTAATTACATGCAAGCCGTAGGTTCAGGTGACAGCAAATTCAATGAGAGTACTCTTACAGTTGAAGATAGCTCAGGTAATGATGTTACAAGTAGCTTGATTTGGTCAGATAAGGCAGTGGCAATATATGGATTGATGATTAGTCAGTTAGGAAATACTGATGAATACTATTTATTCACTTTTACTGGAGAAACAGGAACGCTTAAAGTTGCTTTACGCATTGGTGATCCGACATCAGGCGGTGGCGGTGGAGAAACAACATCAGCATCAGAAACAACATCAGCATCAGAAACAACATCAGCATCAGAAACAACAGCAAAACCAGCTGCGCCAGTAGGTTTAGTAGTGTCTGAGCCTAATGACACTCAGTTTACAATCGCTTTTACAGCTGTGGATGGAGCAACTACATACAAGGTATATGTTGATGGTGTGTATTTGCAGGACATTGCAGGTTCAGGCTCTACTATTTTAAAGAGTGATGTTGGAAATCAGGGAACAACACATGATATTCAGATTTCAGTGGTTAAAGGTGGCGTAGAATCGGAATTGTCATCAGCGGTCAGTGTGCGAATTCCTTCGGATACTGATTTGAATATTAAAGCATGTTGGGAAAGAAGACACTGTACCGTAACCTGGAAAGCGGCAGAAGGAACACCGACATACGACGTTTATGTAGACGGAAATTATGTTGATACAGTTAATACAAACAAAATAGTTATAGATGCATATAAGTTTGCAAATAATACAGATTCGAAAGGTGTTAAGACCACAGTTGGAACGCATAGTATTTATGTAAAGGTAAACGGAAGCCAGAGTGCAACTCTCACTCAGGAGGCTGCAAATTACTATGGTACATGTAAAATATATGTTAATTATATATATGGTTCTATAACAAACTTATGGAATACATTTGTTCCTACATATAATAGTGAATGGAACTTTACAGTATGCGCAAGCAATGAAGACCAGAGTGTTTCAATGATTTCTACTCCGGCTGAAGTTAATGTTGTTTACAACAATGATGGCACAGCAAATGTATCCATCGTAAATGTAGGTAGACATACAAGCTATACAGACGAAATGAGAACAGCATATATTAATAGAATAAGTGAGGCTACTGGAGATCAGGCTTGGACTATTAAGACAGCTATTTATGATAATCCTACAGGAGTAGCGTTAGGTGATCCTGTTACAGTATCATTCTCGATTACAGGTCCTGCGTATCTTATAGGACAGAAAATACAGATTAAATGTGTTGATGAAGAAGTAACTGAAAATGCAGATGGAACAAATGGCGGATATAAAGCAGTTGATACTGCTCATGGATATAAGGAAGCAAAATATGCATTTGTAGGGGCTACTGATGAACACGGTAATAAGTATGCTGTACTTAATTATACGCATACAATTACACAGACAACGAAAACAGACTATGACCTTTTGTTTGGTCTTGGACTTTTGGATCCTGATGTATTAAATGGTGGAAATCCTGTTGAATTAGAGTTTTCAGATGTATTGCATGACACGACTTTAAGGAATTATGTTGAGTCTGTTACACCTTCATCTACAACAAATAACACAATTACAACAAACTGGACCGTTACAAATACAGATTCAAGTGGTGATGGTACATATTCATACAAATTATATGTTGATGGTGAATATAAACAGACTGTGAATAGTGTTTCAGCAACAACATTTAATAATATTGATGCAGGAAAACATTCAGTAACAGTAGAGAGTATATTCACAAACACAAGTACAGGTAACAGTGTGGTAACAGGTTCTGTTACTTCGGATGTAACTGTTGCAGGTGCGACCTATGCTGATTTGATAGTCACAAGAGTTGTTATCGAACCTACTTATTATGAGGTGGGCGATACAGTAACAGTTACGGCTACTGTAAAGAATAATGGTAATGGTCCACTCAATTTAAGTGGAACTGTTGGAACTGATAATAGTAGTAATAGGATACTTGAAGGGACTGGATATTGGTATAGTGATTTATATACAAATCTTTATTTGAAAACCGGTAACGGTTCACCGGAGCAAAAAGGATATGGTGGATTGGCGCAACCTGCCGGAGAACCAAATGATACAGTTATTTCTGCTGGAGAAGCTGTAGATATCTCATATTCTTTTACGATTCCAGACAATGCAAATTCTGTCAACTATTCTATAGGAGTAATAGCAGATAGTAATCACACTTATGCTAGTGCAGAAAATGATACAACAAATAATGATTTGTACGTTCCAATCACACCTATCACATGGGAGACAGTGACAGTTTCTCAGTCAGCCGGAACGGTATCAGCAACATGGCCTACAGATGCAGAGGCTGCCAGATACCAGCTTGTATATACTTCCGGAGGTGAAGAAGTATCTGTATACTGTAATACAAATTCATATACATTTCCGGCAGATGCAAAGCCGGATGCAAATCAGGCTATAACCGTTTATTCGGTTACTGCATCTAACGCATATGTTCCACATGCAAGGGGCGTGGCTTCACCTGATTTGATTATTTCTTCAATAACTATTTCACCGTCCAAAGCAAGTTATGAAGTTGGTGATTCAGTTACGGTTAGAATTACAATGCAAAACATAGGTACTGCAGAAGCAAGACCTAAAGCGGGAAACCTTATGTTTGGTTGTAAGAGAGGAACTACATCAGATTATGCAAATATGACTAACTTAGGTGGCGGATATTCTATTTGTGGTGCAGGAGTCATAGCTGTAAACGGGACATATTACGCTGATATTAATTATACTTTTGCAGAAGGTGATATAGGAACATATTACTTTGCAGGAAGAGCTGACTCTGATGGAAATGTGACGGAAAGTGATGAGTCAAATAATGACGATAATGCTTCAGTAATGGTAACATCAGCAACAGTAGTACCTAAACCGGACTTAGTTATCACTTCGATTACAGCGCCTAAGAATGCTTATCATCCGGGTGATACAATTCCTATCACAATGGTAATGACCAATGATAGCGAAATTGACACAGAAACTGTTAGTGGAAATATCGTTGAAAAATTAATTACTAATGGAGTAGTGGGTGCTTGGTCAGCAGAAGGAAAACATCAATTATTAGCCGGTGAAAGCATTACGCATACATTCAATTACACGATTCCTAATGATTATGCGCAGACAACAATTGTATTCAAGGGGCTTGCTGATGCGGATAATGTTATTGATGAAGTTACTTCTGGCGAAGAAGCGGCGAACTCTACCGCAGGCGGAAATAATACCTCAGCTCCGCTTACTATTAGAATTATAGAGAGTACTACTCTCACACTTACAAATACAAGCGGAACAGTTACAGGTACATGGCACGCAGCTAGTGAAGCTACAGGATATAAAGTAGAGTACACTTCAAATGGAGTCGTATATACAGAAGAAGTTGATACAACGAGCTTAACACCAAATGCTGTTTATAATAGCGTTAGTGGTTTATACACATTTACATTTAGCAGACCGTTAGACAATAACTCTGATGTAAAAGTATATGCTACATACGACGATCCAATCACCGGAAGTTCAGTATACTATGATTATACTGAAGCCAAAGCTAAAGCAGATCTTGTCATTTCAGATCTTAAGTTTATTGATGGTGATGGAAATGTATTGTCTTCATCATTTGCAGCAGATACATACGAAGATGTTAAATTCAGGGTTACAATTGAAAATATTGGTACAGCTCAGATAGCAAATACAGAGAGTGAATCAAATGAAGATAAGTATGCACATGCCATTCACACAGCAGTGAGAAGTGATAGTTCAACGGGAACAGTTCTTGCAGGTGTACAGTATAATGGAGGACTTATTCCTGGTGCTACAACAACTGTGGATACAGGAACATTTGAGTTTACATCAGCAGGAAATAAGAGCCTGGTTGTAGCTGTTGATGATGCGGCATGGAATAGTGGTGGAGCACCTGTTGGATATATTACAGAGGCTAATGAAGAAAATAACTCTCAGACGGCGGCCGTGGCAGTAACATTTGAACGCCATCCAATGGACTGGACTCCATTCTATACATCGTCTTCAATTACAGTTGGTGATGACGTATACACAGGAGGCGCTCAAGATAATTTAACATTAGAAAATTATAGCGCTTTATCAGCTCAAAAGCAGCCTGTTGGAAATGTCAGTGGATATGCTGATGGAACCAAAGTTGCAAATATAGCAAATGGAACAGACTGGAGACCAGTAGAATTCAAAGTTATTGATACTAACATTGACAACATTGATTTGGCTGATGTTGTAACAAAATGGAAGAGTTACAATAATGCATATACTGCTATGGAATTTGATGCAAATACACCGCAACAGAGAGTTGTTAACACTACAACTTCAACATTCTATTTTGCACAGGTTACAGAAGATACAATTGATAACTATAATCACAGTAATGATAGCGGAGTAGGATTTTCAACTGAAAGTTCAGCATTCCATGTGTGGGATGGTAACGGATTCCAGTTCCATACAGTATCGTTTGCACCTGGAAAATATTATCTTTCAAAGATAGAGAACTCAGAAAATGGTAAATATGTGGTAGTAGCCTTCAGAGTACCTGGTGATATAGATAACTGGGTTAAGGCAAAGAGCAGCAATAGTTCAGCGGATGAGGTTCCATATGCATACCACAGATCTGATTATATTGTTGAAAATGGAAGTTTATACTATGATGCGTCAGATTTGGATTTGGCTGTTGTTACTATTTACAATAGCAATCATGTTGAGATTACACTTGACAGTGGACATTCATATAATGCAGATGCACAATACAGAAGAGCAACATTAGAGTATGGACATCTTGATAATGAAGGAAAATTTGTTGAAGGCGTTGGTGCCGCAGAACTTGCAGAGTTAGGCTCAAACCCTGGAGAAGTGGAAGTTACAGCAACGTTGGGACTTAGAGAGACAAGCTTGCAGATTGGATTCCCTGATTTGATGCGCCAGTTACCAATTCACAGTCCGAATGGCGGAGAAGTAGATAGTGAGTATTATCTCTTGAAGGTATACTATGATACATATAATCATCCAGATAGTTTCATAAGGATTCCACTTAAACTTCAGACTACTATTCCTGAAATCGAAGAAGTTCAAGGAATGACGGTTACACCAAGAAGTTCGCAAATGGATATTAGATGGAATATTCCAGCAAGTCAGAGTTCAGAGAGTTATGTTTATGACGTATATGTAAAAGAACATAGTGACGCTGACTTTGTTGTTGCAGATAGGATTGCAACAAATGTTACAACTGGGTTAGTGACATATAATAGCTATGATCCTGATAACGTAGAAAGTTACGATGTTAAAGTTGTAGCAAAATGGTGTCAGCAGGAATCTCCAAAGGTGCTGACATATGTAGTAAATGGTGAGACGATGCCGGGAACTGAGCCTGATCCACATGATCATGAGTGGGTACTTATTGATGGTGAGAACATACTTCCTATTAAAGATTCAAGTAGTACAACACCGGCCCAGATTTACTACTACACAGATGATGATATGTACAGTGTTGTTGGATACAATGGATACTATATTTCATTGAATGGAAATCCAAACTATATTAAAGGAAATAGCTCGTCAACATTATATGTTCAGAACGATGGTCAGGCAGGAAGATCTTTTAGACAGAAAACAATATACAATAATTACTATGACGGACAGATTTTGATTAATGCTTCAAAAATGTTCACAACATATGTAGAAACCGGTGTAGATCCTTATGTTACTGAAACGCCAAATAATGTATTTTATTATACAGTAAGAATTTCTCCTGACGGTGGAAATACATATAAAGATTTCTACTTCAAGGCAGTGATTGGTGGAAGCGAAGCTGCAGGTGATAGCAGTTGGAGACAAATAAAAGGACAAAGTAAACTTCCGGTTGTTGTAGGAACGGGAGCAAACGTTGTTCAGGCAGTAGGAAATATTTATTATTATGATGACAGAACTACAGGACATACATTGACTAATACATATGCATTAACAGGATACAATGACTACTTTATCTCAATGATAGGAAATAACAATTACTATAATGCAGCTAATACAGAGTTGTATATTTCCGAGGGAAGTCAGACAGAATTGAAGGATGGAGAAGATTCATCAGTATTTACAGCTATTGCGACTTCACAGAATTACACAGAAAAGACAATTTACGACAAACTGTATCCGGGAGAAATCCAGTACAGATCAACTGATGTATTTACAGCTGTATACAAGACAACATATTACTTATTGAAAGTTGTAAATACAGATACTTCAGAAGCAACATACATACCTGTTAAGGTTGTAGTTGAACCTGGTGAAGTTGAAGTTCAGGGATTCCAGATGAATACAAGCAAAGCGGAAGGCTCAGTATCTGAGTTTAACCCATCGTTCAGAGTAATATCTAAGGCAAGCAATATTATCGAATACAATGGAGTGTTGTATCCGGTTGTTGGATATGGTTTGGTATATGCAAAGAATGATGATGTAAAGAGTGATTATAGCGTTATGGTAGAAGGTGGTAGTGACAAGGTTAACACTGTTACAGCTACCGGCGTAGGACTTATTTCCGGATTTACAACTAAAGACAAAGAAGAAGATACAAGCAAATTCTTCGCAGTAACATTTAAGCATACAAATTATCAGTACAATACATTAGAGCAGGAAACAGCAGTAAGAGCTTACGCAATACTTAGCGATGGTACAAAGGTATATGGTACAAAAGTATTTGCTACATCAATTTACAAGATTGCACAGAACTTATATGACAACAGAATGATGGGCACAAGAGAAGGACATGACTTCTTGTACGATAATGTACTTGGATTGGTATCGCTTAAGAATAACAGAGCAAGTATTGTAAGAGCAATGTACACAGCGTTAAATATTAAGTCTACAGCAGATGATGGTTATTCAGAGATATCTGCAATGTTTACTGATATATTTAATTATGTAACACAGAAAAAAGGAACAGTTTATTATAATACTTACACTACAAGAGGCGAGTTTAGAATGAGCGATTCTGGAACAGAAGCTTCATTGCTTGACAAACTGAATAGCTCATCAGAAACTCCTACAACATACAGTTCAGTATATGAATGGATTTATAATAAGGTTCCTGAAAACGGATTGTACAGAAAAGTTGAATATGACTGGAATAATGCAATCTACGATGAATTTGACGAAGAATAAAAAAGGGTGTTATAATAATGTATTATTTAGGAGGATTTTGATTATGAATAAGAAAATATATGAAACACCTGAAATTGATGTAACTTTTTTTAGATCTTTAAAGGATATTATGGCAGGGGATGATCCCGGTGTAGTTGTTGAGACAGGAGAGGGACTTTCTCATTCTGACGAAGATGATGAAACAATGCCTATACTTTAATAGCAGGCATGCCAAACCTTTGAGATTTCTATATAGGGATTTTGAGGTGATTCCGGAAAGGAGTTAAAATGAAAAATAAATATAAAAAAATATTGGCTGTTGCCACCGCATTTGCGGTGGCGGTAGCCGGGTTGATGATACAGCCGAATAGGACATATGCTGACGGCGAAGAAGTAGAGTTACTGACAAATAGATTGTTTGCAAACATGCCAGATGGATGGAACGATTTACCTTCAACGTGTACTGGTGATGGAGCCGGTAATTTGACTGTATCGGTGCCAGCCAGTGTAGGAACATCAAATTATTCTACGCAGCTTACAAAGAAGAATATTCAACTTGTTCCAGGAAAGTATTACACTGCTACAATTACATTGACATCTACTGTTGCAAGAAAGTTTCAGTTGATGATACAGAGTGATGGGAGCAATGGGGGAAATTGGGATCAGCAGCAGTATAATGATTACACTTTTTCCGTTGAGGCTAATACACCATACACATTTACAAAAACTTTTAAAGCGAAAAAAAATGCTGGTGTTGGAGACGATAACAAGCATATATATGGTCTGATGATGGGGCGAGTTGACGAAGATGCTGATGCTTGTACTGTTACCATCAGCAATGTAAGTTTCACACAGTTATCTGATGAAGAGTGTTCATCGAGAGATGCAGTGGAACAGGAATCTATAGATGCAGCAAATGCAGCAAGACCATGGCTTGATTTGAGTGGTAGCAACCTTAAATATAAGATTTTAGATGGAAAGGATTCTGTAGTTACAGTTGGACCTAGATATGATGGTGCAAGTATTTATATTGCATATAATCTTGCTGGGGCTTTTAGTTCAGTAACGTTAGATGGAGATGCAAAAACCCCAGGTGGGGGAGCTGATTATAACTTGGCAACATCGGATGTAAACGATGGAAATGAACATACATTGACAGTTGTTGATTATTATGGCGTCAATTCGGTATCTATAAAATTTAAATACGTAGCGCCTGAAGAATCTTCTTCACCAGCAGCCACCACGACATCTGCAATAACAGAACCTGCAGAGGTATTTGGTCTTGCGGTTACCTCAACTGCTGTTGGACAGATAGAAGTTAATTGGGGAGCAAATCCAACTTATGAGGCAGCAGGACAAACCTATAAGATATATCTAAATGGAGTTGAATCTCGAAGCGCTACAACAGCAGGTTTACAGACATTTACAGGACTTACACCTGGTGCTTCAGTGACGGTAAAGGTTACAGCTATTTTAGGTATAAATGAAACATCAGGACAGACTGCCAATATTACAGTTATGGCACCGGCAGTTACAACCACACCGGTTGAAACAACCACAGCGTCATCTGATGGAACACTTACTAGCAATGACATTGCTATCCAGGGATTCCAGATTAAGACTAATTTCCCGGAAGGAGCAAGAAGTACAAATGTTGCGTTTAGAGCCATAGGAAAATGTCCAAGTGTTGGAAGTACAATCACTGTAAGTGGTCAGAATTATACAGTTGAATCTCATGGTATCATCCTAACACTGGATCCAAACGGTGACGGATATCGTAAGAATGATGAATATACAAAAGCTGATACTTTACTTGATTTTGAGCATCCGGTTGAGGGACAACAGTGGAGTTATATAGGATCATCATCAGTAGGTAGTTTTACAAAAGGGTATATTTCAACAAGCAAAGCATTAGTTGCCGGATTAAATAATAGAAATGATGGAAACGATTATTACGTATTTACAATATCAGGAATAAACGCGTACATTACACGTACATTCCACGTAAGAGCATTTGCTATTGTTACAAAAGATGAAAACAGATACATTGTTTATGGAGCAAAGGCAGCTGCAACGTCTGTACCACAGATAGCTGACAATATTTATCGAAATAACAAATCGTCAAATATTCAGGGACATCAGTACCTGTTTGATTTCTTAAGCAATACATTGGTTGCAAATCTTATCCCAACCACAAATCCATACTACAGAACAACACCTATCGAGTATGGCTGGGATGGAAACTTACATGAAGAAGAGACAACGACTAAATTCGATGGAATGACATTTGTTCCGGGTTCATGACATAATTAAATAATTAATAGCATAATATAAAAATAATAATGCAAATAAAAACATCCTTACATGGATTCGTTAATCACGAAATCTAATGTAAGGATGTTTTTTTACTTATTCTATTTTGCAAAAGTTCATATTATTTCACTTTTTCTCTACTTAAGCAGGTCTTCTTTAGGATATTTTTTCAGATATTCCTCGAACTGCTCTTCATCAATGGACAGTTCTTTCATAACCTCGTCTTTTGTGTTTTTATTTTGATAATAATATTTTATGGTTGTGATAGTGGCACCTTCAGCCAACCCTTCCGCTTTGCCCTCAGCTTTGCTATCGGCCATAATCATTTTGATGTATTCCTCTTCATTGAATTCGGTGAGAAGCATATCCGTAACCTCCGCTTTATGTGCAAGAAGAATATCAGCAAGAATATCTTCCTCTATACACATATCAACTGCTTTGTCTATTGCTTCTTCGATTGTACCATATATTTTTTTATATTCATATACGCTATTGATGAAATAAGAGTATTCGTAAAGTGGTTTACATTTTTTAATCAGGTCCTTATTGTAGCCGATGTTTATGTTAACCATTGTTGCAGTGCATTCCAAAACATCAGTTTTCTCTGCGAACATGTCACTTAGTTTTAAAATCATTCTTTCAGGAGCGTCCTGATGTCCAATATAAAAAACATAATATTGTGGTGTTGGAAGTTTTATCATATGAGTGCCATACATATTAAGTTTGTTGGTTGTAATATGTTTTTGATAGAGCTTTGAAAAATAAATCAAACCACGTATGGGCATATTTGGATTAAATGTACTCTGTTGCTCATAGAGTGATAATACTTCATCAGAGGTAATTAGACAGGAAACATCATTTTTGTAACCTACGTAAATGACATCTTCAATAGTAGTGAATTTCAGCTCATTAGGATCTGTATAGCTTTTATTGTTTAGTGCGTTGTAAAGAGATAACAGATATTCCCGACGCTCTTCACGTCCAAAAAGGAAAGTGAATAATCTATCTTTGTATTTTTTTTTGTGCCAAAATAATACCTCCCCATTAATTGAAAAAAATAATTGTAATAAAATAATGTTATAAATTGAAAATGTGTTCGAATTGATATTGTTATCACAAACTGTTTGTGTAAATATGATACACATAAACTGTATGTGATGTCAAGAAAAAACTTTTGGAAATTAAAATGGTAGAAGAAAACCGCGCAAACCAAAAAACAAAAAAGAACCAAGTCGCAACACAATCGTAATAAGATAATCAACAACATCCAAAAAAATAAAAAACAGCACCTAAATAAGAAAACAAACAACCCCAAAACCCCCAAAAAAATCAAATATTTATAATGCAATATTTTCAAAAATATAGTAAAATAAATATATGATGAGAAACTATACAGAGTGGTCGCCTATACTCTGTTTATATACGGAAGATTGCAGGTTATATGTCTATATCCTTTACATACTTTTTTACGTCTATATCCTGCATTTGTCTTGTGAGTGAGTATTACTGGAAAGGAGGTAATGCTTATGGAGCTGTTGTATTATCCGCAGTACTGTGAAGCGGCGGTTTTGTCTTCAGTGATACTGTTGATTATATATTATCTGCGACAGAATTATAATACAGTTAAGAACAAGCTGTTTTTGTCCATGATAAAAGTCAATCTGATTGCTTCTATAGTTGATATATGTTCAGTGTATACTATTACTTATACTGAACGGTTTTCTTTGAGATTCAACTATTTTATTAATGAATTGTATCTGATTCTGTACAATGTTTTGGCAATTATTTTTTTACTGTACATAGTTTCTTTTTTCAAAATAAGATTTTATCAGAATTGTGTATATTATTTTGCAATCTTTATTTTTATTTTTGAAGCGGTTACTATTTTTACGACGCATATTACTCATTTCGTATTTTATTTTGATTCCCGGGCGAATTATTGTCAGGGACCGGGAATGTGGCTGCTGTATGTATGCGCATTCAGTTGTGTTATCATAGCCAATATTATTGTTATCAAGGTTAGAAAGACTTTTAATAAATATCAGGTTTTATCTCTTACGGGATTTATAATTGGACTTCTTGTTAGTATTATTGTTCAGTTGTTTATTCCAAAGTATCTTATCACTAATTTTACATTGTCGATGGTATTGTTCTTCCTGTATTCATCACTTGAGAATCCGGTATATTATTTATTCAATACCACCCAGTGTTTTAACCAGCAGGCATTTGTCCAAACTATCAGAAGCAATAACGAAAAAGGAAAGTTTTATAAGGTTGTAGCCATAAAACCTATGGATTATGCATATTTTGAATATACGATGGGACAGAGAAATTCAGAGATGCTCTCTAATAAGATTGCTGAGCGACTGAATATGTCCTTCAAGAGAGATGCATATGCACTTACCAAATCAGAATTTGCAGTTATTATACCTGATGATACTAATACCAACGAGTTTCTGAGCAGGGTTGATGAGTGCTTTTCTGAGAAGTTTGTTATTCAGATTGATGATAAGGTGATTGAACAGGAAGTGGAGGTGCAGGTAGCTATTATTCCTGTTATCAATCTTGAGATTGATGGGCTGGAACTTGAAGAGGTCATTCACAACCTTGCTTTCGAAAATGGCAAGAGGCTGTTGGTATTGGAGGACATGGAGGCAGTTATAGAAAAGATCCACCGAAGCAACAGAATTACTCAGGTTTTGGAAAGAGCAATCAAAGAAGATGGTTTCCAGATTTATTATCAGCCGATATACGATGCAGAAGCAGATACGTTTCACGGCGCAGAGGCGTTGCTCAGACTCATTGACAACGATTTGGGATTTATCGGGCCTGATGAGTTCATACCTGTAGCTGAAAAGAACGGACAGATTATAGAGATAGGAGATATGGTTCTTAGAAAGGTTTGCGAGTTTATTAAGGAGAGTGGATGTTTGGAACTTGGCATAGAATATATAGATGTCAATTTATCTCCAATCCAGTGCAGATATGAGAAACTGGCTGAGAAGTATTTATCAATCATCAGAAGTTATGGGATTGATACCAAGTGTGTCAACCTTGAGATTACAGAGACTGCAGAAACAGAGTTTCTTACAGTCAGAATATTGAAGAATATTATGGAGAGCATGGTACAGCATGGTGTTGGATTTTCTATTGATGACTACGGCTCAGGTTTTGCTACCATCGATTATCTGCTTGAGTTTCCGGCAGAGATAGTTAAGATAGACAAGAGTATTCTGTGGCAGGCAATGGAGAGAGAAGATGCCATGATTGTACTTGAATATACAATCAAGCTTTTAAAGGCTATCGGCAAGAAGATAGTAGTTGAAGGCGTGGAAAATGAGGAAATGAAGAAGATCTTGTTGGATTTTGGATGCGATTATCTTCAGGGATATTTGTATTCAAAACCTATACCGGAGGCTGATTTTATAGCTTTTCTGGAGAAAGAAAATATGAGGGCTTAGGTTATGAAAAAAGAACAGACAAATAAGAAAAGATTAAATATAGCTCTATGTATAGGAATGCTGGAATCTGATTTTTCTTATGCGATATGTGAGGGAGCCCTGATGGCGGCAAAGGATTTGGATGCCAATCTGTTTATTTTCCCTGGAGGTATTCTTGATTTGGGTGAAAGACCAAATGAGGAACGTAATCTCAGATATCACTATCAGTACAACACATTATACAGTTATCCTAATAACTGTTCATTTGATGTAGTTATCATAGAGTATGGAGTTATCACTTCACTTTTAGCACCGGAGAAGAAGAAAAAGTTCCTTGAGTATTTCAAAGATGTTCCATCGATTCTTCTTGCGGGCAGTGAGGAAGGATATCCAAGTATAACAATTGACAACAGGGAAGGAATCAGACAGGCGGTCAGACATCTGGTGCAGGAACACGGATGCAGAACTATTGGATTTGTCAGTGGACCAAAGACCAATCAGGATGCCATTGAGCGACTGCAGGCTTACAAGGACGCAGTTAAGGAGTTTGGAGCCAAAGAAGCAGAGAGCTTGATTGAGTACGGAGATTTTACATCATACTTTCCGGAATACACAGAGAACATTATCAGGAATAATCCGGGTGTTGAAGCAGTGGTATATGCAAATGACCAGATGGCAGTTAGTGGTTTCCAGGCAGTCGAAAACATGGGGCTGGTTCCCGGAAAAGATATACTGATTACCGGATTTGATGATTCACCGCTTGCAATGATGGTTGAGCCTTATATGACCACGGTAAGAGTTGATGTAAAGGAGATTGCATATCAGGCAGTTATGTGTTGCCCGGATTTGGTTGAGGGCAAGCATATAGATATTACAGTTCCATCAAAGCTTGTTATCAGAGAGTCATGCGGATGTAACAGTGACAATATTGTTCGTCAGGTATCCGGTGAGATGTACAAATTGAATAGGGAAACTGCAGTTCAGTTCCTTGTAAATGAGCTGATGGAGAAGTATGTAGACAGTATCTATGAGCCAATTGAAAAGGCAAGAGTCAGAAAGGTAATGGTTGATTACTTTAACTATTATCTAAGCCTTCTTAGAGATGACGGAACGCTTATGATGGATGAGAAGGAGTTTGGTAAGCAGTATCATCTGTTTGAAGATATTTATATCAGAGGATATTTAAGCATGGAGAACCTATTCCTTGTCAATCAGATATTGTATGGATACATGAGCAATCTTCTTAAAAATGATACGGAATGCAGATGGTTGCTTGAGCAGACATCATTTACAAGTAACAGTGCGGCTACAGTTGAGAATAAAAAGAAGTTTGTTGCTGATGAGCGTAATAAGGTATTTGAGTCGTTATTGACAAATATTACAGGAGATATTCTCCAGCAGCAGATGTTTGCAGACGAAGCACATCGTTTTGAATCGGTGATTAATAAACTTCAGAGGATGCATTACAAATCGAGTTATCTGTATGTGTATTCAGAAAAGATGATTTACAACGGTAACCATAAATGGACGATACCTGATTCGTGTTATATAAGAGCGAGCCATGATGGTGATAAAGTCAGCGTATATGATGAATACGAAAAGGTTATAAAATGTTGTGATATATTCTCCGATGCGAATATGCCTACCGAACACAGATTTGATGAGTTGGTATTACCGCTGTTTTCAAATGAGGTGCAGTTTGGATTATCACTGATGGAAGTTGATATCGAGTCTTTCAGATTTGCGCAGCAGATTGCCTGCCAGATAAGTGTTACTCTCGAAGTTCTTGATATTATCAAGGAACAGAACAAGATTAAGAAAGAGTTGGAGATTAATCTTGCAAAGACTGTTGAGACCAACAAGCTTCTTGATGAGATGAGTACTATGGATCCGATGACCGGTGTTAAGAACAGAAGAGGATTCTTCCAGGTTGTGGAGAACATTATACGTAATGAGGCCAATAGGGGAAAGAAAGCATTGGCTGTGTATGCTGATATGGACTGCCTTAAGGTTGTAAATGACGAGTTTGGTCATGATGACGGAGATTTCTCAATCAAGACCATTGCAAATACTCTCAGTGATTCTTTCAGAAAGAACGATGTGGTAGGACGTATGGGTGGTGATGAGTTCGCAGCATTTGCCATGGTAAATCAGGACGATTACGGCGAAGTAATAAAGAAGCGTATCAAGGATTCACTTGCCAGGTTCAATGAACAATGTGACAAACCTTACTACGTCAATATGAGTGTGGGATATTACGAGTTTACAATTTCCGAAGAGACTGACGTTGAAGAGATTTTGAGACTGGCAGATGAGAATCTTTACGAAGAAAAGAAGAACAAGGTTAAGGTTGTTTACAAAGATCCGGAGAAGCAGCGACTTGCTGCTGAGAGCGGAGCACTTCACAATCGAAGGACGGGAAGAAGTTAAATATATCAGATGTGAGATGACTCCCACTTCAGGCACATATGTGCTAAGTGGTGAGTAAAACTAAATAAATTTGGCAGGCGATTTTTAGTAGCAGGTCATTGAGGCGGGTCTGTATCAAATGATATGGATCCGTTTGTTATAGAGAAAAGGGAAATATTAAACATGAAGAGGAGGAAAGCTTATGAGTGGTTTATTTACAAAAAGATTAATGGCATTTGTAGTGGTACTGAGTATGGTGATTCCGCAGATGCCACAGCTTGTGTCGCAGACATACGCTGACGCACTTTATGGCACAGGGTTTTATAACGGCAGTTGCTATTATCAGGATGATGATTTCGGTCTTCAATCTTTGTCCTCATCAAACTGGCTTGGCATAGGAAATGAAATCAATATTATTCCTATTTTTGCAGAAAACAAAGATGGGGCGAATGTATGTGAGTATATTCAGCTTTCGGATGTCAAAATCGGATACAGTGAGGAGATTTTGGACATGTATGATATCAGTGATTATGATTTGGATGTTCTTGATGATTATGATGGATATCTCGAGGAGTATATTCCAACTCAGGAAGAAATCGATTATGGATGGAGACAGGCCACAGTTGATGCATCCAAGTTTTTCGGTGATGGACAAACAGTTCCATACAGATATTTCAGATTTTTGAGAACAGGTTCATACAAGTTTACATACACAAAGAATGGTGTAGATTATTATTTCTCTGTATTTGTTGAGCAGGAGCCATGGGGATTTTATTATGATAACGAAGTAGACAGTACAAGTATTCCGGCTGACGACATTTATTATCAGGATGTTGAGGACGCCGCTGAGGTTTATCTGGTAAATAACAGCAGCGAAAATATCCATCCGGGATATCTGAAATACAAAGACGGTAATGTTGAAATTAGTGCATCCGGTGAACCGGCAATCGACGAAATGAAATTTGATAATTTTGGAGATTGCTATTACCTTGCAGCAGGTGTCTTTGAATGGAATGAAGATATAGGAAGAAATGAACTTACCGGTGATTGCAGTGAAGCCGTAGACTTTGATATGGAGACGGGCAGAATTTCCCTCAATGAAAAAGCAGATGAATACGATGATATCAGAGTAATTATGTACTACTACGAGGAAACAAACTACAGTGAATGGGATTCGGATTTAGGTGATTATCGTCCGGTTAAAGGATATCGTCAGCGTGAAACTTCAGTGTCTTTCATAAAAGGTGTTGCTTACGATGAGTCAGTTGGAATTGATTACCAGGATTGGAACGGAAGCGTAAGCTACAAGAATGTTGATGAGGATGAATATTCTCTGATTGATGCTTATGAGAGATTTACAGGTGACGCGGGCGAGAAGTTTGACTTCCTGCTTTGTGAGAAACCGAATGTGCCTGAGAATTTTAACTGGGGTACTGCTACGGAACAAGAGATAGACAGTTACGGCAACAGAGGCGGCAGTGTGCCGATTGTAAGAGTAAGGTCATCGCAGGGTAATTATGAATATCATTTCGGAGCAAAGACATACGGCATTGATGACTTTGATGATGACGACGAAAATACGTGGCACTTCACATATGAGTTCAATCCCGGTGATGAACTGAAGATTTTCTGGAGCGAATATGATTCGTTTGATTACGATAATAATGAAGAGTTCCAGATTGAGGTGGATTCTCCTTCAAGAGTATTCGGTGGAAAGATTGAGATTGCACCTCTGCCTTCAGCAGACAAGATGATGTCAAATGAAAAATATGGAATTAAATATAATTATTCCGGCGAATTTGCAGATAAGATTACTGTCAAATTTATTCCTGAAGAGGGTGCAGAAATCAATGAAATATGGATTGGCAACAAGAGTTTGCGGAACAGAAATCTGGTAGAGAATGACAGCGGAATATTTGAAGAAGATGAGTTATTTACTCCTGCAGAGGATGGCTCTTACACATACTGTTTTAAGGCAGATGATGTACTGGACAAATGGTATGACGGTGAAAATTGGGAGTATGCAACTAATCCTGACGGTTCTTACAGATTCAGCAGAGTGCAGGTTTCTGCAAACTTTGATTTCGGCAGTGAACCTGAGTATATGGTTCCGGGATTTGTATTCAGCTGCTACCCTGAGTCTGAGAATGCTTTTGTTGAAAGTATCAATTCAGTAACATATAAGATAAATGATGATGACTGGATTACTATGGATAATGTAGATGAAATGCTGTTTGACAATTTTAAATCATTGGAGAAGGGCGATACGATTTCACTAAGATTCGACTTCAGGGAAGGATACACTATTTCTGAGACAGACTTTAAGATTTCCCTTGATAACAGCGGTGGAAGATGGGATATTCCGTTTAAGGACAAAGCCGCAGTCATTGCAGCTCTTACAGGCAATAACGGTTATACATTTACATACGATCCTGAGAAAGATTCTGCCGAGAACGGTGCAGATGTAGTATTTGAACCAACTGATACAGTTATGACATTACAGTTCCATGTTCAGAAAGAATACGCAAACAAGAAGATGCTTAATATATTTATCCAGTCAAAGGTTGATGAAGTAAACGGCAAGCCGGTATATGGTGATGTTGAAGTGACACCGGATGACGGCGAGGTAATTGTTGACGGAATCTTCTTTGCAGGAAGAATCCTTGCCATGTTCAATGGCAACGCATACGGTGGCTGGGATGAGGGTGCTGTCGGCACAGTAAATAATAATGCATCGGCAAATCCTGTAAGTATCACATACAATTCAACTCTTCCGAACAAAAACGGACAGCAGGTTACTATTACACCGGCACAGTATCTGCAATTTGAGGTTGGAGTAAATGTTGACGGAGAAAATGCGGATAATATTTTGAACATAAATGACGGCGACATTGATGAATTATACTATGATGCAAACAATGACGGAATCTTTGAGCCTTCAGAGTTGGTTCAGCCATCTGTGGGAGGTGGAGAGCCGCTAAAAGGATTCTATGTAATCTATGTTGGAAATGCTGTGGAAGCATACAATATCTATATCAGAAGAAGTGACTCTGAGGATGATGAACCTGAGACACCTCCTGTAGAAAATCCAACAAAAGAGCCTCAGACTGAAGCACCTACAATGGAAAATCCAACAAAAGAGCAGCCGACTACAGGAAAATCCGGTGGCAGTGATAACGGAAACAATGCTGGAAGCAACAACTCCGGAAACAATGATACCGGAAACAAAACTGGAAGCAACAACTCCGGAAACAATGATACCGCAATTAAAGCAGCTGAGACAACAGCTGTACCGGCAAAAACTGCGACATCAAAAACAGCGACATCAAAAACTTCACAGTCAGTCAAACTTGCAAAGGCTAAGATCGCAAAGGCATCAAGAGTTTCCAAAGGTAAGAAAGTTAGAATTACTATCAAGAGAGTGAATGGTGCAAAGAGTTATGAGATTCAGTACTCAACCTCAAAGAAGTTTGACAAGAAAACTACAAAGAAAGCTAAGTCAACAAAACTGACAAAGACTATAAGCAAACTTAAAACAAACAAGACTTACTACATCAGAGTCAGAGCTGTGGCCGGTAAGGCAGCCGGACCGTGGTCAAAGGTGAAGGTTGTTAAAAGGTAATTGCTGCAGTAGTTAATGCGAATAAAAAAAGGAATAAGAAACAAATAATAATAACGCTATTGACAACATATTTGTCTTAGATTAGAATAAAACGGTATAAATATTTAAATAATAAAAACATTGATGGAGACAGTAGTCCTCTTACAAAAGTTTCAGAGAGTTCGGCATTGGTGGGAGCCGGATACGAGTAGTAGGTTGATGAATATCACTCCGGAGTTGCAGCCCAAAGATTGGATGTTTGTTATTACTACATTTTGATTGGTAGGCGCTGACGGCTTTCCCCCGTTACAGGGAACACATATGCAAGTAGATCTTAAGTATGCTGTAAAGGTGGTATAACGAAGTTTTTTATAGGCTTTCGTCCTTTCGGGCGAAAGCCTTTTCTATTTTATATATCAACAACCCATCAAACAGCAGGGAAAGGAGAAAAAAATGTACAAGAAAGTATCTACAGACCTCAACTTTGTTGAGAGAGAAAAGAAAGTAGAACAGTTCTGGAAAGAGAATGATATTTTCAGAAAGAGTATGGAGAACAGAAAGGAATGTGAGACTTATACATTCTACGACGGACCTCCAACTGCCAACGGTAAGCCACATATCGGTCATGTTGAGACACGTACAATCAAGGATATGATTCCAAGATTCCAGACTATGAAGGGCAAATATGTTCCACGTAAGGCAGGATGGGATACACACGGTCTCCCTGTTGAATTGGAAGTTGAAAAGCTTCTTGGACTTAACGGAAAAGAACAGATTGAAGAATATGGTATGGAACCATTCATCAAGCAGTGTAAGGAATCTGTTTGGAAATACAAAGGTATGTGGGAGGATTTCTCAGGTACTGTTGGTTTCTGGGCTGATATGGATGACCCATATGTAACATATGATGATAACTTTATCGAGTCAGAGTGGTGGGCGCTCAAGACTATCTGGGATAAGGGACTTCTCTACAAGGGATTCAAGATTGTTCCTTACTGCCCACGTTGTGGAACACCTCTTTCATCAGCTGAGGTTTCACAGGGATACAAGACAGTAAAAGAGCGTTCAGCAATCGTGCGTTTCAAGGTTGTGGGAGAAGATGCATATTTCCTTGCATGGACAACAACTCCATGGACACTTCCATCAAACGTAGCACTCTGTGTGAACCCTAATGACACATATTTGAAGGTAAAGGCTGTGGACGGATACACATATTATCTTGCACAG
>JAEEGL013729498.1_pt1 | contig 44252 bp, 33 predicted proteins | sample 9134231 | NCBI WGS metagenome assembly JAEEGL01 (sample SAMN16246548, study PRJNA631951) | gut metagenome | biome: gut microbiome; feature: rumen; material: fiber-attached | host: Bos | place: Iran: Karaj | collected 2018-10 | reverse complement strand
TCGCATTCGCTCAACTTCTTGGAGTTACAGGAGTTCGGGAGTTACAGGAGTTCAGACATTAGTCCTGAAGGCTCCCTATTCGTCAGTTTGCAGAGGTTGGAAGTATTGTCTGAACTCCTGAACTCCTGTAACTCCTGAACTCCATCAACTTGAGAAAGTTGAGTTAAACATTATCGTCCTCACGATTTGTTTTAGCTTGCAAATATACGCATTTTTATCTGTAACCACCGTTCTTTTACTCTTTTTTCACCTTTTTCACCATTTTACCTTTTCAATTTATCAATTTTTTTATATTTTTGCGGCCAAATAGCGAGATTCGCCTTCTCACCCTTTCACTTTATTCTAAGGAGAAATGGAACTGAGGAGTATTTCACTTTTTCACTTTTCTTCCCCCCCAGGGGGGACCTGAGGGGGCCTTCACTTTTTCACTTTTCTTCCCCCCCAGGGGGGACCTGAGGGGGGCCTTTAATTATTATATAATGATAAAGCAAATAGAGATAACCCTTTCCGCTAAGCCGAGAGGCTTTCATTTGGTAACGGGCGAGATTATGCGCCAGCTACCCCAGTTGCCCACGACGGGCATCGTCAACATCTTTTGCAAGCACACAAGCTGCGGACTGAGCATCAACGAGAATGCCGACCCCGACGTGAGGGCTGACATGGAAACCATCTTCAACCGATTGGTTCCCGAGAACAGGCCCGAGTACCAGCATACTTTGGAAGGTGCCGACGACATGCCGGCACATGCAAAATCAACACTCAGCGGTGTAAGCTTGACCATTCCCATCACCCGCGGACGCCTGAACATGGGAACGTGGCAGGGTATTTACTTTTGTGAATACAGAGATTACGGCGGCGCCAGACGCCTGGTTGTAACCATCATCGGGGAATGAGCCCCTCCCGTAGGTTTATTTATTGCTCTCCACCCACTCTTTCATGTCGTCCATGGATGCGTGGTTGAGCAGCTTGCCTTCCTTCCAGTTGACATTGGGATAAGCGGCTTTCAGGTCTTCGCACGCTTTCTGAATGTCGCTACCGCCGGAGGTGGCGAAGGGGATGACCGTCTTGCCCTGGAAGTCGTAGGCCTCCATGAAGGTGTTGACAATCGTGGGGCAGGTGTACCACCAGATGGGGAAACCCACATACACCACGTCGTAGTCCTTCATGTCGGCAAGCTTGTCAGTGATGGCGGGGCGTGAACTTTTGTCCTGCATTTCCACGCTGCTTCGGCTCTGCTTGTCGTGCCAGTCGAGGTCGGCATCGGTGTAAGGCTGCTCGGGTTTGATTTCGTGGAGCGTTCCGCCCGTCACCTCTGCCAGTTGCTGGGCCACACCTTTCGTGACGCCCGATGCTGAGAAATAGGCCACCAGCACTTTCTTGTCATTGTTCTCCTTTGTTTTGTTTGCTTTCGAGCAAGCTCCGATGCTGATTGCCAGGAGTGCGGCCATCATTATAAAAATCTTTTTCATGTTTGTGGAATAGGTTGTTCGTATTTTTCACTTTTCACTTGTCAATGCTGACCAGCGTATATTTCCGGCTTCCAAGGCCGATGGCGGCGGCATGCTCAATGGTGTGGATGCCGTGCTGCTTGTCTATGCGGTTGAGCAGGTCGGTGGGGTCGTTCTTGGCCGTCACCTTCTGCTGGTTGATGATGTCAATGCAGGCCTGGTCGAGTGCCACGGGGTCGGTGGAGGCCAGGATGCCGTAGTCTTCGAGCTTCACGGGGGCGGGATGGTCCACGCAGTCGCAATCAATCGACATGTTGTTCATCACGCTGATGTAGATGATGCCTTCCTGCTTCTTGAAATAGTTCACCACGGCCTGCGCGGCGGCGGCCATGCTCTCGAGGAACCCGTCCTGGTTGCCGATGTATTCCGGTGTCCATAGCTTGCCCATGTCGAGCTTTTCCATCTTGCCCGCCGAGTGGATGTATGCCTTGCCGTTCTGGCTGGCGCAACCTATTGACAGGTTTTTCAATGCCCCGCCATAGCCGCCCATGGGGTGCCCTTTGAAGTGGTTGAGGGCAATCATGAAGTCGTAGTTGGCCATGTGCGCTCCCACGATGTCGTACTTGATGTGCGCCTGGTCCTTCACGGGAATGCGTATCTCGCCGTATTCGTCCATGATGTCCACGGGGAAGTACTTTGTGAAGCCGTGCCGCTCGATGACCTTCCAGTGGTTTTCCGACGTGTTGCGCTCATCTTTCTTGTCGGCAGGTCCGTTGCCGTAGGCGGTGTTGCACTCCACGATGGTGCCGTCAACCTCAAGTACCAGGTCTTTCACGAGCTCGGGCTTCAGGAAGTTGGGGTTGCTGCCCTCGCCGGTGCTCATCTTCACGGCCACGCGCCCTTTTGCCGGAACGCCCAGCGCCTTGTAGATTTTCACCAATGCCGCGGGGCTGATTTCCCTGGTCAGGTAAACGGTGCTTTGTGCAAAGGCTGCCGATGCCACCAGCATCAAAGCAGCAATCATTGTTGTCTTTTTCATCATTCGTTGTTTTCGCTTTACAAGGGCAAAGTTACGCTTTTTGCGGAAGAATTGTAGCATTTTCACCACATATTTAAGATTGTTTATGAAGAAGGTATGTCGCGGCCTTTTGCCTGCTCGTTGCCCGATGTTGCCGCCAAGGAGGGCTTTTTTGACACTAAAATTCGTTTGTTTGCAAGATTTTGCCTAATTTTGCAAGTCTAAAACTCATAATAGTTTAGCTTTCGTCTAATTAACTATTCAATTATCAACATCATGAAGAAAAAGCTGTTTTTACTTATGCTGATGGCGGCAACATTTACCGCATCGTCGGCGCAGACCAAGAAAGTGTCAATTCTTGGCGATTCTTACTCTACTTTTGTGGGCGTCATTCCCGCCCATTACGCTCCGTTCTATCCGAACGACCGCAACGATGTGACGGAGGTTGAGCAGACTTGGTGGAGCCTGTATATCAAGGCGAAGGGCTATACGCTTGAGAAGAACGACTCTTGGGGCGGCACCACCATCTGCGGCACGGGGTTCGGGCGGATGGACACGTCGCGCAACAATTTCATCTCGCGTGTGGACAGCCTTGGCCATCCCGACATTATCTTTGTCTTCGGCGGCACCAATGACGCCTGGGCCAACTCTCCCGTGGGCGAGTATCAGTATGCCGGCTGGACGAAAGACGACTGCAAGAATTTCCGTCCCGCCCTTGCCTGCCTGATTGACATGCTTCAGAAACGCTATTCCTCGGCAACCCTCTGCTTCATCTTGAACTCGGAGCTGAGGGAGCCTATCAACGAGTCGATGCGCGAAATATGCCGGCATTACCAGGTGAAGCTCGTTGAGCTCCACGACATAGAGAAGCAGAACGGCCATCCCTCAATCAGCGGCATGAAAAGCATCTGCGAGCAGTTGTTGGAAGCAGGGATATAATCTCCCCCCAGGGGGATTTAAGTTTTGAGTTATTAATTATGAGCTATGGCGGCAGTAAAACTCATATCTCATAACTCATACTTTAAAGATTCCAAAATCTTTTCCCCAAATAAATTGAATGATAACGCATTAACCAAAGAAAATGAAGAAAATTATTATTATCGACGGAGGCCCGAGAAAGGTTTTCAATACGGCCTCGATGCTTCAGAAGTTCGCCGAGGGTGTACGGTCGGCGGACAATGGGGTTGAAGTGAAGATTGTGCGCTTGTACGACATCGCCTACAGGGGCTGCATGTCGTGCATGGCCTGCAAGGTGAAGGGCAAGGCGTCGAACGTATGCAAGTATAAGGATGCCCTCACTCCGGTGCTGGAGGAAATAGCGCAGGCCGACGGGCTGGTGCTGGGCTCGCCCATCTACTTCGGCGACGTGACGGGGCAGATGCGCACGTTCCTGGAGCGCCTGGCCTTCCCCTGGCTTTCGTACAACGACTATAGCATGACGGCTCCCAGGCGCATGCCCGTGGTGCTCATTGAAACCATGAACGGAACGCCGGAACGCAACAACAGCCAGGGCTACGGCTCAATGGAATATTGCATAACGGCAGCCCTCGGCGAGCCGGAACGCCTGACGGCCTACAACACCTATCAGGTGAAGAACTACGACCGCTATGAGCTTGCGGGATTTTCCGAGGAGGCCAAGAGGCAATGGCGCGACGAGCATTGGGAGCAGGACTTGCAAAAGGCGTTTGAGGCCGGGAAGCGGATGGCGGAAAAAATCGGATAGCGCTGCGCTGCCTTTTTGTCAAGATTTTTCAAGGAATTTTAGTCCTATAAAAGCGTTTGACCGCAAATCTCGGGGAGAAATCTTGAAGATTGAGAAGTGAAATCTTCAAGATTTCTCCCCGAGATTTGCGGTCAAACTTGTGCCGTTTTTAAAGCCTCTGATTATCAATACTTTACAAAACGGCTAAAAATATTGTGTTTTTTTTGTCAAAATTTTTTACCAATTTTGACCTGTCACCTTATCCATCTTTTTTGGTCGCAAAATCAATTTCACAACCGTTTTATTTCACCACGACTTTTTTCCCGTTATGAATATATATGCCGGGCTTGTGTGGCTTTTGGTTTATTCTCCTTCCGTCGAGCGAGTAATAGTAGTTGTCGGCGGCGGCGGTGCTTGGTTGCGGGGTTGTTTCGGGTGTGGTGACGGCCGTGGGCGTGTGGTTGTCGGGTCCGAGCCAGTTGCACCAGTTGTCCCCATCGGAGCTGTGTCGCACCCGAGCTTTGAGGGTCCAGCCTTTGGCTATGCAGGCGTCTGCCTGCGCCTGTGTGCAGAGGTTGTGTTCGTGGTCGCCGCTGTCGGGGCAGATGTCTATCATGTACAAAATGTGGTCCTGCCCGTTGGCGGTTGGGTTGTCCGTGCGTTCGGGCAGGCTGCCGATGAGGTTGTCCATGCCTTCGCCATAGATGTTGTTCTGGTGGATGTCAAGCACTTTGAGGGGGATGCACGACGAGAGGTCGAGGGTGGTGAGCTGGTTGCCGTCACAGTGGAGGGTGGTGAGCCCTGTGTTGTGGGCGACGTTGAGCTCCCCGAGCAGGGTGTTGCTGCAGGAGAGGACTTCAAGGTCGGCATTGCGTGTGAGGTCGAGCATGGCCAGGGCGTTGTTGTCGCAGAAAAGGTTGCGCAGCATGGGGCAGTGGCGGGGGGAGAGGTTGGTGAGCTGGTTGTCGGCGCAGCCCAGGGTGACGAGGGCTTGCTGGTGCGAGAGGTCGAGGTTGGTGAGCTGGTTATGCGCGCAATTCAGGTGGTGCAGCATGCCGCTGGCCGGCAGGCGCAGGTCGGTGAGCTGGTTGAAGGCGCAGTTGAGTTCGCCCAGCTTGGTGCAGGATGTGAGGTCGAGGGTGGTGAGCCCGTTGCTCGTGACATACAGCTCGGTGAGCTCGGTGAAGTAGGCGATGCCTGTGAGGTCGGCCAAGGCGCCATCGATGATGCTGATGCTTCTGACGTTGCTTCTCTCCTGGTAGCTGAGCGAGAGGTTGCCGTCGGTGTCGGCGTTGTTGGCCACCCATTGGCGGAAGTGGTTGTCGGGGAAGTTGTCGGCGTTGATGGGCACTTGCGACTGCTGCATGGTTGTATAAGACGAGCCGTTGTAGGAATAAACGGTCCACCTGCTGTTGCCGGCTTCGGCAATGTGCTGGTCGGTGACGGTTGCGTTGAACTCGCCGCTCCCTGTGTAGGTGGGAATGAGGATTGCCCCGTCGCCGGGAATTTTAGACCGCAGGCTTTCGAAGAGGTTGTCCATGGCCTGGTTGCCTATTTTGTTGTGGTAGCATTCCACCCTCTTGAGAAAGTTGAAGAACGAGAGGTTGAGGCTGGTGAGTTGGTTGTCGTTGCAGCGCAGGGTTTGCAGGTTGCGGAAGAAGCCTGTGCCGTGGAGGTTGGCAATGTTGAGGCCGCTGACGTTGAGGTCGGTGACGGCCGCTGCCTCGTCGGCGGTGAGCGTTCCGTCGTGATTGGTGTCGATGTTTTCGCTGACGTAGGTGCGCAGGGTGGCGTCGGGGAAGAAGCGCTGGTCGTCGATGGCGACGTCGCCCAGTCCCATGTTCGAAATCATTCTGCGGTAGCCTTCGGTGTCGAAGTAGTTGACGTTCCAATTCTTGCGGCGCGCGTCGTACACCTGCACGGGGCTTACGGCATCGTGGTTGATGGTGAGCTGTGCATGGCTGGCGGTGGCCGCATTGGGCAGGGCGTTGATGATGGCAGACACGGCGGAGGGGGAGAAATTGATGTAGTTGCAACAGAGCGAGGTGAGGTTGGGGTTGTGCGAGAGGTCGAGGGGCGCCACGAGTTGGTTGCTTTCCACATTGAGGCTCTGAATAGCAATGTTGTTCGAGAGGTCGAGGGCGGTGAGCCCGTTGCATTCCACGTTGAGGGTCCTCAGGGCCCTGTTGTGCGAGAGGTCGAGGCTGGTGAGGCTGTTTACCCCGCAATAGAGCACCTGCAGTGCTTTGTTGTGCGAGAGGTCGAGGCTGGTGAGGCTGTTCCCGTAGCAATTGAGCATGCGCAGGTTGGTGAAGAAGCCTATGCCGGTGAGGTCGGCAATGTTCCGGTCCTGGCACTGCATCTTGGTCACCGGCTCTATCTCGGCGGTGCTGAGTGTGCCGTCGTGATTGGTGTCGTAGGAGTTGCGTACGAATTGGCGGAAGTTGCCGTCGGGGAAGTTGAGGGCGTTGATTTCCACGGGTTCCAGGGGCTTCACCTCCGTCAGGGTGTTGAAGTCGCAGGAATAGATGGTCCAGTTTTTGTTGCCTGCCATTGCTATCAGTTCAGCGCTCAGCACCTCGTTGTTTTCCTCATACACCATGTCGAAAGCCACGAGTGTGCCGGCAGTGCCGCTCTTTGCGGGCAGGTCGTTGATGATTTTCTGCCATGCGTCGCTGTTGAAATGGTTGCGCTGGCAGCGCAGGGTGCGCAGGTCGGTGCCGGCCACGTAGAGCCTTTGCAGCTGGTTGGCCGAGCAGTCGAGGGTTTGCAGCTTGGTGTTCCTGGTAACGTCGAGAAAGTCCATGGGAACATAGCCCGTGGTGAGCTCCTTCAGCTCGGTGAACAGTTCGATGCCGGTGAGGTCGGCGATGGCATAGCTTCGCGCGTTGATGGCGGTGACGGCTGTTATCTCTTGGCGGCTGAGCACGTTGTCGTGGTTCTTGTCGATATTGCTGTAGATGTAGCTGCGGAAGGCGGGGTCGGGGAAGTTTTCCTGGGTGAGCGTAATCTGGAAGGGTGTCGTGGCGTTCGCCGTGGCGTCGAAGTATTCCACATTCCAGTTTTTCTCTGCGGCCTCTTTCACCTGTATCGCATTACACGGCGCGTTGCCCTCGCCGGCGGCGGTGGAGTAGGCCACGATGGTGGCCGTGGCGGACACCGTGGGCAGGCAGAAGAAAAGGCGGTTCATGGCATCCTTGCCTATTTGGTTGTTGAAGCAGGTGACGTTCAGCAGTTGGGTGCAGGGCGAGAGGTCGAGGCCCGTGAGCTGGTTGTTCTGGCAATAGAGGCGCTGCAGCTTGGTGCAGGGCGAGAGGTCGAGCGTGGTGAGCTGGTTGTTGCCGGCACGCAGGATGGTGACCTCGGGAAAGAAGGCGATGCCGGTGAGGTCGGCCACGCCAAGGCCGCCGATGTTGATGTCGGTGACCGCCAGCCGCTCGTTGTCGCTGAGCACACCGTCGCCGTCGGTGTCAACGGCAGAGGAGGCCACATAGCTGCGGAAAGCGTTGTCGGGGAAGTTGTTGCTGCCGATGTATGTTCCCGTGGCCACCAGCTGATGTTCACTGTTTTCGCTGAACGCTTCATAGACGAGCCAGCCTTTTGCGTTGGCTTGGTGTATTTGAGCATTGGTGGGCTTGGCGTTGCCCTCATGGCTCTGTGTGCTGCAGATATCTAAGCCGCCCAGACCCATATAGGCAGGGCGCAGGCTGCTGATGAGCGAGCCCATGCTGGTGCTGTTGATTTGGTTGTTGAAGCAAATGATGTTCCAGAGCTTGTCGTTCCTGAACAGCGAGAGGCTGGTCAGCTGGTTGTCGTTGCAGTAGAGTTCCTGCAGTTCGAGGTTCTTGCTGACGTCAATCTCTGTCAGTGCATTACGTCGGCAGTAGAGGTGCTCCAGGGCGGTGAAATAGCCGACGCCCGTCAGGTCGGCAATGCCCATGCCGTTCACATTGATGTGGGTGGTGGCTGCTATCTCCTCGTCGCTGAGAATGTTGTCGTGGTTGGTGTCGATGTTCTGCTTGATGTAGTTGAGGAACGTGGCATCGGGGAAGTGTACGGCATCGAGGGTGATAAGGAGCGATTCGCCGTAGGAATCCATGACGCTCCATCCCTTAGCCACGGCAGCCTGTACGTTGGCCGTCGAATAAGTGTTTTGCTCGTTGTCGCCCTCCACGTTGCTCACCAGTGTGAGCTTTCCGTTTCCGCTGCTCACGGTAGGCAGGCTGTTGATGAAAGCCGTCATCATTGAGCCCTGAATGTTGTTGTTGCAGCAATTGATGTTGGTGAGGCTCGTGTTGGCCGACACGTTGAGAGCCGTCAGCTTGTTGTTGTTGCACATCAGTCGTTTCAGCGCCGTGTTCTGCGAGATGTTCAGCGTCGTCAGTGAGTTCGTAGAGCAGTTCAGCACGGTAAGGGCGGTGAAATACTCAATGCCCTTCAGGTTGCTGATGCCTAAGTTCTGCACGTTGATGATTTTCACGGCCTGCAACTCGCTGTCGCTGAGCGTGCCGTCGTGGTCGGTGTCGCAGTTGTCGCTCACCCATTGGCGGAACGTGTTGTTGGGGAAATTTGATGAGTTAATGACAACGGCGGCACGGGATGTCAACACCGCCAGTGTCAGGGCGAAGAAAATAAGGACTCTTTTCATAATCTCGGGGCAGCAGCACTTTCGTTGAACTTCATTTTCCGGGGCGGGCAGCAAGGGGGCCAACCCCGCCGTCGTGTCACCATTCCGCGGCCCTTGGTGCTGCAAAAAAAGACAAGGGGCAAAATCTTGACTTGCAGGGGCAAAGGTATTAAAAAAAATGAGAAAACGCAACATTCAGGCGTTTTTTCTTTTCACCATTTCAATTTTAGGAGTGTAGTGGCTCCCCTGAACTCCTGTAGCTCCTGAACTACATCAACATGAGAAAGTTGAGTTATACATATAAAAAACCGCCCCATTTCATTTGTTTACCATACCTTTGCAGTCGTAAATCTATTAAAAATTTCTACATTATGAGTAAAAAGAAGAGCAACAAGGGCCAAAAAACTCAAAACGTGACCATAATCTTTGATCCTACTATTCCTGAAAGTGAGAAAACCATGCTCCATTGCATTGAAAATGTTTTGCTTTTTGCAGAGAACTCGGAACTCAAAGAGGAGAACATGGAAATCATGAAGGGATACCTCGACTACATCTCTGATTTGCAAGACATCAAACCAATGCAGGCCCTTCTGCTTTCTTTCTTCGTGGAAAAAAGTTCCGACGGCGATAGCGTCACCATTGCCAGTTTGGCACGAAACCTGGGCTGCACCAAAGTGCGGGTCATGCAATACCAGGAAGACATCAACGACTTGGTAAAACGCAAGTTCCTCATGAAGGTGAAACGGAGATATGGCGAATCGCTGGGCTATGTGGTTCCCAAGTCCGTGATAACAGCCTTCATCGAAAACAAACGATTTGTTCCGAAGTCGCTCACCGCCAAGGACGGCGTACAATTCTTCCAAATGGTTCATGACCTGACACACCTGCGCAAGGAAGAGGTAATCGACACCGAAATGCTGAGGGAGGAGTTTGAACAACTCCTTGAGGCCAACAAAGACCTGCGCTATGTGAAGGCCATGAAAAGGCTGAACCTTCCTTCCAACAGCAATCTGATTATTACGTCAATGGCCCGCCACCTCGTGCTCAACCAAAGCGAGAGCGTTTCTTACGATAGCTTGAATTATCTTTTCGACGACCGCCACGAGGCATACTTTGAGTTGAATTCCTTGGAGAACGGAGACCATATTCTCATGAAAAAGCACCTCGTGGAATACACCGGCAAGGAGGATTTTCTCAACAGGTCGATTTACAAGCTCACGGCATCAGCACGCGAGAAACTCCTCAAAGGATATTCCCTTCCCAAGCGCGAAACAAACATTGGGTCGATAAAAGCCGCCAACATTGTGCAAAAAAACTTGTTCTTCAACGAAAAGGTGGGGAGGCAGATAGAGGACTTGTCGCAAATGCTCGACGGCGAGAGGCTGACCGCCATCCAGACCCGATTGAAAGAGCACGGCCGCAGAACGGGCTTCGCATGCCTTTTCTACGGCGCACCGGGCACGGGGAAGACGGAGAGCGTGCTTCAGATTGCCCGCTCCACCGGCCGCGACATCATGCAGGTGGACATGTCGGAAATAAAAAGCAAATGGGTGGGAGAAAGCGAGCAGAACATCAAGGCGGTGTTCGACAACTACCGCACTTTTTGCAAGACATGCGACAAGACCCCCATTCTGCTCTTCAACGAGGCCGACGCCATCCTTGGCACCCGCATGAACAATGCCTTGCGTGCGGTAGATAAAATGGAGAACACCATCCAGAATATCGTACTTCAGGAAATGGAAACGCTCGACGGCATCATGATTGCCACTACCAATCTTGAGCAGAACTTGGATCCCGCCTTCGAGCGCCGCTTCATCTACAAGGTGCGTTTTGAGCGGCCCGACATTGAGCAGCGGAAGAACATCTGGCTGTCTATGTTGCCCACACTCAACAGCGACATGGCTCTCCAACTGGCCGCCTCGTTCGATTTCAGTGGCGGACAGATAGAGAACATCGTAAGGAAATGCGACGTGGAGTCCATCCTCTACGGAGAGACCTCCGTTGACGACGACAAGATACGCCGCTTCTGCCAGGAGGAAACCATCCGCAAAAGCACCGCCACACACATCGGGTTCGTGTAAACAAGGGTTGTGATTTTCGGCCGGTTTTGTCAAGATTTTTCAATGGTTTTGTGTCACACAAAGAAGTTTGACGGCAATTTTCGGGGAGAGATTTTGCAGTTTGAGGGCAGAGATTTGCCAATTCTCTCCCCGAGATTTGCGGTCAAACTTTGGTGGATTTGCAAGCAGTTGAAATTCAATAAGTTACAAAAAGCTCCAAAAACCGATGATTTTGTCAAGATTTTTTACCAGTTTATATCCAGGCCGCTATCCGTCGTAAAGAAGAGAAAAACTTGTTGCGGTTAAGGATTTTTAAGGCAAATAATTCTTTATTCTCAATTATTTTACTTACCTTTGCGTCGCTTTTTTCCAAGAGGGTGTGTCTGAGAAACACAAGAGCCCTTTGCAAGCCAAAAACGGAATGGCAAAAGCTGCACTTTTCGGGCATACGAAGCCATAAGGCAGGCACCAACAGCCAGTTTGACCGAAGCAAGAGGACGAGCTCTCCGCGTTGTTGGAGTATGCTCGCCAAAATGAGTTCTTTGAACAGTTGTACAAATGGATCAAGAGACAGCCAAGAGCTGCTCCAACCGAGCGTTTTTAAATGGATTCTTATGTTCACCAACAGGAGAAATCATTTAAAAGTCGCCACGGTGGGAAAATGATCTGAATTAACAGTTTTATAAACCGATTAATTAAAAATTTTTATGCAAAACTTATTTCTTTTATTTTCAAATTCGTGTGTGGGGGACTCAAAGTCTTCCGCACAGGATTCTTTTGCCCTTCACCAAACCCTTGGTGGAAGGGCTTTTGGTCGTTGGTTTTCATCCAACCTTGTTTCGCGCTGTCTTTTGACAACGTTGTTCTTCCCTTCGGTTTCCTGACCGGAAACCATCTTCCCCCCTTTCGTGTTCCAAGTCCAGACAATCGGAAGGCGCAGGCCTCCATGTCGGTTCCTCTCGCACTCCATTCAGGAGATTTCCATTTCACATCAACAATACCTTATTTAATATAATAATAGTTCAGTTATGAAAATCGAGTTTAATGGAAACCAATTCATCCTCAACAACAATGACGCCCTTCTCATTCTTATCATGCTTGGCGACAAGGTTGACAAGCGCATCATCAGCGACATTGCCGCCCCCGATTTCTCCATCGTGGTGAGGCCGTCGGACAGGCCCGATTTCAAGACGAAGGAAGGCGACTATACCATCGTCATCCGCAAGGACACCGGCGAGGAGATAGTGCTCGACATGCCGCACCGCGGGGCTAAAATGCTTTATGTGCTCACGCTTCTGTTCCAGAAGGTTGTGGGCGGGTTGTCCAATCGGTACTTCAACAACGTGCGTGCCGCCGACGCCATCAAGGCCCTCTACGACAAGCTCTACCGTTCGGGCGGCCAGCAGTGGGTGGAAAATGGCAAGGCGAATAAACACAACCTCTCCACTTTCCGCACGCACGCCAAGAATGCCGTGGAGAAAAACGGCGCGCTGGACAATGTGTTGCGCTACTGGTGCGGATTTGAGGACGAGAAATGCTCCGTCGGCAAAAATCGGTTGAAATTGCGCAGGATTCGCATCCCCGCCGACCGCATCGTCTTCGAGGACGCTGCCCACGGCGCCGTCACCTTTGAGCAACTCATGGAGCAAATACCGCCGTTGGAGGACTTGTTCGGCTTCAGGAACAAGACCGCCGACCGCATCCGCGAGCTACACCAAACAAGGACGAACGGCATCTTCCTCCATAGTTGAACCGCAACAAAAGGGCCGGTGGGGGAGGAGTCTTTCTTCCCTCCACCGTTGGAGGAATCCGCCAACAATCCCCGTTTCCATTTTCTTTCATAACTTATAAACTTGTATAAACGTAACAACTCATTAAAAATCAACAACAATGAAAAGAACAGTAATTTGTGAATACGTAGGAAAAGGCCATCCCGACAAGGTGGCCGACCAAATCAGCGACGCGCTGCTGGACGCCTTTTTAGAGAAAGACCCCAACACGCGCGCCGGCATTGAAGTAATGGTGAAAGACAACATCGTGGTCCTGGGCGGCGAGGTGAAAAGCAAGGCGCTCATCGACTATGACCACATCGTAAGAAAAACCATGGACGACATCTGCTATCCCGACGACCATCACTTGTCGGGCGACGACATCAAGGTCGTCAACCTCATCGGCAAGCAGTCGCTGGAAATCAGCCGGAGCGTGGACCACGACGACGGCATCATCGGGGCCGGCGACCAAGGCTTTTGCGTGGGCTTTGCCTCGAACGAGACGGAAGAATTTCTGCCCCTCGGAGCCTATTTGGCAAAGCATCTGTGCAAGTGTGTGGAAGAGGCAGGGCATGAAGGGCTTGGACCCGACGTGAAGTCGCAAGTGGTTGTGGCTTACGATGATAAGGGATGCGCAAAAGTGGGATCAATACTTGTCAGTTCCATGCACCAGGGTTCATTGGAACAGGCAAGGTCGTGCATCGCCGGGCTCATTAAGAGAAATCAAATGCGAATAAGCGACAACCTCTTTCAGAAGCACATCATCGGCGACAACCCCGAAATTGCCGTCAACCCTTCAGGGGGGTGGCACACCGGCGGAAGCATCTCCGACTGCGGCATGACCAACCGGAAAATCGTGGCCGACCAGTACGGCGGCTATGCGCCCGTGGGCGGTGGCGGCCTCTCGGGAAAAGACATGAGCAAGGTGGACCGCAGCGCCACTTATATGTGCCGGTACCTGGCGAAGAACATCGTGGCCGCGGGCCTGGCAGACACGGCAAAAGTAGAGTTGGCATATATGATTGGCATGCCGCAACCCTGTGCCCTCAACATTGAACTTGACAATTCCGGCCGTCATTCCGGCAAGCCGCACAATGACAATCCCCACCTCGCCGAAGACCTCGAAACGTGGATTGTCGATCATATCGACCTCTCGCCAAAGGGCATCATTGAACGGTTCGACGGACTGAAACCCCGCTTCTATGAGGTGACACGAAGAGGGCATTTCGGCCATACCGACAACGAGTTAGAAAAGTCTTTGCAGTTGTTCCCGTGGGAGGCAACAGACTTTGCCGACTCCCTGAAGGAATATTTCCAGAACAGATAAAATCCGGGTTTTATCTTTCCGGCGACCGTTGGTGTCGGTTCATACAATTAGTTGTGAGTGCGGAGCTATGGGCGCCGTATATCTTCCCCCCAAGGGGGATTAGAGGGGGCCTTGGGTGCCGTACGTCTTCCCCCCAAGGGGGGATTAGAGGGGGGCCTTGGGCGCCGTATATCTTCCCCCCAAGGGGGGATTAGAGGGGGGCCTTGGGCGCCGTATATCTTCCCCCCAATGGGTGATTAGAGGGGGGCCTTGAGTATCGTGGCCTGCAATGTCTCAAGGAACAGTGCTGCCTGTCGGCCGTCCATCTGGGCGTGGTGGAACTGGAAGGAGATGGAGAGCGTGGTTTTCAGCCAGCGGTGCCTGTAGCGCCCCCATGCCAGGAACGGGTTGTTGAAAATGCCGCTGTACTGGTTGACGATGCAATCCAGTTCTGTGCCCGTTACGGCCGATGTCCCCACAATCATGGCCTCGTTGTCATTGATGTTGCGGCAGGTGTCGCAGGCCTGCTGGGTGAGCGCTTCGTAGTCGCCGATGAATTGTTGCAGGTCGTCGCTATACGGAACGTCGCAATTACTGATGCCGCCGGCCTTGTTGTTTACAATGACGTTGACGGCCAGGCGGTCCGACCTGAAAAGCTTTCCGCCCTCGGGCAACAGGTAGAATTCCTCTATCTGGCTTGCCGCCTTGCCGATGCACCAGCACAGGAGCATGTTGAACTTCATCCCCCTCCGTCTCGATGCCTTGTACAGGCGTGTCACGTCGAAGGTCTTTGTGAGCGTCACCATGGGCATCGGCGACTTCATCCACATCTCGAAGGCTTCCGCCCGGTTCGTGTCCTTGGGATTGATTTCCTGTTTCATTTCCTCATCATGAATGTTTGATTGTGCAAATGTAAGAATAAGCGGGTGAAAAGCCAAATAAACTCGGACTTTTTCCCCGAAAAATCAATCTCCGGTCCCGGTCGTCGTGTTTCCCATCCCTGTTAAATATACCTATTTAAAATCCCGCCAAAGACACGCCCTGTTGCCGCTTTTACGGTTGCACGAGGACCTTGCGTGGAGCATCTTCCCCGCGAGCCACAATCTGAATGCCGCGGACGTGTTCGGTCGTCTTGCGCCCTGCCAGGTCGTAATGTGCCGTTTCCTGACGTGGCGTGGCCGTTGCCGGCCTGGCTTTCGAGGCCGTGTCCTCGTTGTTCTCAATCACCTCAAAGTTCTCTATCGAACTGTCGTTGAAAGCATTTTCGCCAATCAGCAGGTGGAGATTGTAGCCGCCGGTCACCGTGCTGTGTATCTTCAAGGTCTTCAAGAACTTCGTTCCCTGAAAGGCGTTGTTGCAGATACGTCTCACGGTTGACGGCACCTCAAACTCCTCGCGCGGGTTCATGGCCGGATACTTCACAAGTGCTACGGGACTGTCGTTGTAAATCATATACAGCACCCCGTCGATGCTTTTAATCGTGTTCTCGGCAGTGAAATACGACGTTGAAATGTAGCCCGTCGTGAAATTTGTCTGCGTCTCCAATGTCTGTGCCCCAGCCGAAATTGTCAGCATCAGCATCATTGCTATTGATAATCTTTTCATCTTGTATAATGTTTAGGTGATAGTATTTCCGTGATTCATAATACCGCACAAATTTACGGAAAAACATGAAAACCACCAAATATTATTCCGAGAGATTATCGACAAAGGCCAAATTCCATTTCCAACTGACAGTTATTTGAGGTTTTCATGTCTTTTTTTGAAACCAATTATCCCCAGAACAGGTTTCCCATGTTCAAGGCGTTTCGTCCTGTTTTTCTTTACTTTGGGACGGATAGCGACGGGGGTGAAAAATGGTAAAAATATTTGACAAAACGGGTTGTTTTTGCTTGATTTTTATAAAACATTGATAATCAGCACTTTGAAAATCGCGCTGAGTTTGACGGCAAATCTCAGGGAGAAAATTGGCAGTTTGAGAAGAGAGATTTGCCAATTCTCTCCCCGAGATTTGCCGTCAAAACTCTTTGGGGAACCCAAATTTGTTGAAAAATTTTGACAAAATTGTTGTGCTACGCTTTATAAAATAGAATAGGAGTTTAGGAGTTAAAGGCACTCCCCCCGACTCCTCACATAAGAGGGGAGAACGTGCAGCCGTATATCTTCCCTCCTTGGGCTGAATATAAAAGGCTTCAAAGAATTTTTAACTCTGCCAATTCTAAAATTAAACTGCGAATAATTAACCTCTGTTGAACAGCAATAAGCAACCTTACTATACGTAAAACTCACATTATAAAAATACAAAAATATAAATATAAAAAAAAACACAACTAACTTTGACAAAAAGAAGCATTAGAATTTGTATTTCAAATTATTAATTTATATCTTTGCAGTTCTTAAGGTCTAATCGTCTTAATGGAATTATATGGAACTATCCACATCTGAGACATTTTTTAATACGAAGGAAGGTGATTTGTTCTTTTTTAAGAATGGATATTCATCGAAAATTGGTATTAGAAATAATACCAATCATGTATCACTTGCCCCTTTTATTGATTATGCTATCACCTTTTCCCAGTTTATTCTAATTAAAGTCGGAGAAAAGTGGGGCCTTCTAGATAAAAAGCTTCATACCATTATTCCAACTGCATTTGCAAGTTTATACCCTGTCAATCAAATCAAATTATCTCAGTATAAAGAAGAACTAAAATATGAGAAGTGCATAAATTTTGAAAAAGCGTATTGTGAAAATGAAGATACATTATTCTTTTTGTCTATAGAGCGTGATGATTGTGTAAGTGGAAATGGAAGAGTGCCATCTAGGCTTTTTGAAATTGTAGATGTTTCCAAAGAGTCTCCAAGTTACTTCATTGCAGATAAAAAAATCTTGTTGTCAATTACGGGTGAATTTGTAGATAAAGTCTATGATAACCTCCGCAGAGACTTCTTTTCTATTGAAAAGAAAGATAGTGATTTATTTCTACTTCACAATGAAAAAGGATTTAGCTTTGCTACAACGGATAACACAGATTTTAAACTAATTAATGTTGGGCGAAAGATCGTTGGGAAATGGTCTTCTTATGTTGACGTCACTTCCTTTAAAAAATATCATAAATTCAAACAAGGAAACTATTATTCAATTTATTATGGCTCATGGAATCTTGTAGTTAAAAAGCAAGATGAGAATACATCGGAGTTTAAATTTGAAAAGGTTGTTGATTACGCATTCAAAGAAGCTCCTATTCAGACAAGCAACTCCAATGTGTTTATTGGTAGATATAAAAATAAATATTTTGTTTTTGAAGATCATATTAATGATTCAAAGATTGCTAAGACTTTATCATATGAAAACCATGAATTTGAAGAATTTACAAAGAAGTATTTTTCATATTTTTGTAATGTTATTTCTCCCCTTTATGAAGAAATAGAAGAAAGGCTTGATCATCTTTTCAACATTAAAACAGACAAAGGATGGGGTTTAATGGACCAAAACATGAAGGTTCTGATTGCTCCTCTGTATTTAGATAAGATAGAAGACTTTAGCAACTTTATTATTGTCTCGACAGTTAATGGATGTGGCGTGTTGGACTCTACGGGAAAGACTATAATACCATGCAAATACTATCGTATACAGATAAAATCTAAAGGTTCTGCAATTTGGTCATCAATTGCTACTGGTTATAACTGCTTTGAAGAATCAGCAGATATAGAATATTTCATAGAGAATAAAAATGAAAAGATATCAGCATCAGATACGGGAATAATAATAGGCATTAATATTAAGGAAGGGGTTGCTTTTTGTGATATCTATTTTAGTGATGGTGTTTTTTTATGTTCGGCTAAAATAAAACATAGTGGTCTAATATATTACATTAAATCAAAACAAACTATCCAAATTGAAGAAGAGGCTTCTTTTGACGATTTTGGCAATAGAGAAACGTTCGGCATACAATTTTATAATATTCCGAATAAAGTGTTGACACCAAAACTTGAAAATGCTTCTGTGGTAGATTCATCCTACTTATTTGTTTTAGAGAACAATTATCTTGGGCTGAAGAGTTTTGAGAACATTACCCAATGGGTTCTTCCAGCATTTTTTGATTTTGCAACTTTCCCTATAGATGGCTATTTTATAGCATATTCTAAAATGAGCAATTCTATTAATTGTATAATAATGCGTATTAGACAAAACAATTATATTGAAAAGTGTTTATCTTTCAGTATAAAGAAATTTAGTTACAAAGATTCTATAATAAATGCATCTGTAAAACAGATTCTTCAATTGAATTTACCAAATAGCATTATATCTATCTTTGGTGAAATAAGTTCTTTTAAATTCTTTCCCATAATACGTTAAGAAAAAGAACAATTCTGTATCTGAGGAAAGACAAGAGTGACGTAAACCTATATTACGTCCATTAGTCCATTCTTACAACATTCTTATGGCTACGCGACAGCTAGAGAATTTGAGCAATATAATGTGCTTCAGCACCAACGGCTATAAGGTCATCCACAGGCTCGTCAATCAGGACCTGGTGGTTGACAAGGTGGTGATATTTAACGACATACAAATGCGACAACACTGGTCACAACTTCTTTTTCGAGATAACCTGTCGCCTCATGCCAAGCTCAACCTTTTCGACCTCCGTGGTTACAGCCTGCAGCCCCTTCTCCGGTTGGAGCCTGATGTCTATCTTATGTTATGGTGGGCTGGGGCGACCGCGTGTTCGGAGTGCCCGCCACCATCGACAGGGGAGCGGATGCCCTCTGCGACGTCAACGAGACGGAGGTTGGAATCCTCTTGTTTTGAAAAAACTTAGAGATTTTGCATGGTAAAATTTGGTGATGTCGTGCGAAAGTGCTACTTTTGCAGCGTTTTTATTGTCAAACCCTTTTAATTGATGGAAAGGGTTGTGCGAATGAGTATAAAGTAAGAAATTACACCCGGCCCTTGTGAAAGGCAGCTGCAGCCCCTTTGGGTTGCAGGCTTTTAGTTGTGGGCCTTTATCTATTTGGTTTTGTGGGGAGTTGTCGTTTGGTTGTTCAGGAGTGAACCCTTAAACACAAACGTCCAATACTTGGTTCTTTTCGCGGGCACGGGGCCTGCGCTCTTGATTTCTTTTATCAGTCAACAGCAGCGTGAGGGCTGCTGAGTTTCATACTTTATACAAATAATGATGGGCAAGATACAACCCAAGACGTTGACCTTGTTGGGGTACAACGATAACATGGCCCGCAGTATAGCCATGGCAACCATTGCCAAACACTGCAAACACGATAGCCAAGAACAAATTGTGAAGACGCTGGAGGATGTCATCGGCCGTCCGGAGCACTACCTGAACGACGGGGTGTGGGCGCAACTGGCATCGGTGCTGATGCCGGCATCGGCACCTGCCGTTGCCTATGGCCTGCGCGACACCCCTCTCCCTTACGCCATCTACGGCGCCGAGGGCATCGGTGAGCTGGCCAAGCAGCAGATGTCCACCGCCATGCGCCTGCCGGTGACGGTGGCCGGGGCGCTGATGGCCGACGGGTGCGACGGTTACGGACTGCCCATCGGCGGGGTGCTGGCCACTACCGGCAATGTGGTCATCCCCTACGCCGTGGGGCAGGACATTGCCTGCCGCATGCAACTGACCATCCTCGACGCTGAGCCCGATTTCCTGAACAATCACCACGAGCGTGCCGTAAGGGCATTGGTGGAGCATACGGCCTTCGGGCCCGACGGCGTGGTTCCCTCGAGGCCGCACCTTCCGTTGTTCGACCGTGGCGAGTTCCGCAACATTCCCGTGCTGAGGAAATTGCGCGAAAAAGCCATCCGCCAATTAGGGAGCAGCGGCAAGGGCAACCACTTTGTTGACATCTGCGAGGTCGTTCTCCCACCGGCCAACGCCCTGAGACTCGACGGCGGACGCTATCTCGCCATTCTGAGCCACTCGGGCAGCCGCGGTCTGGGGGCCGCTATTGCCGAACACTTCACGGCTATTGCCAAGACCACCTGCCGCCTTCCCCGACAGGCCGGGCCCTTTGCCTGGCTGAGTCTTGACTGTGAGGCCGGTCAGCAGTATTGGACGTGCATGGAGCTGGCGGGAGCCTATTCCGCCGACTGCCACGACATCATCCATGAGAACGTGGCCAGGGCCCTCCGGCTGAGACCGTTGGCAACCATCAGCCACCACCATAACTACGCATGGCGTGAAACGCTCGGCGCCGGCACCGCCGTCATCCTGCACCGCAAGGGTGCCACGCCGGCCCATGCGGGAGAATTGGGCATCATTCCCGGAAGTATGGCCACGGAGGGCTATATCGTGTCGGGACGGGGATGTGCCGCGTCGCTGTTCTCGGCATCCCACGGCGCTGGAAGGACGATGTCGCGCCTCGACGCCCGCAATAGCATCAGCCGCCATGCACTCATGAAGCAGCTGGCAGAACGCGGCGTAACCCTCATCGGAGGAAGCACCGAGGAAGCGCCCTTGGCATATAAAGACATCCGCAGGGTGATGGAGGCGCAGAAAGAATTAGTGAACATAGAGGGGACCATCATTCCCAAAATCGTAAGAATGAGCAATGAATTATGAGTTAACTCAACTTTCTCATGTTGATGTAGTTCAGGAGTTACAGGAGTTCAGACAATACTTCCACCTCTGCAAACTGACGAAAAGGGAGCCTTCAGAACTATTGTCTGAACTCCTGTAACTCCTGAACTCCTGTAACTCCAAGAAGTTGAGTGAATGCGAAACATGAATGAGTTAATAATATGAGTTTGGAATGAAAACGTATATACAAATCACATCGGGACGCGGTCCCGTGGAGTGCTGCCGCGTGGTGGTGCTCGTCATGCAGGAAATTATCAGTCAAGCAAAAGCGTTGGGACTGGAGGCCACAATGGTGGAACACGAGGATGGTCCGCACGACGGCTGCATGTTTTCGGCAACCCTTGCCTTGGAAGGCGAGGACACCGGCATTTTGACAAGCGGCTGGGAAGGCCCGGTGCTTTGGGTGGCGCAGAAGAATCCCTTCCGCCCCTGGCATCGCCGCAAGAACTGGTTCGTGGGGGTGCATGCCTTCAAGCCCTTGGAAACGTCCAAGGTCAGCGAGCGCGACATCGCCTACGACACGCTCAGAGCCTCAGGGCCCGGCGGTCAGAACGTGAACAAGGTGGAAACGGCCGTCAGGGCCACCCATCGGCCCACGGGCATCAGCGTGGTGGCGTCGGACCTTCGCTCGCAAAGCCAGAACAAGAAACTGGCGCTCGAGCGGCTAATGATGAAACTTTCGGCCATGGAGGAAGACCGGCGGCAATGCCAGACAAGGGAAGTGTGGATGAACCACAACACGCTTCAACGCGGCAATCCCGTAAAGACGTTTAAGGGGGACTTGTAATATTGGTAATGAGGAATGAGGAATGAGGAATCTTGAGTTATATAATTCCCAATTCCCAATTCCTCATTCCTAATTCCTCATTCGTTCCAGCTGAGGATAAAGCTGTAGTGGCAGGGCTTGTTGCCGGGGATGGTGTATTGCGGCAGGGTGCGCTGGCCCCAGGTGTCGATGCCACCCACGCCATGGATGTTGAGGTCGATGTTGACGTTCACGAAGCGGCCGCGACGGATTTCGTCGGGGTGGCCGGCGGCTTCAAGGTCCTCTTCGCCATAGTCCCATGCGCGGATGTTGAGGGGCTGACAACCCTCTATGCGTAGGGTTTTCTTCCCATTTCCGATGGTCAGCCACCGCACGTCGCAACGGTTGCCGTTGTCTTGTGGGCGGATATATTCCGTCTGGAAGTCGCTTAGGGGCATTTCGTAAAGGCCGAGAAAAGCCGAGCGTTTGCGGTCGGGATAGTTCTCCCACGGTCCGCGGCCGTAATAGCTAATGGCCCTGTAGTCGGCGGGCAACCGCATGCGCATTCCGAACTTCGGCATGGTTGGAATGTCGGTGGCCGTGGGTCGGTAGTCGGCGCTGACCATTATCTGCCCTTCGTTGATGATGGTATAAGTAAGAGTGTAGTCGGCTCCCACGGGCAGGTGCATGTCGTAGCTGATTTCCACGGCGTCTTTCCTTTCCACGGTGCGTATGGCTTTCACTTGCCGCTGTGCTGCGGCCTCGCGCCATGCTCCCAGCCTCTGGGCGAAGCCGGCGGCCCGCTGGTTGTCGTTCTCCGGTTTCCAGAAATAGGGCTCCAGTGTCTCTTCGAGCATCTGCTCACCGTTCACCACGAGGCCGCTAATGGCACCTTGGGGATTGAGGTGGATGATGGCGTTTCGTGTGGTGACGACGATGTGGTCGTCTTTTCGTAGCATGACGGCCGCTTTTCCGCTGATGCCCGTGGTGAAGTTATATGGCTTCAGCACAAATTGTTCGGCGGCCACCACAAAGCCCTTTTCCGCCCACGGCCTGTCCTCTTTCAGACGGGCTTGGACGTTGAGCAGGCGCTCCGTTCCGATGGTGACGGTGTCGGTGGTGATGTCGTATTCATCGGCATTGGTGAAATAGTCGTGGTTGACGATGCTTATGCCGTCGCCCTGGCGCACGAATTGCAGGGGCTGATAAACGTGTTGCACCTCGTAGTAGTGGGGATGGGGTTTGCGGTCGGGTCCCACCAGTCCGTTAATGCAGAAATTGCCGTCGTTGGGCTTGTCGCCGAAGTCGCCACCGTATAAGAATGAAGAATTTTTAAGTGAAGAGTGAAAAAGAGAGGACTCTTTTAAGTTATGAGCTATGAGTGATGAATTCGCTGCCGCCATATCGTCGGATGGCGATTTTTCACTTTTCACGTTTATTTTTTCACTTTTCACTTTTAATTTTTCACTTTTCACTTTTAATTTTTCACTTAACCCTTGGTCCACCCAGTCCCAAATGGCGGCTCCAGCGATGCTGCTGTCGGCGTAGATGACGTCCCAATATTCTTGGAAATTGCCCATTGAGTTTCCCATGGCATGAGCATATTCGCGGGCGATGAGCGGTTTCTCCGTTTCTTTTTCTGCCTCGGTGCGCAACACGTCGGGCGAGGGATAACCGAAGTCATGGAGGGCGGAATACCGCGGATGGCAGTCGTAGAAAGGCAGTCGCGTGGAGTCGAGGCTGCACACCGTGTCGTACATGGCCTGTATGTTCGGCCCCACGCCGCCCTCGTTGCCCAGGCTCCACAAGATGACGCAGGGGTGGTTGTAGTCGCGCTTCACCAGTGATTCGGCACGGTCCACATGTGCGTGGCGCCACGCCTCGTCGTGCCCCATTTCCCGATTGGCATAACCATAGCCGTGGCTTTCCTGGTTGGCCTCGTCCATGACGTACATGCCCCATCGGTCGCAAAGCTCGTAGAGATATTCGCGGTCGGGATAATGCGAGGTGCGCAGGAAATTGATGTTGGCCTGTTTCATCAGCCGGATGTCCTCCTCGTAGGTGGCATCATCGACGTAGCGTCCTGTCAGGGGATGGTGGTCGTGGCGGTTGACACCGCGCAATTTCACGTTCTTACCGTTGATTTTGAACACCTCGCCCATGCACTCCACGCGCTTCACGCCAAGGTGGTAGTCGAAATGTTCTACGACCTCTTCCGGGCTTCCCTTCTTTGGAGAGGTTTTCAATTCCAGACTGAAGTCATAGAGGTTGGGCTTTTCCGCCGACCATAGGCGGGGATGGTCAATGAGGTGGGTGAGCATGACGTGCGTAGTGTCGCCGGCGGCCAGTGTTTTCAGCGTTTTTTCTATGGTCTTGCCATTGATTTTCAAGGCCACCGTCAGTTTCTTTGCTTTTTGTCCGCCGGTGTTGCAAAGGGCAATGTCGGCGGTGACATTGGCCTGCGAGAAATCGCGGTTGGGCACTGCCGTCACGCGATAGTCGGCAATATGAATCAAAGGCCTCACCCATAGTTGCACTTCGCGGAAGATTCCGCTGAGGCGCCACATGTCCTGGTCTTCCAGGTAGCTGCCGTCGCACCATCTATAGACCTCCACGGCAAGTTTGTTGCTGCCCTTGCGAATGAATGGCGTGACGTCAAATTCTGCCGGCGACATGGAATTTTGGCTATAGCCCACCATCTGCCCGTTGAGCCATACATAAAAAGCCGAGTGAACGCCTCCGAAGTGGAGGATAAGGTTCTTTGAGAGCATGTCGTCTGAGGCCTCAAGGAATGTCACATACGAGCCTACGGGATTGCGGTTCCCGTAAGCCGTCCAGTCGTGTGGGGGCTCACTCGTCACGCTTGGCCGGTTGCGCTTAAAGGGATATTGAATGTTTGTATAAATTGGTGTGCCAAAGCCCTGCAGCTGCCAGTTGCCGGGTACTTTTATTTTGTTCCACCGGCTATTGTCAAAGTCCTCTTTCTCAAATCCCACGGGCCTCTCATCGGGGTTGGGGCTCCAATGGAAGAGCCACTCTCCGTCGAGGCTTACGATTTCCTTGCATTCCTTCCATTTTGAAGGCAGTTGCAACGTGGCGTGATAGGGCAGTTTGTTGATGCCCAGCACGGCAGGGTTCTCCCAGTCGTGGGGTTCCTGTGCCAAGGCTGTCATTGTCAGCACTGACGCAAATAAAAAGAGAACTTTTTTCATTGAAAAGGAATTTTGGAATGAGGAATTAGCAATTAGGAATGAGGAATTAGGAATTAGGAATTGGGAATGAGGAATTAGGAATTGGGAATTATATAACTCAAAATTCCTCATTCCTCATTGTTATTACTTGTTTTGAATGGTGATGGAGGCGGTGGGCAGAGGGCTTTTGATGCTTACCTGCACCTTCCCCTTGCTCTTTCCGCTTCTTACTACGAGGAGTGCGCGGCCCTTCCAAGTGGTGACGTTGGGAGAGGTGGCGGGCTCGCGGTCTTTCATGTCGGCAGAGGCGAAGGCCATAAGCTGTCCCTGCCCCTTGGCAACGGCCTGGCACGGGATGGCGGCATCGGGGCACAGGCGGCCCTCTTTGTCAACGGCCTCTACGGTGATGTATGCCAGGTCCTGGCCTCCGGCGCTGATGACGTTGCGGTCGGCGGTGAGCCGCAGGCGGACGGGTTCTCCGGCGGTGGCCAGCGTGACGCTCTTTTCGCCTGCCTCGGCACGCAGCACGCCGGCCTGGTAGGGCACTTTAAACACTGCCTTGAACTGCGTTTCGCGGCTCACCGGCTTTGTTTCCACCAGCTGGTCGTTCAAGTAAAGTTTCACCTCCGGTTGCTTGGTATAGACTTCCACCTCAATGGGCTTGCCTTCCCAGCCTTCCCAGTTCCAGCTCTCCCATGTGGGCCATGTGCTCCACTGCGTTTCATGGATTTTCCCGCGGAAGCCGTCGGGCTCTCTCACGGCCATATAGAGATTGTCGGTGTTGTTCCAGAGCATATCGCGATAATGGCTGATGGGCTTTCGCCATCCCGTTACATCAACGTCGCCGCAATAGGTGCCATGCCAGTCGGGCTGTCCGCCCTCGGCATAGCTTTCGCCCGGCCGTTCACCCTCGTAGTAGGTTCGTCCGATGCCCGATTCGCCCAGGTAGTCGAGGCCCGTCCACACCATGTCGCCGACCACATACGGGTTGTCGTTCACCGTGGCCCAGTTGCGGAAGGCGTCGCGCGGATAGCTCTCCGTCTGCCACATCACGCGCCCGGGGTCGCGCCGGTGGTCGCTGGCATGCCTGAAAATCATGTAGTTGTAGCCGCCGATGTCGAGCACCTCGAAATGGGGGTCGTAGATTTCCCAGTCGCGGTCCCAGGCGCAGAGGGCCTCGGTGATGGGGCGCGTGGTGTCGATTTCCAGCACGGCCCTTTTCAGCTGGCGGGCGGTGGTGACCACGCGGATGTCCTTGCGCTCAATGACCTCGTTGCCCAGGCTCCACGAAATGATGCAGGGGTGGTTGCGGTCGCGCAGCACCATGGCGTGGATGTCCTGTCGATAGCAGGAGTCGATCATGGTGGAATAGTCGTATTTCAGCTTTGCCGTGCGCCACCCGTCGAAGGCCTCGCCTATGACGAGCATGCCCAGCGAGTCGCAGGCATTGAGAAATGCCCGCGTGGTGGGGTTGTGGCTGGTGCGGATGAGGTTGAAGCCCGCCTCCTTCATCTGCTTCACTTTGCGTATTTCGGCGGCATCGAAGGCCATGGCTCCCAGCACGCCGTCGTCGTGGTGTACGCAGGCACCGTTGAGGAGCATGGGTTGTCCGTTGAGCACGAAGCCCCTCTCGGTGTCGAACGAGAAGGTGCGGATGCCGTACTTCGCCGTCTGCCGGCCGATGACGTTGCCGCCTTCCTTCAGCTCCACGGTCGTTTCGTAGCAGGTGGGATGGTCGGGCGACCACAGTTGCGGATTGCTCACGGCGTATGTCGTCGAAACGGTCTTTGTCTGCCCGGCCGGCACGCTGGCCGAAAGTTGCTGTTCACCCACCGACACCACGGCTTCGCGGTCGCGGTCTGACTCATTGGCCACCGTCACTTCCACCTTGACGGTGGCTCTTGCGGCGTTCACCTCCGGTGTGGTCACGAATACGCCGTTCTCGGCAATGTGCAGGGCCGGCATGGTTTCGAGCCATACATGGCGGTAGATGCCCGAGCCCGAGTACCAGCGGCAGTTGGGCTGCTCGCTGTTGTTTACGCGTACCACTACCTCGTTCTGCCGTTTGTCTTTATAGAGGAACGGGGTGATGTTCACCGTGAACGGCGTGTAGCCGTAGCCATGCTGTCCGGCCTTCTCTCCGTTGACAAAAACCTCGGCTTTCTGATAGACGCCCTCGAAGTGCAGCTTCACGATTTCGGCCTTAGGGGTGCTGAATTTCTTTCGATATTCGCCCTTTCCGCCGTGGAACCATCCTCCGCCGGTTCCGGTGGCGCCCGTGGCGGGGTCGGGAGCGTCGAAGATGTCCCAGTCGTGGGGTAGGTCAACCGTAATGGTTTTCCCTTCGCGTGTGAACTGCCAGCTGTCGTCAAAGAGACGGTTGGTTTGTGCCGTCGTGCTGATGCTTGCACTTAACAATGCTGAGATAGCAATCAAATGCTTTGTCTTTTTCATATTAGTCTGTATTTGGAAAAATGAATAGTTGAAAAAAAGATTCTTCTCATGGGGTTGGGCCATCTGTTCTTACTTCAATGTCGCTGAAGGCCATTCGTTCACCCGAGGCAAGGCGGTCGGCGTCGAGACGGAGTATCTTGGCCTTGACGGGTTGGAACCTGATGGTTTGCCAAATGGGGTTGTTGACAATGTTTGAGAACTCGCCCGAGGCTACCTTCGTCCAGTTTGCCCAGTCGGTGGAGGCCCAGAGGGTGTAGTGGGTGACCGTTCCCTCGCGCGTGTTTTGCGGAGGCAGGTAGCGCAGAGAGGTGATGGTCTGCTCGGCGTCCCAGTCTATCATCATTTGCCGTGGAGTGCTGAAGAAGAAGTGGAGGTTGCTACAATGTTTCTCGCCTGAGTCGGGGATGTCGGCCGTCAGCTCAGGAGCCAGATAGACGGAGGTGCGGCTGATGATTGGCTCACACTTGGCATCGGTGACGGTGAACCGGAGCATTGTGGCCGTCACCGTGGGGAAACACACAATGCGGCGGTGGCCGATGGTGGTGAGCCCGTCGCCGTCGTCGGCAAGGGCATCGCTCAGTGCCGACCATTTCCCATCGATGAGGGCCTCGAGGGTGAACTTCCTTACACGCTGGCCGTGGCGAATGTCTTCCTCTGCCACAAAGCGGTTGAACATAGTAGGCTTGCCGAAGTCGAGGAGGGTGGTGTTGCCCTGCTTCTTTATTTTGGCTTTTGCGGCCAGGTCGGTCTTGAACACCTCGTGAATCATCTTGTTGAAGGCGATGCCGCGCAGGCTGTCGTTGGGATGTATGCGCCCGTTGGGGGCGATGGGGAAGTTGAGCAGCAGGCACGAGTTGCGCCCCACGCTTTTATAGTAAGTGTCCATGAGTTTCGACAGGCTTTTCACATGCTCATTTTCCGCCTCGTGGTAGAACCATCCGGGGCGTATGCTCGTGTTCGTTTCGCCCGGACACCACACGTCGCCGTCTTCCACGCCGTGGTGCAGCATGTGCCAGGGTGTGTCGCCGCGGGCGGGCATCAGGTTCCAGTTGGTAGAGCCCACATTGCCGGCCTCGGTGCCCACCCATCTGAGGTCGCCTCGGTCGCTGCCGTCGTTCCAGATGACGGCGGCGGGCTGCAGTTGACGAATCATCTTGTATGTCTCGGGCCACTGGTAATAGGTGGTGCGGTCTATCGTGCGCGTCTCGTTGGCACCGCCATACCATCCGTCGCCGCCGTTGGCACCGTCGAACCATACCTCAAAGATGTCGCCATACTGGGTGAGCAGCTCGCGCAGCTGGTTGCGGAAATAGGTCACATATTCCGGGCGGCCATAGTCCTTGTGGTTTCTGTCCCAGGGCGAGAGATAGACGGCGAATTTCAGCCCTTCTTCCCTGCAGGCATCGGCCAATAGGCGCACCACGTCGCCCCGGCCCTGTTTCCATGGCGTGTTTTTCACCGAGTATTCGGTGTATTTCGAAGGCCACATGCAGAAGCCGCAATGGTGCTTGGCGGTGAAGATGATGCCCTTCATGCCCGACTGCTTGCACACGCGGGCCCATTGGCGGCAGTCCAGGTCACTGGGGTTGAACAGCTCCAGCCGCTCGTTGCCGAAGCCCCATTCCTCGTCGGTGTAGGTGTTGAGCGAGTAGTGAATGAAGGCATACATCTCCATGTCGTGCCAGCGCAGTTGGTTTTCATTGGGCACAGGGCCGCACGCCGTCACCACTTCCTGACCGCTCATCGGAGCAGAAGGCAAAAATGCCAGCATCAGGGCAACAGCCCAAAGCAACATTTTTTTCATTGTTTTTTCCTACAAATACGTTTTCTTCTATTTTTTTGCAAAGATAAGTTTTTTCCGGCAATGCTGCAACAAATATAGTGAAGAGTGACGGGTAAAGAGTGAAAAATCATCTTTTAAGTCGAGGAGTGGACTCTTTTAAATGATGAATGTGATGAGTGATGGAGTTTGCCGCCTTTATCATTTAGCGAAGCGCCGCCCACTTTTGTCAAGATTTTTCATTGTTTTTTGGTTACCCAAAGAGGTTTGACCGCAAATTTCGGGGAGAGATTTGCCAATTCTCTCCCCTCAAACTTCAAAATCTCTCCCCGAAATTTGCGGTCAAAATTGGCGTGATTTACAAATAGTTGATATTCAACAACTTACAAAAACGGCGAAAAACGGCTCGTTTTGTCAAAAATTTTTACCGGTTTATACCTGTGTTGATATCCGTCACAAAAAGAGGAATTATTGAACTTGCGCGATAGTTGAATAACATTACAGAAGTTACTTTCGCTCGGAAATGAAAAGAAAAATACATTTTCCTTTTGCATTTCTTTCGCTTATTCGTAACTTTAAATAAGTTACTTTCGCTCGGAAATGAAAAGAAAAATACATTTTCCTTTTGCATTTCGCTCGCTTATTCGTAACTTTGCAACAGTTTTTTTGAATGAATAGATTTTTTCTAAACATGAAAACTTTCAGAATGATGCTAACCGTGGTGCTGACTGCTTTTTGTTGCATTCAGACCGAAGGCCAGGGGATGCGCGGTGAACGTTTCCCCGAAGGGTCGTATTCCCCGGTGACAAACGTCAACCGAGGCTCCTTTCCGCGTGTGCTGGCTGATAACAGCGTAATGTTCCGCGCCAACGCGCCGCAGGCCCAGAGTGTTCAGATAGACCTGGGCGGCACGAAGTATGACATGACCAGGGCCGATGGTGGCAACTGGACGGTGACTACGAAGTCGCAGGTGCCCGGCTTTCATTACTATTCGCTGGTAATCGACGGCGCTTCGGTGGCCGACCCCGCCAGCCAGACGTTTTACGGCTGCGGACGGTGGTCGAGTGCCATTGAGATAGCCGAAGCGGGGACGGAAGACTTCGAGGTTCACAACGTTCCCCATGGCGACGTGCGCACCGTGTATTATTACTCGAAGGTAGAGCAGGCTTGGCGGCCCCTGATGGTCTATACTCCGGCCGGCTACGACGCAAGCAACCGCGAATACCCGGTCATTTACATCCAGCATGGCGGAGGCGAAGACCATCGCGGATGGATGGAGCAGGGCCGCACGGCACAAATCATGGACAACCTCATAGCCGCGGGAAAAGCGGTGCCGGCCATTGTGGTCAGTGCTAATAGCAACGTGCAGGCGCGGAATGGCGGCATGCGCGGAGGCTATAGCTGGCAGGGCATGCAGACGTTCCGTAGTGAACTGCTGGAGAACGTGATACCGTTCGTGGAGAAAACCTACCGCGTGAAGAAAGACCGCAAGAGCAGGGCTTTGTGCGGGCTGTCGATGGGCGGCGGGCAGTCGTTCTATATCGGATTGCGCGAACCCGAGGTTTTTGCCAACGTGGGCGTGTTCTCCACGGGAATGTTCGGCGGTATTTCCGGCGCCTCCAACTTCGACTTGGAAACCGAGGTGCCGGGCATACTGAGCGACACCCAGACTTTCAACCGGCAGCTCGACGTGTTCTTCCTGACCTGTGGCGAGCAGGATCCGCGCATTGAATACACCCGCGGCATTGTGAAAAAGATGCGCGAGGGGGGAGTGGAAGTGCGTTTCAACTCCTATCCCGGCGACCATGAGTGGCAGGTGTGGAGGAAATCCCTGCACGAGTTTGCACAATACTTGTTTCGCGTTGCGCTAAATGATAAATGACGGGCTGCGCTGCTCTAAATGATAAATGACAAATGATAAATGATAAAGGAATTTTTGTTATAAGCTATGATTTATGAATCATGATTTATGGCGGTAGCAAAACTCATCACTCATCACTCATCACTTAAAAGATGGCCGTACGTCTTCCCCCCAAGGGGGGATTAGAGGGGGCTTTTATTTTTTTTCAATGAAACATTACCTGAAGAAATTGGAGGAAACCATCCACGGACGATGGGACCAGAAGGCGCTCTGCGACTTCGGGGGCGACAGCTTTACATACGCCGACCTGGCCACAAACATAGCGCAGTTCGGTTGTTTCCTCAACGATGCCGGCATCAGTAAAGGCCACAAGATGGCCATCTGTGCCCGCAATTCCGCACGGTGGGCTATGACCTTCTGGGCCGTCAATGTCAACGGCTGCGTGGCGGTGCCGCTCCTGGCCGACTTCCATCCAAGCAGTGTCGCTTCCTTCACCCACCATTCAGACAGCGTGGTGCTGTTCACCGACGAGGATATATGGGCAAAACTCCGGGTGGAGGACATGCCCGTGCTCAGGGCCGCCGTGTGCGTGAAAGACGGCCGGCTGCTGTGGCATCGCGACAAGGCCGTGGCCACGGCGTGGGAAAACCGCGGAAAATCCTTCAACAAACGGTGGCCCCAAGGGCTGAAGCCCGAGCAGGTGTCGTTCCCAACGGACAATTCGGCCGACCTGGCCATCATCAACTATACTTCGGGAACCACGGGCAATCCCAAGGGCGTGATGCTCACCTACGGCGCCATTTCCGACACCGACCATTTCAGCAACACCCATTTTCCCAACCAACCGGGAGAAACCATCGTGTCGATGCTCCCCATGGCCCACATGTACGGCCTGGCCATTGAGTTCATTCATCCCAACATTGACGGCGTCACCGTCTATTTCCTCGGCAAGACGCCGTCGCCCACCACGTTGCTCAAGGCCATGCAGGAGGTGAAACCCTATATGGTGGTCACGGTGCCGCTGGTGATGGAAAAAGTCTATGCCAATTCCATCAGGCCCGCGTTGGAGAAAATGAAAGTGCTGCTCGCCGTGCCCGGAGTAAACAAAATGATTTACAAGACGGTGCGAAAGAAAATCCTCGAAGCCTTCGGCGGACAGGTGCGCTGCTTCATCATGGGAGGTGCGGCCTTGAAACCCGAAGTGGAACAATGCTTCTGTAAGATGCGGCTGCCCTTCACCGTGGGCTACGGCATGACGGAGGCCTGCCCCCTGCTGGGATGGGAGTGGTGGACGGAATTCGTGCCCGGCTCATGCGGGAAACCCGTTCACGAAATACGCATCGTCTCCGACGACCCGCAGAACACCGCCGGCGAAATACAGGCCCGGGGCAGCAACCTCACCGTGGGCTACTATAAGAACCCCGAGGCCAACGCCGCCGCATTCACCGAGGACGGGTGGTTCCGCACCGGCGACCTGGGAACGATGGATGCCGACGGCAATATCTTCATCCGAGGACGCATCAAGTCGATGATACTGAATTCCTCCGGCCAGAACATTTATCCCGAGGAGCTGGAGGCCGTCCTCACGGCATGCACCTACGTCGGCGAGGCCCTCGTCGTGGAGCGAAAAGGGAAAATCGTGGCACTGGTGTACCCCGAAATTCCCGACGACCTTGACGAAGAAACACGCGATGCCCTGCCCGAGCTTATCCGCGTCGCCGCCAACAAATCCCTTCCCGCCTACAGCAAAATAAACAAAGTGGTGCTCATGGACCAACCTTTCGAGAAAACCCCGAAAATGAGCATCAAGCGCTTCTTGTATAAATAGGGGAAAGAGTGAACTCTTTTAAGTTACGAGTTCTTAGTTATGAATTATGAGCGGAAAAAACTCATAACCCATCATTCATCACTTAAAAGAGTCCACTCTTTTTTTCACTCTTCACTTTATTATTTCACCACTTTTTTCCCATCCACCACATAAATGCCTTTGTGTAGGCGGCCGGAGGTTACCGGGCGGCCGCTGAGGTCGTAGATGGCGTGGCGGTGGCGGGCATCGGCATTGACGGCGCGGATGGCGGTCTCTATCGACTCCTCGATAATCATGGTCTGGCCGGCCCACGCAATGATTTCCCAGTTCGATAGGTCGTCGCTCTCAAAGTCGCCGTTGACAACCATCTCCTCGTCGGAACCTTTTTCCTTGCAAGTGACATTATCGAAATACACCTTGCCGCCGATGAAACCGAAGGCGAACTGCAGCTTGTCGTTGGGGTACTGGGCCTGAAATTCCCATGTGTATTCCTGGAACGACGGCGTCAGCTGGTAGGAGGCAAGATATTGCACGTCGGTGCTCCCGCCCCACTGGTTCTTGTTGGGGCTGTCGGTCCATACGGGCCACAGGGCACATTCGCCGCTATTGTCGGCCTTGATGCTGGCCTTCACCACGTAGGTCTTGCCCTTGGTCATGGCCTTTTTCAGCACGGTGTTGCATTGCTTGTCCCAAAGGTTCTGACCGGCGTTGCCGTTGTTCACCACGAGGACGTGGTTGTTGCCCTGCAACGTGCTTTCCACGTTGAACGTCGTTGAAAGGCTGTTGCCGGCAAAGTCGGTGAACGTGGCCGTCACCGTGGCCTGCCCCTCGGCGGTGGCCGTCAGTATGCCGTCTGAGGCAGTGATGAACGCCGGCGCCGTGAGCACCACTTCTGCCGACACGTCCTCCTTGTGCCCGTCGGCAAAGGTAGCCGTTACGCTGAAGCTCTTGGAACTTCCCGGGCGGATGGTGATGTCGGGAGCCTGAAGGGTTGTAACCGTTACGAATTGCCGAAGGTTGTCGGGCATGTCGTAGGCGTCATCGGCCTTCAGCGGTCGGCCCATCACCTTGAGCGTTTCAAAGGCATAGCGCTTGCCCAGCATGCGGTAGCCGGTCTGGCTGAAATGCCACTGGTCCTGACCGTTGCCCGGGCATCCCTTGGCGCTCACCACGTGGGCGGTGGGAATGACCTGCGGCAGGCGCGCTATCACCGCGTTGTGCCCCCAGCACGCCCCGCCCTGGTCCTGATACTCTGTTTCGCCGGCAAACAGGGGCACGTCGTCGGCGCTCAGTCCCAGGTCCTGAAGCATGTCGTTATAGATTTTCTTCACCTTGTTGGGCCAGTCCTGCTGGGTGTTGTTCGACTCGCCCTGGTGCAGCAGGATGCCCTTGATGACGCCCTGTTGCTGAGCCAGGCGTGCCATGTCGATGAGCCGCTGGTAGGGGTTGCCGCCGTAGTAGCGGTTGGCCAGCTGCACATGCCAGGCGCCGGGGTCTTCCTGCATCTTGGCCTGATAGAGGTCTTTGTCGAACATTTCGATGGGTGCTCCACCCATGGCCACGGCCACCACGCCGATACGAGTGTTGGCGGGCATGGCGGCCACCATCACGCGGCCGAAATAGTCCGTGGGCCCCAGTTTCCCCATAGGGCTCACAATGGGGCAGAAGGCGGTGTACCAGTTGCCCATGGTGCGCTTGGGGTTGTCGAAATCGGTGGTGGCCAGCATCTGGAAGCGCGGGTCAACATACTGGTTGTCGGAGGATGCCCATTGTGTGGCTCCTTCCATGTTCGACTGGCCGAAGCACAGGTAGATGTGGAAATCGGGGTCGGGCTGCGCCATGGCCGTGGCCAGCGATGCCGCAAAGAGCACAACTGTGAAGAATAGATGTTTCATGTCCTTGAGCTTTTTTACTGATTGTTGAATGTTTGCGTTGCAAAGGTATTCGTTTTCTGCCAAACAACCAAATTTCTGGTGGGAGAGTATCTTATGATTTATGAATTATGAGATTTAAGTTAGAGTTTTTCGTATGCAGCCTTTCACTATTTTTCAACTTATCTTCCCTAACTTTTGTCAAGATTTTTCTTAAAATTTGGATTACCCAAAGAGGTTTGACGGCAAATCTCGGGGAGAGATTTGCCAATTCTCTCCTCTCAAATTGCCAAATTTCTACCCGAATTTTGCGGTCAAACTTGGCGAGATTTACAAATAATTGAAACTCAATAACTTACAAAAATGATGAAAAATTGCCCGTTTTGTCAAATATTTTTACCAATTTTCCCCCATCCCGCTACCCGTCTTTTCGTCTCAAATAGTGGCCCTGCCCCGGTTCCTCCCGTAAGGAGGGATTTTAAGTTTTGAATTATTAATAATGAGCTATGGCGGCAGTAAAACTCATATCTCATAACTCATACTTTAAAGATTTCAAAATCTTTTCCCCCCTTATGGGGGGATGAGAGGGGGGCTTTTAGTAAAGCTGTTGTTGTCGGGAGCGGTGTTTCAAATGGTTTCCGCTTGCAAATAACCTTTTTGTATGCGCATAATATCAATGACATTATTTGCAATACTCATTATGCCGAGGCTCATCAGCAGGGCGAGAACCGTGGCGGAGAAGGCACGCGAGTTTTCGGCGAGCCACAGGAGAATGCCCGATTGCGCTTGAACGGTGAACAGGGGCATGTCGGCAGGCAAGGCAAGAACGAAGGCCAAGGTGACGGCTCCGCTGACCACGCCAATGGCAAAAGCGGCAACCATTGCCATCTTGTAGCGGCGGATGGTGGCCTCCTGGTGCCGGCGGACGTACTCCACGGCATCGAGCCGGCGGGTGAGCGCAGCCATGAAGTCGGCTTTGTCGTCGAAATGCGGTTTCTGGGCGAGGAACAGTTCCTCAAGTGCTTTGTCTTTGTTCATAACTTCAATCTTGCTTTTAGTTTGTCGCGACCTCGCGAGAGTTGTTTCCTCACGGCATCCTCCGAGGTGTCGGTGATGGCGGCAATCTCCTTGGTGTCGTAGCCACTCAGATAGTAGAGGGTGATGGCCGAACGCTCCTTGGGCGGCAGGGTGCGCAAGGCGAGGTAGAGGCTCTGATGCTCAAAGATGTTGTCGGCGGCGTGGGGGCTGATGAGTGTGCGTGCATCGTCGAGCGTTTCGGTGGTGCGAACACTTGCCTTGTGGTTGAGGAACGTGTTATGGGCTATCTTGAAAAGCCAGGAACGGAACCGTCCCTTTTCCTGATAGCCCGCCGATGAGAGGTAGGCCTTCACCAGCGCGTCTTGCGCCAGGTCGTCGGCATCGCTCTTGTTGCCACAGCAGAGGGCGAGCAAGAAACCGCGGAGGGCCTCTTGCTCACGCTCTACGTGGGCTATGAAAACGTCGCGTGTCACTTGCTGTTGGCTTCAGCTGTCAGTAGTTGTTCTTCTGCCTCTATTTCCTTGGCGAGCATCTTCTTGCCCATGTAATAACTGATGAGGAAGGCGATGCCGATAGCCAGCATAGTAAAACCAAAGCACGAAGCTGTCAGGATGTCGGTAGGATTGGACCCCCCAACCCAACCAAGCCAAGCGCCAATTCCTATTAATACGAGTCCTAACAGTGCGGTGATGCATCCCCACAGCAGTTTGGTGAGCAACTTCTCCTTCAACAACTTTTTCTTGGGGGATATCTTCTTCATTAGTTCCTCGATATCCATATTGGGGTTCTTCTCAATGGCCGCCAACACGATTTCTGTACGCTTGTTGGTATCATTCATCTTCTTACGGATGTCAAACCAGATAATCAAGATAGGAAGTACGCATCCACAGGCGATGGGAACCAAAATCGGGACTAAAGAATCTATTACACTCATGATAATTTTTGTTTTTTTTATTGTTAAACTTCTGTTTTTATTGAACCGATTCATCTATATAACAGTTGAAAAGGGCAAAATGTGACGTCGGAAAGAAATTTTTTTTTATTTTGTTTTATATTCGGGCAGGGCAACCCGGAATTTGGAAAATAAATCTTCCAATTTATTGGCCGTTTCATGTTCGTTTCGTTTTTTTTGAAATGTCATCGGCTCCCTTGGCAATCAACGTCATATCTTTTAACTGAACCAATTTTGAAATTGCCTATAGGGTAGGTAGGGGCGGAGACAAGAAAAACCGCCTTCGGCGCATTTGCCGGAGGCGGTTTTGTTGGTTTTTGGTGTATATGCGGTTTAATAGTCGTCGTCGTCGGCCACTTCCACGTCGTTGAGGTCGAGGTCCTCGGGGTTTTCGTCGATGGTGGTGCGGTAGCTTTCCTCGGTGAGCTTGTCGTCGTCGTATTCGTCTTCGTCGTCGAGGTCGTCGTTGTAGTGGTCCTCCACCTCCGGTCCTTCGTCTTCGTCGTCGAGGTCGTCCTGATCGAGGTCTTCATGCTCGTCGTAAACCATTTTCGGCATTTCCACCTGGGGTTTCACCTTGGCGAAGATGGCTTCCACCCACGAGCCTTTGGGAATTTCGAGCACCTCGAAGCCGTCTTCCACTTTTTTCTCGTACATGCCCCCGTGTTTGTGGAGCCTGTCTTTAGGCAGGGTGGTGGTGCTGATGTCGAAGCCGCTCTGTATGATGTCCTGGATGCTTTGTGAAAGGCTGTCCCATCCTCCGCCGAAATTCCTGTCGATAACCTCCATGAGCTTTGCGGCCGAGATGTGCCGGATGTTCTCGTAAGTGAGGTCGGTGACCCTGTTGATGGGCTTTTTCTTGACGGCGAATTTCAGCTTGGTGTTCTCGTCCATCCGCATCTGTCCGATTTTGAACCCCCTTGCCTCGTATTTCTTGAGAATCTGCGGTTTGTCGATTTTCATTTCCTCAATGTCGAATGCCGAGCGGATGATGTCGAGATAGTGGCTGGTGTTCTCTTTCAGGTCGGCGTCTTTCTCTGCGGCTTCCCACAGGCGGAAGATGTCGTTTTCCTGTATGTCCCAGACATTGCTTTTGTTCAATGTCTTCAGGCTGACGGCTTTTTTGCTTGAATCTTTCATTATGAAAAGGTGAAAAGTTTAATAATTCAATAAAATTAAAAAAGGTGGTCGGTGAGGCTGAAGTTGTCGGCATCGGGCAATACGGGGAATTTCTTCCTGAACGCCTGCAGGGCGTCGATGTCGATGTCGGCGGTGATGGCCTGCGCCTGCCGGCCTTTTGCCTCTGCCACGACGTATCCTTTCGGGTCGATGACCACGCTGCCCCCGGCATATTGGCAGTATTTGTCGTGGCCGGTGCGGTTGCACCCTATGACGTAGCATTGGTTTTCTATGGCCCGGGCCTTGGTGAGGGTGTCCCACACGTTTTGCCGGTTTTCGGGCCAGTTGGCCACGCATACGAGCACGTCGTAGTGGCAGTTATTTCTCATCCATACGGGAAAGCGGAGGTCGTAGCAGGTGGTGAGCATGAACCTCACTCCGCGGAAGTCGGCCAGGCAGCGCTTTTCGCCCCTTACGAAAGACTTTTCGCCCCCGTAGATGAACAGGTGGCGCTTGTCGTAGTGGAGAATGTTGCCGTCGGGCTCCACGAAGTAGTGCCTGTTGTGCGGCCTCTTCTGGCTGTCGAAATAGAGCAGGCTTCCACAGATGGCGGCGTTGTGCTGGCGGGCGGCGGCTTTCATCCATTCCAGGGGAGCCTCTGGCCGGCCCGCCCTGCATGCCTCCAGCGACTCGGGGTCGGTGGCGAATCCCGTGGCCCACATTTCCGGCAACACATACAGGTCGGCATGGCTGTCGCACTGGTCCATCATCTGCCGTGCCGCCACCATGTTTGCCTCGGGGTCTGCCCATGCAATGTCGGTCTGAAGGAGCGTCACTCTCATGCTTTGTCTTCGTTTTCTCGCTTTTTCGGTGCAAAGATAGTAGAAACGCCCCATAAAACAAAAAAAAAGTTGATTTTTTTAAAAAGTGAAAAGACAAAATATATTTTGAGTGATGAGTTCTTAGTGATGAGTTATGAGTGACGGATAACGGCAAGGGTAAATTTAGTAAAAATATTTGACAAAATTGGCTATTTTTGTAATGCTTTTATAAGTTATTGAATATCAATGGTTTGCAAAAACTCCTGCGTTTGACCGCAAATTTCGGGGAGAAATTTGGCAATTTGAGAGGAGAGAATTGGCAAATCTCTCCCCGAGATTTGCCGTCAAACCTCTTTGGGCAATCAAAATTCTTTGAAAAATCTTGACAAAACGGATGGTCGTCTTTTGCAGGTTGAGGGAGTTCTGGAGTTCGGGGGTTCAGGAGTTCAGACAATATTTCTTGACGGGCTGTGTTTTCTATTTTTCTTGCGATTATCAGTATCGTCTGAACTCCCGAACTCCCGAACTCCTGAACTCCAAAACCTTTGGACGTAGGCTAAACTTAAAGAAAAACAAGTTTTCCTTTTGCATTTCGCTCGCTTATTCGTAACTTTGAATAAGTTACTTGCGCTCGGAAATGAAAAGAAAAACAAGTTTTCCTTTTGCATTTCGCTCGCTTATTCGTAACTTTGCACCCATGAAAGAGATACATGTGAGCGAAAGCTCCCTGGAAAAGGGCGCTCAGGAGGGCATGGACGCCTTCCTGCAAGTTTTTGTGGATGCCATCCTCGGCGGGGTGGGGGGCGAGCTGACCGGCGACAACATGCAGCAGCTCAATGCCGACCAGGTGACCTTGCTCGCCTACTTCATGATGCGCGACGAGGTGATGGACGGCGGTTTCGTGCAGCTCATCCACAACGGCCTGGGGCCGTTCCTCTTCCGCAATCCCTTTGCCCGCATGCTGAAGACATGGGGACTGCGCGACCTCTCAAAGCTTGTTTACAAGGCAGCAAAACTCTACGGCCAGCACCACGAGGCGATAGAAAAAGAATGTAGCGAGGAGGAGTTCATGGCCCTCTTCGAGCAATTCCCCGCTTTCGACGACCTCGACGACGACTTCGTGGAGAACGAGGAGGAATGGACGGAAATGATAGCCCGCTATGTTGACGAAAACATCGGCCGCTTTGCCGTGATTGACAAATAGGCATTGCGCGCCACGAGGAGAACGACACACATTATGAACAAAGAACAAGAACAGCTGAGGAAGAAGAGCCCCGTTCAGATAAAGAACAAGAAGGCTCAGTTTGAATATTTCTTCATCGACATCTATACCGCCGGCATTGTGCTGACGGGCACCGAGATAAAGAGCATACGCATGGGCAAGGCGTCGCTCGTGGACACCTATTGCATGATTCACAACGGCGAGATATGGGTGAAGGGCATGAGCATCAGCCCCTATTTCTACGGCTCTTTCGGCAACCACGAAATGAAGCGCGACCGCAAGCTGCTGCTCAACCGCCGCGAGATATGGAAACTTCAGGAGGCCACCAAGCAGCCGGGCTACACCATCGTGCCCATACTGGTGTTCATCGACCAGAACGGGCGGGCAAAGATGGACATCGCCCTCTGCCGAGGCAAGAAACAATATGACAAGCGCGCCACGATGAAAGAAAAGGAGGACCGGCGCGAAATGGACCGCGCCTTCAAGCGATTCTAAAAGAGTGGACTCTTTTGAGTGATGAGTTTTGAGTTTTGAGTGATGAGTTTGTTATCGACCAAAATCAAATTTTGAGTGATGAGTTTTGAGTTTTGAGTTGTGAGTGATGAGTTTTGATGCAACCATTGCTCATAACTAAAAACCCATCATTAATAGCATTTTAGCTCCTGAACTCCAAAACTACTATAAACAAGGAAAAAAAGAGAATGATAAAAAACATCATATTCGATTTCGGAGGTGTCATTATCACCCTCAGCCATAGTGAAGGGGTGAGGCGTTTCAAGGCCCTGGGGGTGGAAGATGCCGACAAGCAGCTCGACCCTTATACGCAGGGCGGCATCTTCGGACAACTGGAAAAAGGGGAAATCGACGCGGAGCAGTTCCGCCTGCTCCTCAGCCAGATGGTGCACCGCGAGGTGTCCGCCGACGAATGTTTCCACGCCTGGTTGGGCTACAGGGAAGACGTTCCCCAGCGCAACCTCGACATCTTAAGGCAGCTCAGGAAGGAGGGCTACCGGCTTATTCTGCTTTCCAACACCAACCCCTACATGATGAGGTGGGCAGCCAATCCCGGTTTCGACGGCCACGGACATGCCGTGCAGGATTATTTCGACGCCACCTACCTAAGCTATCAGCTGGGCATGATGAAACCCGACATCAGGTTCTTCGACCATGTGATAGCCCACGAAAACATCATTCCACAAGAAACTTTATTTGTTGACGACGGGCCGCGAAACGTGGCCGCCGCCGCCAAACTGGGCCTCAAGACTTTCTGCCCTGAAAACGGCAGCGACTGGACTCAGGCCATAAGAGACCACCTCGGATGAGGCGGCCGTTTATTGTAGTAAATCATGTTTAAGAAAAAAAAGAGAAGATGGATTCCCCTGAAGGACGAACCGCTCACCGAGATGGACCGCAAGGTGATGTATTGGGAAAGCAAGGGGAAGGAAGTGCCCACGCGCAACCTTGTGCTCAACCCTGAGCAGATAGAAGGTATTCGCAGGAGCGGAGTGGTGAACACCGGTGTGCTCGACGAGGTGGGACGGCTTATCCATGCGGGAATGAACACCCTTGAAATCGACCGCATTTGCCAGGACTATTGCACCAGCCACGGCGCGGTGCCGGCATGCCTGGGCTACGAGGGCTTCCCCAAGAGCGTGTGTACGAGCATCAACGAGGTGGTGTGCCACGGCATTCCCAAGGAAACCGACGTGCTCAAGGAGGGCGACATCATCAACGTGGACTTCACGACCATTCTCGACGGCTACTATTCCGACGCCTCGCGAATGTATATCATCGGCAAGACCACTCCCGAGAAAGAGCAACTGGTGCGCGTGGCCAAGGAATGCCTTGAAGTGGGCATGGAGGCGGCGCAGCCCTACGGCTTTGTGGGCGACATCGGCAACGCCATTCAGAAATATGCCCACAAATATCATTACGGCGTGGTGAGGGACCTGTGCGGACACGGCGTGGGGCTGAAGTTCCACGAAGAGCCCGAAGTGGCCCATTTCGGCAAGAAAGGCACGGGAATGATGCTTGTGCCCGGAATGGTCTTTACCATTGAGCCAATGATCAATATGGGGACGTGGAAAGTGTTTATCGATGCCGACGACCCCTACGGATGGGAAGTCATTTCTGAAGACGAACTGCCCAGCGCACAATGGGAGCACACGTTGCTCATGACCGAACATGGCGTGGAAATCCTGTCATATTAGAAAACACCCGGCATGGACAATATATATATATTAGGTATAGAGAGCAGTTGCGACGACACCAGCGCCGCCGTCATCCGCAACGGCGTGTTGCTCAGCAATGTGACGGCTTCGCAGGCTGTCCATGAGGCTTACGGCGGCGTGGTGCCCGAACTGGCATCGCGTGCCCACCAGCAGAACGTGGTGCCCGTGGTGGACCAGGCACTCAAGCAGGCCGCCATCACTCAGGAACAGCTCTCGGCCATCGCCTTCACGCGCGGGCCGGGACTCATGGGCTCGCTCCTCGTGGGGGTGAGCTTCGCCAAGGGAATGGCACGCAGCCTGGGCATTCCGCTTATAGACGTCAACCACTTGCAGGGGCACGTCATGGCCCATTTCATCAAGGCTTCCGCCGAAGACGAAAGCCAGCCGCCGTTCCCCTTCCTGTGCCTGCTCGTCAGTGGCGGCAATAGCCAGATTGTGGTGGTGAAGGCCTACAACGACATGCAGATCATCGGCCAGACCATCGACGATGCCGCCGGCGAGGCCATCGACAAATGCTCGAAAGTGATGGGGCTGGGCTATCCCGGCGGACCGGTCATCGACCGCCTGGCGCGACAGGGCAACCCCCACGCTTATAAGTTCGCCGAGCCTCATGTGGGCGGCCTCGACTATAGCTTCAGCGGCCTGAAAACCTCGTTCCTCTATAATCTGAGGGAGTGGGTGAAGGACGACACCGACTTCGTGGCCCATCATAAAGAAGACCTGGCCGCATCGCTGGAATACACCATCGTGGACGTGCTCATGAAGAAACTCAAACTGGCTGTGCGCCAAACGGGTATCCGCCATGTGGCCGTGGCCGGAGGCGTCAGTGCCAACACCGGGTTGCGCAATGCCTTCAACGACTACGCCCGCCGCTATGGTTGGCACATCTATATTCCGCCGTTCGGCTATACCACCGACAACGCGGCCATGATTGCCATCGTGGGCTATTATAAATACCTCGACAAAGACTTCTGCGACATTTCCGCACCGGCCTTTGCCAAGACTACAATCAAATAAAAATTATTGCTATGGAATTGGAAAACAAAGTGTTGAGCCGTGAAATCAGCCAGTGCCTCTACGACACCGGCAAAACGCTGGGAACGGCAGAGAGCTGCACCGGTGGGCGCATTGCCGAGGCCGTGATAGCCACACCGGGCGCGTCGGCCTATTTCAAAGGAAGCATCATCAGCTATGTTGACGACATAAAGAAAAGGCTCCTGGGCGTTGATGCGCAGGTGCTTGAGGAGCAGACCGCCGTGTGCGAGGAGGTGGCACGGCAAATGGTGGCGGGGGCCTGCCGCACGCTCGGCGTTGACTATGCCATTTCGGCCACGGGCATTGCCGGGCCGGGAGGAGGCACGGCGGCCATCCCCGTGGGAACCATCTGGCTGGCCTGTGGCACCGCCGACCGCATAAAGACGCTCCTCATTCAGGAGGACAACGGCCGCGACCAGAACCTCTCAGCCGCCACTTACCAAGCCCTGAAGTTGTTTCTCGACTTCCTCAGGGAGGATCAGCCCAAGACGGAGCCGGCTGAATGACAAACCTCCAGTGGAAAATTGTAATTCCGCGCCAGTCCTGACCGCAAACGACTGCAGTCCAAGCCGCAAACGACTCCAGTCCAACCCGCAAACGACTGCAGTCCTACTTCAAGGAGACTTAAAGTAGGACTGCGGTTTTTTTAATCCAAGGTGCTGATTTGTACCTTGTTATGTTGTAATCCCGAATTTTGTTCTGCAAACTGTTTGAGTCTTGGTGTTCAGACCTTCATCTGAACCCCTTTAGCTAAAAAGAAATTTTTAGTTATGAGTTATCAGTTATAAGTAGTTCAGGAGTTCGGGAGTTCAGGAGTTCAGACGATAGTTCTGGCGACAGCCTTTTTTCCTTTTCAATTTTTCACCTTTTCAATTTTTTAATGGCGGCAGCAAATTATTCACTCTTCACTTTTCACTCTTCACTTTTCATTAGAAATTCACTTTTCTTTCCGGCTCCGTGAACGAGCAGAAACGGGCGGTGGCATTGGTGATGTAGAGCACGGCCATGTTGTCGTCGTCGGCCTTGTACATCGACTTCAGGCCCTCGTTCCGGTTCAGAAATTCCTCCTTCACGGCCAGCGTCTCGTCGTTGACCAGCGTTCCGCTCAGGCGCATCCACTCGCTTCCCGAGGGCTTCAAGGCGCAGATTTCAAACTTCCCGTTCTTTGCCATCTGCTTATAGACATCCTTCACCTTGCCCGTCATGATGTACAGGCGGCCGTTGATAATCTCCGACACGCCGAAGGCACGCACGCGGGGCTGGTCGCCATCGACGGTGGCAATGAAGAACGTTTTGCACTCTTTCAGGTAGGCTTGCACTTCTTCCATGTTTGCTTGTTTTGTTTGAGGGTCAATACTGTCGGCGGCCTCCGTCTGGGCGGCCGGTTCCTGGTTGTTCTCAGCCTCCGAGGGCTTGTTTTGTGTGCAGGATGCCATTAGGAACAGCACTGCAATCGCTAATAATACCTTTTTCATTTATAATTGATAATCTGATTTGTTGGAGTTATTAGTAGTTCAGGAGTTCGGGAGTTCAGGAGTTCAGACGATAGTTCTGGCGGCAGCCTTTTTCCCTTTTTCAATATTTCAATTTTTCAACTTT
>JAEEGL017338511.1_pt1 | contig 44256 bp, 36 predicted proteins | sample 9134231 | NCBI WGS metagenome assembly JAEEGL01 (sample SAMN16246548, study PRJNA631951) | gut metagenome | biome: gut microbiome; feature: rumen; material: fiber-attached | host: Bos | place: Iran: Karaj | collected 2018-10 | reverse complement strand
GATGTTGATGCTGACGTCCATCCGACAACCTGCACCGCTGACGGCTACACCGTTTACACGGCAACTTACGGCGATGTGACCGAGCAGTATACCGTTGACGGCGATCCGGCAACCGGCCACAACTGCACTGTCATCGTTCCGTACAGCGATGAGTATACCTTCCGCTGGACAGAGGACGGCAAGGCTTTCGTCACACTGAAATGCGAGAACGGCGACTGTGACGAAACCGTCGAACAGGAAATTACGGATGTTGATGTTGACGTCCATGAGGCAGCCTGCGAAACTGACGGCTACACAACGTATACCGCAGCCTACGGCGGTGTTACTGAGGAGTATACCGTTGTGGACGAAGGCTCCATGCTGGGACACGAACCGGGCGAACCGTCGATTGAGAACGTGATTGCCCCGTCGCTGACAGCTCCGGGCTCCCATGACGTGGTCGTCCGCTGCACGCGCTGCGGCGAGGTGCTGAGCAGTGAAACCGTGGAAGACCCGGCACTGAAGGCTGAGCTGATCAACCCGAACCAGGTCGGCTTCAAGGAGAACATCATCCTGCGCTTCTTTGCAAACATCAGCGATGAGCTGACCGAGGGCGCATATGTTGAGTTCACCTACGACCACTACGGCGAAGAGAAGACCGTCCGCGCGGACATCGACACCGGCAAGACGATCAACTACCTCGGCACCAAGCATTACATCTTCGATTGCCCGCTGTCCGTTCCGGAGCTGGCGATTGACGTAACCGCAAAACTGTATGTCAGCGGCAGCGAAGAAGCAGTTTCTGAGGGTACCGGTTCTGTTGTCGCTTACTGCGACCGTATGATCGGCAAGCAGGATGAGGCACTGGACGAAGCTCTGATCGCACTGCTGAACCTGGGCGGCTATGCGCAGGCCCAGCACAAGCTGAACACCGATAATCTCGCAAATGCAGGCCGTGAGCTTGATCTGGATGACATTACCGAGATTCCGGGCAGCGGCGTATTTGAAAAACCGGAAGAACCGGTCGGCGGCGTGCAGTATATTGGCGCTGCACTCGGTATGCAGGACCAGATCGTCACCCGTTACTATTTCAGCGCTGATTCCCTGGAAGGCGTGACCTTCACCGTGAACGGCGTCGCACAGGAAGCAAAGTACGATACCAAGGTGAAGCTGTACTACGTTGATGCGGATCCGGTCAAGGCAATGGATCTCCCGAAGGTGAACGAGATTGTTGTTTCGACTGCTGACGGCATCATCAGCTTCAGCCACAGCGCACTGGATTATGCTTCCACGCACTGCGGCAATAACGCGCTGGGCAAGGAAATGAGAGCAATGTACAATTACTATCTCAAGGTCAAGGCATATGTTGAAGGACAAAGCCAGGGCCAGGAACATGAAGAGTGATCCTGTGAAAACGGAAAGAAGGTGAAACCATGGAAAAGTACACAGATGCTGAGCTTCTGATCATTGCTTTTGAGGCTGCGGACGTGATCACGGCCTCCGGCGAAGTCGGCGAGGATCCGGAATTCACCCCGATCGGCTGATCAGACTGAACCAATACGAAAGCACCGTTTCCAGTCCGGAAACGGTGCTTTTTGTCTTTATATAAGTGCCTCCGACGGATTCATCGCGCAGCGATACCTTTATCGGATATTCAATCGAGCTCTTCAAACGCCTCAAGTCCCTGCTTGACTTCGGCCTTTGCATCCCCGTGCCGCACAAACAGCATCGTGACAAACGAAAGCAATGCAAAAGCCGCACAGTACGGGAAAAGCGTCATATAGCTGACATGTTCAAGGAGCGTACCCGCGCAGATCGGTGTTACAATCTGCGCCGCCATGCTGAATGTATAGTAAAAACCGGTGAAGCGCCCCACCTCGGAGCCTCTGCACATTTCCAGCACCATCGGCAGCGAATTGACGTTGATAAACGCCCAGCCCGCGCCGACCAGAAAGAACAGGATGTACAGCAGCTTACTGAACGTCTGAAACACGCAGGTATAGGCAAACACGGAAAAAAAGCTGAACGACATCAGAAGAATTCCGCCCATAATTGTCTTTTTCCGCCCGATTCTGCTCGCCAGCAGACCGGACGGAATAAAGCACAGGATCGCGCCGCCGGTTGCAATCGTCAGGCACAGCGATGCATCGCCGAGCCCCATGTTCCACATGGCATCCGCATAGGTCGTGAACCAGGTTTCCATTCCGTTATAGCCCATAAACCAGAGCGCGACGGACATCAGCAGAAAGAGCAGGCTTTTCTTCACGTCCTTCGGGAGCTGCTCCGTATGCTCCGCCGTTTCCACCGCAAGGTTTTCTTCCGGATGTGCCTTTTCATATGCAAGCATCTCCGCATTCCACTGCACCTCACGGACAAAGAACATCACGATGATCAGCGACAGAATCATGATGCCCGCCATAACCAGAAACAGCGGCAGATAATCGACATGCGCCGCGTCCTGCGTTCTGGAGGACGGATACATGATTTTTGCGACGATCAAATAGAGGATGCCGCCGAGCGCCCCCATCAGATTGATGACGGCATTTGCTCTGCTGCGGAGCGGCTTTGGCGTCACGTCCGGCATCAGCGCGACCGCCGGGCTCCGATAGGTTCCCATTGCGACCAGAATACAGCCGAGCACGCAGACAAACAGAATCTCGACGGCCGTCCGCGGATTCTGAAAATACGCGTTGTCCAGAAACGGAATCAGCAGCATCAGAAAGACCGCCGCGACGCTTCCGCCGAGAATAAACGGCTTGCGCTTGCCCATCTTTGCCTTGCAGCGGTCGGATAATCCGCCGAACAGCGGGAGCAGAAACAGCGCAAGCACATTGTCAGCTGCCATAATCACGCCGGACAGGCTCTTGTCCATGTGAAATGTTTTCGTCAGAATCAGCGGTATGACATTGTTGTACATCTGCCAGAATGCCAGAATCGCCAGAAATGCAAATCCCACACGGATCGTCCGCCCTGTGTTCAGTTTGAGTTGTTTGTCCATTGTTCCGGATTTCCTTCCGTTTTTTTGTCGGAGTTACGACTATATTTTTATTATATCACATTTACGGATCAAAAATCAAGCACCGGCCGCCGGAAAGGAACACACTGGCCGGCTTTTCTGTGATGCTTTCGCCTCCTCCCTGTTTATGATATCCGGCACTACGGTTTGATTGACTTTTCCGCCTGTGTATGATATAACCGGGCAGTGCCCGGCTCCGATTTTGCACCCATGTCTGCAATTTTAGAATGAAAAAACACATCTCCCATTGATATTTACGAAATAATATGATATAATTCAGATAATACAGAAACGGAGGTGCATCATGAAAAACAAAAAGTTTGCAATATACTGGCTGTCCGTCCTGATCGGCGTTCTCGCTGTTTCCTTTTATCCGCTGTATATGGGAACAAGCGTCATTGCCGATATGATCAGAAACGGGACTGTTCTGAAAGAAAACTATCCGAAGTATGTGATCCCCTATACCCCGCTTGCTGCTGCAATCATCCTTGGAATATTGCTGATGCCGCTGTGCATCAAACTGCTGAAGCGCGCCGCGGTATTCGGCGGTACTGCCGTATCCATTGCTGTCTTCTTCGGAGCGGAATTCTGGTTTGAACGGCATGTGGTTGTCACCGCGGAGGAAACCGTTGCCAGGCTCCGGGACTGGCAGATGTTTATGTGCTATCAGCCGCTGGACACCGTAACGGATTACAAAACGCATTCCGCGGTCGAAATTCTCATGGGAGAATATAACCCCGCATTCAAGCTGCATTTCTATCTGATTTCCGTTCTGCTGATTCTCGCCCTGCTGAACTGCTTTTACGGCTTTGCGCAGATCATCAGGACAGGCAATCAGAGCCGGAAGCGTGCATTGATTCTCCAGTCCGTTTCCGCGGCAGCCTTTCTCGGGCTGTGCATTCTGGCTTGCTTTACGGCATTCTGGCGGGACGGCAGCATTCAGGTTTCGGCGCTTTCCGCGTCGCTGATGTCAGCGTTTTTCATTCTCATGGGGCTGACCGCAGGCATTTTTACCGGTTCGCTGCTTCTGAACCGCAGACGCACTGTCATGCTGCGGATTCCGGTCATTGTGTCGGCAGCGGTGACATTGCTCATGTATATCGGTGAGATGATTCTGCTGCACGGAAATCTTTACCGCTTCGGCGCCGGATTCTTCTTTGACGGGCTGCCGGTGATTGTGCTGGCTCCGGTCAATTTGCTGGTGATTCTGGCATCCGGGATCATCATGTATCTTCTGATGCGGAATGAATCAAGGAATATGCAGCAGGCAAGCGCCTGCGCTGACTGAAAGGCAGCATCTGTGATACCGCCCCGGCATCCGGATCAATGGAGGGACAATGTTATGAATACAGATAAGAACCAGATATCCGATCTGAATATCTACCTGACGAGAATGCAGCGTTCTATACTGGATAAGATGTTTTTCATGGATAAGGTCTTTGAGCCGTTCCGGTATATCCTTGATTTCGGCTGTGCAAACGGAGAGCTGATCAAGGCGATGAAGCCGATGTTTCCCGAATACGAATATATCGGCTATGACATCAGCCCGGAAATGATTGAAGCCGCACGCCGGAACGTTCCAGACGCACAGTTCTTTGACGTTTGGGAACAAATCAGCATCCCGTTTACAGAGAGCCTGATCAATATTTCCAGTACAGTACATGAGGTTTATTCCTACTGCGATGAGAAGGATATTGATATCTTCTGGGACAGAGTTTTCGGGAGCGGCTTTCAGTATGTTACGATCCGCGACATGATGTATTCGCAGGCAGAGGATATTCCTGTCCGCACAGATCAGCTTGCGGCCGTCAGACAAAGCAGCTGCGCAGAATGGCTGGAGAGCTTTGAGAAAGTCCGTGGAAAGATCAAGACGCAGCGCCAGCTCGTGCATTTTCTGCTGAAATACAAATATACGCAGAACTGGGAAAGGGAAGTGCATGAAAACTACTTTCCTGTTTATACGGAGGAGCTGATGAAACGGATCCCCGGTTCATACAGGCTTGTATACAAGGATGTGTTCACGCTTCCTTACACTGCATGGCAGATCCGGAAGGATTTCGGCTTTACGCTCACAGAGCATACCCACATCAAGCTGATACTGGAACGGATCCGCTGACAAAACAGCAAGCAACAAGGATAGAAAACATGCTGCGTTTATATATGCAGAATAATTATTTGAACGGTCACACCGGGAATCGAACCCGAACACCATGAAACACACGGCTACTGACTGTTTAGCAAACAGCTGCCTTTCCAGTTAGGCTTATGCGACCAGATTGATGCGGAACGCCTATTGAGAGAAGTGTTCCGCAAATGAGCAGTTGACCTTCCGGAGACCTTTAGATCATCGGAATCGGGCACTGCCCGATGGGTAAGGCAGGACTCGAACCTGCGGTGTATCTGACGTCACGGATTTACAGTCCGCTGCAATCGCCGCTATGCTTACTTACCCATGAATTTCCGCTGGAAGAGTCGAACTTCCATTCACGGCTTCAAAGACCGGTGTCCTGCCATTAGACGAAACGGAATTATCAAGGTGTGCTGATACACCCTGGAGTGCCTCCGGCAAGAATCGAACTTGCGACAACCGGTTCTTCAGACCAGCGCTCTACCGACTGAGCTACAAAGGCATATTTCATTTTCAAAACAGCAAAATCTTTCGGCGTGCTTCAGATCAAAGGATGCGCACAAATACTGGTTGATTGCAATGCGCTTGCGGAAATAAATATACTTCATGTTTTATCAAATGCTTCCGGAAAGCTTTAGATCAATGGATGTGGGCACTGCCCACTGGATTTCCGCTGAGAGATTCGAACTCCCATTCACGGCTTCAGAGACCGGTGTCCTGCCTGTTAGACGAAGCGGAATAATCTGTACCCGCCCGATGCAGCCGGGCGGGTATATTCAGTTGAGAATGATGATCCTGTCAATGGGCACATCGAGAAGATGCGCAAGAATCACCATATTGTCAATCGTGGGCATTGCATCGCCGCGCATCCATTTGAAGATCGCTTGCGGCGTGTTGAACCCGCATCTGATTTGCACGTCGGCAACCCTGAGCCCTTTGTTTTTGATGAGCGCCTTGATGTTTGCGCCGGTCGCCGCCATATTGATCGTCGGCGTATCGGAAGACATAAAAATACCACCTTTCTGACAGAATACAAAAACCGTCTGCGTGCTTACGGTACTGCACACAGACGGTTTTGTTCTATCAGAAGATGGTTCACAATGAAACACGATCTTACCCTGTCAGGGCGGCTGAACAAACACCCGTATGTCCTGTGCGCAGCACAAAGCAGCTCTCCTCTTCTTGCTGAAGAAAAAAGCAAAACTGCTGGTATTCATAAGCATACAGGCTCATTGCGTTGTTCATCATCGCGTTCATTGTTTTCACCCTTTCGTTCGTCAGAATATCGCGGGCTTTCTGCCCTGCGTTGAGCACATTATAGCATACCCGAGCGGAAATGTCAAGTAAACCGGTGGTATATTTTTTCAAATTCGAGACACACTGTGTCCCAAATTGAAAGGCTTATAAGAAAACAAAGGTATGAACGCCGAGTACATACCTTTATGTGGTTACATTACAGCCGTTTCACCTGAATTGATTACTTTGTTCGTTCTTTCCATTGCATTCTATCTGGAAATGTGATATTATAGAAATGTTACTGGAAAGAATACTAAGTAAGGCGCGCTAAAACTGTGATAGGAGCAAAATATGGAATTGGAATTTGATCTCTCTTTATCAGATGGTTACAAAAGCCCTGCACAAAAAATCCGTGTTATGAGTGAATCGTGGTTAGGCGATAATATGTATTGTCCTAATTGTGGAAACCCGAAAATAACACATCTTACAAATAACTCTCCTGTTGCAGATTTCCAATGCGATAATTGTGGAGAGATATACGAGTTAAAGAGTAAAAGCGGTAACATTGGTAAAAAGATCGCGGACGGGGCGTATTCGACAATGATTGATCGAATAACAAGTGATTCCAATCCTGATTTATTCTTGTTGCAATATAGTGAATCGTTCGACGTGACTGGACTATTATTGATCCCTCGTTTTTTCTTTGTGCCCGATATCATTGAAAAGAGAAAACCTCTTGCCGATACTGCAAGAAGGCACGGATGGGTAGGTTGCAATATTCTATTTGGTGATATACCAGAACAAGGCAAGATCACTGTAATTCAGAATAGTTCAATTCTTGATCAGCAGGATGTTATTCACCGATATAATCGAATCAAACAGCTTCAAACAAAATCCATTGAATCAAGAGGCTGGTTGATAGATGTACTTAATTGTGTCAATGAGATTCATAAAACTGAATTCACACTAAGTGATGTATATGCTTATGTTGAATTACTACAGAAGAAGCACATCAATAACAACAATGTTGAAGCAAAGATAAGACAACAACTGCAGTTATTACGAAACAAAGGCTTCGTTGAGTTTTTTGGTAGAGGACAATATAGGAAAATATAATGTTTTTTCTTTGATCTGTCAATGTAATCAAATAAAAACAAGACACGGGAACAGCCATCGGACTGCTCCCGTTTATTATTTCAAATAACACGCTTGCAATCCCGCTCAAAACGTGATATACTTGAATTGGATTAGTATATAAATTCGTCTAAGACCAAATGTCGCGTGTCAAGCGACCATTATCACTCCGGAATATGGTATCATATAGCTGAACAGAGATATTGCCTGTTCAGCGAATCAACCAAATGTAATAACCGGAAAGGCGGCGGTCATAATGAGAGACAGAACACAGGAAATCCGCATGTTTGAAGACACCATGCAGATTCTACAACAGGGCTGGTATGAGAAAAACGGCAAGCGAATTCCACTGAAGCTCACGGCAGAGCAAATGCAGGAGATTCAGGTCTATCTGCCGGAGGATGTCCGGAAATACAGCAGCCGCGCAGACTTTCAGCCGCCGATCATAATTGGTCGCTGCGGCCACGGCTGCGAAAACATGGATTCCTTTGCGCTTGCAAGAAAACGGCTTGAAGATACCTATCTGTTCTCGGATGATGATAAGGGCATTCTGGTGCTGAACCTTGCCAGCGCCGTGCATCCCGGCGGCGGTGTCCGGAGAGGCGCAAGAGCACAGGAGGAGGACCTGTGCAGAAAAAGCTCACTGCTGCTGTCGCTGGAAAGTGAAGCGGCAAAAGCGTACTACGACTACAACAAAAGCCTGCATTCGCTGATGGGCTCGGATGCGCTGATGATTACGCCGCAGGTCGAGATCATCAAGGATGAAAACAGCGAACTGCTTGACGATACGGTGATCGTATCGGTGCTGACCTGTGCCGCGCCGAATATCGCCCGCGGCATGGAAGGCATGAGCGAAACAGCGTATCAGGATATGGTTTATAACCGTATTATGGGGATGCTGAAATGTGTGGCTTATCTCGGATACCGGCATCTTGTCCTCGGTGCATGGGGCTGCGGCGCGTTCGGCAACGATGCGCGTATCATCTCTGATCTGTTTTATAAAGCGCTGAAGGAGATCGAATATAATCATCACCGCGAAGCGGACCTGTTCCGCCGGATCGACTTTGCTGTGCTGGACCGCACGCCGGAGCAGTATAACTATAAGGAATTTTATCGAAACTTCGCATTTGACAATTTCTACCGCGAGGAAAACCAGCAGGAGTGTGAGGAAGCGTTAAGATGCATCAAAGAAACCGAAGTCAATCTGGACAGGATCCGCGGCTGTATGGTCGGCGGCGCGGTCGGTGATGCGCTCGGCTATGCGGTCGAATTCTGGGATGAAGATCGGATATTCTCAACATACGGCGTATCCGGCATCACGGAATATGCATTGGACGCATCGGCCGGAAAAGCGCTGATCTCTGATGATACACAGATGACGCTGTTCACTGCAAACGGCTTGCTGTTCGGGGAAACCCGTCTGTGCATGAGAGGGGTCGGTGCTATGCCGAGATGCTATGTCAGATCCGCCTATCAGGACTGGCTCCGCACACAGGAGATCTCCTATGCGGAAAGCCGGAAGCAATCGCGCAGCAATATGCCGGGCGGTATCTCATGGCTTTGTGATGTACCGGAGTTATACAGCCGCAGAGCGCCGGGAAATACCTGTCTTTCTGCATTGCACAAGCAGAAAAAAGAAACAGATCATGTGGATGATTTCATCCGAAATCCGCAGAATGACAGCAAGGGTTGCGGCGGAGTTATGCGGGTTGCGCCGCTTGCACTGAAATATCCGCATGCAGCGATCGAAGATCTGGATATGGAAGGCGCACAGATTGCAGCGATCACGCACGGACACTCACTCGGCTATATGCCGGCTGCGGTGCTGACGCATATCATTTCCCGCATCGTATTTCCGGAACAGAAGATGATGCTGAAAGACATTGTGCTGGAAGCAAAGCAAACAGCAGAAAAGCTGTTTCAGGGGGACAAGCATCTGAAAGAACTGACGGATATCATTGATCTGGCAGTCGAACTTTCGGAAAACAACGAATCCGATCTTGCAAATATCCACAGGATCGGCGAAGGCTGGGTCGCTGAGGAAACGCTCGGCATTGCGATCTATTGTGCGCTTCGGTATCAGAATGATTTTTCCGCAGGCGTGATTGCAGCGGTAAATCATAAGGGTGACAGCGACTCCACAGGCGCCGTGACCGGCAACATTCTCGGTGCGCTGCTGGGATATGATGCCATTGATGCAAAATGGAAGAATGATCTGGAACTGATCGACGTCATCCTTGAAATGGCGGATGACCTTTGCCACGGCTGCCAGATGGATGAATACAGTCACTATGAAGATCCGGACTGGGCAAGGAAGTACATCTATATACAGTGGAAGAATGAACCGCAGGAGCCGGTCAGTCAGACGAAATTCACGGCAGTACGCGGGGACATTACAAAAGATCACGGCGTGCAGGCAATCGTGAATGCGGCAAATACCAGTCTGCTGGGCGGCGGCGGTGTGGACGGCGCGATTCACAGAGCCGCAGGTCCGGAACTGCTTGCAGAATGCAGGATGCTGAACGGCTGCAAGACCGGACAGGCAAAGATCACAAAGGCATATCGAATCTCGTGCGAATACATCATTCATACGCCCGGGCCGCATTGGAGCGGCGGAAACAACCGTGAGCGTGAACTGCTCGCGTCCTGCTATCGTTCCTGTCTGGAGCTCGCAGTCAAACACGGAATCCGGAGCATTGCGTTTCCGTCGATTGCAACCGGAATCTATCATTTCCCGCTCGAGGAAGCCGCGCAGATTGCGGTGCGAACCGCAAAGGAATTTGTTCAGCAGCATCCCGGCGAACTGGATGAGATCAAATGGGTGCTGTTTGATGATCACACATTAAAAGTTTATGATGATGAAATCAGCCGGTGGGAAGCATCTGAATTTGTACAGTCACCGGACTTCTATTCTCTCAATCGTATGCTCCGGGACGGCGGTGTATAACAGGAGTAACTGAATCGAATTTCAAGAAATAATATAAAGGCGGTGAGATCATGAAACCATTCAAGGCTGCGTATAAGATCGTCCGTGAAAATGATAATGAGATCTATAAAGGATTCGGCTTCAAGCATTTATCCGATGCAACTGCGTACTATGTGCACAGAAACAACGAATCATTCAAAGGGACGACAACATTGTGTCAGTCTATCGGTGAAGCTGTCATTTTCCTTGCAGAATATCTTTCCGATATTCTGAAAAGCGCGAAAACAGGCGGTGAAATCCTGACTGACAGCGACGGGAATATCGTCTGGCTTGATCTGCCTGTTCGCGTGGACTGGCGCGGCAACGGCGTCACGGATGTTTTCTGCTACCACGTTGTCATGGATCAGACAAAGTACATCATGGTCTGCCCGCTGGATCAAAACGGGCGTTATCTGGAATGTGATCAACGAAACAACGATGAGAATAGTGCCGTCCCGAACGTTCAGACCAATGCCGATGCACCGCAGGAACCGCCGAGTATGTATTCGAAGAGAAGAAGAGCTTTAACTACGAAAGGGTATAACGAAACGGGAACCGGCTATGTGGCGGTTCCCGCTCATGTTTTACTGCATTATCCCCTTCCATCCGCCAGGATGTATTTGAAGTTTCGTTGATATTTTAACAGATCTAGGATTGCGGATTTTTGTACGTCGTTCTGGAATATAACGATCTAAGCGTGAATCATATCCCCAGAACCCTTTCCAGAGTTTCCACGATGCGCTTTTCCTCGACGAGGTGTCAAAGGATTATTATCAGTCGCCGCATTGTTCGCGTGTCAATATTTGTTTTAACGTAATTGTATGCAATATAATGAAACTTGTCTTTTATATTCTTTCCGAAAATACAAGAAAAGTTGGACTCGGCATTATGCCTAAAAATCGAAGTTTAAGTTGTGCACTTTTAACAGACTTTACATTTGCAATATTTTCCATAATCCCCCTCATAATTTGACTTGTTGTTCGCTCTAAAGCTTCATAACTCGGCTTCCTTTTTCTCCATAGTATCCAAGACCCATTCGACAGTGAAATGCGCCATTCTCCAAGTGTAAGAAAACATCGTATGGCAGATGTTAATCTGCCGCACAAGAAAAGCACCATTAAAGGATTCAGAATAAAGTTAATAAAAGGAGAAGATAGGATCGTTATTTCAACAAACCGCACTCCGCTGAAAACGGAATGCTAATTCAGCTCCCTATGAGATTGAGTTAGCAATGCTGTTGCTTTTTTTAGAAGCATTTTATATACGATCACACCTACCAGGGTTATCCCAAACGCAATAAAGAAGCGCAGTATATCAATGGAAATATAGTTCTTTACAACTAAAGCGATTGGGTAATGCAATAAGTATAGCTCATAGCTATTATCGCCAATATATATCATAAAAGTCATTAGCTTGGAGCTGTATTTATGCTGAATTGAAACACACAACTGCACAACCGCTGACGAAAGCAGCGCAATTCCACCATACAATAAAGAAAGTGGAAACATATCCCTGATATCAACACTTGCATCATGAAAAGTAGAAACAATCGTATCGTTGATGGTAAATGCTTTTATAGCACAAGCATAGAATATCAATAGGGTTATACATATCAGCCCAGCAGCAGCGGTTGAAATAATAAATGGCAGCCCTTTCTTTAAGCTATAGTTTTTTTTATTGGTATTATTATAAACTACGCCGCCAAAACCGAATGATATCAAATGTGACAGTGTGCAAAGTGAGTAAGCATATTTATTTTGTACTTTCACAGCAATCATTCCCCATATCAGCGAGATAATAATAAGTACTATTGGTACAAAACGAATACCGTGAAAAGATCTATAAGAAAGCCATATAAGAACACAGATAATAATGATAGCATGGATTTCAATCGCAACCGTCCAGGTATGGGGTAACATATATACCCCATCCATGCCATGAACCGCCCATTCATAATTCTGTAAAGAAACAAAGTAAGAGGGAATGTGAGTTACCCCTCCGATTTGGTTGATTGATATCGCCAGCAAAAGAGATGCAACCACTAACAACAGATAAGTTGGAATATATAATCTCAGAATTCTGTCTTTTATAACAATACACATTTGTGTGAATTTGAATTCTTTTGTTTCTGATGCTATATTGCTTATTTTTTTGAATATAAAGAATCCGGACAAACAAAAAAAGAATTCTATGTACATCCACCCCATTGTAAAGGCAGGTGTGTTAAGGTGATATAGTAATATAATAAAGAACAATATTCCCCGCAATATCTGAATAGTCTGATTTTTATTCATAGTACAACAAAAACCTCACATTTGATGTATAAAATCTGATAACATCCATTCTATTACAATTCATAGTGCGGAAAAGCGGCTTATCAGCACAGTGCATCCCGCCGGCGTCCTTGTCAACGAACCTGACAGTACGTGCGCTGCGTATTGAGGCGGCTCAACAACGTGTTGTACGCATATCAGGGTGTGTTACTACAAGTCCTCCTCACTTGAAAACCGCCCATCTCGGCCCTTCTTCGCCGATGATTCCATTGCGCGCAAATCCGCATTTCTCAAGCACTCTTTTGGAAGCAGTATTCTCAGAATCGGTTTCCGCTTCCACGGCGGCAATGTCCGGATGCGCAAACGCCCATTCCAGCGCCGCTTTGACCGCTTCGGTCGCATAGCCGTTGTTCTGATATTCTTCGGAGATCCCGTATCCGATTTCTGCGATGCCGTCCGCAGAAAGCCCCTTGAAGCAGAATTCTCCGATATGTGTGCCGTCTTTCAGTTCAATCATCCAGATCGCATACCAGTCCCATTGATCCGGATGCTCCAGACAGCCGTTCAGCATTTCTGTATAAGCCGCTTTCAGGACATCCGCAGTCTGCGCTTCAATGAAAGCTGCCATCATCTCCTGCGATGCGGCATATATGTTTAATCTGCTTGTTTCAATCATTTCGGTTCCCCTCTCAGATGCTTTTTCCATTCCATATCATTATACCATAAACCTGCCGTTTCATCAAGTCAAAACGTGCAAATCAAAACCACCCGCACAGCGTTCAAAGCCGTACGGGTGGTTTGTCATATGAAACCACGCATCGGAAAAAGCAGGAAATCAGTTGATGCCCTTGACATAGCCGAAGTTACCGCTCATACGGCCGTTCGTGTTCCAGCCGTTGGGAACTGCCTGATTGTTGAGCAGCATGCTGTAATCCACATAGTCGATGTCCCAGTCATTGTTCAGGCTGCAAGCTGCCTTCAGAACATCCTCACGGACGCCGCCCGGGATCTGGCTGCTGTAAGAATTGATGGTGTCCAGATCGTTGCTCCAGACATAGTAGTTATAGCACTGGACAAGGCCGTCCGCGTTTGCATCGCCCTGCTTGATCGGACGGGTGACATAGTCGCAGTTCCAGCCCACGTTGTTCTTGACGAACGTGCCGTTGCAGTTCTGATAGGTCACATTGTACTGGATTCTCTGGTTGACGACCTCAACGACTTCGATGGTGCCTGTCGTCTTGGTGACCAGAACGGTCTTTTCCTGATTGCCGTTGACAAGGTGCAGCTGGTCGCCGAGCATCGGCTTGTAGAACTTGCCGTTGCAGTAGTTCTCAACGAAGTTTCTTGTTCCGAAGTAATCCTCAGCCAGCATTCTTGCGAGTGCTCTGCCGCCGTAGATCGGGTTGTAGCCGTAGGTGCGGCTGATAGTTGTGCTGCTGAATGCAGGACCGACGACAACACCGCTGATGTAGGAGCTGTTGTTGTAGAAAGAGCTGCCCGCACGGAACGAGCCGGTGTACTTCCACTTGTTGACAAAGGTGTTCATACGGCTCTGTGTTTCGCACTGTGCCTGTGTTGCAGTGGTGTACTCGAATGCCGATGCAGTGATTGCCTGACCTGCACAGACGGTTGTGATTGCAGCCATAGCGACTGCTGCTGCCTTGAATCTTCTGAGTTTCATTTCTTTCACCTCATGTTGAATTTTACACCGTTTCCGGTGCATGCACGGATTATACCACAAGTTTAATTAAAAGTCAATATCATGAAATGTATTTTAATAATTATTTGATTATAAATTATTTGCAAAATTGGAATTTTGAGGTATTTGCCTGAAATTTTCCTTAATAATATACAATTAGTTGTTTTTAAGCCGAGAGCGTACATAAGCAGCGAAGAAAGCAAGCAGCAGAGCGAAACTATTATACAATATATATTTTAATAATAATAAAATTGAGTGTATCCGTAATAATATAAACATTCAGGCAAGATGGTTTTTATACAGATACAAGCATAACAACTTTGCGGAATGCGTAAAGTTGTGCTGTTTGTGTTCGTGCAGTTTTCCTAAATGTAGATTTGATTTTACAATACAAATTTGGATTATAAAATTTACAATATTTCAAGTGAGATAATACAACTTTCCCGATTGCACGTTCCGGTATAAGGCGGCAGAGCCGCCCTCCATTTTTACTTCCATGCAGCGAAGATATGATCTTTTTTTCTTTTCCCATTGCACTTTCCGGTATAATATGCTATAAGCGGGCAGCGCCGCCTGCATTGATCGAAAGCGCTCCGGCAGTCAGCTTGTATCATAAAGAATAATGCTCTCAGCTTGCTTTTTGCAGCTTTATATGCTATAATCAAAACAGAATATCATGCAGTGCCGCCCATGGCGCATAATTCTTCGGAGGTGAATGATGATGGATACAAAAGCAATGCAGGAGGAATTCCTGAAACAACAGAATGCGCTGCGTGACCGGATTGAACCGGTTGACAGATTCGACATGAACAGCGTGAAGCGGATCGCAGGCGTGGATCTTGCGTACTGGAATCAGGACGATGCAGAATATGCGGTCTGCTGTATTGTCGTCATTGATGCGGATACGCATAAGGTCCTGGAAAAGCAGCATGTCTGCGGAAGGATTGAAGTGCCGTATATGCCGGGATTTCTTGCGTTCCGGGAGCTGCCGCTGATCCTGAAAACAGCGGAGCTGCTGGAAAACGTGCCTGACATTTTCATTTTTGACGGCAACGGCTATCTGCACCCGCGGCACATGGGCATTGCCACGCACGCGAGCTTTTATCTGAACAAACCGACGGTCGGCATCGCAAAGACCTATTTCCGCGTCGATCAAAAGACCGACTATACAGAGCCCGGCAGCGAAGCGGGCAGCTATACGGATATCGTCATAGACGGCGAGGTTTACGGCAGAGCACTGCGCACGCACCGGGACGTCAAGCCGATCTTTGTTTCTGTCGGGAACTTCGTATCGCTGGACACAGCCTGCGCGCTTGCGATGAAGCTGACCGATCAGGAAAGTCATATCCCGGTTCCGACCAGACTGGCCGATCTGGAAACGCATATCGAGAGAGAGGCGGCCAGAAATGCAGCAGCGCAGGCATAAGCCCGGTCTGTTGTACATCCGATACTTTCCCCTGCCGCTTCAACGGAATAGAACATAATTGGTGAGTCACAATGAAAGACATTTTTTCCCGTATCATGAAAGCCGCTGCCTGCTGCCTGACAATCCTGTGCAGCATAGCCCTGACGGCAGACGTATCCGCGAATCAGATGACAGACCGGCAGGAGAATTATGCATCGTGGCGCAGATCCGTCCTTGAGGATGACGGAATGCTGCAAAACTTTGTCAATGCACTTTGGGACGGCACATTTCTTCCCGGCGAGTACACCGTTTCCTCCAAGTACCCGCTCCCGGAACCGGGAACCCTGATCACTTCCGAATACGATACGTATGACACTGTGATCATAGATCTTTCCGTCAATGTTCCCGTCGGGGAATCCGCCCTGTTTTACACAAAGTCACCGGCGGATGCCGAAGCGGCTGCGGCTGTTCTGCAAACTTATTATCCGAACGGTCCGGACAAATACAGCCGACCCGGACAGAACTGCTTTTGCCTGACAGACAGCAGCCGCATCACACTGAACCGCATCCGGCAGGAACTGGACGATGCCGGTCTGCTCACAGCATTTTACTTCCATGTACCCGCATATCAGCGGCAGTGTGTGTTCATGCCGTATCTGACCTGTTATCCGGAGGATCAGCTTTACGGCGCCGGTTCCCGAAGGCAAGTGTCTGCGTCAGAACTGCGGGAGTATCTGGATAAGCATGATCTGCACTGTTCGGTCATCACAGAAACAGACGAGCCCGGCGTCCGGTTCGCCGTCGTCCCCGATAAACCTTTGTTTTTTGAGGAACACTGGAATCTTGCGCTCCGGCTTTATCATGACCTCGGTATTGTTCCGCTTGTCACAAAAGAATGGTACGGCATGTCTGATCCTGATTATCAGACGGGTATCGGCATTCCGTTTGATGTCAATGCGGATGCTGCTTTCCGTACAGACGATGCGGATATTCTGTGCTGCTATCTGCTGACTGCGGACAGCATTACGGATCCGCAGGCAGGCGATCTCAATTTTGACGGCAAACTCAATGCGGCCGATCTGACCCTGATCAAACGCGCCCTGATTTCTGAAAATCAGTCTGCGCCAAACGCGATGACGGATCCGCCGATCTCTGCGCTGAACCCGTCGCTGCCGTCTGCCGGGAAAGACCGTATCCCGGTTTTTGCGGTCAGTTTTCCGGACTGCGCCTTTTCCGTGAACCGGATTTCCGAACAGCTTCAAACCGATTTCTTTTCAGAAGCAAATCCGGATTCTCCGCGCTATCCGCACGAGAGCGTCGCCGGATTCTACGAACGCGCGTCCTACGGCAGCATGGAGCTGACCGGCGATATTTACGAATACACGGCGGCGCATCCGATCAGCTGGTATGCAGCCGGAAAAGGGCAGAAGCTCGTCCATGAAATCATGGAGCGTTTCGATGAACAGGTCGATTATCGCGCGTATGATGCCGACGGAAATCAGATTCTGGATGCGTTTGTCCTCGTGCTGCCGGACGAAGCGTTCCTGCTTGACAGCGACGCAGACAGCCAGCCGGACTGGTGGCCTTTTACCGCTGTTTCCGCTGTGCAGACAACGTATGACGGAATCCGCGTCAGGCATTACTGCACCGTGACATACAAGCAAAACAACCGCGCGAACTTTATCGGAACCGCAGCGCATGAACTGGGGCACGCGCTGGGACTGCCGGATTATTACAAATACAGCACCGATCAGGCCGCGGAAGAAGGCCTGACCGGTGACGCAGGCTATGAATTGATGGACGATAATTCCGGCGATCTGTCCGCCTGCTCCAAGCTGCTGCTCGGCTGGATCACAGAGGATGCAATTCAGGTCTATTCCGGCGGAACACAGACCTTTCTGCTCCGCCCCTCCACGGATGCGCCGTCCTGCATTCTGATTCCGAAGGAGCCGGACGCAGGCTTTCTGAGCGAATACTTTCTGATTGAATATATCACGCCGGACGGCAATCAGCCCGTATACGGCGGCAGCGGTGTCCGTATCCTGCACGTTCAGGCAGAAGTATCCGACGGACTGAACGGCCCGGAGCTGACATACAGCAATTACGGGCAGCATTATGACAGCAGCAATCAGAAGCAGCGCGTCCTGCGGCTTGTAAACGAAAACGGCTGTTTTCATCCGGACGGGGAAGACACAGTTGACGGCACAACTGCGGGCTTTCACTGGTATGATGCAGACGGGGCGCTGACTGCGGATACCGGTCTGCGCATCGAAATCGGCGCTTTGCATCCGGGGTCGTACTATGATCTGTCCGGCCCCCGTCCGGCAGACTGTATCAGCGGCATCTGTCAGATTACGGTTTCAGATGCAGACTGATCTGCGAATGATGCAGCGAATCAGGGCGCTGAAAGAAACCCATAATAAAAGTTTGCGGGAGGCCGGAGGCAAGGAGCCTCCGGCCGCTGTCCGCAGCAATATCATAAACATAGATAAGCGCAGCCGCTTATCAGCATAAAATCAAGGAGGAACAGAAACATGAACAGAGAACAGGCATTTGCCTTGCTCAGACAGTACAACAAAGATCCGTTTCATCTCCAGCATGCGCTGACCGTCGAAGCGGTGATGAAATGGTATGCGCAGGAACTCGGCTATGCAGACGAGGCAGAGCACTGGGGCATCGTCGGGCTGCTGCACGACATTGATTTTGAACTGTATCCGGAGGAGCACTGCATAAAGGCGCCGGAGCTTCTGAAAGCGGGCGGCGTCAGCGACGACATCATTCATTCCGTCTGCTCGCACGGCTACGGCATCACGGTCGGCTGCGGCGTGACGATTGATGTGGAGCCGGTTCACGAGATGGAAAAGGTGCTGTTCGCAGCGGACGAGCTGACCGGCCTGATCTGGGCGGCAGCGCTGATGCGGCCTTCCAGAAGCACGAAGGATATGGAGCTGAAATCCCTGAAAAAGAAGTACAAGAGCAAGGGCTTTGCTGCGGGCTGCTCCAGAGAGGTGATCGAGCGCGGCGCAGAGCAGCTCGGCTGGGAGCTGGACAAGCTGCTGACGATGACCCTGCAGGCAATGGCCGCAAGCGAGGACACGATCAATGCGGAAACGGCCGCGCTGAGCTGACCGCAGACTGCAAATGCGGAGGACAGATGCATGCTGATTGATATTTCGCAGGAGGTTTTTTCCTGCAAGGTCTATCCGGGTGATCCCGCACCGGAGCAGACGCATCTGCTGAGGATCCGGGACGGGGATATCTGCAACCTGACGCAGTTCTCCATGTGTGCGCATAACGGAACACATGTGGATGCGCCGTTTCATTTCATTGCGGATGGGAAAACGGTCGGCCAGACCGGTCTGACGCCGTATGTCGGCACATGCTATGTTGCGCGGCATCAGGGCGCGGTCACCGCTGCGGATGCTGCTGTCATCCTGCAAAAAGCAGCTGCGGCAGATGCGTCCGCACGCATTCTGATTGCAGGAGAGGCCGTCCTGACGGCGGAGGCAGCCCGGCTCTTTGCAGAAGCAGGAATTCTGCTGTTCGGGAACGAAAGCCAGACTGTCGGCCCGGAGGATGCACCGGAGGCGGTTCACCGGATTCTGCTCGGTGCGGATATTGTGCTGCTGGAGGGCATCGTACTGAAGCATGTGGAGGCGGGCCGGTATTTTCTGAGCGCCGCACCGCTGAATCTCGGCGGCTGCGACGGCGCACCCTGCCGCGCATATCTGATCACGGAATCTCCGACGGATTGATGCGGTATCTCCGGAATGGGGCGCTGCCCCAAACCCCGCTTAAGGGCTGCTAGCCCTTAAGAATCCCATTCTGTATAGAAAAAAAGCCCATCATAAAAGTTTCGGTCAAGCCTTTTCAAAGGCTTGCGGGGTCGAGGGGCAGCGCCCCCGTCGCTCACCGCAGTGAGCGAAACTCTTTTGCGTTCAAGAGCTCCGCAAGGGGTGAATTGCCGCAGAGCGGCAAGAGGGGACGCCCTGCGATAGAGGGCGTCCCCTGAAACCGGAACTTCTCCGACAAACCGGAGCGGTATTCCCCCAATCGGGAATGCCGCTTTTCGTTTATCATCCTTTGTCCTTCTCCAGTCCGTTCCAGCCAAACCGGAAAAAGGATACCAGAATCGAAATAATTGTAATGGACTCGCTGAGAATGCCGCCCAGCGAATGCACGATCACATCGTAAACGAGCCAGCACGGCGACGCGCAGACCAGATTGACCATGCGGATCTTCCGCGGACTGTCGGACCAGTAAGCAAAGGTGCTGGAAACCGAGGCTGCAAACGCCAGCAGGCTGACCGGACCGTTCCAGGTCAGCAGCAGCACCGCCGCAAACAGTCCGGCGATCACGGCAGGACACCACTTCTGCCGCACCCAGTTCCAGTCACGGTACTTCATCATCAGCGCATTGCGCAGCATATTGACAGCCAGACTCAGGCAGCCGCTTTTTGCATCCAGCAGATAAAATTGCAGACAGAACAGTGCCGAACCGATCAGCTGGAGCAGAAACAGCTTCCGGTTGGACTTGATCTGATAGGACAGGACAAACACGGCAACGGCAGCAAAGCCGATGCCCTGAATCACACGGTCGTTCATAGAATTACGCTCCTGAAAGAGAGATTGCACGCTGCTATTATAGCACAGAATCCGCAAAACCGCAATGGCGGCGGCACATATTCACGGCAGCAGTTTATAATACAACTTCATGCACCGCGCGGCTTTGTACAGTATTTTACAGCGCAAAAATCAACATCAACGTACAAGTCTGCCCGAAGCGGCGAAAGACACAGCGCTTCGTCCGTTTCCTGAAAAACGGTTTGCATATGAAATGCGGAAATGACAGTTTTTTTGCATATTTGACACTTGACGGCAAATCCGAACTATGCTATACTGAATTATACAAATCATAGAAAACCGGAATGCCTGTACAGACATATCCGGCAGAAAATGCAGCGAATAAGGGGATTTGAAGATGAAAAGAAAACTGACAGGACTGATCGCACTGGAGCTGGCCGTGTGCAGTGTCATGCATGTACAGGCCGCCGAAACCGAGCTGCTGCATTCCGGCTTTGAGGACGGCCTTTCCGGCTGGACGGGACGCGGCGGCGCAACCGTTGCAGCTTCATCCGATGCGGCAGCAGAAGGCTCTGCCTCTGCGGCAGTCACCGGACGGACGGATGCGTGGAACGGCATCTCGTATGCGCTTGGCAGCAGCTGCCCCGCCGGGACACAGCTCCGCGTACAGGCACAGGTCATGCAGAAATCCGGCGAAAGCGTCCGTTTCAAAATGACCATGCAGTACGAATCCGGCGGCAAGACGGTCTACGATACCTTTGCCGAGGGCGATGCCGCATCCGGCGAATGGCTCATGCTCGCCGCAGAAAGCTACACCGTGCCGAAGGGCACGGATCCGGTGCTGTACATTGAAACCGATACCGCCGTCTGTGATTTTTACATGGATGAAGCAGTCATCACGCGGATCGGTGCGGCGGTTCTGCCGTCCGGCAATTTCAAAAAGGGCGACGCAAATCACAGCGGCAAAACCGACAAAGCCGATGCGGAAGCGCTCCGCGATTATCTGCTCGGCAAGGAGGATGCTGCCGTGGGAAAGGATGCTGCCGATCTGGACGGGGACGGTGTGCTGACTTCAAAGGATCTGTCAACGCTCAAGGATCAGCTCCTGAATCCGCCCGCAGAACCGGAGCACGATACGGATTATATGTCCAAGATCCGCGATCAGATCACCGCGAATGTGCCGCAGAATGTGCTGAAAAATCCGGAGGGCAAGCTCGAACATATCACGTACTATTCTGAAACGGCCAAGCGCGACAAGGGCGCGAATGTCTGGCTGCCGCCGGGGTATGATCCGAATGAGCAGTATCCCGTGTTCTATGTCAATCACGGCTACGGCGGCGACGAATCAGCCATGACGAGCGGCATGGGCGTGCGGGAAATTGCGACGAACCTGATCAAGAGCGGCGATGCCGTCCCGATGATCATTGTGTTCACGGATCAGTATTCCGATCCGGCGCACCCGAAGCAGACCGGAAACGGTCAGGCGGACGTTCCCGGCTATGACCTGTTCGTGGAGGACATGCCGGGCAGCCTGATGCCGTATATCGAATCGCATTATCCGGTCAAAACGGGCCGCGAATATACCGCAGTTGCAGGCTTTTCCATGGGCGGCAGAGAATCGCTCTACCTCGGCATGAAGTGCAGCGACAAGATCGGCTATATCGGCGGCGGCGCTCCGGCACCGGGCATCTTCCCGACCAAGGATCAGTTCATGGATCATCCCGGCGTCATGAGCAAGGACGATATGCGCATTGATCCGCCGTATTCGCCGTATCTGCTGCTGATTGCAGGCGGCACAAATGACACCATGGTCAACGATTTCCCGAAGCAGTACAGTGACCTGTTCACGGCGCACGGCACGGATAACATCTATCTTTCGGTGCCGGGCGGCGGGCATGACAGCAACACGATCATCCCGATGATGTACAATTTCATCCGCTTTATTTTCAAGGCTTGATCTGAAAAAGGTATCTCCGATGGATTACGAACGGGGGCGCTCGCCCTCAATTCTGATTCATCGGAGATACTGCTTTTATTGTTCAAGAAGGTTATAAATGCCGTCCTCGGAGAGCACGCCGCGTTTCAGATCCTTCGGGAGCAGACCGGCTTCATCCGCGGCAAAATCGCGCTTCCACGCATCGCTGCCGTAATAATCCGAGAGCGCCTGCACCGTGTCTGTCCGTGCGGGATCGTCCGCAGGCAGCATTTCCGCCTGCCGCATCAGCTCCTCATAATGCGTAATACGCCGGATCTGTTCCGAAACGGATTCCGGCGTGGACGGCAATCGCTTTTCAAACCGGAACATATCGAACATTTCGCCGTCCGGATCCTCGGGCGCAGGATAATGCACACCGTAAAACGCAACGATATGGAACCCGCAGCGGTTGACGTAAAAATGAATGTTGCGCTGTTCAAAATACGGCGTACAGGTTTCCCACACGGTGACCTCCGGATGCATCGCTTCGATCTCGCACCACGCCGCAAACCCGATGCCCTTGCTGTGCTCGGCCGGCGTCACGAACAGCAGCTCCAGTTCGCCGGAATCGTATGCCGTGCGGATGACGGCGCCCCCGACCGCTTTGCCGTCCTGCATGATCCGGAAGGCCTGTCCTTCGCAGATGGAACGCAGAATCGTATCGCGGGAGATGATCTCGCCGTCCTCCTCAAAATGGTCATCGCGCTGACCGAATTCCTCCAGCGCGCCGTACCGGAACGCCTCCTGATTGTCTTTGATAAACTGCTCCTGATCCGCCTGCGTCAGCGGGAGCAGCGTGATATCTGCCATGCTTCTTCCTCCGTCTGATCCGTTACATCAGTGAATCCCTTGCCGCTTCAAACGCTGCAATCACGCGGTCGCACCACCGATCAAAGTCCGGATCCACCTGCTGTAATTCCGGATGCGCAAGGATATGCCGCACGGTCTGCCGGATCCCCTGATCCGCACGCACAGTCGCGCAGAAGCCCGGAACGGCGCGCCTGAGCTTGCTGTTGTCGAAGATCACGGAATTGGCCTTGTCCCCGGTCAGGCTGCCGGTCAGGTCGTAATCGCTGACGGCTGCCAGAAAATCAGACGGAATATGCACCGCATTCAGCTTCACACCGAGTTCATCCGCAATGATCTGATAGATCTGATTCCAGGTCAGGCTCTCGTCCGAGGTGATATGAAACGCCTGCCCGATCGCGTGGAGATTCCCGGCAAGTCCGCAGTAGCCCTTTGCAAAATCGCTGTTGTGCGTGATTGTCCAGAGGGAGCTGCCGTCACCGTGAATGATGACCGGTTTGCCCTCCTGCATCCGTTTCAGCACCTGCCAGCTGCCGCCCTTTCCGTGGACGCCCAGCGGGACGGAACGCTCGTCATAGGTGTGGCTCGGCCGGACAACCGTAACGGGAAAGCCGTTTTCACGGTACTGCTGCATCAGGTATTCCTCGCAGGCGATCTTGTCGCGGGAATACTGCCAGTACGGATTGGCGAGCGGCGTACTTTCCGTGATGACCGGATCAGACAGCGGCTTCTGATAAGCAGACGCCGAGCTGATATAAATATACTGCTTTGTGATGCCGCGGAACAGCCGGACATCGCGCGCAACCTGTGCGGGTACAAAGCCGATAAATTCACCGACAACGTCAAAGGTTCTGCCGGAGAGAACCCGGCTGACCGCAGTTTCGTCATTGATGTCGCATTGCAGCACCGTAACATTGCCGGGGAGCTCCGCGCTCCTGCTGCCGCGGTTGAGCAGGAACACCTCATGTCCCTGCTGTGCAAACAGCTTTGTGACGGCCAGACTGATTGTGCCTGTTCCGCCGATCAGTAAAATCTTCATAGGCGCCTCCTTCCAGCGTCGCAGCATTCTTTTCCCCATTATACCATATGCGGCAAGAAAATACAACCTATATTTGAAGAATTAAACAATCCGGACGCCGTGCTGCGCTTTTCTCCGCTTGCTTTTTATCATTTTATATGCTATAAGGCGGCCGTGCCGCCTTCCGGTTTTGCTCCCATACAGTTTACCCGTGCCTTTTTTTCTCATTCTCCCATTGCACTTTTCGGTATTATATGCTGTAAGCCGGCAGTGCCGGCCTCCATTTTAACACCCAATTTGCAAAACGATCATTTTTATTATACTTCTCCCATTGCACTTTTCGGTATTATATGCTATAATATCAGCATAATCACCCAGACAAAACCGAAGGAGGCCAAAGCTATGAAAACCCTGATCGTGTACTATTCCCTGGAAGGCAATACGGAATACGCCGCAAAGCAGATTGCGGATGCAACCGGCGCAGAGCTGCTGTGCCTGGAGCCGGTCAAGGCTTATCCGACCGGAAAGGTCAGCAAGTTCATCTGGGGCGGCAAAAGCGCCGTCATGTCCGAAACACCGGAGCTCAAACCGTATGCATTCGACGCCGCTGCCTATGGCCGCATCATCTTCGGATTCCCGGTCTGGGCAAGCACGATTGCGCCGCCGCTGCGCACGTTTATCCGCAGCAACGATTTGAAAGGCAAAAGGATCGCGGCGTTTGCGTGTCAGACAGCTTCGGGCGCAGAAAAGGCCTTTGTCAAGCTGAAGGACGAGCTCGGGATCGACGCGCTGGAAGCAGAACTCACGCTGCTGGATCCCAAAATCAAGCCGGATCCAGCCAATGAGGAGAAGCTCCGTGCATTCTGCGATTCGCTGAAATAACAGCATATGATCCGAGAGGCGCTGATTTGTTCAGCGCCTCAGTTTGTTGAAAAAGCGGCATCTCCGATGGATTGATAACGGGGCGCTGCCCGCTTTGCTCTCCGGTATCATCTTCCGCTTGACAGCCGGCAGATTCCCTGATATAATAAGAAAAAACGTCATATATTGTGCAGTTCCGGTCAATCCGAATCTGTACGGTGCGGAGCGGCTTCTGAAAGGTTCCGGCTCCCAACAGGTGATTTATGAAATATAAAGAATTTGGCTGCAATCATTCCAAAACGATCATTTTTCTGCACGGCGGCGGCTTATCATGGTGGAATTACCGTGAGGAAGCAGAATTGCTCGAACATGAATATCATGTCATCATTCCGTTTCTGGACGGCCATGCAGAAAGTGATGCCCATTTTTCAACGATTGAAGCGAATGCAGAGGAAATCATTGCGTTCATCCGTGAGCACCTGAACGGCCCGGTATTTCTGATCTGCGGGTTATCGCTCGGCGGACAGATCTTACTGGAAATGCTCTCGCAAAAAGGAGATATCTGTCAATACGCTTTCATAGAAAGCGCAATGGCTGTGCCCTCCAGGATAACCCATGCTTTGATTCCGCCGGTCTTCGGATGCAGTTATCCGCTGATGAAACAGAAATGGTTTGCGAACATGCAGTTTCGCCAGTTAAGAATCAAAGCGGCGTTATTCGATGAATATTACCGTGATACCTGTGCCGTTTCAAAGGAGGATTATATTGCTTTTCTCAAAGCCAATACCGCCTACGCACTCAAAGAATCATTAACGAATTGTACAGCCCGTGTCAGGATCTATTACGGAGAAAAAGAGAACCGCGGCATCAGGACATCCGCACAGATGATCGGCAGAATGATTCCGTCAAGCGCCCTGATCGAATTGCCTGCGTTGTATCACGGAGAATTTTCACTGAATCATGCGCATGACTATGTCACTGCAATTCAATCCCTCGCTGACTGATCGCTCTCCCATTTTCGGAACAGAACAACAAAGAAAGGCGGGATCATCCGCATGAAAAAATACTGGAAAATATTGCTCACCCTGATTCTGATTGCTGCGGCAGGCAATCTCGCCGGATGCCTCCCGCAGTTCTGCGACTGGTACACCGATCACATCTACTGCCTGATTGAAGGTAGCCTCAGCCGCCTGACGGCGCCGGTGCCGGTCGCGGTCGGCGAGCTGCTGATGTATCTCGGCGTGGTGCTGGTGCTGTTCGCCATCCTGTTCCTGATTCTGCTGCTGTTTCTCCGGAAAAGGCAGGGCTTCCGCAGATTCTGCCGCGGATACTACAAATCCTTTCTGATGACGCTGGTCTGCGTCGTGTTTGTGTATACGTTCTTCTGGGCAATTCCGTTCCGCGGCACCGTGCTCGGCAAGGGTGAAAGCAATCAGCGCACCGCGTTCACATTTGACGAAGTCCGCGCGCTGACGCTCTATGCGGTGAACGGCGTCAATGCGGCCGCAGAGGAAATCGAGATTGCCGAAAACGGCAAGGTCACGTTCCCGGCCGCCGAAGATAACGATCCGAAGATCGCGGCGGCCATGCAGGCACTTTCCGGCGACTACCCGCGGCTGAACGGCTACTATCCGCCGGTCAAAACCGCGCTCTGCTCCGATATTCTGGAGCGTATGCACATCGGCGGCTACAATTACATCTACACCATGGAGCCGACACGGAACAAATACATTGCACCGACCTATCTGCCGGTCCTGGAGGCGCACGAGCTGTCGCATCACAAGGGATATTATAAAGAGAATGAGGCAAATTTCCTCAGTCAGCTGGCGCTCTCGCAGTCGTCCGATCCCTATCTGCGGTTCAGCGGTTTTTATGATATGTTCCGTTATTTGCAGGACAGCTATCTGACCGCACAGGACGATCTGCTGACAGAAATGACAGCGGAGGGAAAGCTGAACCTGCCGGAGTACCATGAAGACATGTCCAAAGAGGAGTTTTATGCAATCGCTCAGGCGCGTTACAAAATCCTTGTGGAGATCTGCGGAGAGGAGCCGCAGCTGAGTGAGCGCGCCGGGCTGATCATCGACAGCGCCTATCAGATCGAACGGGAGATCTACAACGCAGATTCCCACCCGATTGACGAGATGCCTGCCGTACAGGAGGCCATCCAGACCACAGCGGATACCGGCTGGGAAACGCAGGAACGGATTTTGCAGGAGAATACCTATGACGGCGTGACGCTTCTGCTGCTGCAATATTTTGACGGGAAACTGTACTGAACACAGAAAGGAACCGAAGATCTGATGCAGAAAACAACGAAATACAAAACCGTCTTGCTGATTCTGTTCGGTATCAGTGCGATTTTCAACCTGGCAGCCTTTTCTAAAACATTCTGTGACCGGTACACGGAACATGTATATCCGCATATCGCGGATACGTTCGGCAAACTGAGCGCGCCGCTGCCGTTTGCTGCCGGAGAGGTGCTCGCTGTGCTCGGCGGCGTGCTTCTGCTGACGGCGCTGGCCGTCCTGATTCTGCTGCCGTTCCTGCGAAAAAAGCAGGGCTACCGGAGGTTCTGCGGCAGAATCTGGAAAACGGTGCTTGCCGTGCTGAATGTCCTGCTGCTGCTCACAACCTTTCAATATCTGATTCCTGTGCGCTGCACGCCGATCGCGGCGCAGAGCAGCAGAACGGATTTTTCCTATGAGGAGATTTACCGTGCGGAGGAATATATCGTAAACGGCGCCAATGAAGCGGCCGCGGAGATTCCGCTGGACGAAAACGGCATGGCAGTCTTCCCGTCCGCAGAGGAGCTGGATCGCCGCGCAATGGATGCACTGGCTGCGCTCGCGCCGGAGTACCCGCGTCTTGCGGGCTATTATCCGCCGGTCAAGAATTCGCTGTTTTCAGACATTCTGGAACGCATGAACATCGGCGGCATGACGCTGGAATACACGATGGAGCTCATCCACAACCGGTATTCCTGTCAGCCATTATATCTGCCTGTTCTGGATACCCATGAAATGGCGCATCATAAGGGCTTTTACCGTGAGAGCGAAGCGGAATTCATCAGTACGCTGGCAATGATCCGCAGCGAGGATCCCTTTCTGCGGCTTTCCGGGTATATTGAGATTGAGCGGTTTATGACCGATGCCTACAATCAGGCCGTGGATGTGGTTGCGGATGAAATGATTGCCGCAGGCGAGCTGGAGCCGCTGCCGGATCATATTTCAATCAAGGATCCGCGCCTGCGGGAATATCTGCTAAAGCTGCACGAACATATCCGGCAGCAGCCGTATTTCAGCTCGCTTGTGAATACGCTGAGGGATCAGTCCGACGGCATTGCGACGAAGATCTATCAGGCGGATTCTCACCCGATCGACAATATGCCGGCAGTCAATGAAGCAATCGGGGAAATCGCAGATGTCGGCTGGGAAACGCAGGCAGCCGTGCTGAAGGAGCATAACTATGACGGCATGGCGCTGCTGTATCTGCAATATTTTGACGGGAAGCTGTACTGATCCATAAAAATTTAGCGCTTTTATGCGTTAAAGGGTTGACATTTCCGGAGAAATCATGTATAATAAGGAGCAGAGGACTGCAAAGGATGCGACAAATTTGTATTTTTACGGGAAATAAAGGAGCCTGAAACATTATGATGAACATGGAATTTGAACGCAAGCTGACCATTCCGAAGGATACAAAGGAAATGTATCCCGTTACTAAGGAAATGGAACAGATTGTTGCGGAACGTGCCGAGGAGATCCGGAAGATCTTTTCCGGCGAGGAGGACAAGCTGATCCTCATTATCGGGCCGTGCTCGGCTGACAACCCGGACGCAGTACTGGATTATATCAGCCGCCTGCGGAAGGTGCAGGAGCAGGTCAAGGACGAGATCTTCATTATCCCGCGCATTTACACGAACAAACCGCGCACGACCGGCGCGGGCTACAAGGGTCTGCTGCATCAGCCGAACCCGAACGCGAAGCCCGATGTATTCAAGGGCATCATTGCGACCCGTGAGCTGCACATGCGCGCGCTGAAAGAAACCGGCTTCTCCTGCGCAGACGAGATGCTCTATCCGGAGAATCACCGCTATCTGGACGATCTGCTGGCCTATGTCGCAGTCGGCGCACGCTCTGTGGAAAACCAGCAGCACCGGCTTGTTTCCAGCGCCCTGCCGATCCCGGTCGGCATGAAGAACCCGACCTCCGGCGACCTCTCCGTCATGATGAACGCGATCACTGCGGCACAGCAGGGACACAGCTTCATCTACCGCGGATGGGCTGTGCATTCGACGGGCAATCCGCTGGCGCACACAATCCTGCGCGGCTACATGAACAAGCACGGGCAGTCGCTGCCGAATTATCACTACGAGGATCTGGTGCATCTGGCTGCGCTTTATGCAGCGGGCAGCTTTGCAAACCCCGCAGTCATCATTGACACGAACCACGCGAACTCCGGCAAGAATCCGCTGGAACAGCCCCGCATCTGCAAGGAGGTGCTCAGCGCCCGCCGCTACAACAACGACATCAAGAAGCTGGTCAAGGGCTTCATGATTGAAAGCTACATTGAGGACGGCGCGCAGAAGGTGGACGGCGGCTGCTACGGCAAGTCGATCACCGACCCGTGCCTCGGCTGGGAGAAGTCCGAGCGGCTGATCCTGGAACTGGCAGAAATGCTGTAATAATGCTGAAATGCGCTCCGGAGCAATCCGGGGCGCTTTTTGGCGGGCAGTGCCCGCTTCCATTGATCTAAAGCTCTCCGGTCAGTCAGCTGCTGCACAAAAACTGTTTCTCTCAGCTTGCTTTTTGCAGTATTATATGGAATAATCTGGCAGTGCCCGGCGGGGATCCCCCGCTGGCGTTTCCCTCCGGGCGGGCAGCGCCCGCTGGCATTTTCCTCCGGGTAAATAAAGCGATTCGCTCCCATTTTACCAAATACACGCCGCGGGGCGGCTTCTGTTATGCTGCTTCTCCCAGCAATGGGGGGGTGCCTGAGCCAACGCTCCCCTCACCTTTTCCGCAGAACTGAAATTGAGCGCACAGAGAGGAGTGAGTCAGGAAAAGGAGAGCGCGAGAGGGAAAACCTAAGAGAGAGGGGAGATAAGCGACCGTAGGGAGCGCCTCCCCTCTTTCTTGGGTTGTCCCTCTCGCATTCGCGCCCCGCGCGCAATCAAAATAAACACCGGACAAAGGGATCAGGCGAGGAAGCAAAAGTGTTTTGTATTTTCTCCCAATTCAGCATTATTGAAAAAACAAAAGACTGTTCTCCCAACGAAACGGGGGTGACAACCCAGGGGGACAGGGGGATGCGCCGCCAGCGGCTTATTCCCCCTATCCCCCTAGGTTTTCGCCCCCGAGCCCCCGCTTTCCTGACCCCTTGACCCCCTTTTCACGCCCACATACGTTCCCTGAGAATTCCGTTCAAAGTCCCGCAAAAACTGATGCGGCGCGGAGCAAGAGAGGAGAGAGTCAGGAAAAGGAGAGCGCGAGAGGGAAAACCTAAGAGAGAGGGGAGATAAGCGACCGTAGGGAGCGCCTCCCCTCTTTCTTGGGTTGTCCCTCTCGCATTCGCGCCCCGCGCCCAGCCAAAATAAACCACGGACAAAACGATCAGGCGAGGATACATAAAGACACCAACAATCCCCCATAACCATGCGCAATCGCGCACCAAAGACACCCGCAGAACAATCCCGTCAGACTGCCCCCGCGAGCTCCAAATCATTCACAGCATGTGCCGCAAATTATTCAATTTTCAAGGTGCCGGAGCGTTTCCTGTCCCTTGGCGTTCCCGTCATCGAACCGCCTTCATGCGCCGTCCGGTTTCCGCCTTTCTCGCCGCCGCAGTCCGGTCCCGGATCCTCCCAGGTACCAAAACCGCGCGTAACGCTCTCTGATAAGGGTGCGAAAAATGCAAAAAGTTGCACGTTTGCGTACAACTTTCTGAGAAATAATTTTCATTTAACATGCCGATGGGTAAAATTCTGCACATCCCATGCAAAAAGCAAGGCGCCGACCCGTCGGGGTCAGCGCCTGTTTCATATCATTCGTTCAGGAAATACACGTCCCTGCATTCATTTCCGTTCTGCCGCCTGTTCCTCTCTGCGCGTGCGGAGCGTCAAAGCCGTATGTGCCGCCAGCGCCACGATGCCGCCGACCGTCAGCACCAGATAATAGCTGAGCCCTCTGCTGAGCAGCAGCGCCGGACGTACAAGCGCCTCCCCGAAAATCCGCGTAAACACGACCATAAAGCAGCCCTCCGTGATGCCTGCCGCACCCGGCAGCGGAAGCATCTCCGCCGCAACGGAAATCATGATCTGAAGTGCGAGAATGTCGATGAACGGCACGCCCGAAAGCCCGTATGCACGGTAGATCACCCAGGTGACTGCAAACTGACAGAAGCGCTGAACCGCGGTCATCAAAAAAATGCGGAGCACAACACGCGGATTCTGCCGGATATACTTCGCGCCCGAAGTATACGTATCGCAAATGCGGTTGATCTTCGCAGTCAGGCGGTCAGAGGTCTTCTGCGTCATCAGCCGGTGCGCCGCCAGCCAGATGATCAGCTTGAGGCCGATTTTGCGCACCCACTTCGGACGCATCACCAGCAGCACCAGCAGTGCGATAAACGAGATATTCAGCACAAAACCGAGCGCAAGCAGCCACGTCATGCTGCCCGCATAATTTGCGACCGTATCCCGCCGCAGGATCAGAAACACCCCGCCGCAGATCACGAGCACCGCCTTATAGGCAATCGTAATCAGCATCATGATCAGCGTAGAATAGCCGTAGCGGATGCCGTCACGCTTCATATAGTACATCTGCATGGGCTGCCCGCCCGATGCAGACGGTGTGATATCACAGTAGAAAAATCCGATGAATGAATATTTCAGGCAGCGCAGAAACGGCGTTTTCTGCGAGAGCTTCCGCAGCATATAATGAATGACGGCGGCCTCTCCCGCCACATGCAGAAAGACCAGCAGCGCCCCGATGCCGATCCAGAACGGGCTGGCCGTTTTCATGTCCGCCGCAATCTCGGAAAGCTCCTGCCCCGAAAATACCAGCCGGAAGGTCACCGCAAGGATCACCACGATGAACAGCACGTTCAGCACGTATCTCAGTGGTTTTTTCTCCATGCAAGCCCTCCCTTCCCCATTCAGCTTTTGCGTGGGAAAACCACACCGAATCTTATTATACCTTGATTTCGCCTCTTTGTCAATGACTTCATAAAATTTAAGGTATATTCCGTGAAAATTGTGTCCGCAGCGTGAAATTTTGTGACGCAAAACCGAAAATTAGCACTCTCGCCTTGACAGTGCTAATGCATCGTGGTATAATACAGGCAGAGCAAGGGAACAATACCCGGACGGGTAATGCCCCGGGCTCAAATAAACAGCCCACTGTTTGAAAGGAGTTTTGCGTTATGTTCGCACCGAGTGTATTCAGAAAAAATGTGTTTGACGATCTGTTTGAGTATCCGTTTGGCGGCGGGCGGAATGCTGCCCAGCTGATGAAAACAGATGTGCTGGAAACCGACCAGGATTATACCCTGCTGATTGACCTGCCCGGCATTGAAAAAGACAATGTTTCCGCAGAGCTCAAGGAGGGTTACCTCAATATCACCGCATCGGCCTCCCAGCAGGACGACAGTCAGGACGAAAACGGCAGATATCTGCGCCGCGAACGGTTTGCCGGAACGTATACCAGGAGTTTCTACGTCGGCGATGCCGTGACGGAAACAGACATCAAGGCCAAGTTCGAAAACGGCGTTCTGAAGCTGACGATCCCGAAGAAGGAACCCCAGGCGCCGCCGAAGCGCACAATCCTGATTGAAGGATAACGGATTACAGAAAGCAGCAGATGCATTTTCCGCATCTGCTGCTTTTCGCTTGCTGATATGAGGTATCGCTGCGCGATGATGGAGAATGGGACTCTCGTCCGCTTCAATATGCGGTTGCGCCGCAAACTCACCAAAGATGTATTTGGTCATGTCAGCTTACTGACATTGGCTTAATTTCAAAAAGCTATATTTTTCGTGAAAAATAAGCGCCGACCGTTTGAGTCAGCACCTATTTTATTTTTATTGCGGGATTCCAAAGGGACAAGTCCCTTTGGTGGGGTTTGGGGCAAAGCCCCATTATAAATCCATCGGAGATACCGCTTTTCGTTCTGCTCAGACCTCGAAATCGTGGAACACGATCTTTCCGAGATCCGGATCCTCGTGCGTCTTTCCCCAGATCGCCTTCATAAAGGCCGGGTAAGCATCCTCCGCAATCTGGAGCAGGCGGTGGAAAATCTCAACTGCGCCTTCTGCGATGCCGTCATCGTTTTCCGGGAAATCGTACTCGATGGTCACGGCACCGGCCTCGTCATTGACGGAAAACTTCGCATAACGGTACTTGTTGTTCATCTCGTTCGCAACACGGAGCACATCCCGGCGCTCCGCATCCTTGAAGCGGACATAATGCGGAATCCGCACGGAAACATCGTTGGAATCATCCGACGAGATGAAATGTACGGCAAATGCGGCGTAATCCACAATCGCGTCCGCAATGATGCGGCAGTTGTCCTCCGATTCCACGACACGGAAAATAATATTTTCTTCTGTAAATTTATCAGCGATCTCTGCTGTTGCAGCAAACATCAGATCCACTCCTTTCTCAGCCGGAAATCTCTTTCATAAGCTCCGGATAGCAGTCGTCAATGATTCCGGCGCTGCGCATCAGCAGCTCGTAAGCCGCCTCGCCGATGTCATCGGTTGCAGCTGTGAAATCATAGGAAACGTCAATACTGTTATTCCTCGTATCGACGCAGAAGCACATAAAACGGAAACGGAAGTTGCAGCGGTTTACTGCAATCAGCATACTCTCGATGCGATCCTCGGGGAATTTCAGCAGATTAAAAACCCGAAGTGCGACGTCATTTTCCTCAGAACGGGAAATAAACCGCACTTCAAAGGATGCTTTCTCAGTATTGATGCCGACATGCACGGCGCTGAATTCGTCACGGGCTTCAATCCCGCATTCCAGATCATGCGCTTTCAGTGCATCGTAAATTGCCTGTGTTGCCTGATAGACCATAAGATCCCTCCTTGCTGTGTTTCTCTTATTATAGACGATATGGCGGAAAAAGTCAAGGGGATGCGGGACGAAAAAAAGAGAACAGGCATCGCTGCGTGTTCTCTTTTTTTACATTATTCCGCTTTTTTCTCTGCCTGCTCCGGTGCATCCTCTTTTTTGCGGAACACCACAACCTTGCTGAATACATAATTCAGCGCGACGATCAGGAACTGCACCAGGAACGCCATCAGCGCATAGTTCCATTTCAGCGCGACCGTCGTTACCCACATGAGGCCAACCTCCATAAAGAACGACACAAAACGCGCGCCGTAGAACGTATAGATCTCATGCAGCAGCTCAGAGCGCTCTGTCGTCTTGCTCATGAACACGTACTTTTTGTTGACAAAGAACGCGAACGTCGCTGCGATGATCCACGAAATCGTCGTGTTGAGGACGTTCGGGACGGTCTGCTTCATCGTATAGCCCGCCAGCCCGAACAGCCATTGTCCGATCAGCTTTGACGCATAGGAAATGACGGTCGTCCACAGGCCGTAATAGCAGTAGCGCCAGATGTTCTCGTATTTGTCCCAGAGATTCTTCAGCGGCTTCGGCAGCAGCTTCAGAGCAAATTGCAGCAGTTTTTCCAGCATATTCTTTCCTCCGTCAGTCCAGCTCAAATGCGCCGGTATAAAGCTGATAATAGGTGCCCTTCTTTTCCAGCAGCGAGGCGTGGTCACCGCGCTCGATGATCCGGCCGTGATCCAGCACCATGATGACATCCGCATTGCGGACGGTCGAAAGGCGGTGTGCGATCACAAAGACCGTTCTGCCCTTCATCAGCGCATCCATGCCGCGCTGAACAATCGCTTCGGTACGCGTGTCGATCGACGAGGTTGCCTCGTCCAGAATCATTACCGGCGGATCCGCGACGGCCGCGCGGGCAATCGCAATCAGCTGGCGCTGTCCCTGCGAAAGGTTCGCGCCGTTGCCGCTGAGCATCGTGTCATAGCCCTCCGGCAGACGGGTGATGAAGTCATCCGCGCCCGCGAGCTTCGCTGCCGCGATGCATTCCTCATCGGTCGCATCCAGTCTGCCGTAGCGGATATTGTCCATGACAGAGCCGGTGAACAGATTGGTTTCCTGCAAAACGATGCCGAGCGAGCGGCGGAGATCGGATTTTTTGATCTTGTTGATATTGATGCCGTCATAGCGGATTTTGCCGTCCGCGATGTCATAAAAGCGGTTGATCAGATTCGTGATCGTGGTCTTGCCCGCGCCGGTCGCACCGACAAACGCGACCTTCTGGCCGGGCTTGGCAAAGACCGAAACGTCATGCAGCACCGGCTTGCCCTCCTCATAGGCAAAGTCTACGCTGTCCAGCGTCACATCGCCCTGAAGCGGTGTATAGGTGATCGAGCCGTCTGCGGAATGCGGGTGCTTCCATGCCCATTTGTGCGTGATCGTATCCGCCTCTGAGATGCTGCCGTCTGCATTCTCCGTGACATTGACCATTGTGACATAGCCGTTGTCGGCCTCCGGTTCCTGATCCATAAGCGTGAAAATGCGCTCCGCACCGGCAACTGCCATGACAATCGCATTGATCTGCTGCGTCACCTGATTGAGATTTCCGGTGAACTGCTTTGCCATATTCAGGAACGGAACCAGAATGGAAACGCCGAGCGGCAGTCCGGAGAACGAAAAGTTCTTTACGCCGATGACGACCAGCGCACCGCCGACCGTCGCCAGTGTGACATAGAGCAAGTTGCCGATATTCAGAATGATCGGCGCCAGTGCATTTGCATAGGCATGGGCGCGGTAGCTGTCCTCGCAGAGCGCCTCGTTGATCTCGTTAAAGTCCTTCTGGCTCTGCTCCTCGTGACAGAACACCTGCACGACCTTCTGGCCGGTCATCATTTCCTGCACGAAGCCCTCGGTTCTGCCGACAGCCTGCTGCTGCCGGATGAAGTATTTCGCAGAGCCGCCGCCGATGGTTTTGGAAACAAACATCATCAGCATAATGCCGGCCACGACAATCAGCGTTAGCCAGAAGCTGTAAAACAGCATGATGCCGAACACGAACACCACGATGGAGCCCGCCTGCACCAGAGAGGGCAGCGCCTGCGAAAGCATTTGCCGGAGCGCGTCAATATCATTGGTATAATGGCTCATGATATCGCCGTGCTGATGCGTGTCAAAATAGCGGATCGGCAGATTCTGCATACTGTCGAACAGCGTGCAGCGCATCTTGTTGAGGTAGCCCTGCGTCATGATTGCGACAAGCTGCTGCCAGAGCGTCATGGAAATCAGCGCCAGCACATACAGCACGATCAGGAAGGCGACCTTCGGGACGATGACCGCCTTTGCGGCTGCCCAGTCACCGGATTCGGAATAGGTTGCAATATCGGTGATAACCTTCTGCATAAAAACCGCCGGAATCGACGACGTTGCAGAGGAAAACAGAATGCAGACAATCGTGATCGGGAACAGCTTCGGATAGAATCCGCGCAGCATCTTCACAATGCGCCCCAGCGACTTTGCTGCCTCGCCCGGCTTTCTCGGTGCGCCGTAGCCTTTCGTATTACGCGGCATCGCTGTCACCCCCGTTCGTCTGCTGCTCGTAGACCTCGCGGTAGATGTCGCTGGTCTGCAAAAGCTCGTCATGCGTGCCGGACGCAGCGATTTTTCCGTTGTCCATCACCAGAATGATGTCCGCATCCTGCACGGATGCGATGCGCTGTGCAATGATGATCTTGGTGGTATCCGGGATAAATTCGCGGAAGCCCCTGCGGATCTGCGCGTCGGTCTTGGTATCGACCGCGCTGGTGGAGTCATCCAGAATCAGGATCTTCGGCTTTTTCAGCAGCGCGCGCGCAATGCAGAGGCGCTGCTTCTGGCCGCCGGACACATTGGAGCCGCCCTGCTCGATCATCGTATCATAGCCGTCCGGGAACGCCGTGACAAAGTCATGCGCCTGCGCCAGCTTGCACGCTTCGATCATTTCCTCGTCGGTCGCATCCGGGTTGCCCCAGCGGAGATTGTCCTTGATCGTGCCGGAAAACAGCACGTTCTTTTGCAGCACCATCGCAACGCTGTCGCGCAGCGTGTGCAGGTCATATTCGCGGACGTCGATGCCGCCGACCTTCACCGTGCCCTCCGTGACGTCATAGAGCCGCGGAATCAGCTGCACGAGCGTCGATTTGCTGGAGCCCGTACCGCCGATCACGCCGACCGTTGCACCGGACGGAATCGTCAGGTCAATGTCACTGAGTGCAAATCTTCTGGCCTTCTGCGAATACTTGAAGCTGACATTTTCAAAGGTGATGCTGCCGTCCAGGACATCGATGCAGGCGTTTTCCGGGTTGTGAATATCGGTTGTTTCGCACAGCACTTCGGAGATTCGCTTGATCGACTCCGCCGACATCGTCAGCATGACGTAGATCATGGAAAGCATCATCAGGTTGATCAGGATCTGGAAGCCGTAGGTCAGCATGCTGGACATCTCACCGACGTTGATGCCGTTTCCGGTGCCGGTGATGATCAGCTTGGAGCCGACCAGCAGGATAAACGCCATGTTGAAATACAGGCAGAGCTGCATGATCGGGGCGTTCAGCGCTACGATGCGCTCCGCTTTGGTGAAGTCCTTGCAGATATCCTCCGCGGCGGTGCGGAACTTCTGTTTTTCGTATTCCTCACGGGAGAAGCCCTTGACCACGCGCATTCCGCGGACGTTTTCCTCGATGGATTCATTCAGCTTGTCGTATTTCTTGAACACGCTGCGGAAAGCAGGCAGCGCATGCTTTCCGATCATCAGCAGGCCGAACACCAGCACGGGAATCACGACCACAAAGGTCATTGCGAGCTTGCCGCCCATGATGAACGCCATGATGATCGAGAACAGCAGCATCAGCGGGGCGCGGACGGCGATGCGGATCAGCATCATAAAGGCCATCTGCACATTGTTGATGTCCGTCGTCAGTCGGGTGACGAGCGAGGACGTCGAAAATTTGTCGATGTTGCTGAACGCAAAGGTCTGCACCTTCTCAAAAATGTCGTGCCGGACATTCTTTGCAAAGCCGGACGCCGCCCTTGCACTGGTAAAGCCCGCAGAACCGCCGAAGAACAGCGAAATCAGCGTCAGCAGAAGCAGCAGCAGACCGGTTCTGAGCAGCACCGGCATCTCAATGCCGCTGTTGATATTGTCTACAAGACGCGCTGTGATAAACGGGATCACCGCCTCGATGATCGCTTCACCGGTCATGAACAGAATGGTGATGATCGTCGGCCGCCGGTATTCCCGCAGACAGCGCTGAACGGTTCGGAACATATGCTGTTTGTACTCCTTTCGGTATTATGTAAGATTGTCCTGCATTCTTTTCAGATAGCCGTGCAGCGCGGCGAGCTCCGCCTCGGAAAAGCCGCTGACAAGCTGCTGCTCCAGCTGCCGGTTGTCAGCACGGATCCGTTCGGTGTATTTCCGGCCGCGCTCCGTCAGAACAAGGCGTTTCAGCCGGTCATCTCCGGCAACGCGTCCGCGCTCGACCAGACCGTTCTTTTCCAGGTCTGCGACCATTTTGGATACGGCCGAACGGCAGATGCAGAGATCCTTTTCCAGATCCCGCTGATAGATGTCCTCGCCCTCATGATCCGCCAGATAACCAAGCACCCAGCTGTTCGGGCCGGTCAGATGATCCAGCTCCTGTTTGATCTGCGAGCTGTCAATCCGCCTGCGGATGCTGACATTGAGCATCCGGAGTGCAAGCATGGTATCACATTCCAAGTGTGATCTGCCTCCCTTCCTGCGGTTTCAGTCAGTTCGGAAATGAACTGTTCACAATGAAACATTATACAGCATTTCTGCCAAAATGTCAAGTGATTATTTGTCGAAAGCGGCAAAGAAACTGGTATACCGGAAAAGAGGTATCTCCGATGGATTAAAAATGAGGGCTCCGCCCTCAAACTCCCGCCAAAGGGACACTGTCCCTTTGGAATCCCAAAATAAAAGTTTCGATCAAGCCTTTTCAAAGGCTTGCAGGGTCGAGGGGCAGCGCCCTCATTACAAATCATCGCGCAGCGATACTTTTCTCGACAGACGGAACCGGCATACCGTTTCCGGTATGCCGGTCAAGCTGATTATTCAATAGATTTGAGCGTCGGGAACAGGATCACGTCGCGGATGGACTGGCTGTTTGTCATCAGCATGACCAGACGGTCAATGCCGAAGCCGATGCCGCCTGTCGGGGGCATACCGATCTCCAGTGCATTCATGAAGTCCTCGTCAATGCGGTTCGCTTCCTCGTCGCCCTGTGCAATCAGCGCCTCCTGCGCCTCAAAGCGCTTGCGCTGGTCAATCGGATCATTCAGCTCGGAATACGCATTGCACATTTCACGCGCGGTGATATACAGCTCAAAGCGCTCCACATAGTCCGGCTTATCCGGCTTGCGCTTCGTCAGCGGAGAGATCTCCACCGGATGATCCATGATGAAGGTCGGCTGAACCAGCTTCTCCTCAACAAACTCATCGAAGAACAGATTGAGAATGTCGCCCTTCTCATGGCGCTTTTCGTAGTGAACGCCCTTTTCGTCCGCGATCTTCTTTGCCGCGGCAGTATCCGGAATCTGATCGAAGTCCACGCCGGTGTACTCCTTCACCGCGTCGATCATCGTCAGACGGCGGAACGGCTTGCCGAGGTCGATCATGATGTCCTCGCCGTTCTCGTCCGTGCCGAACGGGATGCAGGTCGTGCCGCAGACGGTCTGTGCGATGTGGCGGAACATGTTCTCCGTCAGATCCATCATGCCGTAATAATCGGTATAGGCCTGGTACAGCTCCATGAGCGTGAATTCCGGATTGTGCTTCGTATCAACACCCTCATTGCGGAACACGCGGCCGATTTCGTAAACGCGCTCCAGACCGCCGACGATCAGGCGCTTCAGATACAGCTCCAGAGAAATACGCAGCTTGACGTCCTCGTCCAGTGCGTTATAGTGTGTATCGAACGGTCTTGCAGCCGCACCGCCCGCATTGGAAACGAGCATCGGCGTTTCGACCTCGATGAAGCCCTGGCCGTCCAGCCAGGAACGGATTGCCGCGATGATCTTGCTGCGCTTGATAAAGGTGTCGCGCACATCCTCATTCATGATGAGGTCCACATAACGCTGACGGTATCTGGTATCGCGGTCGGTCAGGCCGTGGAACTTCTCCGGCAGCGGCTTCAAGGACTTGGACAGCATCGTGACCTTCGTCGCATGGACGGAGAGCTCACCGGTGCGGGTGCGGAACAGCGTTCCGGTCACGCCCATGATGTCACCGATGTCACCGAACTTGCGGAAGTTTGCAAACTCCTCCTCGCCGATGTCGTTCATGCGGACATAGACCTGAATGCGGCCGGTCTTATCGCGCAGATCCAGGAAATTCGCCTTGCCCATCTTGCGCCAGCTCATGATTCTGCCGGCGACAGTCACGGTGAACTGCGCGTTGATTTCCTCATAGGCAGCCTTTCTGGCTTCCTCGTCAAGGTCAGCCGGGAGCTTTGCCTCTGCTGCCTCATACATGCTGCGGCACTGTGCGGTGCTGGCCGTTACGTCAAACTTCGTGATCTGAAACGGATCGCTGCCGCCCTGCTGCATTTCGCTCAGCTTGTCAAGGCGCACCTGACGCAGCGCGTCAATGTCCTCAGCAGGCTGCTGCACATTCTGTTCGTTGAGATTCTGTTCGCTCATGCTCAGCCCTCCGGATGCGTTTCAAATACGCCAGTGCTGGAAATTTCCAGAACAGTAAAGGTCATAATGCCGACCGGTGCCTCCACGATAAAGGTATCACCGACACGCTTGCCGAGAACCGCCTTGCCGATCGGGGAGTCATCGGAAATCTTATGCTGCTCGTAATCCGCCTCGGAACGGCCGACGATCTGGAGCGTTTCAATCTTCTGCGGCTGACCGTTGAACTCTGCTCTGCTGAGGATGACACCGGAACCCGTGCTGACGGTATCCGCCGAGATTGTGGAGATGATCTCCGCATGCTCCAGCGTATATTCCAGCTTCTTGATTTCATCCTCCAGACGGGCTTGCTCGTTGCGCGCCTCGTCGTATTCGGCGTTTTCGGAAAGGTCACCGTGGCTTCTTGCTTCCGCAAGTGCATCTGCGACCTCGGTACGGCGGGTACCCTTCAGATAAGAAAGTCTTTGCTGTTCAGCATCATAATGCTGCTGTGACATTTTTTCTCTGTATTCGTGTTCCATAAAATCCTCCTCGTAGCGGCTGTATAAAATCCGGAGAGGGAGCAGTGTAAAAATGCGCTGCTCCCCTACCGGTTTCTGATCTTCTGCGGCAGGATTCCTGCCTAATTATTCGGTGATCTCGCTGTGGAATTCCTGGAGCGACTTGACGCTCAGTGCGCCGCCCTGCGATGTGACCGCTGCAATGCCCTCTGCCGTTGCAGATGCTGCCGCCATCGTGGTGATGTACGGAATGCGGTACTTGATCGCTGCCTTGCGGATGTAGCTGTCGTCATGCAGACTGTCAGCGCCCGCCGGCGTATTGATGATGAGGTCAATCTTGCCGTTCGTCATCGCATCGGTGATGTTCGGTCTGCCCTCATAGAGCTTCTTGATCTTCTCAGCCGGAATGCCTGCCTCTGCGATCATGTCGTAGGTCTTGCCGGTTGCAAGGATGCTGAATCCGAGATCATTGAACTTGCGTGCAATCGCAAGCAGCTCCGGCTTATCCATATCGCAGACGGAGAGCAGCACCGTGCCGCCGGTCGGCAGCTTGGTCTGGGTCGCCTCCTGTGCCTTGAAGTAAGCCTCACCGAAGTTCGGGGAAATGCCGAGCACCTCACCGGTGGAACGCATCTCCGGTCCGAGCACCGGGTCAACCTCCTGGAACATGTTGAACGGGAATACCGCTTCCTTGACGCCGTGATGCGGAATCTTCTTGTCATGCAGCGACGGCACCGGAGAAGGCTTGCCGGTCAGCTCTGCGGTCATGATCTGCGTTGCAATGCGGACCATGTTGATTGCGCAGACCTTGGAAACCAGCGGCACGGTTCTCGATGCACGCGGGTTCGCTTCGAGCACATAAACCGTGTCATCCTCGATTGCATACTGCATGTTCATCAGGCCGGAAACGCCCATTTCAACAGCAATTTTCTTGGTGTATTCCTTAATGGTGGCGACATGCTTCTCGCTGAGGTTCAGCGACGGCAGCACGCATGCGGAGTCGCCGGAGTGGATACCTGCGAGCTCGATATGCTCCATGACAGCCGGAACGAAGCATTCCTTGCCGTCGGAAATTGCGTCAGCCTCACACTCGGTCGCATGATGCAGGAAGCGGTCGATCAGAATCGGTCTGTCCGGCGTGACGCCGACAGCAGCTTCCATGTAAACGCGCATCATCTTGTCATCGTGGACGACCTCCATGCCGCGGCCGCCGAGCACGTAGGACGGACGAACCATGACCGGATAGCCGATGCGGTTTGCGATTTCCAGTGCGTCATCCACGGTGACAGCCATGCCGGATTCCGGCATCGGAATGCCGAGCTTATCCATCATGGCGCGGAAGTGATCTCTGTCCTCTGCGAGGTCGATCGTTTCCGGCGAGGTGCCGAGGATGTTGACGCCGTTCTTTTTCAGGTCGGCTGCGAGGTTCAGCGGGGTCTGGCCGCCGAACTGTGCGATGACGCCGACCGGCTTTTCCTTCTCGTAAATCTGGAGAACGTCCTCCAGCGTCAGCGGCTCAAAATAGAGCTTGTCGGAGGTATCGTAGTCCGTGGAAACGGTTTCCGGGTTGCAGTTGACGATAATCGTTTCAAAGCCGAGGTCTTTCAGAGCGAGTGCCGCATGGACGCAGCAGTAGTCGAACTCGATGCCCTGGCCGATTCTGTTCGGGCCGCCGCCGAGAATCATGATCTTCGGGCGGTCGTCGTTGCAGGGGCTCTTGTCTTCTTCAATATGATAAGAGGAGTAGTAATATGCGCTGTCCGCAGTGCCGGAGACATGAACGCCCTCCCAGCCCTCGCGGATGCCTGCCTCATAGCGCGCATTGCGGATGTCCGCCTCTGCGACACCGAGGATCTGGCTCAGATAGCGGTCGGAGAAGCCGTCCAGCTTCGCCTGACGGAGCACGCCCGCTGCCGGAACCTTGCCCTTGTTCGCCATCAGGGTTTCTTCTTCCTCAACGAGCTCCAGCATCTGCTCAATGAACCACTTTTTGATCTTGGTCAGATTGTAAAGCTCATCGACGGTTGCACCCTTGCGGAGTGCTTCATACATGATGAACTGACGGTTGCTTGTCGGATAGACCAGCATGGAGAGCAGCTCATCCTTTGTCTTCTCATGGAAATCCTTTGCAAAGCCAAGACCGTATCTGCCGGTTTCCAGCGAGCGGATCGCCTTCTGGAATGCCTCCTTATAGGTCTTGCCGATGCTCATGACCTCACCGACGGCGCGCATCTGCGTGCCGAGCTTATCCTCAGCGCCCTTGAACTTCTCAAATGCCCAGCGTGCAAACTTAATCACGACATAGTCGCCGGAGGGGACATATTTATCCAGTGTGCCGTACTTGCCGCACTCCATCTCGTCCAGCGTCATGCCGGTTGCGAGCATGGCGGAAACCAGTGCGATCGGGAAGCCGGTCGCCTTGGAGGCCAGTGCAGAGGAACGGGATGTACGCGGGTTGATCTCGATGACGATGATTCTGTCAGACACCGGATCATGCGCAAACTGACAGTTGCAGCCGCCGATGACCTGCACCTTATCGACGATGCGGTAGGCCTGCTCCTGGAGGCGCTTCTGCACGTCCTCGGAAATGGTCAGCATCGGGGCAGAGCAGAACGAATCGCCGGTGTGTACGCCCATCGGGTCAATGTTTTCAATAAAGCAGACGGTGATCATGTTGCCCTTGGCATCGCGGACGACCTCGAGCTCGAGCTCCTCCCAGCCGGTGACGCACTCCTCAACGAGCACCTGACCGACCAGAGATGCCTGCAAGCCTCTTGCGCAGACGACCTTCAGCTCCTCGACATTGTAGACCATGCCGCCGCCGGCGCCGCCCATGGTATAGGCCGGACGCAGAACGACCGGATAGCCGAGCTGATCCGCAATCTTCACAGCCTCGTCT
>JAEEGL016109841.1_pt1 | contig 44263 bp, 17 predicted proteins | sample 9134231 | NCBI WGS metagenome assembly JAEEGL01 (sample SAMN16246548, study PRJNA631951) | gut metagenome | biome: gut microbiome; feature: rumen; material: fiber-attached | host: Bos | place: Iran: Karaj | collected 2018-10 | reverse complement strand
GTTTCAGCAGCGGCATGTGGAGCGTGATGTTCCGCATGCCTTTTTTTGTTCGATTTGGTGTGTGAAAGTGTTGTTCTGACGTGATAAATGACCATTTGGGCGATTGTCAGTATGTTTTTTTTGTATTTTGCTTTTTTTTGTGTATATTTGCCCACTTTTTCAATTCTGTGTGTCTCATGTTCGTGTGGGAGATACTGATTATTATCTTATCCGATTGAAATGAAAAATGATAAAATATTCTGCATGATGGTTGCACTGCTGTCTCTTGTCGCTATTCGTGCGCAGGCGCAGACAGGCAACATCCAATTTTCCGATAATTTGGTTAAGTCGCTTTGTGTAGAGGCTTGGGACACAAACCATAATGGAGAGTTGAGTTATCAGGAGGCAGCCGCCGTAACCGATTTGGGCCTGGTGTTCAAGGGTTCCAACATTGAAAGATTCAATGAGTTGCAACATTTCTCCTCACTGCATACCATCCATGAGGAGGCATTCAGGGGGTGTGCTAATCTCAAAGAAATACATCTTCCAAATGCAGTTGAGATTGTGGAACGCTATGCATTCCATTCATGTAACAATCTGACTGACATCATACTCAACAATGGACTCAAGACGATAGGCAATGGTGCTTTCACAACATGCAGCAAATTGGTGGCTATCACATTGCCTACATCGATTACTGCACTTGAGAACAATGTCTTTTACCAGTGTTCCTCTTTGCAGACGGTCAACATACCCAATGGCTTGACCAATCTTCCTGCGAGGCTTTTTTATGGTTGCTCATCGTTGCGCAGTATCCTCGTTCCCAATAGTGTGGTCAATATGTCGCCATCCGTCTTCGAGGGTTGTGAGTCGCTAAACGAGGTAACCATGCCTGTGGTGCTTCCGGCCGATTACCTGCCCCAGTCAGTGTCGCTTCTCCATCTTATGTATCAGCCTTCCACTGAGTACTCCGTCCTTTGTAGTCCCAACCGCCTCAGCTTTGCAGAGATAGATAACATCAGCGCTTATGTGGTGAATTCTTTCTCGCAGCGTCATTTAGAGATTATGCAAGTCAACGATGTGGCCGCCTCAACAGGCATACTAGTGCATGCTAAGCCCGGCCGTCAGTACGAAGTGTTTCTGAGTACAGTTGGAGCGTCTTCCCCTCAGCACAACGATGCTCATCGGGCACCACGCTTCCGTTGGAATGGTGATGCCGTCACCGACAGCCTCTCTCATGCTGCTGATGGTAATTATGACCTCTACACGGGTCCCAACTATCTGGTGGGAACCAACAACAATATCACTGTCCCTTCTGTGCAGAATCAGATGCAGAATTTCTTCTTCCAGTATAAGGGTGGTCACTATGTGTTCACTGCTGTTGCCCCAACGGCTGATATCAGTGCCCATTCTGCATATTTGCGCTTACCTTATTTTGATGTGGTGGGGGTGTCTGAAATGGTGTTGCCCTTCGATTCTTCCGAAGAAGAGAATAACATCTACTTCCTCGATGCCGAGACCAAACGGGTCTGTGTGGAGGCTTGGGATACCAATGGTGACGGTGAGTTGAGTTTCGACGAGGCTGCTGCCGTGGAGAATCTTGGCCTTCGTTTTAAGGACAACAAGAATGTGAAGCTTTTCAATGAGTTGAAGCATTTCACCTCTCTTACCCAAATCAATAGCGAAGCCTTCAAAGGCTGTTCCTCGCTCACCACGGTGATGCTGCCTTCAGAAGTACGCTACATTGGAGCTGATGCTTTTTATGGATGCTTTGCCCTCTCCTCATTGGTTTTTAACGATAAACTTCATGCTATTTCATCCAATGCCTTTACCTCGTGCACCTCGCTCACCAATGTCGAGTTGCCGGCCTCTGTGCGCATCATCGGCTCCAGGGCTTTCTACTATTGCACAGGTCTCACTGGCATTTCCATTCCTGAAGGTGTACTTGAAATAAACAGCTATACATTCAGCGAGTGCCGCTCGCTAACTTCAATTAAGTTGCCCAATTCAGTGGAAACCCTCGACGAGACGGCTTTCAAAAACTGTAACAACCTTCATACTGTCATTATACCCGCCCATATCAGAGCCGACATGATTCCCGCTACTGTGCAGAATGTGCAACTCTGTATCAAGCTGAGTGCCAATGTGACAACTTACTGTAGTCCAAACAGTATCGATTTCAGTCTCGACGATAACATAAAGGCCTATTCCGCCAATTCACTCCGTGGTGCCTCTGTGTATCTCAACCAAGTATTCGACATGCCAGCCAATACAGGTATGGTGCTTCGTGGCACTTCAGGCACGGAATATTTGTTGGGCCTTGGTACAGATGTCCCACTCGAAGATGGCAACATGCTGGTAGGCAATCTCGAACCCATTGTTCTGGAGCCAGACAGTACAAGCGACCATACCAACCTCACCCTTAAAATGATTGGGACAAAAGCCACTTTTGTCCCCGTAGACACAATCATCAATCTTAGAAAGAACCGCGCATATTTGCGTCTGTCTTCAGAGCAGATGGGCGTCAATACTGCTTTCCGTGCCAACTTCGTCAACAAAGGTGGCATCCATTTCAATGATCCTGTGGTGGAACAAATATGTTTGAGACAGTGGGATGCCAACCGTGATGGTGTGATAACATACGAAGAGGCTGCTTCGGTGACCAATCTTGGCAATCACTTTCAGGGTGATACCAGCATACGCAGCTTTATGGAATTGGAATACTTCACAGGTGTGAGGCAAATTCCAGACAGTGCATTCAGCGGTTGCATTAATCTGTCTGCTATTATGTTGCCACCAGGAATCCTTACTATCGGCAAGCGGGCCTTTTCATCGTGTTATGGTATCGTCGAGTTGGAATTGCCCGACAGTATTGTATCCATTGGCGACGGTGCATTTTCAGTGTGCACCAAACTCTCTTCCATATCGTTGCCTGAGAGTGCGCTCGACCTTGGCACGCATTTGTTCAACTATTGTCCCAGTCTTACGGAAGTGCATTTGCCCAAGCGACTTACGGCCATAACCGATTATATGTTCAATTTGTGCAAGCAACTGCCGAGCATCTATATTCCACCCTATGTCAAGTCGGTGGGTCTTGGAGCCTTCTCAAGTTGCACCAGCCTCACTTCCATCAAAAAACCGGCCACACTTTCGGATACCAATATTCCCGATGTTGAGGACTTGCAGTATTATCACATCCTCTCTAACAATTGGGAGACCTTCAGCTCTGTTAATGCGGTCGACTTCACTCATTCGCAGGAGATGGAAGCCTATGCAGTCGACGATTATAATGAGGGTGTGGTTTATCTCCGTAAAGTTGGTGACATTCCTGCCGGCACAGGCGTCATTCTCCACGGACCTGTCGGCAAGGAGGTGGTTCTTGGTAAGGGTAAAGCAAAAGAGCCGATTGAAAACATGCTTGTCGGTACTGTTACCTCAAAGGAAATATGGCCATATTGGGCTGACTATTATAATTACATTCTCTCTTCCGTCAATAACGGTGTGGTTTTTCTCCCTGTGACCAATACTCTTTACACAGAACCTAATTCCGCTTATCTCGCCGTGCCAACCAATAAGGCTGACTCGTCCCAAATCCTGAATGTTGTTGCTGAAGATATCATCGTCTTTGCTGACCGCTTTGTGAAGCAAGAGTGTGTGTCCAGATGGGACACCAATAGCGATGGTGAGTTGAGTGTAAGTGAAGCGGCTGCAGTGACCGACATCGACGTGTTCAGTTCCAATCATGAGATACGCTCTTTTGATGAGTTAAGGTACTTCACCGGTGTGACATCTCTTTGTACTGCAGCTTTCCAAAACTGCACCTCGCTGCGTCGCATCTCTATCCCCGCTACGGTGAAGGAAATAGGCAATTACGCATTTGATGGTTGTTATTCACTCGAGGACATATTTATACCCGAAGGTACTTTGGAGCGCGTAGGCATACAGGCATTCTCTTCCTGCACATCGCTGACCCACGTTCAGTTGCCCGCCACCGTGACTTACATAGGTGAGAGTACTTTCTCATTCTGTACTTCTCTCCAGTCGGTAAATATCCCTGATGGTGTTACAGAAATAGGTCCTAATACATTCGCTTCATGTATGGAGTTGCCGAGCATCTACATTCCGTGCAGTGTGAAGAATCTCGATGAGACGGCATTCATTGACTGCTCATCACTCAACACAGTCACCCTTCCTGCGCTTCTTCCGTCCATTCTTCCAGAAATGGTCAGTAATACTTATTATATTCACAGAATCAACAATGATTATGAGACCTTCTGTAGCCCATACAACCTTGTGATTCCCGACAATTGTGGTTTGCTGGCCTTCACAATACCTTCATGCGACGGAAGCAGGGTCCTGACGAGTCGTATTGATTCACTCACTGCCGGAACGGGTGTTCTCGTAAGTGGTGAGAAAGGCCGCGTCTTCACCCTTAATCAGGGCAAGCCGGTGGTGTCTTCTGATGTGAATCTGCTTGTGGGAGTGCTTACAACCACTGAAGTGCGTCCGGTAATGGATGGCAAGGTTGTGTATTGTCTTCAGAATCTTAGCCATGGTTATGGTTTCTATCGTATTACTATGGCAGGAAATATCAACCCCTATCGTTCCTATCTGCTTGTCGACCAGTCTGTGGTGGGAAATAATAGCTTCTTGGAGATAGGCATGCTTCCCGACATCGATGATCCGGTGATAAAGTCACGCCGTCGCCTCACTTCCGGCTCCATGGAAACTGATATGTTGGGCACCACCAATGATGTATGGCATACTCTCACCGGCGTGCGTCTTCAGTCACGTCCCACTCAGTCTGGGCTTTACATACACAATGGAAAGAAAGTGACCGTTAAGTAGAAACCTGATGGCAATGCATCATCCTCACCGTTTGTGGAATCGCTGACGGTGGTGCAAGTAAAAAAATGCGGAAGCTCCATTCGAAGCTTCCGCAATATTTTTCCCTTTATCTTCTGTTAGTCGATGTCGAGGTTGTGGTCGAGAGAGTCGTTGAAGTCCTTCGGCTCACGTTCGGCAAGAGGATCATGATAGTCATTGCGCAATCGGTTGGTGTTACCATGCTGACGATTGTTGTTGCGCTCCTGACGCGGACGACGCTCCTGACGCTCACCACGTTCTGGACGCTCACCACGTTCTGGACGCTCACCACGTTCTGGGCGCTCACCACGCTCTGGACGCTCACCACGCTCTGGACGCGGACGGCGCTCCTGATATCCCTCGGGCTTCGGAATCAGCACACGGTGCGACAATTTGTATTTACCTGTCTTCGGGTCAATCTCCAACAGTTTCACTTTTATCTTGTCGCCCTCCTTGATGCCGGCACTCTCCACGGTCTCCAAGCGCTTCCAGTCAATCTCGGAAATGTGCAGCAGACCATCCTTGCCCGGCAGAATCTCCACGAAGCAACCATAGGGCATGATGGAGCGTACGGTACCTTCATAAATCTCACCCACCTCAGGGATTGCCACGATGGCTTTGATTTTGGCGATGGCAGCCTCGATGCTCTCTTTGTTAGGAGCACTTACCTGCACCTTGCCCACACCGTCTTCCTCGTCGATGGTGATGGTAGAGCCGGTGTCTTCCTGCATCTGCTGAATAATCTTTCCACCCGGGCCAATAACTGCACCGATATACTCCTTAGGAATCTCGAAGGCCACGATGCGCGGCACGTGCGGCTTGAGGTCTGGACGCGGCTCGGCTATGGTGTCGGTCAGGTGGCGCAGAATGTGCTCGCGTCCCTGCTTGGCCTGCAACAGAGCCTTCTCCAAGATGTCGAAACTCAGTCCATCGCACTTGATATCCATCTGTGTGGCGGTCAGACCGTCGATGGTTCCGGTTGTCTTGAAGTCCATGTCGCCCAAATGGTCCTCATCGCCGAGGATGTCGCTAAGGACTGCATATTTGTCCTCACCGGGATTCTTTATCAGGCCCATTGCGATACCGCTCACCGGTTTTTTCATAGGTACGCCGGCATCCATTAGGGCCAGGGTACCTGCGCACACTGTAGCCATAGATGAAGAACCATTGCTCTCCATTATCTGGCTCACCACACGTACCGTGTAGGGGAATTCGGCGGGAATCTGTTCTTTAAGGGCTCTCCATGCCAGGTGACCATGACCAATCTCGCGGCGTCCTACGCTTCGCTGAGCCTTGGCCTCGCCCGTGCAGAACGGGGGGAAGTTGTAGTGAAGCAGGAAGCGCATGTAGCTCTTGTCGAGCACATCGTCCACCAGTTTCTCATCCAATTTGGTGCCCAATGTCACGGTAGTGAGCGACTGTGTCTCGCCACGTGTGAAGATAGAGCTTCCGTGAGGCATAGGCAGTGGGCTCACCTCGCACCAGATGGGGCGTATGTCGGTGGTCTTGCGGCCGTCAAGACGGATTCCCTCATCGAGGATACAGCGGCGCATGGCATCGCGCATCACATCGTGGTAGTAGCGGTCCATCATAGCCTCTTTTTCTTCCTTTTCTTCATCGCTCAGTTCTTCGTGAGCGGCATTGTAAGCCTCTTTGAAGTCGGCCAGTATCTTGTCGAAGGCCTCGGCGCGTGCATGCTTCTCGAGAGCCTGCTTTGTCACATCATAGGCGGGCTGATAAAGCTCTTTATTCATCTGCTCTCTCAGTTCCTCGTCGTTCACCTCGTGGTCGTATTCACGTTTCACGTCGGTGCCCAGTTCTGCAGAGAGTTCTTTCTGAAGGTCGCACATCGGCTTGATGGCCTCCATGGCCACTTTCAGTGCGCCGAGCAAATCCTGTTCGCTCACCTCTTTCATCTCGCCTTCCACCATCATGATGTTCTCGGCAGAGGCGCCCACCATGATGTCCATATCGGCTTCTTTCATCTGTTCAAATGTGGGGTCAATCACATACTCGCCGTTGATACGGGCCACGCGCACCTCAGAGATTGGACACTCGAAGGGAATATCTGAGCAGGCAAGGGCGGCCGAAGCGGCAAATCCTGCCAATGCATCGGGCTGGTCCACGCCATCGGCGGAGAGCAGCATCACGTTCACAAACACCTCAGCGTGGTAGTTGGAGGGGAACAGCGGGCGGAGCACACGGTCCACCAGTCGGGAAGTGAGAATCTCATTGTCGCTGGGCTTTCCCTCTCTTTTGGTGAATCCACCAGGGAAGCGGCCAGCGGCGGCGTACATTTCTCTGTAGTCAACCTGGAGCGGCATGAAATCGGTTCCGGGAACAGCATCTTTGGCGGCGCAAACAGTAGCCAGAAGCACAGTGTTTCCCATGCGCAGAATAACGCTTCCGTCGGCCTGTTTCGCCAATTTCCCTGTCTCAATGCTGATACTTCTTCCATCAGGCAGAGAGACTGTTTTCGTAATAACGTTCATCTAAAAAACTTCTTGTATAAATACATCTAATAAAAAATCGGCCAAAGTTACTCATTTTCGGCCTAATTGACGAAGAAAACACTTGGAAAAAGCATTTTCACTGCAAAAAAGGTGACATTGGGTGCAAAAAACTACTGTTATGCCTTTGTTTCGCACGACCTCTTTTTCAAAGTGAATGAATAAGAAATTACCCCAAGGTCTTGTCGGCCTTGGGGTAACTCTTTGGATAATAATGGATAACTACGTTTGTGGTTTTTACCGATTATGGTTCTTCTGAAAATTCGCTCAGCAATTACTTGCAGATGAACTTCTTGCCATTCTTGATGTAGATATGTCCCTTTACGATATTTGTCACCTGCATGCCTTGCAAGTTGTATATCTTGCCGTCGCTGTTGAGCACCTCGGTGATGACAGGGCTCTCGATACCTGTGAAGTTGTCAATCTGCTCATCAGTGGGTTGTGTGGTGCCGAAGTAGGTCAGGCGGAAGTTGTCAACAACGACCCAGTCGCCTTCATGACCCTTCATGTCTTTTGCCACACCGATATCGAGGATACCACTTGCGTCGACCTCAACGAGGAGGTGTGACTTGTAGAGACCCAGCTGGAAGAACTGACAAGCCTGGTCGATGCCATCGGGATATTCGCCCACACTGGTCATATTGCCCAATCCGGGAGCTTTGTTCACCTCAGTGACGATGTTGGGCAGGAGGATGTCGCTCATTCCGCAATACACATAAGCATTCTGTGCAGGTTCCAGTCCTTCCTCGGTGATGAGACGGGCTTGATCGAAGTGGTGGCCGTCACGATAGAATCCCTGTACGGAAACCAGATAGAAACCGGGCTTCAGGTTGGATACGCTGGTAGAGAAGGAGCAGTCGTTGGTGTTCCATGACTCCAGTGCGAAATCGCTGTGGTTGCCGCCACGGCCCCATACGCTGCCGTTGAAGATTTGCCATGCGGGCTCCACCTCTGCGCGCTGGTTGAATCCGGGATTCACAATCTTGTAGGAGGCATCGGCAGGTGCGTTTGCGGAAGCTGTCTCAAGCAGTGCGTCACGGTCGGCCACACTCACCAGAATCCACTGAGCGTCAAGGTCATCCTCGGTTATATTGCGCTCTTCGGTGCCAACGGTCGAATAGTCACCGTTTCCTCCATCCGTGCTGGCATAAGGATTGAACTTCACATACACATCAGGATAGTCGGCCTGCAGAATATTGTAGTTGCCGTTTGGCAGTTTCACAAATCGCCATGCACCGGCCTTAGGTCCGTCGCAGTAGCCACGGTAGGTGAGGTAAACCTTGGGTATACCATTCTCCTCACCGTTCTGGAGATGGGTGTTGATATGGAAGTCAGTTTCGGGATTCGGACGGTTGGCTACCTCCTCACCCTCTTGAGGATCTTCAGGAGTGTCGATGGTCTCAAGTGTGAGCAATGTGCCCGGCATACCCAGTGCGGCATGAGCGCCCCAGTCGGAGCCGCCGGTAAGGAAGCGTTGCTGGCCTACATTATAGAGATAGAAGTCGCCGGCCTGTACATCTTGGCCATAGAATACATTGGGCTGTTTCTCAGCATGGTAAGTCTTGCGGTTGTCACGCAGCACTCTGAGCACCCAGTCTATTTGACCTTGTGTCGTACCATTGAAGAGAACGTCCTGAGCCTCGGTTGTGTCGATACCCTCTTCTGCGGCCAGGGCGATGGTATTCACCAATGCGTTGAGTGTATTGCTGTTGATGGCTTTTACATCGTTGAAGGCTCTTGTTAAGTTCTCCAAAGCTGTGCGCTGTGCCTCCATGTCATCTCCGTTGACAACGGCCTTGGCTTGCTGGAGAGCCTCGTCGAGCGCGAGTCTTAATGCTCCGGTGGTGATACCGTCGAAAGCTTCAACCTGCGGAATCAGTTCCTCGAGCAGCGGCTTGTAGATATTGATTACCGGATAGGTCTCGGGATAGTTGAGTTTCTGCAGCTTCAAGTCGGAGAAGTGGAACCAGAATCCCAGTGCTCCGTCATTGACATCGCCGAACTGGAAGACCACTGTCTCGGCATCCTGGCTGGCGGTGAACTCAAGATTCACTTCCTTCTCCTCAGGAGTGCCCTCGAAAGGCAGTGCGTAAGTGGCCAGGATGTCGTTGTCGACGGTCATGCCCGAGTGTGAGGTCCAGATATCATAGAAGTTGGCGATGTAGGTGTGCATCTCCACATTGTGCCATGAGTTGTAGGGGCTGCTGGTGTACTTGTAGGAGAAGTTGTAGTTCTCGCCCTCTATTGTTGGAATTCTCACCATAAGAGGTTCAAAGCCTCCAATACCCTCATAGTTGTTGACCTCGTTCATACCTGTAGCCTCATCATAATTGATTTTTCCATCATAGACAACGGTATGGTCGGGATTGGTCTCCCAGTTGTTCAGGTTACGGTAGTCGGCAAATCCATCTCTTTCCTCTGCGGGTTGATAGGTGCGTGGGCCTACCAGTTGGAATGCTCCGTTCACATATTTATAAAGCATCTGGTCGGTGGTGTTGAACACCAGTTTTCCCTCATATACGGTGATGCCCTTGCCGCCATTGGCCACATCCTCGCCATCGGGACTGAGGAAGATTTGTCCATCCTCGGCGGGGTGAACCTCGCCCGAAATCACGTCGCGCAAGCCAGCCTCGCCTTTTTCTGTTACCACGGGGACGAAGTCGCAAACCAGATTGCCGTCTTCATAGATTTTGAAACTATAGACCTTCATATAGCAGCGGGAGTTGTCGCGACGGAACCCGTCAGGACCGGCTGTATTCAGGTCAAACACATACATGGTGTTCACGCCATCATCGGCCACGGCACCTTCCTCACCGGCGGTGATAGAGGCGGCAGGTGATGACTCGCCCTGACGTGTGAAGGTGACGGTGCGTCCCTCGGCAGCCACGGTGATGCGAGTGTTCATGGGAATCTCGTCAGTACCTGGCTGCTCATAGCGCTGACCATCTTGGAAGGTGCGGCTGTAACAGCCCTTGTTCCATGCCTGCTCTTTGTCAGAGCGGCTGAACACGACAAAAGCATTACGCTCCCAGTTGCCGTTTCGGGCACCAAAGATGGCCTCCCAGTTCTGGGCGCTGTTCTCTGTAATCTCGACATCGGCAACGACGCGGGTTCCCGACTTGTGGATGTAGCCCGTGTTAATGAATCCCGTTGGAGTGTTCAGGCGGGTCTCGATGTACTGGATTTGCGTCAGCTGCACGGGCCTGGCAATAGTCAGTTCAGCAACGCTCTCGTAGACACCGTAGCGCTCATACTCACCCAAGTTGTTGAGTACATAGACATGATTGTCGGCTTTGTTGAGCACATAGGGTGCATTGCCTGTGTAATCGGCGAGATTGTCGATTACCGTTGGCACGATAGAGCCTTGTGCGAAGGTCATGCCTCCGAATAATAGGCTCACGAATAAAAGTAATAAATGTTTCATATATTTAAAGTTAATAGATTGTAAAATCTGCCACAAAATTAGGTTGTTTTCCGTAATGTGATAGGTAAAAACTATTCAGAAAAGGCAAATTGCGTGTCATTCGTCACAGTTGGGGTCTGGTTCCTCAGTTATGGGTGCTTTGGGGAATGCCGAAAGGCGCAAACGGGCGGCTCCCATCGGCACAAGTTGGATGTTCTCCGTTTCCTCGGCACGAACAGCAAATTTGGTGGGCAGCACATCAGTCATGCCTGTCTGGTCGAATCCCCATGAAGGTATTTTGCTGCCTTTTGCGGTGAACTGCAGAGGTACTGACTCTAAAGTGAAAGGATAATCATCGGAGGGCCATGGCCTCCGCACGACGCTGATGTCTACGGGAATATTGGCATCATCTACGGTGAGGGCGTAGTTCCATGGGGATTGTGCAAAAAGTTCGTAGGCCGGCCACAGACTCTTGTCGACATTCTCCTGCCAGTGGGAGTCGTCCTGTACGATTTCGGGGTCGCTGCTGTCACGCTGTTTATAATCCTCCTCGATGAGCAGTGAGAGGGTAAGCGGACCATAGTCAACGCTTACGCTTGCCTTGTTTTGCTGCCATACATGGGTCTTGATATTCATCGGCATTTGGAGTGTCACTTGGTCATTGTCGTTCCAAGTCCGGTAGATTCTCATATACTTGCCGGGGGTGGCTGGGCCTGTGATGTGCTGACCATTGATGGTGACGGAGGTCCCTTCCGCCCATTCGGGAATGCGGAGGTAGAGGGGAAACGCCACCTGTTGCGGGGTCTTCACCGAGATGCTTACTTGGTCTTCGAAAGGGTAGTGGGTTTCGATGCTGAGTGTCACTGTCTGTCCATCGGCTACTTGTGCGGTAGTCTCATTGGCGGCGTAGAGCATGGTGCAGAGCCCGCCGTCATTGGTGCCCATCACCAGGTGTTGTGCAAAGTAAGGCCACCCCATGCCGTGGTTGTGCTGGCAGCATCGGCTGCTGAACGGACTCATGGAGAGCATGCCCCTTAGACTGTTGTCAATGCTTGGGGCATGATTTTTCCCGTCGCTGACGGCCATATTGGGAGAGGTGATGTATCTTAGGGCTCTCATGTCTGGAGTCAGGGCTGCTGGCAATGTGTTGAATGCCACCTGCTCGCAATGGTCGGCCCAGAAGGGATCGCCAGTGATGCACATCATGATTTCATCGCTGGCCATCTGCTCCACCACGGCACAGGTCTCAGTTCCTTGTCGGGGGTCAGAGTAGCCCGGGCGTGCATTCTCGTCGGCACCATACATGCCCCCGGGCACTTGCCCATATCGTTTCCTCATGGTGTTGTGGTTGTCGTAGGCTGCCTGCAGCATCTCTTTGTCGCCGTTATATACATAATAGGTGGCGGGTTCACGGAAACCTTGTGCTACATTGACGCCATGCCAGTTGGGCAGGTCATCCTTCATGGTCCAGTCGACACCGCAGCGGTGCAGTTTGCCGATGAGCGGCAAGACAGACGTGTCGCCCGTGATGTTGTAGAGCCACACAACGCTCCACTCGTTGTCGCCGCCCCTTTTCTCCTGCCACAGTCCTTTAAGGAAATGCTCGTCGGGTATGGAGAGCTCCCATTTGAAATAGTTCGTCATTGCCGTTAGCACTTGTTGGTCACCGCTGTATTCATAATAAGTCTGCAAGGCCCAGAGCATCGGCATCTTCGCCCAAAGTTCAGGATTCTCCGTGTTGCCGTCCATAGCGTCGGGTCCTAAAATGCCATTGGGCTTTACGTTTTGCAGAACGGCGTCAAACCATATCTGGGCCTCTTGTTTCATGCTCTCGTCGTTGAGGATATAAGCCAATGCCGCATATCCACGGAGCCAATATGGCACTTCCTCCCATCCATGGTCGCCCTTGTCGCTCAGCCACTGGTTGTCGTTCTTGTCAAGCCATGCGCTCACCGTGCCCAATTGTCCGCACAGTCCCTTGCTCTGACGGATTAGTATTTCGCGCAGCCATCCTTTGGGTTGCACTTGGCCTATGGGCAGTTTTCTGAGCAATCCTCCATGCAATGGAGCACGGAAACCGTCTGCGCCATCCAGAGTAGGACGGTCCACAAGGGTCACTTCGTTCTGTGCGGTCATGGTTATTGCCGTCAAGCAGATTGTCAGAAAGAGGAGCAGTTCGCGTTTGATAGTTGCCATGTCAGTAAATTATTTTTTGCCCATTATTAATATAGATACCCTGTTGGGGGTATGTGATCCGTTGGCCACAGAGGTTGTAGATGATGTTCTCTTTTTTCGCATCGTCAGACTTTATCTGCAATACGGCACTTTCCTCCTCGGGACACAGCATGGTCAGACCATAGTCGATGTGCCCACCGCCGGCACCTTGCATCAGTGATACGGCCAGCACATTGTCTCCCTCTTTCAGGAGGGCTTTATGCCTTGAGGTTAATGTGCGGCTCACATAATCATTGTCATTCCAACCGGTGATGCTCCAGAATGAAGTGCCGTTGAGATAAAACCTTGGATTCTCGTCATAGCTGCAGACGATGGTAAGCGTACTGCGGCTCAGGACAGCGATATCGGAGGCAGTTAGTGTGAAATGACGGCGTATGAGCAATGGTTGCACCTGACTTGCCCAGAAGGTGTGGAGAAACTGGTCATCGCTGTTGCTGAAGGGTCCGAATCCCCAAATCCAGTCGCCTTCATCGGCGCATCTGCCCGTCCATCTGATAGGGTCGATATTGTCAAGGTCTTTGTTATCGTTCACCAAATAATATACGCATTCCCACGGGCCTTGTTCCTTTGTAGGTAGCAACACCTTTGTGGTTTGCGCATAAATGTCTGTCTGCATAAGTAAAAGCAGGGGCAACATGTAGAGCCGGTAAATGAGTTGATTTGCCATATTAAACTTTTAAAGGCAAAGATAGCTTGAAAAGTATCACCCTTAGGATAAAAACCGTTCAAAAAAGGACAAATGCAATGAAATGCAGTCCTCTCCTGTGTGAAAGGTTTGTTCATATCATAAATAATGTCTATTTTTGTTGCAATGAAAAGCTTTATCAGACTATTGTTACTGGTTTTGTTGACCATAGGCACGGCAAGCCTCTTGCTGGCCCAGCATTCCAGTGCGGTAAAGTTTTTCACCACCAACAACGGATTGTCCGACAACTCGGCACTTTGTGCCCTTCGCGACAGCTACGGAATGTTATGGGTGGGCACTGAGAATGGTCTGAACTATTTCGACGGAAGCCGCATAAAGACCTACTACGACATGACAGGAGGCTCGGATGCCGACGAGGCAAGCAGTGTGATTTCCATTTTCGAACACGAGCAAGACATCTGGTTAGGGGGTACGGCAGGTCTCTATATCCTTAATCGGCTGAGTAATACCTACCATCGTTTCGACCGTCGCACACGCTACGGCGTGATGATTAGTTCGGCTGTGTCGAAAATGCTCGGCACCAGCCAAAACTGCGTATGGATACTCACACAGGGTCAGGGTGCCTTCGTTTACGATACCAAGGCCGACACACTTTTCCAGGACAGTCGGCACGGCAGTTTCTTCAGTGATGCCGAGGTGGCATCGGATGGTCTGGTTTATGCTGTCACTCTTACAGGCGAATTGGTTGTGTTTCGGGGTGACGGGCAGTTTGTTCGTGAGTATCAAGTTGAAGGATATGAGCACGACAAGAATCCCATCAGCCTTACCAGCAGTAGGAATACATTATGGCTGGGCTATAACACCAGCATTCTGCGGCTCACCACCGACGGCATAGTGTTGCAGGCTTCTCTTCCGGCTACGGGCTCCATTCATAGTCTTTGCGCCGACCAAACCGGAAATCTGCTTATAGGCAGTGACCACGGTGTATTCAGGTATTTACCGGAATCGGGTCAACTGGAGCATATCAGTCAGATGGAGGCAGGGCAGAGCATACTGAGTGACAACACGGTGAACAGCATTGAGTGGGATACCGACAGCACCCTGCTTGTGCTCACGCGGATGGGCGGTCTCAATATGCTTCCGGTCAGGCAAAGCGGACTGGTATATGTGCCTCTTCCCCAACGAAATGTCCCAGGCCACAACATCGTGAGAACTCTCTGCCGGGACTCCAATAATCAGTTGTGGATAGGCACGGAGCATGGTCTCTATCGTGCATACAACGACTCGAAGACGATAGTCCCCTATGCCCAAGACCGTCTGACCGATGAGATTACGTCTTTGACTTTGGACGGAAACAATCTTTGGATAGGTTCCCGTCATCATGGTCTGTTCATATTGGATACGGCTACTGGTCAGATGACATCTCACACCTATTCGGCCAACAAACCCTATACCATCCCAAGTAATGAGGTGAACAGCATCTACCGCACCCGTGAGGGTGAAATCTACGTGCTTACCTCTTGGGGGCTGAACCGCTATGACCGCGTCAAAGGCCATTTCTACGGCTATTCCAGCATCAATGCTATGACCTCGTTTATCTGTATGGAAGAAGCATCGAACGGGTGGATATGGTCTTCTTCGAGCAACAGGGGCCTTTATTGCAGGCGTACCAAGGGCGGCAATTTCGAGCGGTTCATCTCAGAGACCCTTGGCAAGCAAACAGTTGTTGTACTCCATCAGGACAGCCGAGGTGAATTGTGGGCAGCTGTCAATGGCGGTGGGCTCTACCGTTATGATGCTGAGAAAGCAGATTTTGAGCGTTTCGATAAGGAACACTCCATCCTGAACAACCAAGTGGTGAGTTTCATTGAGGAAGATGATCAGGGAGTTCTTTGGTTAGGCACATCGGCTGGTATCATAAGAGTGAGTCCGTCGCGTGATATGCGTGATGTTCAAGTATTTGAGCAGATGCCCAACTATGACGTGGGATTGCTTCAACGCTCCTCCTGTTTGCATAGTAATGGCCAAATACTCTTCGGAGGCGATGGAGGCATCTATTCATTTACCCCCAGCAGCCTGCATACTGCAGGCCATCAACATCGTGTCTATGTGAACGATATTTCATTTCCTTTTGCTGCTGACAATCAGGCCGAACTCGACCGTCTGGGACTGAATGTGTTGTTATACACACGTGAATCGATTGAGTTGCCTTTCTCCGACAATAGTTTCACACTGCATTTTGCCTCCACCCTCTATGCTGGCATGCCCAGCCCGCAGTTTGAGTATATGCTGGAGGGCATTGACAAGACCTGGGCCCACGGAACTGGTACGGAAGCCACCTATGCCAACCTCCCTCCTGGGCACTACACATTCTTGCTGCGCGATGCCCATCAGGCTGACAATGCCCCCATGGCACGGATTGGAATCACCATCCTTCCACCATGGTATCGCACTACGCTCGCCTACATAATCTATGTGCTTCTATGCCTTGCCGCAGCAACATTCATATATAGCTTCATACAGCACCGGCTGAAGCAACGGTACCAAAGGCAGATGAATGAGTTTCAACAAAAACAGGAAAAGGAGACGTTCCAGTCGAAAATACGCTTTTTTATCGACCTTGTACATGAAATACGTACACCTCTCACCCTGATGAGCCTTCCGTTGGAGGCCATGGAAGAGACTGCCGACCCCAAGAAGTCGCGTGAGAACCTTGCCGCCGTGCGGCGTAACATGGACTACCTTCTAGGTATCACCAATCAGTTGCTCGATTTCCAGAAACAGGAGAATGGGGGCATTACACTGGTACGCAAACCCACTGACATAGGTGAGATGCTCCGCCAAATTTACAGCCAGTTCAGTGAGGCGATGAAAGTTCAAGGCAAGCAGATTTCACTGCAGTTGCCCGACGAGCCAGTGATTCTTGCCATTGACACTGACAAGATGATGAAGATGATGATGAACTTGGTAGGCAATGCTCAGAAATATACCAAAGATGTTATCATCATGCGTCTCTTCAAGGCTGACAATGGTGATGTGGAAATATCTATCATCGACAATGGAAATGGTGTGTTGCCTGAGGACCGGGAGAAAATATTTGACCGCTACTACCAGATAGCCAACGACAGGGCGAATGTGACTTTGGGAACAGGTCTTGGGCTGGCCTATGCCAGAATGATAGCCGAGGCTCATGGAGGAAGCCTTCATTACGAGGATGCCGAAGGCGGTGGAGCTTGTTTTATCACCCGGTTGAAAGCCCAACCTGCTGACTCTGCTTTACAAGAATCAGGCACGGCATCTGCTAAGGTGGCGGCCAGCACCGTACAGGAAGAGACTTCAAGACAGTTCAGGGTGCTTCTTGTGGAAGACAACGAGGAATTGCTCAAAGCCACGACCGAGGCGATAAAGAAATGGTATAAGGTGCTTAAAGCCCGCAACGGCTTGGAGGCTCTCGATATACTGAAATACCAAGAAGTGGACGTGATTGTGAGCGATGTGATGATGCCTGGTATGGACGGAATCGAACTTTGCCGGCATTTGAAGCAAAACATCGAGACTTCTCACATTCCCGTTATCCTGCTCACGGCCAAAGTTACCCTCGAAGCCAAAGTGGAAGGAATGGAGAGTGGTGCCGATATTTATCTGGAGAAACCCTTCTCTATCCGCCAACTCCATTTGCAGATAGAGAACCTGCTGCGGCTTCGCCAGCAGTTCTACCAGCGCATGAGAAAAATAGATGGTCTACAGGGCACGTCTGCCGTAGAAGAGAAGCCGTTGGGACTGAACGAGCAAGACTTGCAATTTGTCAAGAACATGCAGAAGTCGATAGCCGAGAATATGCACGACGAAGAATACACCATCGACACATTAGCCGAACAGATGAACATGAGCCGCAGCAGCTTCTACCGCAAAATCAAGGCGCTCACAGGCATGACTCCCGTCGACTATCTTAAGACGGCTCGAATGAACGAGGCCGCGCGCCTGCTGAGCGAGGGCATGCGCAGCAGTGAGGTGGCCGAACGTGTGGGATTCACGTCAAGCAGTTATTTCGCAAAGTGTTTCCGCGCGCAGTTTGGGTGTCTCCCCAAAGACTATAAGGCAAATTGAAGATAGACGTGACTTTGTGGTAAAGGTTGGTCGTTAGTCGGCGATGGGCTTTCCAAACTCAGGCAAGCCGTTTTTGTTCCATTGGATATACTGCACCCAAATGCCTCTTTGCCATTTTCCATCTTTGTAGACATTGGCCTCATAGAGCATTTTTGTCCGTTCGCCCTCTTGCATATTGAGCATCGAGATGTTGGAAGTGCCATACATCTTGTTGATATCCTCAGGCACGAAAAGTGGCTCCTGCTCCTTTGTCCACGACTTGGGATCCAGCAGGTCAGCATCGGTTCGAGCATACAGCATACCCAGAGCGTGATAAATGGTCCAGATGCCACTTGCGGAGTAGCAAACGCATACATGGCGGCCATCGGGTGTGACGAAAGCCTCCGGATTCTCGTTGACAAAGATGGGGTAGTTGGAACGGTCGCCATTGGGGTTTATCCACTGCCTTTCCCATTCTAAGTCAGGTTTTGAGAGCATTACCCTTTCTGAACTCAGCGTCCACGGGTTCTGCATTTTCGCAATATAAATACACTGCGTCTCGGTCTCTTTCCGCCGGTTCTCCCATCCCGACCATAGCAAGTATTGGTTTCCTGCCACTATCACACTGGTGGGGTGCAGCCCGAAATTCCATTCCTCATTGGTCTTGATGGCACCCTTCAGTGTGAATTCTCCGTTCATAGGGTTGTCGGACGGGTTCTCGAGCACATACAACTGATGGTTGTCGGTATTGCCGTCGTCGGCTTCAAAATAGAGATACCACTTATTGCCGATTCGGTGAAGTTCGGGTGACCAGATATGAAACATAGAATCGGCATACCACACCATTTTCCGCTTGCCTTGGGCAATAAGTTCGACCGACGGAGCCTCGTAGAGAACGATGCTGTCGGCGCTCTCAATTTGCATGGTATAGTAGCATTGTCCTCTCCAAATGGTAGCATAGGGATAGCCTCCTTGCTCAAGAACCAACTGCTTCTCGTTGCTATGGTCTACGGAGCCGCATTGTACCCACAACAGCAACGATGCCAGTAGGAAAAAGCCAAAATATCGCCTTCTTCTTTTCTCCATGAGCGAAACATGATTATGTCATGCAAAGTTACTATTTTTTTTGACATGTGCTCACATTTGTGCGAAAAAAGAAATCATTGATGAAAAGAAGTCGGACATCCTCATAATAAAAACTGTTCAGAAAAGAGTAAAATAAAAACAAGGTACCATTCAAATCGGTCAAAATAACACGGGAGAGTCATCCTGACACGGGTTTTGCCTTATTTGAACGGTATTTTTCCCTTCCAATGACAGTTATTTGCTTTCTTTGCAAGGCAATTCACACCAACCTATCTATTAGCGAAGCGACTTGAATCTTTGAAACCTACAAGCTGAGCGAATACGAGACACAGATAAAATGAATAATCATTAACCTAAGAATATAAAAACTTATGAGGAAGGTTCTTTTAGCCATCACTATTTGTTTTTGTGCATTGACCTCGGCCAATGCGCAAAGTCAGGATTTCTTTCGTCCATATCAATCCACTGACCTACGCGTGCCATCAGTCCCGCTGATTGTCAGTGACCCTTATTTCTCCATTTGGTCTCCCTACGACCGGTTGAACGAGGGCGTGACGCGACTCTGGACCAACGATGAGAAGCCCATACAAGGCTGGCTCACCGTTGATGGTGTGAAATATTGTTTTATGGGTGCCGACCCCGAAGTCTTCATGGCCATCGCCCCGATGGCAGATGCCGGTGGTTGGAAAGCCCGTTACAGCAGAGCCGTTCAAACTGACGGCTGGCAGCAGCCTGGTTTCAATGACACAGCATGGAAAGAAGGCACCGCTGCTTTCGGATCACCCGACCTCGCCTGGATCCGCACGGAATGGAGAGAGGAGCACTCCGACCTCTATGTGCGCCGCTCCATTGATGTGAGTGCTGCCGATTTGGAAGAAGAGTTGATGATCATTTATTCTCACGACGATGTGTTCGAACTCTATATCAATGGAACACAGGTGGCCAATACGGGGGAGACCTGGCGCGAGGGTATCCGTCTGCCGCTAGATGAGAAATTGAAGAAATTGCTCAAACCGGGAAAGAATCTGTTGGCTGCCCATTGCCACAACACCACAGGAGGAGCCTACACTGATTTCGGCCTGTTCAAGTCGGTGAAGCCGAAAGCAGGTGGCGTGCAGCAGGCCCGCCAGAAGTCGGTCGATGTCCTTGCAACCAACACATATTATACATTTGAGTGCGGTCCGGTAGACCTCGATGTCGTTTTCACCGCACCGATGCTTTTGGACGACTACGATCTGCTTTCATCGCCCATCAACTACATTTCCTATCAGGTGCGCAGTACCGACGGACAAGCCCATGAGGCCAAGTTGCAGCTGACAGCCTCACCCTTGCTGTCTGTCAATCGTGCCGACCAACCTACCAGGAGCGACCTTGTGGAGCATCGTGGCGTGAAATATGGCAAAGTAGGTACTGTGGAACAGCCCATCCTCGCCAAGACAGGCGACGGCATCGGTATCGACTGGGGCTATTTCTATCTGCCGGCCATCAATGGTGAGGTGAGCATCGGTGAGAAGGGAGTACTCAAGTTTGAACACGATTTCGGACGTACCCGCCAAAAAACGACTTTCATGTTGATGGGCTACGACGAGATAGAAGACATTGAATATTTCTACAAGCGCTACAAGGGTTATTGGGCCCACAACGGGTCGGTGAGCATCTTCGATATGTTCGAGCGCATGACCAGCGAGTACAACGGCATCATGAAACGCTGCCGCCAGTTCGACAAGATGATCTACGACGATGCCATGGATGCCGGCAACAAGCAGTATGCTGAGATTCTCTCGGCTTGCTACCGCCATTGCATTGCTGCCCACAAACTTTTCCGTGACGATGAGGGCAACCTGCTCTTCTTCTCGAAGGAGAACAACAGCAACGGCTGTGTGAACACCGTCGACCTGACCTATCCCGAGGCACCGCTCTTCCTTGCCTACAATCCCGAATTGCAGAAAGCCATGATGACTTCCATTTTTGAGTACAGTTATTCTGGCCGTTGGACCAAACCTTTCGCTGCCCACGATTTGGGACAATATCCCAAGGCCAACCATCAGGTATATGGTGGTGACATGCCCCTTGAGGAAGCTGGCAACATGATTACCCTGGCTGCCATGATTTGCAAGATTGACGGCAACACCAGATTCGTTGACAAGTATTGGAACATCATTACCACATGGGCTGACTATCTCTCGGAGAACGGACAGGACCCCAGTAACCAACTTTGTACCGATGACTTCGCCGGCCACTGGGCCCACAACACCAACCTGAGCATCAAGGCCATCATGGGTGTGGCGGGCTATGCCGAGATGGCGCGTATGAAAGGTCTTGAACAAGTGGCCGACAGATATATGAACCGTGCTCGCGAGATGGCTGTGAAATGGGAGAAGGATGCCCTTGAGGGCGACCACTATCGTCTTGCTTTCGACCGTAAGGATACTTGGAGCCAGAAATACAACATGGTTTGGGACAAATTATGGGGGCTGAACCTCTTCCCTAATGGCGCCATGGAGCGTGAGGTGAAATACTATCTCAGCAAACAGAACAAATACGGTCTGCCCCTCGACATCCGCCGCGACTACACCAAGAGCGACTGGATTATGTGGACAGCCGGTATGGCAAAGGACAAGAAGACTTTCCTGAAGTTCGTAGGACCCCTCTATGACTATATGAACGAGACAGAGAGCCGCGTGCCCACCAGCGACTGGTATGACACCAAGACAGGCGCAATGGTAGGCTTCAAGGCCCGCAGCGTGGTGGGCGGTCATTGGATGCGCGTGCTCGTCAACAAGCAAACCCAGAAGTAAAATCAAATAGCTATGAAAGAAGTGTTTTTTTCTTTCCGGCATGGCTTGGCAGGACTCAACGTCCTGCTCATGCTGGTATTTCTAATACTGTGTGTAAGCGCCTGTAAAGACGATGATGACACAGTGGACATGGCACCTTATAATCCTGCAAAGGCGGTTGTCGTGAACGACTTTAGTCCCAAGGATGGGGGCGTGAACCAGAAACTCGTCATCTTTGGTGACAACTTCGGGACTGACACCGCTTTGGTAAGGGTCACCATTGGTGGAAAGAAAGCAGTGGTGGTCAATGTGAAGCCAACAGTCATCTACTGTTTTGTGCCGGCCGGCGCTTTCCGTGGTGACATCCAGGTCACCATCGGCAACGACAGTACGGGCCGTCAGTCAGCCACCGCCAGTGAGCGGTTCCAATATGAGAGGAAGATGGTGCTGAGCACGCTCTGCGGCTATCGTAATGAGAGTGGAGATGACCCCTGGAATCCCGGTTCTGTAGGGCAGTTGGTTCCTTTCAGCGAAGCCACCGGATTCCGTGAGGACGGATTCATGAAGTGGGACCCGCGCTATCCAGAGCGGCTGTACATTATTTATGACCACGGAGGCCCGGGCATCCAGATGCTCGATATGAACCGCCGCACTGTGCAGCTTGTGATGTCGAAGGCCACCTGCTTTGATGATAAACGTCTTCGCACCATTGATTTCGCTGATGACCCCTTTACTGGAGAGAAGGCCAAATACATGATTGTCTCCACCGACCGCGATGATGCCGGACAGCAGTCGACCAGCGTATGGATTGTGACCCGCAATTATGACGGCACATTCAGTAACAGCTCTCCACGGCAGGTTCTGGCAGCCTACAGGCAATGCAATGGAGCATCCATCCACCCCGTCAATGGGGAGCTCTATTTCAACAGCTACGAGAGCGGACAGGTGTTCCGCCTCGACATGAACAAATACTTCGAAACCCAGAAGGAAGGCTACGAGGGCGAACCATGGAGCCCGACGCTGGCCAGTGGCGCATTCCAGAACATTTTCCGCATCCAGGATAATGGATGGGAATTCCAGATTGACATACATCCATCGGGTAAGTATGCCTATATCGTGGTCATCAACCAGCACTATATCCTGCGCAGCGACTATAATGAGGCCGAGAAACGGTTCTCTGCGCCATACGTGTTCGCTGGCGAGATGGGCGCCCCGGGATGGGTGGAAGGCGTTGGCAGCAGCGCACGGGTGAACCGGCCCTATCAAGGCTGTTTCGTGAAAAATCCCGAGTATGTGGCCGCGGGACGTGAGGATGTATACGACTTCTATTTCTGCGACAATCAGAACCATTGTGTGAGATACCTTACTCCCGACGGACTTGTACGCACCTATGCCGGACGAGGCACGTCGTCGATTACCGACAACAACATGTGGGGTACCGAAGACGGTGACCTGCGCGAAGTGGCCCGTTTCCGCGACCCTACCGGCATAGCCTACAATGAGGAGACCAACACGTTCTATATTCTCGACACAGTGGGACATCGTGTGCGCATGATTTCCATGGAGGGCGAGGAAGAGCAAACCGAGCAGTAGAATCCCAATAAAGAACGTTATGAAAAGACACATAATATTATTACTGATGATGCTGGCCACCACCATGGGTGCGCTGGCACAAAGCGAAATGGAAATCACCGGACAGGTGACCGACAGCAACGGTGACGGACTCATCGGTGCGAGCGTTGTCATCAAAGACGTGAAAGGTCTGGGTGTCATCACCGACATCGACGGAAACTATAAGATAAAGGTCAAGCAATATCAGACGCTGGTATTCTCCTATATTGGTTTCCAGTCTCAGGAGGTATTGGTGAAAGGTGACAAGCGGGTCATCAACATCACCTTGAAAGAGGAGACCAATAATGTCATCGACGAAGTCGTGGTCACAGGTATGGGTACACAGAAGAAGCTCACGGTGACAGGTGCTGTTACCAATGTGAACATGACAGACCTGAAACATTACAGTTCATCGAATATCTCCAACACGCTTGCCGGAAATGTGCCTGGCATCATTGCCATGCAGACCAGCGGACAACCTGGCCGCAACACGTCAGAATTCTGGATTCGCGGTATCTCCACCTTTGGCGCTGGCTCAAAGGCTTATATCCTCGTCGACGGTTTCGAGCGCGACAACATCAATGATCTCAACATCGAGGATATCGAGTCGTTCTCTGTTCTAAAAGATGCCTCTGCCACAGCTATCTATGGCTCGAAAGGTGCCAATGGTGTTATCCTTATCACCACGAAGCATGGTAAGGCGGGCAAAATCAATGTGAATGGCAAGGTGGAGACATCTTACAATACCCGTACCAAGACACCGGAGTTCGTCAATGGTCTGGAGTACGCCAATCTCATCAACGAGGCCCGTGTTACCCGCAACCAGCCCCTTTACTACCAGCCCGAGGAAATTGACATCATCCGTACAGGCATTGACCCCGACTTGTATCCTAACGTCGACTGGATGGACTTGTTGCTGAAAGACGGTGCCTGGAGTTACCGCGCCAATGTAAACCTTAGCGGCGGTGGCAACACCTCAAGGTACTATGCCTCCATGTCGTATGTCGAGGACCAGGGTATGTATAAGACCGATGAGACCTTGAAAAAGAAATACGACACCAACGCCAATTACAAACGTTGGAACTATCGTCTTAATGTAGACATCGACATTACTCCCACCACACTCCTGAAACTTGGAGTCAGTGGTGACCTCTCCAAACGCAACAGCCCAGGACAACTTCGCTACAGATCGCAAGAAGAAATTGAGGGTAGCCAGAACAAACTGGATGTTTGGGTGAACGATGATGATATTTGGGGACAGCTTTTCGGCTACAACCCGCTGCTCTCTCCGATACAATACAGCAATGGCTATATGCCTATGATCAACATCGGCCGTGGCAACTCTGCCATGATCAATCCTTGGGTGTCGGCCACACAGTCGGGTTACAACGAGAACTGGTCGAACAATCTCCAGAGCAACGTCACTTTGGAGCAAGACCTGAAATTCATCACACCAGGATTGAGGTTCACAGGCCGATTCGGCTATGATACCTATAACTCCAACTGGATCAGCCATCAGCAGGCACCCGCCCTTTACTCCGCCTTCCCCCGTGATGTCAACACAGGAGCCATCAGTTTCGACCGTGTCTATGACCAAAGTGATATGCATCAGTCATCGGGCAGTGACGGTTCGCGTCGCGAGTTTCTCGACCTGCTTCTCCATTGGGACCGGCAGTTTGCCAAATTACATAATGTGGGCGCTAACCTGAAGTACACACAAGACAGTTATATCCAGACTCAGAATATCGGAGAAGATATCAAAAACAGTATCTCACGTAAAAACATGGGTCTGGCCGGACAAGTGACCTACAATTTTGCCAACCGCTATTTCTTTGACTACAATTTCGGATACAACGGCTCTGAGAACTTTGCCGATGGTCACCGTTTCGGTTTCTTCCCTGCCTACTCCCTGGCGTGGAACGTCGGCGAAGAGCCTTGGATACAGAAACAGTTTGACTGGCTCAATATGTTCAAGATACGTTACTCTCATGGCCGTGTGGGTAACGACAACACCGGAGACCGTTTCCCCTACCTCTATACTCTCGGTGACACTGACAGTGGATGGAACTGGGGCAATGGTCATGTATCAGGCATCCACTACACGCAGGTGGCTTCGCCCAATGTGACTTGGGAGGAGGCTGTGAAAGATGACGTGGGATTGGATATCGTGATTCTGAGAAATCGCTTGTCGCTGACAGTTGACTATTTCTATGAGAAGCGCACGGGCATTTACATGTCACGTAATTACCTGCCATGGACCACGGGTTTGGAAAGCACGCCCCGTGCCAATGTCGGCGCAGTGAAATCGAGAGGTTTCGATGGTAACTTTAAATATGAGGACACCTTTGGCAAAGTGCATGTCACCGCACGCGGCAACATCACCTATTCGAAGAACACCATTCTCGATTACGACGTGGAGAACAGCGTCTATCCCTATCAGTACCAGAGGGGATATCGTGTGAACCAGGTGCGCGGTCTCATAGCGCAGGGACTGTTCAGAGACTATGACGAAATCCGTAACTCACCCCGACAGGAGTTCGGGACGGTACAGCCTGGCGATATCAAATACAAGGATGTGAATGGTGACGGTGTGGTGAACGACGGTGATATTGTTGCCATCGGTGCCACAAGCACCCCTAATCTCATCTATGGTCTTGGTGTGTCTGTGCAATACAAGAACTTCGATGTGAATCTGCACTTTCAGGGAGCTGGAAAGTCAACCTTCCTTATCAACGGTATGTGTGTGTATGCTTTCAGCAACAACAACTACGGACAGATATTCAGGGGCATGGTAGACGGCCGCTATATCGATGCCGAGACAGCCCAGAAACTGAGTATCAGTGCGAACGAAAACCCTGACGCAAAGTATCCCCGTCTGACTTACGGCAACAACGCGAACAACAACCGCGCTTCAAGCTATTGGCTGCGTGACGGCCGCTACCTCCGCCTTAAGAATGTGGATATCGGTTACACTTTGCCCAAGACATGGACAAGAAAAGCTCATCTCAATGAAGTACGCTTCTTCTTCCAGGCCACCAATCTGCTTACCTTCTCCAAGTTCGATACTTGGGATCCTGAGATGGGAAGCAGCAATGGTCAGAATTATCCTATCACCAAAGCCATCACTTTGGGCATGCAGGTCAACCTCTAATCCGATTCCCTGCATCACCGTGGAAAGGTACAGAGAAAGACAAAACAAAAACGATAGTATTATGAACAACAAATATATGAAAAAAATACTGCTTGCAGGCATGGCATGTTATGGCTTATCCATCGCCTTCACCAGCTGCGCTGACCGTCTCGACTCCGATAAATACTTTGAAGACCGCAAAACGCTTGAGACTGTTTTCACCAGTCGGACGCAGTCGGAGGAGTGGTTGGCATACGCCTACTCTTTCATGAACAATGAGTTGGCTGATGTCATCAGCAAGGGCAACGGCCATTACCATTGCTTTGCCGACGATATGTACTACGGCGACCGTGACCCGCAGTATGGCGACAACAACAACGAATACCGACATACTTACAACGCCTTCAAACTGGGCGAATATGATGAGGAAACAGGATACTGGGCATGGGAAAAGGCCTACAAGGGTATCTTCCAGGCATCGGTGTTCATCCACAATATCGACATCAACGAGCAGATGACTCCTGAGGAACGGATGGACCGTAAGGGACAAGCCCGTTTCGCCCGTGCCTATTACTATTGGCTGTTGCTCCGGAGGTATGGGCCCATACCCATCATGCCCGACGAGGGCGTGGACTACACACAGAACTACGAGGCCATCTCCATTCCCCGCAGCACCTACGAGGAATGTGCCCAGTACATCGCTAGTGAGATGGAGCAGGCAGCCAAGGAAATACAGTATTGGAAACGCGACCCCCTCAACATGACCCGCCCAACGAAAGGTTCCTGTCTTGCCGCCCGTGCTCTGGCATTGGTCTATGCGGCAAGTCCGCTGGCCAATGGACAGTTGAAGAACGGCAAACACGACCCATCAGTGAAGGACGATGTGGCCCACATGCTGGTCAACTTCGACGGCACCCCACTGCTCAGTATCGAATATGATGAGTCAAAATGGGCAAGGGCAGCAGCAGCATGTCGTGACATTATCGAATGCGAAGGGGGTTACGAACTCTATCATGCTCCCATTAACGCAGTAGCTACATTCGACCGCGATGCCACTATTACTCCTCCCGCTGATGGCAATTTCTCAGAGAAGGCATGGCCTGACGGATGGGCCGACATCGATCCCTATCTCAGTTACCGTCAAATCTTCGATGGCGAGGTGGGTATGGCCGACAATCCTGAACTGCTTTTCACCAGGGGCTACAACATGTGCAATGACATCAACAACTCCGTGACTGCATTTGTCGCTCATCAGTTGCCTTCCTCTCTCAATGGATGGAACTCACACGGCATGACTCAGAAAATGGTGGATGCCTACTACATGAAAGACGGTTCTGATGTGCCGGGCAAGGACAGTGAGATGAATGGAGGCGACGGTTCTGAGCGCGTGAAAGGCTGGACCACAGCCCGCGACTTCCGCCAGTATCCTCCTCTTGCCACCAACGTGTCGATGCAATATGCCAACCGCGAGCCACGATTCTATGCCTCGGTGGCCTTCAACGGTTCCAAGTGGTGGGATACTAACCCCAGCCACACCACTTCGGGCACCTACCAGCCCATCTACTATTACCGTGACAGCGAGACGGGCGACGGTTACACCAACTCCACACGTTATCTGCGCACAGGCATCGGTGTGAAGAAATGGGTGAACCCCGGCGACTATCGCTCCGACAATGGCGACTACAACCACATCCAGCAGAAATATGAGACGGCTATCCGCTATGCCGACATCCTGCTCATGTATGCCGAGTGTCTGAATGAGCTTACCGGCAGCTACAGCATCAGTTCATGGGATGGAAAGAAAACCTACACCATCGCACGCGATGAGCAAGAGATGAAGCGCGGCATCCAGCCGGTGCGCATCCGTGCCGGACTGCCCGACTACACCGGAGCCGAATACAGTGACCGTGATGTCCTCCGCGACAAAATCAAACGTGAGCGTATGATTGAGCTCATGGGCGAGGGCAAGCGCTACTACGACCTCCGCCGTTGGATGGACGCTTCTGTGGAGGAGTCGAAAATCATCTATGGATGCAATGTCATGATGACCCGTGCCCAGCGTGATGATTTCCAAAAGATTGTGCCTGTCACATCGCTGCCCACCACCTTCTCCGAGAAGATGTACTTCTGGCCCATCCGCCATGAGGAGCTGAAGCGCAACTACAAACTGACGCAGAATCCTGGATGGCAATATTATGACTAATCTCATTTCCTATTTTCAGCACGATTTGGAAAAAGCAACGAAAAAAGACATGGATATGAAAAGATATATTTTGAGAACCTCTGTGCTGGCATGTATTCTCTGCAGTGCCATCACCGCCACCCTCACCAGTTGTAACGATGAGTGGAAAGACGAGCAATACGAACAGTATATCAGTTTCCGCGCACCGCTCAACGACCAAGGCGTTACCCCCGTCTATGTGCCTTACACAAGGAAAAACACCGATGGTAACCCCCTCTACGGTCAAGGTGAGTCGAGTTATCAATTACCCATCATTGTCAGTGGATCAACGAGCAACAATCGTTCACTGGATGTGCATGTGGCCCACGACCCCGACACACTGAACGCCCTGAACTGGGCCCGATTCGCCACCCGCACCGAGCTTTATTTCTCCGACATGCATTCGTACGCATCGTTCCCTGAGGTGGTGAGCATCCCCAAAGGGCAAGATATCGGCCTGCTCGACATCCGGTTCAAATTCCAGAATCTGGACCTTGTGGAAAAATGGGTGCTGCCCCTGACCATCGTGGACAAAGGATACGGTTATGAGGCTAATCCTCGTAAGAACTATCGTAAGGCCATGCTCAGGGTGTTCCCCTTCAACGACTACTCAGGTGACTACAGCGCCACTGGTCTGACCATTTCGGTACAAGGTGACGCCAACTCTACAGGTCTTGACAAACTGCGTACCTACGTGGTAGACGACAATACGGTGTTCTTCTATGCTGGCCGCTTCGATGAAAGCAGCCCTTGGCGCAAGAACTACAAGATCTTCGCCCGTTTCAGCGGAGGCACGTCGGGCACTGTTACAATGTGGTGTGACAACCCTGAGGTGGAGTTCAAGGTCAACAAGGAGGCCTCCTACCGCATGGTGGAGAGTGATGACCAGGTGCAGCCCTACCTGCGCTACCGCAATGTGATTATCAACAACATCGATTACGACTTTGCCGACTACACTTCATCGGTGGGCACCAAGTTCTACTACAATATCAGCGGAACACTTACCCTGCAGCGTACCATCAACACGCAGATACCCGACGAGGATCAGGCCATTCAATGGTAATCAAGACTTAAAGACATGAAGAAAAGACACTTTGTAATACTGATGGCGGCATTGACTTCAATCGGAGTCAATGCCGCGGAACCTGTGGACTATGTTTCTACCCTTGTGGGTACACAGTCGAAACACTCACTGTCTACAGGAAACACCTATCCCGCCATTGCCATGCCCTGGGGCATGAATTTCTGGATGCCGCAGACAGGCAAGATGGGTGACGGATGGGCCTACACCTATGATGCCGACAAACTCAGAGGACTGAAACAGACCCACCAGCCATCGCCATGGATCAACGACTATGGCCAGTTTTCCATCCTTCCCACCACGCGCACGGTCTTCGATGAGGAGCAACGTGCCTCTTGGTTCAGTCACAAGGCTGAGGAAGCACGGCCCTATTATTACAAAGTGTATCTGGCTGACTATGACATCACTGCCGAGATGGCTCCCACGGAGCGGGCCGTAGTGATGCGTTTCACCTATCCTTCCACCGAGGAGGCGCGCATCGTGGTCGATGCCTTCGACAACGGCTCACAAATACGCATTCTCGATGACCACCGCATCATCGGCTACACTACGAAAAACAGTGGTGGAGTACCGGCTAACTTCAAGAACTATTTTGTCATCGAGAGCGACAAGCCTTTCACCTTTACCTCTGTTGTTAACGACGGAAAGATCAATGTCGGCAGTCGTGAGGCTGATGCCCGCCATGCCGGAGCCATTGTGGGATTTAAGACCCGCCGGGGTGAACAGGTGACATTGCGCGTGGCATCATCGTTCATCAGTACGGAGCAGGCAATCACAAATCTTGGTGAAGTGAAGGGCATGACCCTCGAAGCAGTGTCACGTAAAGGCCGTCAGCGTTGGAACGACATACTTGGAGTGGTGGAAGTCAGTGATCCAGACATCGACCACCTCCGCACATTCTACTCCTGCCTTTATCGTTCCGTGCTTTTTCCACGATCTTTTTTTGAGTGGAATGAACAGGGACAGCCAATACATTATAGTCCGCACACGGGAGAGGTGTGCCAGGGCTACTACTATACCGACACTGGATTCTGGGACACTTTCCGTTCGCTGTTTCCATTGCTTAATCTACTTTATCCCCAAATTAATGAGCAGATTCAGGCAGGTTTGGTGAATTGTTTCAAGGAAAGCGGTTTCCTGCCCGAATGGGCATCTCCGGGACACAGGGGCTGTATGGTGGGCAACAACTCAGCCTCCGTGGTGGCCGATGCCTACCTTAAGCTATCCTCTCTGTCTCCCGCACTCAATCGCTACGATATCGAAACTCTCTGGCAGGCTGTCGTTCACGGTGCAAACAATGTTCATCCACAAATTTCGTCAACAGGCCGTCTTGGACATGAGTACTATAACAAATTAGGCTATGTGCCATACAACGTGGGTATCAATGAAAACGTGGCCCGCACGTTGGAATATGCCTATGATGACTGGTGCATCTATCAGCTTGGTCTCGCCTTGGGCAAGAAGAAAAAGGAGTTGAAGCCTTTCCTTGAGCGAGCCATGAACTATAGGAATGTGTTCGATTCCGAAACCCGCCTGATGCGCGGACGCAATGAGGATGGCACGTTCCAGAAGCCATTTTCTCCGCTGAAATGGGGCGATGCCTTCACAGAGGGTAACGCCTGGCACTACACATGGTCAGTGTTTCATGACCCAGAAGGACTCATCCGTCTCATGGGAGGCAAGGATATGTTTGTGCAGATGCTCGACTCGGTGTTCAGTGTCCCGCCATTGTTCGACGAGAGTTATTATGGAGGTGTGATTCATGAGATACGCGAGATGCAGATTATGAACATGGGCAACTATGCCCATGGCAACCAGCCTATTCAGCACATGATTTATCTTTACAACTATGCCGCTCAACCATGGAAAGCCCAATACTGGATACGCGAGGTGATGGACCGTCTCTACAGTGCTCATCCTGATGGCTATTGCGGCGACGAGGACAATGGCCAGACCTCAGCTTGGTATGTGTTCTCGGCCATGGGATTCTATCCCGTATGTCCTGGCAGCGGAGAGTATGTGTTGGGCACACCCTATTTCGATCGCATAACACTTCATCTGACCAATGGGTGCCTACTCACTATCACCGCTCACAACAACAGTCATGACAACCGTTATATCGGAACAATGGAAATAAATGGTCAGTCCTATGACCGCAATTTCCTGTCGCACTCTTCGTTAATTAAAGGAGGCACCATCAACTACCAGATGCAATCCAATCCCAACTATCAGCGCGGCATCACGGCTGAGGCAGCACCCTATTCGTTCTCTAAAACTATAAAGAAATGAAAAAGACAACTCTTACCATACTTCTCATCCTGCTGCCTTTAGCCAAAGCAGAGTCTCAAACATCTGTTGCAGAGAAAAATTTGCAGCACGCCATCGAGATTCTTGATGCCACAATGGAGCGCTCCTTCCGTGGAACCAAGACCAACTATTACATGGCCGATGTCTGCAATGCTACCAGCGATGAGGTGAGCGGCCCCTCGGACGTGTGGCCCTATACCGCAGCCATAGAGGCGCACTGCTCGGTAATCGAGGCGCTTGACGCCCTGAAAGACAAGGTTCCCGCGCTCTATGCGGAGAACCATGATCGCTATGCGGAACAACTCGATGTGTTGATTGACAATTTAGAGTATTATCGGGGGGCATACACACTGACCAGTTATGCCACACGGAAGACCTGGAGCACCGTCTATGCCGTGCCCCGGGCCAGTGAGCGTGGAAAAGGCGACGTGACGGGCGACAACTTGAAGAAGAACGTCTACGATGATCAGATGTGGCTGGCAAGAGAACTGATACGAGCATACCGCTTGACAGGCAAGACCCAATACCGCGATATCGCCATCAGCCTGACCAACTACGTCATCGACGGTTGGGACTGTTGGCGTGACGCTAATGGTGAGGAGTATGGCGGTATCACATGGGGACCAGGCTACAACTCCAAGCATGCTTGCTCCAACGGCCCCATCATCCAGCCGCTTGTGTGGCTCTACGATATCCTCGTTGAGGAGGGTGATACGGAGGTCTACACCTACTATTATCGCGATGTCGACAACCAAGTGGTGAGTGAGGCGGTGAAACTCTCGGCCCTCTATCTCGACTTCGCCAAGAAAGTTTATGCATGGCAAAAGAAGAACCTGCTGAATGCTGCCACTCATCTCTATTGGGACATGCTGGGAGCCGACGGCCAACTCAAGTATGAGGGTACGGGAGCCATGCGTCGTCGCGCCCATGTAGACACCGGCCAGCCCTCCGGCACCGCATACACCTACAATACCGGCACCATGATAGCAGGAGCCGTGGAACTGCTACGCGCCACAGGCGATGCCACCTATGCCGATGACATTACTGAACTCACCCATTACAGCTATACCGGATTTTCCCAACAGAAGCGGAAGGACAATGTGACCTATCGCCAATGGCCCACCGACGCATCACCGCTTCAAGGATTCAACACCTGGTTCAACAACGTGCTTATGCGTGCTTTTGTCGATGTCGATGCCAGCAGTGTCAATGCACCGTATGCCGCACGCTCGCTCGAGTCGTTCGAGACCAATCTCGACTACGCCTATGAGCATTATCTGACCAACCACATGCTGCCCATCAACCTGCTCTATGGTTGGGGCGACAATTACAAAACCAAGGGTTTTCATCAGGTGAGTTTCGCCTCCGAATATGCCATGCTCGCCGTATGGCGTCAGCGCCAGCAGATGCCCGTTGACCCACAGTCATCGGCCTTGTTCATTCCCTATAAGGAGTCATCGCTGAGGCTGCCTTCCGTGCCCTTGTTCGTCAATGACCCCTATTGGTCGCTCTGGTCGCCTTTCGACAGGCTGAACGACGGCACAACCCGCCATTGGAGTGATGCTGAGAAGGCTATGGACGGGTTGCTGCGCGTGGATGGCAAAGTTTATCGGTTTATGGGCGGGCAACGCAAGAACCTGCTGAAGTCAATCGCTCCGATGGCCACTGCCGAAAGTGGTTGGGAAGGCCGTGTGAACCGCAATCGCCAAACTGGATCAGGCTGGGCACAACCATTATTTGATGACAGCGACTGGGCCATCGAGGACGCTGCATGGGGAACGGCTGCCGAATATCCCAATTGCCGTCATGAGTGGCATGAGGAGAACAGCGATATCTATATCCGCCGCACCGTGAGCCTCACGGCCGAAGACCTGGAGAAAGACCTCTGGATACAGTATTCGCATGACGATGTGTTTGACCTCTATGTCAACGGTCATCACATCATCTATACCGGAGAGACTTGGCTTCAGGGTGAGCAGTATCACATGTCAGCCGCAGTGAAAGGTTTCCTGCATGAGGGCGACAACATCATCGCGGCTCACTGTCACAACACTACGGGTGGAGCCTACGTCGACTTTGGCCTGTTCGAGAACGTGCTGGTGGGCTCAGCCACGGAAAATGCTGTACAGACATCGGACGACGTGATGGCTACCAGCACCTATTACACCTTTACGTGCGGTCCTGTGGAACTAAAGCTGGTCTTCACGGCTCCCATGCTCATGGACGACCTCGACTTGCTCTCTACCCCTGTCAACTATCTGAGCTATCAGGTGAAGTCTATCGACGGAGCTGCTCATGACGTGCAGTTCTACTTCGCCACCACACCCCAACTCACTGTCGACCAAATGTCACAGCCCACAGTCTCAGAGATCGTTTCCCAAAATGGGGTACAATATATCAAGGCTGGCAGTGTGGAACAGCCCGTGCTCAAGCGCGTCGGCGATTTGGTGACCATCGACTGGGGCTATCTCTACTTGCCCGCCATCAATGGTGTGGTGAGCATGAACGATGCCTCGGAAATGGAGAACTACTTCTGCGAGACAGGCCAGCTGATGGCCTATGACGGCAGCAAGACAAGTTTTGATGCTGCGTCCATGCCTATGCTTGGCTATCTGAACGACTTTGGTCAGGTGACAGAGGGAAGCAGCTACATGATGATTGGCTATGATGAGGTGAAAGACATCCGTTACATGAACCAAGACTACAAGGGCTATTGGGCACGCGACGGAAAGACCATCTTCGATTGCTTCGAGACACTGCGCGACAATTATGATGACATCATGCTCCGTTGCCGTCAGCAAGACCAGATTATTTATGACGATGGTCTGAACGCCGGCAATGAGAAGTATGCCGAACTGCTCTCCGCCAGTTACCGCCATGTGCTGGCCGCCCATAAGCTGTTTGAGGACAAGGATGGGAAATTGCTCTACTTCTCGAAGGAGAACAATTCCAATGGCTGTGTGAACACTGTCGACCTGACCTATCCTTCGGCACCCCTCTTCCTGCTTTACAACACCGATTTGTTGAAAGGTATGATACGCTCAATCATCGACTACTGCTCGAATACCTCCCGTTGGGGATTCCGCAACTTCGCATGCCATGACCTGGGCACCTATCCGCATGCCAACGGACAGGTTTATGCTATCACCCGTCCCGACTGGAATGGAGGCTTTGGTGGCAACATGCCAGTCGAGGAGAGTGGCAACATCCTGACACTTTGCTATGCCATCAGCCGTATCGACGGCAATGCCGACTGGCTCTCAGCAGCTGATATGAATCTGCTCAGGCAATGGGCTATCTACCTTCGTGACAATGGGCAGGATCCTGAGAATCAGCTCTGCACCGATGACTTTGCCGGTCACTGGGCCCATAACGCCAACTTGTCGTTGAAAGCCATATTCGGCGTGGTCGCCTATGCTCAATTGGCGGAGATGAAAGGACAAAGTGAGGCCCGCTGGAAACCTTTCATGGACAAGGCGCGACAGATGGCCCAGATATGGGAAGTGGATGCCCGCGACGGCGACCACTTCAAACTGGCCTTCGACCGTGGCGGCACCTGGAGCATCAAGTATAATCTCATCTGGGACAAGTTGTGGGGAATGAATCTCTTCTCCGAGGATGTAGCCCGCCGCGAAATCAAATACTACCTCAAAAAGCAAAACACCTATGGCCTGCCGCTTGACAGTAGGGAGGCTTACTCCAAGACCGACTGGATTATGTGGGCTGCCGCAATGGCACCTGATACCGAGACATTCTTGAAGTTCAGCGACCGTATATGGCGCTATGCCAACGAGACTCCTACCCGTTGGCCGCTCAGCGACTGGTTCTGGACCAACGGCAATGGCTCTGCACGCGGCTTCCGTGCCCGTTCCGTCATCGGCGGTCACTGGATGAAGGTACTGATGGACAAATGTGCTCCTGAGAAGCCTGAGCAGGGCGAGTGGAGTCCCGTGGGCGACGGATTGAAATCGAAGTTCGTTGGAGATGTGAACCCTCAAAATCCGCTCCCTGAATATCCCCGTCCGCTTCTGGAGCGTACGGAATGGATGAGTCTGAACGGTCTTTGGGACTATGCCGTGGTCTCGGGCAGCGTGGGACAGGACGTCAACTACGATGGACATATCCTCGTGCCCTTTCCCATAGAGTCGAGTCTGTCGGGGGTGAAGCGCCAGCTTGATGCTGACGAGACACTGGTGTACCGCCGCCAGTTCGCTGTTCCTGCCGAGTGGAGCGACAGGAACATACGCCTTAACTTCGGCGCTGTAGATTACAATGCAACAGTGTTTCTCAATGGCAAACGCGTGGGTACCCACACCGGAGGCTACTCGGCCTTCTCGTTCGATATTACTTCTGGACTGCAGCAGGGTGAGAACACGCTCGTGGTGCAGGTGACCGACCCCACCGATGTGTGGAAGCAGGCCACAGGCAAGCAGCGCATCAACTGGGAAGGCTCAAACACCATCTGGTATACACCTTGTTCCGGCATCTGGCAGACCGTGTGGCTTGAACCTGTAGACCCCAAGTATGTCTACGACCTGAAGGTCACCCCCGATATTGACAACTCCCGGTTCACCATTGCTGTAACTCTGAATCATCCCGGCCAGGGCGACCAAGTCAAGGTGACCCTGTTTGACGGGGCGACCGTGGTGGCTGAGCAGACCCTTTCCGCATCCAACACGGTTGAGTGCGAACTTGCCATACCGGTACCCAAACTATGGTCGCCATACTCGCCCTTCCTCTACGACATGGAGGTGAGTTATCTGAGCAACGGCAAAGAGGTGGACCATGTGAAGAGTTATGCTGCCTTACGCAAGATATCCTATGAACGCGACAATCAGGGCTACTGGCGACTGATGCTCAACAACGAGGCACTTTTCCAGTTGGGCACCCTCGACCAAGGCTATTGGCCCGACGGCATCTACACAGCCCCCACCGACGAGGCCCTGTGCTTCGACATTGAGAAAACAAAATCGTGGGGCTTCAATATGATCAGGAAGCACATGAAGGTGGAACCTGCCCGTTGGTATTACCACTGTGACCGGCTGGGTATGCTTGTATGGCAAGACATGCCCTCGGTGCAGATGGGTGGTGAGGAAAACTGGATTGAGCGCGACTGGTATCAAGGTGATGGCTCACAATCTGCTGCCGTTGAAGGTGCTTTCAGAAATGAGTGGAAAGACGTCATTGCCCAGCATTACAATAATCCCTGTATCGTGGTGTGGACCCCGTTCAACGAGCGGTGGGGACAATTCAAGACCAAGGAGATTGCCGACCTTACCCATGCAGAGGACGGAACACGTATCGTCAATGCCGCCTCGGGTGGCAACTACCATCATGGTGCAGGCGACATCATCGACCTTCACACCTATTCCGACCCCATCGTGATCAATTTCGACGACCCCGAACGTCCGCTTGTTCTCGGCGAGTATGGCGGGCTTGGACTGAATGTGGAGGGCCACCGCTGGTATGAGAGGTTTGCATCGCTGTACAACGACAATGGATCTGAAGAGGGCGTCACCTCGCGTTATGAACGTTATGCCGACCAGATTACCCAGTTGGGCAAAGGGATTATATGGAATAACCACAAAGTATGTTTCTCGGCTGCCGTCTATACTCAGACCACTGATGTGGAGACCGAGGTGAATGGTCTGATGACCTACGACCGTGAAGTGGTGAAAGTATTTGAGGACCGCATCCGTGAGGCCAACCGCAAGATGATAGAATCCAACAGCGATATGACCCCGGTTGGCAGTCTGCGCTCACAGTTGAATGCGGGTTTCGATCAATTGTACAACGCTCAAGGCATGCGTGTCAGCCAGCCTGTGGCAGGCATCAACATCCTGCGCTATGCCGACGGCACAACAATGAAATTTTTGAAAAGGCCATAGGAGAGGGGCTTGTTATAAGAATACACATTGGCATATACCTGTCATCGCCTTGCTCACTTTCATGGTTTGCTATATAGTGACAAAGCTGCTGATGTGTCTCCCTGGTCACAAGTATTTCATTGGATAGACCCATTGCGTTTTTTCAAATTGCTCCTCAAAATCTTGGATAGAACGAAATAAAGTAGTATCTTCGCACCATATAATGGAAAACAAGTAAGTACAATACAAGAACCACAAATACTTTGTGGTTGCGTAGACCATATTTTGAGAGTATTATGAAACAGTCTATACTATGGATGCTCGCCGCCATCTTGACTTTTTGTTGCCTTTTAGTGTTCACCTCCTGTTTGAACGATGACGAAGATACTTCTATAATAGAAGGATTACGGGATGGAGAGTGGACGGGCAGCGGCGAGGGCCGCAGTGGTAATATCATCGCCAAAATCGTGGTGGAGGAGGGAAAGGTCGTCCAAGCCATAGTTGTCAGTCAGTCTGAATCTGTCTTTGCTCAGGATGCCATTAACACCATCCTGGGCAATGCCATAGGCAAACAGGATTTGATGAGTGTGGAGGTAGACGGAGTGACAGGCGCCACCCTGACCTCGACAGGTGTTGTCGATGCCATCAACATGGCGTTACTTGCCTCCATGGGCAAACAGACGGATGAAGTCACAACCTACAAGGACAGTACATGCGACATCGTGGTGGTGGGAGCAGGAGGTGCAGGACTCTCAGCAGCGGTGGCTGCTGCTGAAACGGGTGATATGAAAATCATCGTACTTGAAAAACAAGGAATCATCGGCGGCAACACCAACTACTCCACTGGCGGCATCAATGCGGCGGAGACTGACGTGCAGAAATCACTTGGCATAGAGGACAGTAAACAACTGTTTTTCGAAGATATCATGCGCGGCGGCAAGAATGAGAACATACCCTCGCTGGTGTGGAATTTCGTCGACCATGCGCCGGCCACCATTTCTTGGCTGACGACCATGGGAGCCGACTTGAGTGATGTGGGGCTTATGGCCGGCAGCAGTGTGAAGCGGACGCACCGCCCTAAAGGCGGTACAGCCATTGGCCCACATCTGATGAAGGTTCTTAAAGAGGCAACGACGCATCAGAACATAGAAATACGTACAACTAACAAGGTTGTCGGTTTGCTCTCTTCTAATGGAACGGTTACGGGTGTAAAAGTGCAGAATGCCGACGGCAGCACCTATAAACTGAATGCGAAGGCCGTCGTCATCGCAACAGGAGGCTTTGGTGCCAATCTGGAGATGGTGACGCGTCTGCAACCTTCACTTGGCGGATTTGCCACACTGAATCATCCAGGTGCCACTGGAGATGCCTTCGATTGGGTGAAATCTCTTGGTGGAGCTACAATCCAGATGGCAAACATTCAAATCCACCCAACGGCAGAAGCCGTGAATCATATTCTTATCACTGAAGCGGTCCGTGGCAATGGTGCAATCCTTGTGAACCATGCTGGCAAGCGGTTCTGCAATGAGATGGACACACGCGATGTGGTGTCGGACGCCATTCTCCGACAACAGTCCGGCGAAGCCTTCCTTATTTTCGACCAAGGTGTGCGCAAGTCGCTGGCATCCATCGAGACGTATGCCAATCAACACTTGCTTGTGCAAGGCAATACAATAGCAGAACTCGCCAGCCTTACAGGCATCCCGGCAGAGAGTCTTGAAGAAAGCATGTCCCGCTACAACACCCAACAGAAAGCGGGTGTTGATGATGACTTCGGCCGTAGCGCCACGGAGATGACCGCCACGCTGGAGACTGCACCCTTTTATGCTGTCCGGGTAAGACCCGCCATTCACCACACGATGGGCGGTCTGAGTGTTGACACAGAGACACATGTGCTTAAGGCTGACGGCACACCGATACCTGGCTTATACGCTGCAGGTGAGGTGACGGGCGGCCTCCATGGTGCCAACCGTCTTGGCGGCAACGGGGTCGCAGACATCGTTGTCAATGGCAGACTGGCAGGCCAGGCCGCCGCCCGACATTGCAATCCATGAAAAAACATGAGACAAGATATGGTGATTGACTGTAAAAGGACGTTGTTCTTATCCAATTATGACATACAAAAGAATCATCTTGATGCTATGTTGGCTGACTGCTGCCATCAATATTTTTGCCACTGACAGCCATCGTGACGCCATCCTCAGCCAAATCACGGGTGCACAAATCCCCGAAACCATCATCAATATCCAGAAGATGGGTGCCAAGGGGAACGGTATTTCCGACTGTCTTCCTGCCTTTAAGAAGGCATTGAGAAAGGCAGTTCGTCAGGGAGGTGCGCGCATTGTAGTACCTGCAGGTACTTATTATATAAAAGGTCCCCTGCATTTGGTAAGCAATGTATGTCTGGATATTCAGGAGGGAGCCACAATCAAATTCGCTCCGGAACCAGAATACTATCTGCCCGCTGTAAAAACTTCTTGGGAAGGAACTTTCCTGCAAAACTATTCGCCCTTCATCTATGGGTACCAGCTTCATGATGTAAGCATTATCGGCAAAGGAACCATCGACGGCAATGCCATGACCACATTTGCTACTTGGCGGAGTTTGCAGAAGCCGGGACAACAGCGCTCACGGGATATGAACCATGCTGGTATACCTGTCTCGGAACGCAATTTCGGAGAAGGCGACTATCTGCGGCCTCACCTCATCCAACTTTACGGTTGTGAGCGTATCACCATTGAGGATGTGTTCATCACCAATTCTCCGTTCTGGTGCATTCATTTGCTGCAATCGGAAAATGCCATTCTAAGAGGTATCCGCTACGATGCCAAATTGGTGAACAATGACGGTATCGACCCGGAAATGAGCCGCAATATCCTTATCGAAGATGTTCATTTCAACAATGGTGATGACAACGTAGCCATCAAAAGCGGACGCGACCATGATGGTCGAGGTGCTGCCTGCCCTTCGGAGAACATCATTATCCGCAACTGCCATTTCAAAGGGCTCCATGCCGTGGTCTTGGGCAGCGAGATGTCGGCGGGTGTCCAAAATGTCTATGTGGAGAACTGTGACTATGCGGGTTACTGCAAGCGTGGCCTGTACATCAAAACCAATCCCGACCGTGGCGGTTTCATCCGCAATATTTCCTTCAAGAACTGTAGGTTTGACGAGGTGGAAGATCTTTTCTATATCACCAGTATGTATGGCGGCGAGGGATTGAACAGCACTTTCTTCACAGATATCGATAATATCACTGTTGAGGATATCCAGTGCCGCAAGGCCCGTGTCGGTGGATTGATTCTTCAAGGCACCAAAGCGAAGCCATTGCGTAACATCCGATTCCGGAATATCACCATCGGCGAGGTGAAGAATGCCGTCAGTTTCGATGACACTGAGGACGTGATTCTTAAAGACTGTCATTTCGGCGGCAAGGCCGGTGTGCCTTCAACTGTCACCGAAAAGGACCATATCTTCAAATAAAACGTTTTGAGTAGACCTTTTGACCCTCACATTATTTTATTGACAATTTTAAAGCATAGCATTATCCACTATGGTGATTGAGGGGATATATTTGCGTTCTTTGTGCTATAGATGGCCCAGACTCTTTGCCCCCTGCGAGAACTGTCAGGTTCAGTAAACACATTGGCAAAATATGTGAATTTTTAAGTGATTTGAAATTTAAGCCACCTATCTCTTTTTTTTTGTAGCCATTTTCATTATTTTTGCAAAAAAAATCTGAGATATGAAGAAAGACATTACGCTTATTGTCATAGTATTCTTCATCATATTCACCTCTTGTACAACCGATTCCAAGAGGTACAAGATAGGCATATCACAGTGCTCCGATGATATCTGGCGAGAAAAGCAGAACGCTGAACTGCGCATGGGGGCTTATTTCCACGATAATGTGGAACTACGGTTTGCTGCAGCATACGACAGTGATGAGCGTCAGGTGCAGCAGATTGACAGCCTCGTGTCAACAGGCATAGACTTGTTGATTGTGGCACCAAACCAAATGGCCACCATCACTCCAGCCATCGATCGGGTGTTTGATAAAGGTATTCCCGTCATCGTGTTTGAACGGAAGACCAGTTCACAGAAATATACTGCCTTCATCAGTGCCGACAATTACGAGATGGGACGCGTGATGGGTGAGTATATCGCAGGAAGATTGCATGGCAAAGGCCGTGTGCTCGAAGTGATGGGTTTAAAAGGTTCGTCTCCCGCCATAGAGCGTCACAATGGATTTGCTGATGCAATGAAGAATTATCCTGGCATAGAGTTCGTGGCCACCTTGCAAGGTGACTGGACGGAGGAAAGTGCGGTCAAGGCGATTCATGACTATCAGGGTGACTTATCCAAGATTGATTTTGTGTTCGGTCAAAATGACCGAATGGCAATGGGTGCCCGGAAAGCTTTGGCTTCCGCCTCCACCAAGTATTGTGGTATCGACGGCTTGCCTGGCGATAATGGTGGCATTCGATTGGTACGCGATTCCATCCTCGATGCGACTTATATTTATCCGACACACGGTGACCAACTGTTGCAGATGGCTGTGAACATTCTCGATGACAAACCATACAAGAAGGAAGTGATGCTGATGTCGGCGCTTGTCACTAAAGAGAATGCCAATGTGCTGCTCATGCAGAACGAAGAGATTGTCAAACAGTCAGAATATCTTGACAAACTGCACAATCGTGCCGACAGCTATCTTCAACGGCTCGCCACACAACGGGTGGTCATGTTGATGGCCGTAGCCCTTATCGCCCTCTTGTTGCTTGTCGCAGTGATGCAGTATCGCCATCAGATTCAGAAACTCCGCATGCATGAGGAGCGAACCAGGATGGAGCGCGAGCAGTTGGACTTCTATACACAAGCAGCCCATGAGTTGCGTACCCCGCTCACCCTGATAGAGGCACCATTGGACCAACTTGCCCAAACGGCCAGCATTCAGCAAGCCGATGACAGAACGAACGAGTTGTTTTCCATCATCAGACGCAACACGGCCAACCTGTCCAGCTTGGTCAACAAGATTCTCGATGTGCAGACCGGAATGTCTCCTCAGGAACTTGCGCCAGTTCAGACTGACGAAATGGCTACTTTGCAAATAAAGGCAGAACAAAGCAAGGAAACATTCTCTTTGGAAACCTCTGGAGCAGATGTTCCCACATTGCTGATAGTGGATGACAATGCTGATATTCGCACCTTGCTCAAAACGATTCTGCAACCATATTATCAACTGCTTGAGGCTTCCGACGGACAAGAAGGTCTTCGTATCGCCAATGAACAGGTGCCCGACCTTATCGTGAGCGATGTGATGATGCCTGTTATGAATGGTCTGGAGTTTTGCCAACAAATCAAGACTGATTTCGTGACAAGCCACATCCCAGTCATCCTGCTCACTGCCCGTGCTCTGAACAAACATCAGATAGAGGGTTATGAAAGCGGTGCCGACGCGTACATCACCAAGCCTTTCCAAGCAGACTTGCTCCTTGTGCGAATCAACAATCTATTGAAAAGCCGTCTTCAGTTGCGTCAGCTGTGGAGCAGCAACGAACAGAAGGAAGACAAAGCAGAAATTCCAAAAAATGAGGTGAAGGAAGATGCATTCATCCTTCGTTTCAAAGCTGTTGTGGAAGAAAAAATGTCGGATAGCGATCTCAGCATAGAGGATATCGGAGCGGAAATGAACCTGAGCCGGGTACAGCTCTATCGGAAGGTGAAGGCGCTTACGGGATGTTCACCCGTCGATCTCCTCCGCAAGGCACGTCTGTCGGAAGCACAACAAATGCTTATGAACAGTGACCTGTCAGTCAGTGAAATAGCCTATAAGGTGGGATTCGCCTCACCTTCGTATTTCACAAAATGCTTCAAGGAGGAATACGGAAAAGTGCCTGGTGAAGTAAGAAAATGACAATAAATATATATATTTTTGTTGTCAGATTTAAAAAAAACACTATTTTTGCCAAAAGTTCCTTCACGAAAGGAATATGACATTGTGGAATATAATGAGTTGCTGACTCTTTTTGAACCAAACTGCGACCTTGGGAATAGAGAATAGAGAGTACGTGGCTTCGCCATATTAATAATATTGGTGTGGACTGAGGTTTCATCTGTTCTGAGGTTGTCGCAGATCTGGTTTGAAGGTGAAACGCTCGTTGTCCACACCTTTTCAATGTTAACCTAAAAAACCTATCAAATTGAAAAACGCTAACTCCATGAATGACATTGCAAAGATACTAAATGTTGCTGTCATTGGCTTTCAATAATCGTTCGTTCACTCAGAAAATTGTTACATGTAACATGATTTACAACAAATGAACGATTTGTTACGGCACAATGGCAACAACTATTCTATTTTTGCAATCTGAAAACATTATTATCCATAATAAAACACCAAAACAATACTATCCAAAACCCAAAACAATGAAAGAACTAAAGAGATTACTTCTGAG